>Ga0137388_10000108_pt1 | contig 44486 bp, 35 predicted proteins | sample 15con2h14AmetaG_FD_104644 | JGI IMG/M metagenome (GOLD analysis project Ga0137388, IMG submission 104644) | Vadose zone soil microbial communities from Angelo Coast Range Reserve, California, USA - 15con2h1.4A metaG | ecosystem: Environmental > Terrestrial > Soil > Vadose zone > Saprolite...
ATGGGAAGCCCGAATGCCGCAACCGTGATGGATCTGTTAAGTGCCATTGCGCCGAAAGCCGTATTGTTTCTTGGCAAATGTGGCGGGTTGAAACGCAAAAATAAAGTTGGCGACTTGATTCTACCGATCGCGGCCATTCGGGGCGAAGGTACCTCGAATGACTACCTGCCACCGGAGGTGCCCGCGCTGCCCGCGTTCGAGTTGCAGCGCGCGGTGTCAACGATGATCCGCGATCTCGGTCACGACTATTGGACAGGTACTGTGTACACGACCAATCGTCGTGTTTGGGAACACGATGATCGCTTTAAGGAGGTGTTGCGTCGCACCCGAAGTATGGCGATCGACATGGAGACTGCAACAATCTTTGCTGCGGGATTTGCCAACCACATTTCCACTGGCGCGCTGCTTCTTGTATCCGATCAGCCAATGATCCCCGAGGGTGTGAAGACTGAAGCGTCGGATCTGACGGTGACCGTGAACTATGTCGAAGGGCATATCAAAATCGGGATAGAGGCCTTGAAGCTTGTGCGGCGCCGTGGACGCAGCGTTAAGCATTTGCGTTTCGAAGACGATTTCGATGGAGGGCATGAGACGTAAAGAGGCGTCGCACCGCCGCATGAACAGTTTGGGGAAGCAGTAATATGATCTCCCAATTCGGGAACGTGATGGTCGCCGCGGGTTATCCGACCAATATGCCCAGCGGCAGAAGCGACCGACATATCCTCAGTCGTGCGCGCTAAAACGTCCATGCAGTGCGTTGGCCGTCAGGCGCGCAAACTGCGCGTGACTCAGATGAAGTAGTGTCTCGGCGAGACGATCGCCGCTAGATGGGGCATGCATGCGTCAGCCGTGCGAGTGGGCGACATGCTGAGTTCGTGCAGGATCTCCTCGTATTGGATGTTTCGGCGGCTAGATAATTTGCGAGTGTGGGAGCAGTGGACATGACGTGACCTCCGGTGCAAAATGCAAACCATCCACCGTGAGGTTTTTCCTGCAGCGCCGTACAACGGGCGGCTGCGTGGTTATAAACCCAACACAGGTCTTCCATCCGCCAGTTGCAATTCGTGGTCAGTGACCAACTCTATCTGCCGCGCGGCGTTGCCATGCTGAAGCGTGTGTTGGGCGCTGCGGGGACAGATGATTTGCTGAGATCGGCTCACCATCACCGTTGACGAGATCGAGATCGGCGGACGCGCGAGCACAACAGCCGAGGCCGACCGCTCCCTGTCTGGCAGGGCTTCCGTATGGTCGCCGAAGGCGAAGCCTTATGAATTGGCAGTCCGCTGACTCTCTCGATAGCGGTATTTCGGAGCGCTGCCGGCGAGCGCGGTTGTCGGACAGGTAGAACCTCTTTGGATCTATGAGGGGGACTGACCGTGCCGTCAGATTGCAAACTTCTTGTCATTCCTTTGTTCGGTCAGGACGCGGACTATTCCTTCGTCCCGACCAAGGGGAGCACGCAGCGGTGGTCCAGGGCGGCCGTCAGGTCGGCGCGTCGGCGCTTCGGCCTTGACGGCCGCGAGCACGATGGCAGCCTTGCGATCTCTCGTGGCGATGGTGTGCATCGTGGTGACCCTCGCATCATCAATGCTGTTCAGCGATGCAGCGCAGGCCGAACGAACGTTGTCGGCCACGCTTCCAGTGAACTGGCTATCCATCGATCCCTGCGCGGCTTTTGTCACGGAGGTATCCAAGAGTTTCACCGCGCCGGAACATTGGATACGCGCAGTGATGCGCGTCGAAAAGCGGCGGCAAATTGCGAGCGCGATCGCAGAAGGGCGCCATGGGGCTGATGCAGATCATGCCGAAGACCTGGTAGAACTGCGCGCCCGCTATGGTCTCGGCGCCGATCCATACGATCTCCGCGACATCATCCTGGCCGGCGCCGCTTACATGCGCGAACTCCATGATCGTTGCGGCGCGCCGGGCTTTCTCGCCGCCTGCAACGCCGGGCCTCGACGCTACGAACATCATCTGGCGACGGGTCGCGCCGATGCCGGATCAGATCCAGGCGTATGTCGCGACACTCGCATCGATGATCGGGGGCAAACGGACTGGCGGGAAGATCGTCGCGGCGTGAGGTCGTTGCCCCGATCCGATTATCATTGTTTATCGCGCGCACCGCGAGCAACTCATCCGACGATCGGCCGCCGCATGGCGTGTACCCAGATCGTCCACTGAGCCAGCGTCCAGTTGTGGGTCTGTCGGCGCTGGTGCGGCACCCAGGCAAGCCGTTCGTACACCGTGCCAATGAAGTCCGGTCACGTGATCCAGATTTCGCTTCATCGCAGTTTGTCAGGAACATCGCATATTCTGATGTGAGGCAGGGGAGGAGGGCCATACGAGCCACGGATGGCAAGATAAAGCGGGTTTCCCCGCTTCCGGAACTTCGTTCCTAAGTTTTTGTCTGCACATTGTTTTAGGTCGGTCTCCGACGTTCCGTCGAGATGAGCGAGCGGCGTTTTTTCCGATTATCATTCTCTTTCAATGCTCCGAGAGCCGTCGCCCGCGAAGTGCTGAAAATCGGAGATGGCCGTATCTTCGCTGGCGCAGGTATTTCTACGCTGCATCACGCGGACTGCATTGCTGGTCTTGCGCGATAACGTTCGACTTCCAATCGTCGTTTCATGGCGCGCAACGAAGACGACTTTCGTATCCGTCCCGGCAAGGTCCGCGATCGCGGCGGCGGACAAGAAACCGCGCGCCGAATCGGCGCGGCGGGTGGACGCCCGATCAGCTTCGTCGGTGAGGTCCATCGGGCGATCCGGCGCGCTGGCGGCAATCCGAACCGGGACCCCCGCACCGGGAAGGGAGGCGGCCGGTTCAATGCGCGGGGCAGGGGCGCTGCGACGGCGCTGACGCTGAGGGATCGGAGTGCGTGGAGCCGGGACGGAAGCGGGGTGCGCACCCGCTCGCGACGCGTGGCGGTGAAGGCCCGCGTGGTGAAGCTCAACCCGCAGCGCGGAGCCGCCCGCGGGCGGCAGTTCGTCGGCGCCAAGGCGGTGGACGCGCACCTGCGCTATCTTGAGCGGGACGGCGTGACGAAGGATGGGGAGAAGGGCCAGGTCTATTCGGGCGAGCGCGATGTGGAGGATGGCCGTGCCTTCCTCGACCGCGGCCGCGATGACCGCCATCAGTTCCGCTTCATCGTCTCGGCCGAGAACGGCGTGGACCTGGCCGACCCGCGCGAGACCACCCGCGATCTGATGAAGCAGATGGAAGCCGACCTCGGGACGAAGCTCGACTGGATCGCGGTCGATCACCACAACACCGGCTACCCGCACACCCACATCATCGTTCGGGGCATCACCGACGACGGCAAGACCCTCAACGTCGCCGGCGACTATATCGCCTACGGCATTCGCGAACGGGCCAGCGAGATTGTCACCCGGGAACTGGGCCGCCAGACCGAGCTTGAGGTAGCGAAGCAGCTTGAGCGGGAAGTGGACGCCGATCGCTTCACCCGGCTCGACCGGATGCTGATCGCCGAGCAGCAGGGGAAGGAATTCGCCGACCTGCGCCCTGACCAGGACATGCGCGACACCTTCCGCCAGAACCGGGCACTGCTGATAGAGCGAGCGCGCAAGCTGGAGCGCATGGGGCTGGCGACTGAGATAGAGACCGGCAAATGGATTGTATCGCCAAAAGCCGAGCCGACGCTGCGGGAGCTTGGTGAACGTGGCGACATCATCAAGACCATGCACAGGGCGTTGGAGCGCGAAGGGCTGGCGGAGGACCGCCATCCCGCGCGCTACGTTTTGCACCGCGAGAACGCGACCGAACGCATCGTCGGCCGGGTGCTCGACAAAGGGCTTGGCGGCGACGAGATGGGCGAGCGGGTCCGGCTGATGATCGACGGGGTGGACGGTTGCGTGCATCACATCGAGATGGATGCTGCCCGCGCAGAGGAAGCTGGCCGAGGCATGATAGTCGCGGCTGGCTCCGCCCCTCCCGGGCCGCGCGCAGCAGACCGCAACATCATGGATGTCGCAGGTCAAGAAGGCGTCTATCATCCGTCCGTGCATCTGGAGCGGGCGCGCGCCGCCATCGACCGCATCGGCGGCGATCCTGAGGCATTCGTTCGCACCCATGTCCGCCGGCTGGAGGCGCTGCGCCGGGCCGGGCATGCCGAGCGGATCGACGCGGATCACTGGCGCGTCCCCGCCGATCTCCCCGAGCGCGGTCAAGCCTACGATCTCGCGCGGGACCGCGCGAACATCCGAGTCAGCGTCCTGTCTCCCACCGGCCTTGACCGGCAGATCGGCAGCGATGGCGCGACCTGGCTCGACCGGGAACTGGCCTCGCCCAGTCGTGCCACGCTTGCCAATAGCGGGTTCGGCCGGGAGGTCAGCGAAGCGATGGAGCGCCGCAAGCAGAGCCTCGTGAACATGGGCCACGCCGTTCGGTTGGATGACGGCCGTATCCGTGTGTCGAAGGATTTTATCGCCAATCTGGAGTCTGCCGAAGTGACCTGTGTAGGCAAAACCATGGCAGCCGAACGCGGGCTGACATTCACCACCGCCAAATCAGGCGAATATGTCAGCGGCACGCTTGTCGGCTCGACCCAACTGGCCAGCGGCCGCTTCGCCATGATCGATGACGGCATCGGCTTCCAGCTCGTGCCGTGGCAGCCCGTTCTCGACAAGCGCATCGGCCAGCACATCAGTGGTATCATGCGCGATGTTGGCGGCATCGAATGGGGTTTCGGCAGGAAACGGGGGCTGGGGTTATGAGCGTCCCCAACATCGTCACCTGCTTGTCGCCATGGGGCCGGACCGGCGCCATCCCCTCAAGGCTGGCGCGTGCCGCGCCCCCGCTTCGCGGCTAGCGGCCTTGACCGAATGTCGCCGGTCCGGCAGGGGCTTGCCAAGCAGTTAAGGTCGATTATGCAACGGAACGCTCCTTCCGGATAGGGGACGGGGGAGGGGCCGCGTTGTTGCCGACCGACGCGTCCGCAACTCGCCATGCAATTTGTTTGGTACGGTGCCCCTTTCTCCTGACACCATCTCATGATACCGGACCAACAAACCCTGGATTGTTCGATCGTGCGCGCGTTTCTCTTCTGGGGCTGGTGGATCGTCACCGCCTGGATGTTCGCGACGGTTTTATCGTCTCAACTCTGCAACGCCAAGTTCCGCCCATAGCCAATCGAAGCTGTAATTTGCCAATTTGTTGTTACGGTCGGCAGAAGCGGCCGTGCTGTTTTCGATCATTTTAAGCCAGTCGACGACTTTTACGCGACCCCTCGCGGTTCTGGCCGCAGCGCGTGGTGATTTATTTCCGAGCATCGGGATTGGCTGGTCAAGCAGACTGCGATAGTGCCGATCCAGGCCCGCGTGAATAATAGCGCGGCGCTCTTCTTCGGACATCTCCGGGATCTGCGGCGCAGTGTCCTCTCGCGACGTCTTGAGCTGTTCGACGGATTGCATCTCGACCAAGGGCCACCAATCCATCGAGCATCTCGGACAATAGCGCGCGCGCTCGGTCGGAACGCGCCCGGGAATTTACCGATAGCACCAACGCCTTATCCTTTAACTCCACACCGCCGAGTACAAGCGAACCATCATCGAGGGTCGTGATGAAGGTCTGCGATTTCGGCGATAGCTTCTGTTTGCCCGAGGCCCAGGCAGGCTTCTCAAGACTGACCCAGTTCCAGAACGTCGCATTCTCCTGACGAAGCTCATGACAACGCCCTAACGCCGCTCGAATATTGTCGGCCGTGGTACCTGCCACGAACGGATAATGCACAGTGCAGAACAAAAGTTCGTCGCCTTCAGTCTTCCGTACTGCCGGAATTAGCGGACTTAAAGCGCTATCGATGGCATCGATGAGCCATAGGGTCGTGATCGTTGGGGCTACGGCACGCAGGACCGCAGTCTCGGAGAACCCGCTGGCAATTGCCGGGTTGTCGACGCCGCGACCAACCAAATCGGCAAACTTTTGTTTCTCTTTCTCGACACGTTTCGCGAGCTTGTGCAGAAACTTCAGGAGTTCTTCCGATGCATCGCGGTCGAATGGCAGTATTGCCCCGCTGATTTGTGTTCGTGATCCAACCTGCACAACGCGCGTCGCGATCCGGTCCCATTGTTTAAAGGGAACGGGTCGCCGACTGTTCACTGATCAGGACTGGTTCGCCCCCGCGCACAAGGTCCCGCGCGCGGAGGTATCTCGGACGATATCGCTGACTTCGTAGAAGCTCATCACTGAAGTTCGCAACGCGGCCATATAAGCCCGGGTGGACGCGCCTTCCTTCCACCCTCGGCGTTTCAGATAGTCATCGACGACATTGCTTCCGTCATCAAAATCACGGGTCAGAAAATCCTCGAATGCGCAACCCCAGACCGTACGCATGAACCAGTCTTCGCCGAGTATCGAGATGATCTCGTCGACATCGAGATCGGTTTGGTCGCAGGTGGGCAGCAGATGATCGTCATAGACCTCCGCGAACCGACCGCTTCATTGGTCGCGGGTCAGCCATTTCATCAACCCTTGGAGCGAATGCGCGCCGGTCATGGTTCATGCTCGCGTCGTGGAATCATTGGTCACTGCCCCCAAGCCTGCGTTGTGATAGTCTAGCAAATCGACATCACCGGCTCGACGGCTGGGCTATCCTCGAGAGGGTCGAATCAACAAGTTTTCATGGGCAGACCCGACTTGCTGGAAGGGGGCCGCCGTCTCATGTGGCGGGTATTATGAGTGGACCCACACCATCGGATCGTGAGGTATTGGCTGGATCGGTTGAGCGCGTCACCTACCAGAACGCCGAAAACGGCTTTTGTGTCCTCCGGGTCAAGGCCCGCGGGCACCGTGATCTGGTCACCCTGGTGGGTCATGCCGCCGCGATCTCCGCCGGGGAATGGATTACCGCGACCGGCGACTGGATCAATGACCGCACCCATGGTCAGCAGTTCAAGGCCCGGTTCCTCAAGACATCAACGCCCACCTCGAACGAGGGCATCGAGAAATACCTCGCCTCTGGAATGATCCGCGGCATAGGTCCGGTCTATGCCAAGAAGCTCCTGCGTGCCTTCGGCAACACGGTGTTCGATGTCATTGAGGCGGAACCCGACCGCCTCCAGGAGGTAGATGGCATTGGTCCCGTACGAGCAAGCCGCATCACGGCTGCCTGGGCCGAGCAGAAGGTGGTGCGCGAGATCATGGTGTTCCTGCACAGCCATGGCGTCGGCACTGCACGGGCGGTACGTATCTACAAGACGTACGGCGCCGATGCCGTCCAGGTCATGTCCGAAAATCCCTATCGTCTGGCCCGCGATATCCGCGGCATTGGCTTCAAGACCGCTGACGCTATCGCGATGAAGCTCGGCGTCGACAAGACCGCCATGATCCGCGTGCGCGCCGGCATTTCCTATGCGTTGACCGAAGCTATGGACGAGGGGCATTGCGGCCTGCCTACTGACGGATTGGTTCCGCTTGCCGAAAAGCTCCTGGAGATATCGCAGGATCTGATCCGTACGGCTCTCGACCTCGAACTGGCTGAGGGTACGGTCATCGCCGACCGCGTTGGCGAAACTGACTGCATTTTTCTAGCTGGTCTGTATCGCGCCGAGCAGGCAATTGCAGAACGGCTTTTGACGCTTGCCAAGGGCAAGCTTCCTTGGGATTTGATTGCTCCTGAAAAGGCCATTCCATGGATCGAGCGGCGGATCACCTTGACACTCGCCGAAAGTCAAAGAAAGGCGGTCGCGCTGGCGCTTGCTTCCAAGGTTCTGGTAATTACCGGCGGCCCCGGCGTCGGCAAGACTACCATTGTCAACGCCATTCTGCGCATTCTCTCGGCCAAGGATGCAAGGCTTTTGCTTTGCGCCCCCACCGGTCGCGCGGCCAAGCGGATGAACGAGGCTACCGGCCTTGAGGCCAAAACGATCCACCGCTTGCTCGAAGTTGATCCAAAGAAGGGCGGTTTTCGGAGGAACGCCGAGAATCCACTCGACTGCGATCTACTTGTTATCGATGAAACGTCGATGGTGGATGTCTTGCTGATGCATGCACTGCTCAAGGCGGTGCCCGACGAAGCCGCGCTGCTCGTGGTCGGGGATGTCGACCAACTGCCCTCAGTAGGCCCCGGCCAGGTATTGGCCGACATCATCACTTCGGGTGCTGTGCCCGTGGTGCGGCTCACCGAGGTGTTTCGACAGGCTGCCAAAAGTCAGATCATTGTCAGCGCGCACCGTATCAACGAGGGCGGCATCCCTCATCTGGGCAAGCCCGACGGCGAAAGTGATTTTTATTTCGTGGAGGCGGACGATCCGGAAACTGCGCTGCTGCGCATCGTCGAATTGGTCAAGACGCGGATTCCCAAGCGTTTCGGCCTTGATCCCATTCGGGACGTCCAAGTTCTCTGTCCCATGAACCGAGGCGGCGTCGGTGCTCGCTCGCTTAACGTCGAGTTGCAAACGGCGTTGAACCCCGCTGGGGAACGCAAGGTCGAGAGGTTCGGCTGGACTTTCGCGCCGGGCGATAAGGTTATGCAGATCGAGAACGACTACGACAAGGAGGTCTACAACGGTGACATCGGCTACGTCCGGGATGTCGAGCCTGATGACGGTGAGCTCACTGCAACCTTTGACGGACGCCTGGTCACTTACGGCTTCGGCGAACTCGACACATTGGTGCCGGCCTATGCCGCAACCATCCACAAAAGCCAGGGCTCGGAATACCCGGCCGTCGTAATACCGGTCATGACGCAGCACTACGCCATGCTGCAGCGTAATCTGCTCTATACCGGGGTCACCCGGGGCAAGAAATTGGTCGTGCTGGTCGGACAGAAGAAGGCGGTTGCCATTGCGGTCCGCAATGTATCCGGCCGGCGACGATGGTCGAAACTCGGCGAATGGCTGCAACGCTAATAGATCGAACCTGAGAGCCAACACGGGCACAAGGGTATACCGATTTGGGGGCACGCCGTAGTCCCCGATGCGCTTCGCCGCTTTATCAAAAGCAGATAGTGATTGAATGGAGACTGAGCGTGGCTGTTCTGATTCTTGGCGGCACAGGTTCGATCGGCCCCCCGTGCTCCGCGAAATCGTTCGACTGGGACACGATGTGGTCGCCTTGGCGCGGTCCGACGGTTCGGCAAGCAAGATGGCCGAGCTCGGCGCAGTGCCCATCGCTAGCGACATCAAAACACCCGAAAAATGGATCGGAAACCTTCCGCTGCTTCAGGCCGTCATCCACTTGGCTCCACGGAAGAGACACCGCTTCATCCGCTTGCAGCGTTCGCTTGGATAGTGCCGCATCTGCGTCGCGTCCTCGATAATAGCGGTATCGAGCCCGTAGTCATCCATCCCGCGATGGTATGGGAACCTGACGGGGGCGTGTTTCGGCGCTTCGTCGACGATGCCATTGAACGGGATGCGATCCGTATCGTCGGCGGAGAGGACGTGCGCTGACCACTGGTGCATCGAGAAGACCTTGCAAATCTCTACGCCTTGGTACTCGAAAGCACCATTACACGGGAAAGCTATATCGGGGCGGCGATCAGCGGATTTCCGGTCGGTCGCAGAGTGCGCGCGATTGCGCGGCGTTTTGGTAGGCGCAATCGCTAACCACAAATCATTTCCGCAGATACCATTGCGGCCGAGCTTGGTCCTTGGCCCTCGACCAATAGCTGAGCGGCGACAAGGCGTGGCGCAATCTCGGTTGGAAGCCGAGGCACCTTGATCCAGAAAGCAAGATTGCCGCCGTCAACTGAGGAAAATCCGGCGATGGAGCAGCAGAACACTTCCTTCCCAAGGCGTGATCGTTGGGAGGGAGCACCCTGTTCCAAAAGCTGTAACCGCCGCCTGCAAGCATTTCTACGCCGCAAGTCGATGACTCGAATTTCTGACTTCCGTCGTGGAATTCCTGGCTGTTTTCATCCGATGGACCCTGACGAGGGAGCGACGGCATGGCAAAGGAAGAGGGACGGAAGGGGCCTTGTCCGGTCAACGATAACGGGCCGCAAACGGGCGAGCCCCTCGACCCCCGCATTCTGCGGATTGCAGAAGCCATTGGCCGACAGCTTGCTCGCGCGCAGGCCAAGCATCCCGCCGCCGCCAATGACAACGAACCACGGCGACGGTAGCCACGTTGGAAACGGGTTTTCCAAAACTGGGCTTGGCTTTTCTGAACCAGTGACATTTTCATTCTGTGCGGCTCGCTCGCACAGGTAACAGTCAAGTTCCGGGGATAGCGTTGACAGGGACGGAGGGCGGCGATGAGCTCGATCAAATTGTGCCTTGATATCGACGCAAATTATCGAATCGATATGAGGCCTGATCTGGAGACGAGGCCATGCCCAAGGTTGCGCTTTACGCCCGCTACTCGACCGACAATCAGAGCGTGGTGTCAATCGAGGACCAGTTCCGCATCTGTCGGGAGCATGCGGACCGGGAGCATTGGCAAGTCGTCGATACCTATCATGATGCCGCTATCTCCGGTGCCAGTGTCATTCTCCGGCCAGGTGTCCAATCGCTATTGCAGGACGCCCAGCGCGGCAGGTTCGACATTGTGCTCGCGGAGGCCTTGGACCGCGTCTCTCGCGATCAAGCCGACGTGGCGACGCTGTTCAAGCATCTGCGCTTTGCCGGCGTGCAGATCGTCACCCTAGCCGAAGGCGAAATCGCCGAGCTTCATGTCGGCCTCAAGGGCACGATGAACGCCCTGTTCCTGAAAGACCTCGCCGCCAAGACCCATCGTGGTCTCCGGGGACGTGTAGAGAAGGGCAAGGCCGGCGGCGGGCTTTGCTATGGCTACGAGGTGGTGAAGCGTACCGACAGCGAGGGCGAGCCAGTTCGGGGCGAACGCAAGATCAATGAGGCCGAGGCCGCGATCGTCCGCCGCATCTTCCGGGAATTTGCGGTGGAAAAATCGCCGCGCGCCATCGCGACTGATCTGAACCGGGATGGTATTCCCGGCCCGTTCGGCCACACCTGGGGCGATACGACGATCCGGGGTCACGCCTGCAGGGGCAATGGCGTCGTCAACAACGAGCTCTATGCGGGCGTGTTGGTCTGGAACCGGCAGCGCTTCATCAAGGACCCGAACACGGGCAAGCGTGTGTCGCGTCCGAACCCCGAGGCGAAATGGGTCAGGACCGAGGTGCCGGAGCTTCGCATTGTCGATGACGAGTTGTGGCAGCGGGTGAAGCTGCGCCAGGCCGAGCTTGCGAAACAATTCGAGGCTACGACCAAGGGCGTCCGTGCTGCGCGGAACGGCTGAACCGCTTACGTCGTCCTGCCTTCCTTCTGTCGGGTCTACTGACTTGCGGATGTTGCGGCGGCAAATATGGCATCGTCGTCAACGACCGCTACGGCTGTCTTGGTCATTTCCGCAAGGGGATGTGCGACAATGGCCGAACTATACGCCGTGACGACATCGAGCGGCGCGTGCTGGCGGGCCTTACCGATAAGCTGGTATCTCCCGAGGCTGTAGCGGTCGCAGTGCGCGCCTATGCCGAGGAGACCAACCGCCAGAACCACGAGCGGCGCGCGCAAGTGGAAGCGAGCCGCCGCCCCCTTGAGAAGATTGAGAGGGGAACAAAAGCGATTCTCGACGCCATCGAGGATGGAATGTATCAGCCGGCCATGAAAGCAAGGATGAGCGAGCTGGAACAGCAGAAGGCCGAGATCGAGAAGCGTCTTGCAGAGGCTCCGGCAGATATGCCGGACGTACATCCGAATATCGCCGAACACTACCGCGCGAAGGTGATCCGTCTCGCAGAAACCTTGGCCGAGCCGGAGGCCGATGGGGAAGCTCGCGAGGACATCCGCTCGCTGATTGGCGAGGTAGTGATAACTCCCGGCGATAAGCGAGGTGAGAGCCACGCCACCCTACGTGGCGAGTTGGTGGCCATTCTCGACCTTGCCGCCGGTCGCCGGAGGTCTCCCAGACCAGAAGTTATAACAAACGCGCTTGCAGGTCCTCGATTTGAACCTAAGACCCAGGGCCAAGAGCGCCGCAGTACGAGTTGCGGGGTTCCATCATGGCGCCGCGGCGTGCCCTGGACTGCGGTGCATTTCGACCATGCTATCCCGACGATTTCATGCCTCACTCCCATATCTGGAAAGTGCTAGATACGAAGCGCCGGGTTTCCGGGATGTTTCCATCCTTGAGGCTGCTCAAGTATTATTGCGCGTATATCCAGTTAGGCAGACATTATTGCTCTGGCCTGTCGGCTAGCTCTAATTTTCGGTATCGGAAACAAACGGATGTCCAAGAAGAGAAGCGACACGCGACGCCGAATATTGGAAGCCGCTGGTCGGCTTTTCGATGTTGAGGGGGTCAGGAGCGCCACCATCGACGCGATTGCTGCAGAAGCTCGCGTTACCAAACGGACGCTCTATTACCACTTTCGTAGCAAGGATGATCTCATCGCTGCTTCGCTCCTTGATCAGTCTTTAGTTGTGCAGCGTGCAATCGATTTCGTCGGCTTCGATACGAGCGAGGGTTTGGAGGACGTCGTCAAACAGGTCTTCGGCACGGTTTCGGAATTGACAGCCGACATCCGATGGAAGGGCTGCGCATTTATGCGCGCCGCCATCGAACTCGCCGGACTTCCCGGTCACCCCGCCGTTCTGGCTGCCCGGAATCATAAAGCTCAGATTGAGCTGATCCTTTGCAATAGACTAACAACCCTCGGTGCTCGGGATCCCGCATCCTCGGCCCGAAAAATAATGATTCTGCTCGATGGTGCGATCATGCAGGGTATGGTGCATCATGACCCCGACTACGTCGGCGAAGCTAGTCGTATGGCGCTAAACATTGTAATGAGCGCCCGCCGAGAGGGACACCGCGTTCTTTTTCCAGGTCCAGCGCTACAACCGGTCTCCGAACTAGACAACACAGCTCTTGATTTTGCATTGCATTGTGGGGCATCGGCGTCCTTGATCGAATCGCTCGACCGCATCAGGGCCGGCTGATCGTATTCGCGGCCGCCCGTGCTTGGTTTTTCAGAGCCTTGGCACTGCATTCAGATCGAGCTTTGTGATGTTCTGAGTTCGTCCGATTGGATGTGGTACCACGAATTATGCGGCTCGAGTTACCGCAAGTCGTGGGCAGCTTGCCCTCCGCTTTTTCCTTGAACCAATTCAAGCATGCACCGCCGGCCGGGTAAATGGTCGGAAGTATACTCACTAGTGTATGTGATTGATGTGGGCTCCGAGCGATAACTCTCGACATCGAGAGGTATTGGGAGCGCCGCAGCGTGAATGCTGGTTTTCGCTCCCGACAGGAGATCGGGCGTGAGGACCGGAAACGCGAATGCTTACGGCTGCGACCCCAGGTCGGGTGTCGCATCTTGGTGCTGCGACGCGTTCGCGGCGCAGCCAACTGCAATCCGAGGCTGCCTGTGACCGGGACCTTATTGCGGGTAGGTTTAAGACATAGCCAGACCCTGACGGTCGACGCCGGCATGACTGTGCCCAACGTCTCGCCGGCTTTCGGCAGTTTCCGGGATATGCCGGAGGTATTCGCGACCGCTTATATGGTTGGCTTCATCGAATCGACTTGTATCGAAGCGTTGCATCCGTACCTCGCTGCCGACCAGAGAACGGTCGGAATCCACATTAACGTAAGCCACAGTGCGGCCACGCCTGTCGGCATGAGCGTGACGGCGGAAGTCGAGTTAATTGCCGTCGAAGGAAGGCGGCTTCAATTCCGTGTCGAATGCCGCGACGCGAAGGAAATCATCGCTGCCGGCACCCACGACCGCGCCATCGTTGATCTGAAGAAATTTGCCACGCGTCTGCAAGCAAAAGCCGAAGAGCCCGGGATCGCGCGAGCAATGCGAGAAAAGGCATCGTAATGCTCGAAGGAAGCGGCCGACTGGTGCCGCCGGCCCCGACCGCAGCGGAGCTCTTGGCACTCGGGGATCGTGCGCTGACAGTCTTGGCGCGACTTCCCTCGACGCTTGATGCCCATCGTGATGGGGTCTCCAAAGAGATGGTCAAGGCTGCGCTGACCGCTTTCGCGCAAGAGGACTTGCTCAATCTCGCTTTCCTCGACCCGAAGGCTTCGACGGTGCATCCACATGACATGCGCCGTACCGCCACGATCATGGAAGTACTTGGTGGGGGTTCGGGGTCTTTGGCTTCGATTTACATGGTGAATGCGATCCTCGGTGGTGCCGTCGTCGCCATCGAGGGAACGTCTGAGCAGAAGGAACGACTGCTGCCCCAGCTTCGGATGGGTAAGCTGGAACTAGCCTTTGCGATGACCGAGCCGCAAGCCGGCTCCGATGCTGCGAGCCTTTCGACAACGGCGAGCCCCGATGGCGAAGGCTTCGTACTTAGTGGCGAAAAGCTTTACACCACTGGCGCGGCCACCGCCGATTGGATCATTGTCGTGGCGCGCGTCGCCGCGGCGCCAAAGCGGACCTTCGGCTTGTTCCTGGTGCCGCACGGCGCGGCCGGGCTCACCGTGGAGCCGCTCGCCAAACTTTCCGCGAACATTCATGCATCGTGCCGACTGAAGCTCGACGAGGTCCGAGTCCCACCGAGCCAGATCTTGGGTGGCGCCGAACGGATTGGATCAGCGTGGTCGACCTTGCGCGTGACCGGTTCGCTCGAGCGGCTGATGGTGGCCGCGATGGCTCTGGGCCTCGCGAGCGCGGTGGTCACTCGCGCTGTCGAATTTGCCAAGTCGCGCCAGCAATTCGGTCAGCCGATCGCCGCATTCCAAAGCATTCAACACATGCTCGTGGAAATGCAAGTGCAAGAGACCAGCATGCGCTTGTTCGTCGAGCAGGCCCTGTCGGCCTTGGAAAGCGGACGTGACGCGACCCAGGAGGTTTGCATGGCGAAATACGTCTGTTCCGAGCAATTGCAGACGATCGTATCGCAGGGAATGCGGGTCATGGGCGGGCGAAGCTATTTCGATTTCGAGGACATGGCGCGGTACTACAGCGAAGCCCCGTTCAGCCTCTTCGCCGGGGGCACCGTAGAAATTCAGAAGATGCTGATCGCTCGAACCATGGGGCTGGGCTGAGGCGCGCTAATGCTAACGAAGGACCAAAGATGGACTTTTCCATTCCTGACGATTTGAACCAGATCAAAGCCAAAGTGCGGCGGATGGTCGACACCGAACTGAAGCCGCACGATCAGGCGATCGAGGAAACGGGACACATCCCGCCTCAGGCGCTCGATGCAATCCGTGAGATGGGCCTGTTCGGAACCCTGATCCCCGCCGAATACGGTGGGCTCGGGCTCGGGATGCTCGGCAATTGCCTTGTGATCGAGGAAATGGCCAAGGCCCACATCGCCTATTTCTACACCTACAGCATGAATGTGCATATCGCATCAAAAGGTATCGAGCTTTATGGATCGGCCGAGCAGCGACGTCGGTGGCTGCCTGACTTGGCCAGCGGGCGCATGATCGGCTGCTTCGCGCTGACCGAGGAGGGCGCGGGATCAGACGCGGCAGCGCTGAAGACGACAGCGGTTCGCAACGGTGATCACTACGTCATTAATGGACGCAAACGATACATCACCAACGCGTCCATCGCCGACCTTTTTACGGTATTCGCGGCAACCGGTGGCGACGAGACACGGCGGCAAATTTCCGCCCTTGTCGTGACAAGGGATACGGCCGGCCTCCGGATCGGCAAGGTCTTTGCCATGGCCGGCGGCCATGGCACGCTTCAGGCGGAGGTCATCTTTGAGGATTGCCGCGTCCCGGTCGAAAATCGTCTGGGCAAAGAGGGCGAAGGCTTCGCCCTCGCGATGCAGAGTCTGGATGCGGGACGGATCTGCTGGGCCGCCTACAGTATCGGCGCCGCCGAGCAGCTACTCGGCATGGCGATCGCGCATCTTACCGAGCGACATCAGTTCGGAAAGCCGCTGGCTGACAATCAGGGGCTTCAGTGGATGCTTGCAGACATGGCAGCCGATCTGCATGCCGCGAGGCTGGTCTGTTACGACGCAGCCTGGCGTTATGAGCGCGAGCCGGCGAAGCGGACTGAGATCGGTGCGATGGCGAAACTCATCGCCTCCGAAATGGTGTCCCGTATGGCCGACCAGACGGTGCAGCTTTTCGGCGGCGAAGGATATCGCAAGGACCGGTCCATCGAGCGGATCTGGCGCGAGATCAGGGTAATTCGGATCCTTGAGGGGACATCGGAGGTCATGCGCAACATCGTCGCCCGTGAGCTGCTGCGAGAGCCACGGCGGCGGCTCAGTGTTGACCGGATAGCGGGTTGATCGGCCCATCATGGGAACATTCAAGGCGATCGTGGTGGAGAAGACCGAAGCCGGGCAGGTGGTCGCGATCCGTGATTTCGACGAATCGCAATTGATGGAAGGGGACGTCACCGTCCGGGTAACCCATTCGTCGATGAACTACAAGGACGGGCTGGCCCTGACCGGAAAGTCGCCGGTCGTTCGCCGCTTTCCAATGATACCGGGCATTGACCTTGCCGGTATTGTTGAATCTGCTTCCCATCCCGAGTTCAGCGTCGGCGATGCCGTATTGCTGAACACCTATGGGCTAGGTGAGACCCACCTCGGAGGCTTCGCGCAGAAGGCACGCGTGAAGGGCGATTGGTTGCTGCCGATTCCCACAGGCCTTGATGCGGCGCAGGTCATGGCGATTGGCACAGCGGGTTATACAGCCGCACTCAGCGTCCTCGCACTCGAACGACATGGCCTCACTCCAGATCAAGGCGCCGCGGTCGTTACCGGCGCAGCCGGTGGTGTCGGATCGGTCGCAACCGCGCTTCTGGCCAAGGCTGGATGGCATGTGATCGCTTCGACCGGCCGCCCGCAGGAGAGTGGCTATCTGCACAGCCTCGGCGCAGCAGAGGTTATTGATCGCAGCGAGCTTTCGGCGCCGGCGACGCGGCCGCTCAACAAGGAGCGTTGGATAGCGGGAATCGACTCCGTCGGATCGCACACCCTCGCGAGCATTCTGTCGATGACCAAGTATGGTGGCGCCGTCGCCGCCTGCGGTCTCGCACAGGGCATGGAATTACCGGGGTCGGTTGCGCCGTTCATTCTGCGGGGCGTCACACTCCTTGGTATCGAATCGGTAATGGCTTCGAAAGGCATGCGGATCAAGGCATGGTATCGATTGGCGTCCGATCTCGACGCCCGGAAGCTCACCTCGCTCGTGACGACCATCGGTCTCGACCAGGTCATAGAGACCGGCAACGCGATTCTCGACGGCAAGGTGCGCGGACGAATCCTGGTGAAGATCGAATGAAGAGAGCGCTTGGTGCGGGCGTATCGGCGTGCCGCGGATGCGTTTCGGTTGTTGCTCTTTGCGAATTGAGGGATCGGTGAATGTTCGACGGGTTTGACCGGAAGCAGATCGAGACGGATGGTGCCAACATTAATTGCGTCGTCGCCGGATCTGGGCCACCGGTCCTGATGCTGCATGGTTTTCCGCAACATCTCGCCATGTGGGCGAAGGTAGCTCCAAAACTCGCTGAGAACTTCACTGTTGTTTGCGCTGATCTGCGGGGCTACGGCGACTCCTCCAAGCCACAATGCTCTGTGGATAGGTCCAACTACTCTTTCCGTGCCATGGCAGCAGACCAGATCGCGTTGATGAAGAGTCTCGGCTTCGAGCGGTTTCATCTGGTGGGTCACGATCGTGGAGGACGAACCGGCCATCGCATGGCCCTCGACCGACCGGACGTCGTCCGGTCGCTCGCGGTCCTCGACATTGTGCCGACCTACGCGATGTTCATGGAAACAAATCGGATGGTCGCTGGCGCCTATTGGCATTGGTATTTCTTGTCGCAGCCCGAGCCGTTTCCCGAGCGCCTCATAGGTGCCAATCCGGATTTCTTCTACGAGACCTGTCTTCTCGGCTGGGGTGCCACCCGCATTGAGGATTTTGATCGTGAAATGCTGGCCGACTACCGGCGTTGCTGGCGCGATGCGGCCATGATCCATGGCTCCTGCTCGGACTATCGGGCTGCTGCAACGATCGATCTGGAACATGACACTGCCGACATTGAGAGGTTGGTCGACTGTCCGGTACTCGCATTCTGGGGAACGAATGGCATGATGCATAAGTGTTTCGACATCGGTGCTGCCTGGCGCAAGCGATGTTCGCAGGTACGCGATGCAACCCTCCCCGGCGGGCACTTCTTCATCGATCAGTTTCCTGAAGACGCGGCGCGGATACTGATGAACTTCCTCCTGTCCGCGTGATCGTCGGGTGGTGCTGTCCTTGACGTTGTCCTTACCTTTCAGGAGTCCTGTTGCGATGAGTGAGTTTTACGTCAAGGTCGGAGATGCGGTTACGTTCGCCAAAACCGTCGGCGAGAGTGACGTCTATCTGTTCGCGGGAATTACAGGGGATTTTCTGCCAAACCACATCAACGAACAATTTATGGCCCGTTCAAAATATGGCCACCGCATTGCGCACGGCGCCCTGATCGTAGGCTTCATGTCGACATGTGCGACACTCATGATCGGAAAGTGTGGAGGAAGCAGTCTGGACGAGACGCCAGTGGCGCTCGGCTACGACAAAGTGCGCTTTCTCGAGCCGGTTGTAATCGGCGATACCGTAACACTTACCTACACGATCGCGGAGATTGACCCGATCAAGCGGCAATCGGTCGCTGACATCGAGGTGATGAATCAGAAAGGCGACCTCGTCGGCGTGGCTCGTCACATTCTCCGCTGGGTGAAACACTAATGCTCAACGCTTTTGCCATCGCCCGCGTACACCTCACCTGATCCCCTGCAAGAAAGTTCCCCCATGCATATCCTTATCATCGGAGCCGCCGGCATGGTCGGCCGCAAGCTCACCGACCGTCTCGTTATCGAAAGGACGCTGAACGGCCTGGATATCACCGAACTGACCCTCGTCGACGTGGTCGAGCCGCCGGTACCAGTCGGCTTCGCTGGCAAAGTCTCCGCTGTCACGGCAGACTTGGCCTCACCGGGCGCCTCTCGCGGCCTGATCGATGGTCGCCCCGACATTATCTTCCATCTGGCCGCCATCGTCTCGGGCGAAGCCGAAGCGGACTTCGAGAAGGGCTACCGAATCAATCTCGATGCTACGCGTGGGCTGTTCGATGCTATTCGTGTCGAGGGCCTCAGAGCGCCCTACAAGCCGCGCGTCGTCTTCACCTCTTCGATCGCCGTGTTCGGGGCGCCCTTCCCAGATAAAGTCGCCGACGAGTTCATTCAGGCCCCACTGACCAGCTACGGTACTCAGAAGCTGATCGGAGAACTCCTGCTCGCGGACTATAGTCGGCGTGGGTTCTTCGACGGCATCGGCGTTCGGTTGCCCACCATCTGCATTCGTCCTGAGAAGCCCAATAAGGCGGCGTCTGGCTTTTTCTCTAGTATCCTGCGCGAACCGCTGAACGGACAGGAGGCGGTGTTGCCGGTGTCGGAGGATGTGCGATGCTGGTTCGCTAGCCCGCGAGCGGCCGTTGGCTTCCTCGTTCACGCGACAACCGTCGATCTGTCCCGCGTCGGAGCGCGCCGAACCCTCAATATGCCCGGCCTGTCTGCCACGGTGGGCGAGGAAATCGAGGCCTTGCGGCGCATAGCCGGCGACAAGGTGGTGAAGCTGATCCGGCGCGAGCCGGATCCGACGATAGACCGGATTGTCGCCGGCTGGCCGCGTGACTTCGAAGCTCTGCGCGCGCTCGAACTCGGCTTTCGGGCAGAGACTTCGTTCGACGACATCATCCGCGCTCATATCGAGGATGAACTCAGCCGGACGGATGCAGTAAATTCTTGAACGGGGTTACGACATGAAAAATGGTGAGCGAGCTGACACCGTGACTAAGGGCCTGGACCTGTTGAATCCGCTCGCGGCGTTCCGTCTTGACCGGGACGTCGCGGTTATCACCGGCGCCGGCAGTGGGGTCGGTTATGCCATTGCGATCGCCTTCGCCCAAGTGGGAGCGCGCATCGCGGCGCTCGACCGCGATGCTGCCGCGGGCACGGCACTCGTCGGCAAGATTGTTGCCGCTGGCGGCAAGGCGGAAGCACACGTGCTTGATGTGACAGATCAGGCGGCGGTCGATCGGGTGTTTGCAGCGATTGTCGAGACGCATGGTCGTCTCGACGTACTCGTCAACAGCGCCGGTATCGCCATTCGCAAACCGGCGGTCGAACTACCACTCGCAGACTGGGAGCGAGTGATGGCCGTCAACACCACCGCTTCCTTCCTTTGCGCCCGCGCAGCCGCCCGACACATGCTCGAATGCGGTGGTGGGCGCATCATCAACATCGCCTCGGTCATGGGCCTTTCGGGTGGGATCTTCCCGAACGTCGCGTATCAGACTTCGAAGGGCGCCGTGATCAACCTGACCCGAGCGCTCGCCGTGGAATGGGCACGCCAGGGCATCCGGGTCAACGCGGTTGCGCCGAACTACATCCGTACGCCTCTGACCGCTGCACTTTTCGAGCAACCGGAGAAGCTCGCGGAAATCGAGCAGTCGACACCCATGGGCCGTGTCGGCGAGCCGGAGGACGTGGTCGGCGCAGCGCTCTACTTGGCGAGCCGCGCGTCAGCCCTCGTCACTGGCCATATTCTTGCCGTCGATGGCGGATTCCTCGCTCGATGAGGAAGACTGGAGAAAGAGGAACCGACCTCCTCATGACATGCGGCGGAGCCCCTTTGTACTGCCTTGGGGTGAAGCCATCGGCTACTCGCGCGATGTACCGCGCCTCGCGCGAACTCGAGGCGAGTCGGGAGAATGTCGCCGCACCGCGGACTATCCCCGTCGAAATGTCGGCGACCAGGCGTGACGTGCTGTGTATCCCTTGCGGCGCCGCGTACGGCCCACCTCGCGATCCCGCGTCCACCCTATGAGGCGGGCGCGAAAAAGAGGTGCCGATCGCTCGCTTCTACACCACGGTCCAACGGCAAGCCTCAAAGCAAGCCCGGAAGGAAGAAACGCCCATGACCACGAAGATCGCCCTCGTCACCGGCGCCGGCTCCGGTGTCGGTAAAGCCGCGGCCCTTGGCCTCTTGAAGGCAGGTTATTCCGTGGTGCTCGCCGGCAGGCGCAAGGAGCCGTTGGAACAAGTTGCAGCCGAAGGCCCCGTCGGGGCGAAGACGCTCGCCATCCCGACCGACGTTGCCAATCCCTCGTCGGTCAAGGCCCTGTTCGCGGCAACCAAACAGGCCTTCGGTCGCCTCGACGTGCTCTTCAACAATGCTGGCGTCGGCGCACCCGGCATTCCGATGGAGGAGCTGACCTACGAGCAATGGAAGGCGGCGGTCGACACCAACCTCACCGGCCCCTTCCTGTGCACCCAGGAGGCGATTTTGATCATGAAGGACCAAAACCCACGCGGTGGGCGCATCATCAACAATGGTTCGATCTCGGCTCACGCACCGCGCCCGAATTCGGCGCCCTATACCGCGACCAAGCACGCGATCACCGGTCTCACCAAGTCAACCGCGCTCGATGGACGCAAATACGACATCGCATGCGGCCAGATCGACATCGGCAACGCCACGACCGATCTCGCCGCTCCTATGGCTGCCGGTGTGCTTCAGCCGAATGGGCAGATCGCGGTCGAGCCCCTGATGGACCCAGCCCATGTTGCGAGCGCGGTCGTCTACATGGCGAGCCTACCCTTGGACGCCAACATCCTGACACTGACCGTTATGGCGACCAAGATGCCCTTCGTCGGACGGGGATGAGCGGATATTTCGCGGTCCCTATGCTGCTCAAGCCGATACTCCCGCCGTGAGACGGAGCGTGCCCCGCACCCAATTGGCCTCAAGGAGTTCGCCATAGAGCTGCATTAGCAATCGGTTCATCGCCGCCTTTCAGGGCGGCGATGATGCGTTGATTCAGTGATGCTTATTAGTGAGGCGCTGAAAGGGCGGCACAAACTGGGAGAACCTGTCCAGCCGAAAGGCGGGAAGCGCCGGCAGTTTTGGTTCGAGTGCTAGGTCCGCCAGCATGCTGCCGATGGCGCTGGCGAACTTCGCACCGTGACCGGAGCAGGGGGAGGCAACGATGACCCTGGGATCTTCGGGCAGCCGATCGATAATGAATTCGTTGCCGTTGTCAGTCCGCACGTCGGCCTTCAGTGTGTTGGTGTACAGGCAGACGTCACGGTCGGCGATCGCTCCTGCAGCGCCGGGCACGAATTCGGTGAGCGTCGCTCCCACCGCTTCGAGCTCTCGGTCGGTTGCCGGCGGGTGCCATTCGTCGGCGCCAGCGACAGGGCCATGATCGTGCCGCGCGGCCTTGACGCCGCGGCCCTCGAAGTCGGGGAAACCGCAGACCAGGCCGCGCCCGCCCTCCACGATGAACACCGGAAACTCTCCATAACGCACGGATTCGGGTTTGGCAGGCGTGAACCATCCGACCGCTTGCCGGGTCACCTTGAGGTGCCTCTCCAGGCCCGGGATGAACGGCGCGATCCACGGGCCAGCCGCAACAATGACCTTTTCGGCCATCACCTCCTCGTTGGGCGTCGCGATGCGGATGCCGGCCCGCGTCCGCTGCATCTGCGCTTCGGCCCTGACGATCTGGCCGTCGGCGCCTTCCCTGAAGGCGAGCATCGCGGCCTCCGCCATCAGGATGCCGCCGCTCTCCTGGACCACGACGTCCCAGCCTTCCGGCAGATGGAAAGCGGGAAACGCCGCGTTGGCTTCGGCTCCGTTGGTGGGACCGGTAACGGCGCCCTTGCGCGTCGCGGCGGCGCGGGAATCCGCCACCATCTGCGAACCGGGCGGGCCAGCTTCGAGCACGCGGCTTGGTTTAAGGATGGTCCGTCCGCTTATGGACTCTAGCGCGCGCCAACCCGCGAAGGCCTTGTCACTGAGATCGGTATAGGCATCACTCTCGAAGTTGAAGCGCCGGTAGACCCGGCATGAGCCGTGCGAGGAGCCACGAGATTCGCCGGCCGCCAAGGGATCGAATCCGAGCACATCGACCCCACGGCGCACCAGCGAATGGAGCGCCGAGCTTCCCATTAGGCCAAGGCCGATGATAGCGACCTCGCACGTGCGCATAACGAATAACCTCCTCAAGCGTTCGTTTGAATCGGCCGACGAGTAGCCAAGGTGGCGCCTGTTAAACGTTGCTGTACGACAACTCGTAATTCTTGGCGAATTCATCGAATGACAGCAGAGCGGCGCGGCCTTCCGGTTCGACAGTGGCACGCTCGGGATCGAGGCCCGAAAACTGCTTGATGGTCTCGATCGAGTCCCAGAGGGTTACCGCGAGAAACTCTACGCGTCCGTCAACCTGACGCTGCAGCAGATACGCGCCCTGGTGACCGGCGATATCCTTCAAGTGCGGCGCTACTTTGGTGATGAAGTGACTTCGATAGGAGTCGGCTTTGGCGAGGGTGGCCGTCCCGTGCCACGTGCGAGCGATCATGTTACTCTTCTCCCAAACCGTTGAACCTGTCTTCCGACTTGATCTGGCGACTGATGACCAGGCGTTGAATCTCGGAGGTGCCCTCATAGATTTTGCAGACACGGACATCGCGATAGATTCGTTCCACGGGAAAATCATTGAGATATCCGAAGCCGCCGTGAATCTGGATGGCGTCGTTGCACACCTGTTCGGCGGTCTCGGAGGCGAACAGCTTCGCCATCGATGCCTCCTTCAGGCATGGTCGTCTGGCATCGCGCAGGGCCGCTGCCCGCAATACCATCAATTCAGCCGCATGTAGCGTCGTAGCCATGTCCGCGAGTTTGAACGCAACGGCCTGGTGATCGATGATGGGTTTGCCGAAAGTCTTCCGTTCTTTCGAGTAAGCCAGCGCAGCCTCATAGGCTGCACGCCCCATCCCGACTGCTTGGGCCGCGACGCCGATCCGTCCGCCTTCGAGGTTTCCAAGTGCGATCTTGAGGCCTTGCCCTTCCTCGCCGAGCATTTGCTCTGGGAGTACTACGCAGTCGTCGAATATAATCTGGCAATGGTCCGAGGACCTTTGACCCATGGTGTGTTCGACCTTGCCCACGACGTATCCCGGAGTTTTCGTAGGTACGATAAATGCGGAAAGCCCCCGCTTGCCAGCATCGGGATCGGTAACCGCGAAGACGATGGCGACGTCGGCGGATTTACCCGACGTAATGAACTGCTTCACTCCATTTAGGATAAACTTATTCCCCTCGCGGCGTGCCCGTGTTTTGATCGAAGCGGCGTCCGAGCCGGCCTCGGGTTCGGTGAGACAGAACGCGCCCAACTGTTGACCTGAAGCGAGCGGCCGCAGATACCGCTCCTTCTGCTCAGCGGTTCCGTGCCGCAGGATTGAAGACAGGTCAGCGAGTTGTGTACCTGGAATGACGTGGAGGTGGCACCGTCGGCGGCAGCGATCTCCATCACCGCCAGGGCGTAGGAAACATAGTCCGCGCCCGCGCCACCAAATCCTTCCGGAACAACCATGCCCAAAAAGCCGAGCCTGCCCATTGCGGCGAACGCCTCCGCGGGAAACCGGGCAGTGCGGTCACGTTCGGCTGCTGTCGGCGCGAGCTCGCGCTGGGCGAACTGACGCACGGCCCTCCGGATCAATTTCTGGGGTTCTGTCAGCATGAGCCACATCCTAAGTACAGGGCGCTTCAATCGCGGAGTTAATATGAAACGCTCGCCGTTCTCTGTATTGGCTAAAGTTGCGAATGGGCCGCCACAGAGGGTAATCTCGGCTAAGGTCGTCTACAGAGTCTCAGATATCGACACGACATCGCGGTCACTGACCGCAGCGGAGGATCGCGGGGCATGGCCCGTACAGACAAGAACAACGTCACAAGATATTGGTGGGACAGCCACATTCCCGGCCTGAGCTTGATGTCGGCCGATTTCACCTCTCATGACTACGTAACCCACACCCATGACGCATTCGTCATCGCCATCTCGGAGCTCGGAAGCGCCAAAATAAAGAGCCGGGGCACCGTGGAGACCGTTCACTCCACGAGATTATTCGTGTCCAATCCAGAGGAGCCCCAATCGTCTTCGATGGCGGGAAGCACCCGTTGGCGTTATCGGTCAATTTATCTCACCTCGGCAGGTATCGTAGCTGTGGCGCATGGCCTCGGAATCGAAGAGGTCCCATACTTCACCAAGAACGTAATTGACGATTCCAATTTGGTGAGCTGTTTCGGGTCTCTCCATCGGGCCTTCGAGGCTGGAGCGGATCCATTTCTTAGACATGAGCTTTTGATATGTGCTTGTGAGCGCCTGTTTCGCGGTCATGGAAGTGCAGCTGTACGAATGAAGTCGGCCCCCCGCGACCGGACGGTTGCGCGCAAAGCGATCGAGCTCATCCATGCTCGCTTCGCCGAAGCGCTGCTCCTCAGCGAGCTTGCGGCTGCGGCGGGAATGTCTGTGTTTCAGCTTATCGGCCTATTCAGGCGAACCGTTGGAACGACGCCGCATGTATATCTGACCCACGTCCGGCTGAACGCCGCCTGTCGCCTCTTGAGGCTGGGGCATTCAATTGCGGAGACGGCGGCAACCGTCGGATTTTGCGATCAGAGCGCTCTCACGCGTCATTTCAAGAATTGCTACGGCATCACGCCTATGCAATTTGCCAATGCGGCCAGTCCCGCCCGGAGCTTCCGACATCGCAACTAGGATCAAACCGTGGGTGGGGGCACCGCCATCGACATGCTTCCAGCTAGTCTTTCCGGGCGAGGTTTGTGCGTAGCCAGCGCCTGAAGGTCTCGAGGGCGCGACTGCGCCGGCTTGCCTTGGGATAAACGAGCCAACACGCCCCGGTTGGGCAGGTGAGGGCGATGGGTCGGCAGATTGATCCAGCGCGCTCGCGGAGCAGCGCAAACGGCTCCAGTTCCAGCGCGCCGCCGGCGCCTTCTTCGGCCGTCTGCGGAAATCCCACCCGATCCGACAACACCCTCAAAGACCATCGAATTGGAACCAACCACACCTCAAATGGTCACCATCAGCGAATGTCGGTACCGGTGGTTGCGCCTCCGCGCAACCACTTTTGTTATAACTCACTCACCGTCCCGGTCTAACCGGCGGGACGGACTTAGCATAGCTTTTCTGCGGAGCGCGGGGCGGACGACGGAGCCCAGCTACGTTCAGCGTTACCAAGTTCATTCGGGGAGGCGGGGCCCGGCAGGACTCGAACCTGCAACCAGACCGTTATGAGCGGAAGGATACAGCTTACCTCGTTGAACTTCTTGCTGTTTTGGTGGAGTTCGAGCGTATTCGTCGCGTTTTGACGAGGTCGTTTCTGGTGCGAAACTGGTGCGGTACGCGAACGTTCGTTGGCCCATCGCCCCCAGAAGCGGTCACATTGGAACATACTCGGCTGCCGGATGGCGCAAGATCGGCTTGTTGTGATAACGTCGCGTCGAGCCGGTAAGAATGTACGGGACCAGCGATGGCGGGCGGCGGCGCCTCTACTGCGGAACGCAACATCATAACGGTTCTCGCTGTCGATATGGTGGGCTCGACCCGCCACATCGGGGCTTGCGATCCCGACGACGCCCAGGCGTTCCTGGACCATTGGCTAGATCACATACGTAGTGCAGTGGACCGCGTTGGGGGACGGATCGTCCATTATGCGGGCGACGGTGGTATTGCGATATTTGGCTGGCCAAGCGCATTCGAGGATCATGCGGATCGCGCCTGTGTTGCGGCCTGGGATATCCAGAGCCATAGCAAAGCAATCGGACCGGGAGGAAATCCGGTTACTTTTCGTGTAGGTCTTCATTCTGGCCTGGTCGGTGTACGCAGAGGCGGCCGCAATGCTATCGCGCGTTTCGATGTTGCCGGTGCGACCGTGCACGTTGCCGCCAAGTTGCAACAGGAAGCGGCTCCCGGCGAAGTCCTAGTCAGCGGCGAAACCGCCAGGTTGTGCCGCTCGCCACTTGACGTGACGCCGCATGAGGCATCTGCGGCGATAGCTGACCGCCTCATCGAGGTCTATAGGCTGAATGCGCGGCCAAAAGATGTCGACCATAACGACGCGGCTCGCCGCTATCAAAATCCGATCGTGGATCGGGTCGACGAGCTTGCGGTGCTTCGTGAACGACTTCCGCGCCCAGGCGGCAAGAACTCTTCCGTTGCCCTAATAGGCGAAGCAGGAATTGGCAAGAGCCGTCTTGCTACAGCCGCGATGACTGAGGCTCTCATATCGGAAGCAAGATGCTGCGTCTTTTATGGCGCTGTGCAGCGGCGTATCACGGCATTTGCCGTCGCCCGCGCATTGGTGGGCGATATGCTCGGTGCACGCAGCCTGTCGTCAGATGACCATCTTCGCGACGCGCTTACTGGACTGGGAGTTGAGGAAAGTGATCTCAAGACGATTGAAACCCTGTTCATTGTTGAAAAATCCCGCTCGCGCCAACGATTGAGCGACCACACACAAACGCAAATTGTGCGCGCGCTGGTAAATGCCTTCTTGGCGCTGGCGCTTAGTCGGCCGACCCTCTTACTGATCGAGGATATTCAGTGGATCGATCCGGAAAGCCGTCATTTCCTGGAATTGCTCGCGCGCGCAGATAGCACACAACAGCCGCTTTGCATCTTGCTGACCGGCCGGCCGGAATCGTCGAGCCAGGCTGCCAATATTGCGAAATCCATCATTCATCTGCAGCCGCTGCCGCGGGCACATATGGAGACTTTGGGACGCCAATTGTGGCCCAAAAATCGATCTCCATCGGTACTTGCTCGAGCAATCGATCGCGCGGACGGGGTTCCGTTTATATTGGAAGAGTTCCTGCGTTCGGCGGATGCGACGAACGCGCCCAGCGGCAAATCACTGCCTCAGAGCGTCGAGTCGGTCATTCATGCGCGGCTGCAACAGCTTTCGCCTAAGGTCAAGACATTCGCGCAAGCGCTCAGCCTTCTGGGAGAGGAGGCTGAAATCCATTTGGCAACGGCGGTGCTGGGCGTGGACGTTGGCGAGCTATTGAACGCGTTGTTCGAGCTCGAGCGATTTGCATTCGTTCACCCGCTTGCGGGCAATTCCGTGCGTTTTCGACATCAGATTATCGCCGAGGCTTGCGCAAACACGATACCGCGCGATCAGCGTCGAAAGATCCATCGGGCGGCCATTCGGGCGATAACCTCGCGTTACCCGAACCTCAGCGGTCGATACGAGCAATTGGCTTTCCACGCGGAAGAAGCCGGAGAGTCCGAGGCCGCCCTTGGCTATCTCTGGGAGGCTGCCGTGGAAGCGCGCCGGAACGCCGCCGCTTCGTCGCTCAGTCTTATCTTTGACCGGGCACTCAAGCTCATTGAACGCCTAGGGGAAGCTGCGGAAGAAAAATATGTCGATTTCGGTCGCGTGTGTTTCGCTTCGATGTTGCAACAGGGCGAATTCAAGAAAGTGAACATGCATCTGCCGCGCACCATGGAGCTGGCCCGGCGCCAAGGAAGAGCGGCCCAGGTGTGCGGCGCGCATTCCCAACTTGGAATGATTTGCTGGTTTGAAGGCCGGTACGAGGAAGGGCTGCGGGTGACAAGCGAAGGGCTGGAGATGGCCCGCGCGCTCGGGTCGCCCGCGTTGATATTTTCAAATCAGACCTTGATGGCAAATGTATTGCATGGAATGGGCGCCGTCGATCATGCGATTGCTGCGCTGGACGAACTGAGCGAAATGCTCACGGGAGAACTCGAGACGGTGCGGCTCGGAACGCCAGCCAGTCCAAAGTGCACGGTATTGGCATTCAGGAGCTGGTTCATGAATGCAACAGGTCAATACGAGGAGGCGCTTGAATTTGCGCGCCGCGCACTGGAGATCGCGGTTCGCGAACAGGATTTGTACGGGGAAGTGTTGGCCCGCAGCACGATGGCGCGGAATCTCCTCATGCTTCGCCGGAATGATGAAGCTGTAGAATGTTTGTCGATTGCCAGAGAGATTGCCGAAAGCAACGGCTACGATACTATCAAGCCCAACCTGACCGGGGCAATCGCGACCGCGCTGGCGCGCACGGGCAAAGCCCATCAGGCAGTCGGCCTAGTAGAGGCTTGTTTGGAAGGCGGGATGCATCTGCGCACAGGCCAGGCGGAAGTGTGCTACCTCTATGTCGGTTACGCCGAGGCTCTCGTGAGAAGCGCTGAATTGGAGCGTGGGCTTGCCGCGCTCGATCATGCCCTCTCGATTGCTCGCGCAATCAAAAATCCATGGCTGATTGTTGAATGCCTTGGTTTGAGAACTCGCGTGCTGATGGAGACGACGCCTGACGACCCGCGCATCGATCAGGATCTTGCCGAGCAACGTGCGATTTGTGCTCAGTCTGGCGTCGTCGCCTGGGCCATGTCCCGGGTTGTGGCCTGACTGCGATCATGGGGTAACCCGGGTGAAGCGCGCCGGCAACCCGATCGTAATGCTGGCAAGCTTCGTAGGCTCGCCGCCCTTGCCGGCGACCCTGCGCAATCCCTGCAGACGGCTTGCGGCCTTGACGCATTCTTGCAGAACAATCATGGCTACCCGATCGCGGCCCCAGCAAACTCTGCTATTGTCCGCCTCATTGAACAGCAGGTAGGTTTTGATATCCCGATCGAGCTTGAAGCGAAACGGCTCGCCGAAAACCCGCGGGTCCATGTTGGCCGCCCGGATCAGCGGTGCTACCCACTCGCCTTTCTTGACTTCTGCGTTCCCCGATAGATTTGTGTCGGTCTCGCAGTATCGCATTCGTACAGGCAAAGTGGGATTGAGCCGGTCGGCCTCGTAGATGATGTGTGACAGCACATCAGGCACCGGCAGTTGCACGAGAGTCGGCAGATCGAGACGGTACTTGAACAGCGCTCCCATCACGGAAGCGAAGGCCAGCGGAATACTGGCCATAGTGGTACCGACAATTTCGAACAGGATCGTACTGACGTCCCTGTAGTAAACGGACGGCCAATCGCCCCCATTCGATAAGTCTTTGGCATAGAGCGCTTTTATGTGTTCTCGGCCTTCATTCTGTACAAACGCTCCTAGAAGCGACTTCGATGAACGAATCGAGGACGTGCGGGCTCCCAAGAGAACGGTATCGATATAGTCGAGCATTTCGGAACCTGCTTGACGCGCCAAGGCGTGCAGGGTCCCGATCGATTGGACGTTTCCGATCAGATCGGCGAGAACGATGGCAGACCAGATCTGCGTTGTGGCCAAGCCTGGGTTGTCAGGTTCTTTGCCGATCAATTTGGCGACCCAGTCAGGCGGTAATTCGCCGACATGCTGGCGCGCGAAGGGCAGAGCCGCGGCAAGCTCGGTGAGCCAATTCGGTGGCGGAATTCCATATAGTTTGGTGATGATCGCGTAGGTGGCCGGAGCGGCCAGATCATTGACCAGATCTATCCTTCGCGCGTAGGCCGTTCGGCGCAGCGCTCTGTCCGAAGCGGATTCGGCTATCTCGTGTACAACATCGGCCATCCAGGGAGGGTCGCCGTCCGCTTGCCAGGGCTTGTTGGTTTGTTCGGGGCGATACGCGTCCGCGAGCACCCTCCAGGCCTCGTAGAGGACTGTACGAAGACGCCTTCGTACCGGTTCAGTCGGCCCGACGTCCTCTGTGCCGACAATGACATCCTCTCCTCGCGTGATGTCTCGTCCCGTCTGCGTATACTGCCGGACCGAAAAGAGCAGCGCCTTAGTACCGTTAGACTCTTTCACATTGTTCAAGACGGTTTTGACGTCGTCATAACGTCCGACAAAGCAGAGCGTGCCGAGTTTGTTGCCATCGTCGGGAGAACTTACCGTAGTGGCGGCGGGTAGTTCGACGCGAATAACTGTGTTCTTGTCATCTTGAAGAATAGTCTGTCCATAGCGCTGCAATCGATCGGGATCGAACAAGCCACGCATCTTTGCATCGCCCATGCTGAAGCCTGCAAATGGGATCTCGGTTTTCACCGGGTCGAACCGACTCTTGTTGGCAATCTCCCTGAGAGCCTTGATACCTGGCGCGAAAAAGTAGTCGCCGCCGCGAGTCATGACGAAGCGCGGCAGACCGGTCATGGGCGCTGCTGCGCCCGCTTCGAAGAAACGATCCGACACAGCACCGCTATGATTCCCGGTCAGTGGACATCGCCCCAGCCCGGCCTGGCCGAGAAACTCTCCACCGTTGATCCAATTCGACTGGATCACTTCAAACTGCAGGTCGATCCGTGAGTTCGCGGCGATGAACAGCAATCCTCGCCTTTCACCATCATCCAGAGCATCATCCTTGAGGAGCGGACCGCCATAGCTGATTCCGCGCCGCAAAATCCGATGGCGGCGAGCCTCGCCACGCCCACCGATGTCGCGCGGGTTGGCGCGGCGGATATGCGCGCCGAGCGGGCACCTTCTTCCAAGCGGGTCGTCGGCCGCATAACGGAAGTTGTTCAGCGTGGCCTCCATCTCCTGATCGACAGCGCGTTCCTGATCGGGTGATAGAACGAGCGGCACACCATTGGGCCACCGTCCGACAAATTGCGCCGAGAGCGCGTTCTGAGCTTCCTTATCCTTTGGGCGCATTCGGCTGAGAAACCCTCGGAAGCCGGCCACATCCTGTTCGAGTTTGCGGAATACGAGGAACGTGCTTCCGAGCGTGAGACCCTTGCTGATCGGCAGCGCTTGGACCTCGCCGTTTTCGTCGGGCATGTTGAGGAAGATCTCCCCAGGAGCGACCGGGCTCCAAGTGCGATCGCGGCTCGGCGTGCCGCCGCCCGGAAGCGTGTCGCGAAGTCCCATGTCGACAAACGGTTGGCTCAGACCGTCGCGGAAACCAAAATGCTCGAAGCGATAGTCGAGCTCCTTTGCCGCGCCATCTTTGTCGACCTCATAGGGGTATTGGCCCAGTTCGATATGAAGAATCTCTAGGCCAAACAGGCGGAACAGGATACGAAGTCCGAAACGCAGCATCTGACCATGATCGTCCACCGGGTCGTTGAATGCTTTGACATCGCGACGCATCGCTTTCCAGAACGACTCCTTTCCGGAATTTTCGGCGCTCAACGCAAATCCGCCTGTGAAATAGCCATGCAAGCTAGGTAAACCCAGCTCACCCTCCCAGAAATCGGGGGCGCTTGGACCGGTGTCGTGCAGGCGTTCCGCGCGCGCTGCCATTCCCTGTTTGAAGGCATCCGGAAACGACGCGAGCGTCAAGGCGTTCATCTTGAGCGCCGCCAGGCCTGAATAGGTGAAGGCAATATTGATCGGCGTGCCGTCCGTGACGGGTGCTTCCGGACGACCTGCGTTCTCGCCGCGAACAATCCCCGGCGAGGGCTCCCCTGCATCCGCAGGATTCATCATTGCGGGCGCGCATTGACGCAGGACCTCGTAAAGCGTCACGAGCGGGAGCGGCCCTAACAGACCCTCTGGAACAGAAGCGTTTACCTTGTCACTGACCAGATCTAGCTGGGCGGCATAATCGTCTGGTTCGGTATAAACGCGAACCAAGTCCTGAAGAAAGCCGACGTCTAGGGCGCCGATTTCAAAATGATGGCGCATCCAGCTAATTGGATCAAGCCAAGGAACGTTCGGCTTACGTGTTGGAGATTCTTTCGTTGGCCGGGCTGCCTGAGATTGGGGAGATGCGGAGAGAGATACCATACTATCCGCCGTACTCTTGATGCCTGATTTGTCAGAAGACACGATCGCCTTCAGCCACTTCAGGAAGGCATCCGCCGGTCGGTCCGGCTCCGATCCAGGCAATCCAGGGTCTTTTGCCAAACGTTGTTCAACAATCCCTGCATTCACGTATGTGGTTTGCGCAAAGTCCTGCCACAGTTCGTGCTTGGCATCAGGATCATCCTTCATAGCGCCTTGCATACGATCCATCATGGCATCGAACTCCGCTTGCCGGAGGATGCGAAAGAAGAAGAACAGCGACCAGTTCCGCGGCACCTTTTCGTCCTTGCCGACTTGAAATTTTGAGGCCTTCAGAAGGTGGGCCTGAATGTTCTTACTCGTCTCCTCGCGGCTGGCGTGGGCCTGATTAGCCATTTTCGTTCCCTCCCCTCAGCTCCTGTCCGTTTCGAATATTCCGCCAGGCGTCGGGAAATTGCATGCGTATTGCTCGCTCTGCCGCAGGAATTCGTCAAACAGCTCTTCGACGGATCTCTCGCGCGCTCTCGCGGGAGAGTAGATCCGGGCGACGAGCGCGTCGAACCGTCGCTTGAAATCTTCAAGCTGCTTGATGCGGACAGTCGAAAAATTCGAATAGGGTGCGTAAAACAGGTTCGTATTGATCTGGTAACGTCTGATCCACAGCCAGAACTGCTCGAAGTTGCGCGTCCCCGGAAAGTCCTCGCAATTCTCGAAAACCCTATCAAAGTCGCGGGCGAGAAATGCCGCAACGTCACGCATGTAGGCCTTCAACTCGCCATCGAACTCGACAAGTGTCAGCAGGAAAGAGCGCAGTTTCGGTGGAGGCTTTCTTGACCCATCGAGGTAGTCATCGATTGGCACAGGTATGCCGCCGCCGTCGCTCAGTTTGCCGTCCGGATAATAGTCCACGACGCCTGGGAGGGCCGAATAAAGCAGATACTGCTCAGGCCGAATGATGATCATGCGGCCGAAGTGGATCGCGGGTATTCTGCCTAGTTCAGTCGGAAGGCCTTGTTGATGTCGGTCTGCAAGGTTCTGGATCGCCGAGGTGGTGCTCTCTTCATAGGTGCGCCGTTCACCGGGCGGGCATCCAAGTCTGATGGGCGCCAAAACGGCGATTTCGCTGATTCCTCCGATGGTTTTGGAAGCTGCCCAATTTAGCTCGATGCGCGGCGCGTTCGCCCTCTCGCTGTCAATCATGGAGAACCTCAAATCTATGACTTATCGAAAATGTCTTAGCAGAGCCAAGAGTGACACCGATTGCATTCCCGCACCAGAGCCTGGCCTCAGCGACTTGGCTCGCAAAAGTTCAGTGGCCCTAATCGGTCGCTGTCACAGGAAGGATTGAGGAATTAGGTCATGCCATTTGACCTATCGTGAAACGGCTTTTCGCTTAACCACAATGTCGCGAGAGATTCAGGAACCACAAGTGCCGAAGGTTTACAGGTTATCAGTTGCGGGTCGCACTGGGCAGACGTGCACGGCACCCTTCCCGTTCATTCTCGGTGTGCTTCCGATCGTGGTTGCGACCGGCGCCGGTGGGAAGATGAGCCAGTCGCTCGGGAGACAGTGTTCGCAGGCATGCTGGGCGTCACCGGATTCAGTCTTATTTTCACACCGACGCGGTTATCCGAAGGATTGGCGTCAAAGCGTTCTTTCCAATCAGGGCCATAGCCCTTTCGGCCCACGAGACCATGACCTATAACTGACGCGGTTTCGGACATAGGTCCGTCGTCGTGGGCCGAGAGCACCGAAGGCGGTTCCGTTCGCGCTGAATTCGTCGTGCTCGCAAAGCGGAGATCGTGGGCCCGTCGTCGAAGCGGACCGAAGCAATTTGGCGCGCGACGCCGACTTGCAGCTCCTCTAACCTTCGCAGGTCAGCCCTTTCTGTGCGCTATGCTTTCTAGCGAACCGGGACCAATAAATCTTTTCTCAGCTCGTCTATCAAGTATCGTGTTCCTTGGCCAAATGAGTACGGTCAACAACACCTCTTCGGATAGTTGGTACGGCGGTCCCTCGCGGCGGCTCCGGCAGTCCGTCTCGTTTTCGCTCTGCTCAAGTTACGGCGGACACGCTTCGCCCTGACGGTCATGCGTGGCTTGCCGAGCCGCAGCCCGCGGGCCGAGCATTCCGCCTTCGCCTGTAGGTTTCGGCGCGGCAGCCTTCCTCGCTTCGCGAGCGGAGGCTAAACTAGTGGGCCCCGCAGGACTTGAACCCGCAACCAGACCGTTCTGAGCGGGAGGAGAAAGTCGACTTCCTTGATTTTCTTGGGCTTTCGTTCGAAATCGATCGCATTCGTTGCGCGTTGTAGAGGTCGTTTCTGGTGCGAAACTGGTGCGGTGAGGGGCTTGCGCATCGTAGAAGGCGAATGAGGCAGGCATACGCAGGTCTTGGATACTGTTTGCGACGCCGATTAAAAGAACCGCTGACACTTAATCAGCGGTTCTGTCGGAAAATTCTCACACTTCCGAGGGGTCTCGTCGCACTCGACACGCGCGCAGCTGCGGTCGTAGGCGCTCCATCCGCGCAGTGTGCGCTACCCGCGTCAACAATACAGTCGGACCAAAATCTTCGCATGAACGTCCTGCCGACGTGCGCTTGCCGCGCGGCACCCGCGACTTTCTGCGACACTTCCAACAGGATCCGCCGAGGAAAGATAGAGCGAAAACCTTAGGTTAAGCGCTTCACCCGTCACCACAGCAAAAATTCGATTTGCAAATCAGATCCTTGCTTGAATTTCACTCTGCCTTTTTGAGCCAGTTTGACAGTTTGGCCCAGGCTTCCTTGTTCGACTGATGACAGAGCTGCCGATCAAGGTACTCTTGAACCGCGCCCGAGAGCCACCAGCTCATTGAAACGTCGTCTATCGGCGTTATCCTCCCTGAAGGCGCTGGCGCTTCCTCCTGTGGATGACTGTGGGGGCTCCTTGCGCCGGTTGCGGGGCCGTATCGAAGATCTGAAAGCGAACATATTTGATTCCTTCGGCTGCGCGGGCCGCTTCAAGGGCCTGCGCGGCGTGACCGCTGCGTGTTCCGAAAAGCGCCGTAACTGGATTGATGAGGCTCTCGAACCATCGAGCCTTCCGAGGCGTCGTCGCAGGTGGCTCATGTTGAGCGAGCATGCCGCCATAAGAGACATTGTCTCCGGCACGCTGAACCGGATCGTTGGTTACATGCAATATGACGGGATTCATCTCTGGCCTAAGCTGCGTGATCGCGAGTGCAAGCTGAAGCGCCGTGGTTACGCCGTCATTCTCGAAGTAGCCGCCGTCAACGGCGCGTTCCGACGGACGCCACGGATCGTCGCTCCGAATCGCGCCATAGGGTGAGATGGCAGGGAACCGGCCGCTAAGGATTGCTGCGGTAGACAACGGAATGTCGCGCTGAGGAAGCTCTTCGAACAGGTCGTAGGCTTCCGCGAAACGCGCTGCTCGTGCCCGTTGCCGTCGCGATAGGTGGCCGAAGCTCTGAAGCGATCACCCGCCGGCCAGTATCGACCGACTATCACTGTGTCCGGATCTCCCCTCAGAAGAACCATCAATGGGGTACGGTACAGGCGCCGAAAGATAGCTATCACCAGAAACAACACTGCCGCCGCGACGGTTGCAGCTTCGAAAGCCTGGAAATATGAATAGACGGCACCTCTCCCGGAGTCCATCAAAGCGGACGTTGTCTCAGCGCCGACAACACCACAGCCGACAGCGCCGAAGCAGACAAGGCCAAGGAGTCTTGGCAACCAGGTTCCGATGAACGCGAATTGCTGTTTGAGCGGCGCGGCGATATTTTGCTCAAGCGGCAGGGGATGACTTCCGGCAGCCCACACCTGTTGTTCGAGCGCCTTCCTTGCGGCGTAGTGTACGCAAAGGGCCCAGGCCAAAACAAGAGCGAAAAACATGGTCCAGTACAGCGCGCCGGCATTGACCTCCGCAAAGAGATCGCGCGCCGGCGGGGCGCGAGCGAACAGCAGCGCCCAAGTCCGGTGCTGATCGCGCTGATGCGGCAAACCCAGACAGCACGTGCAAAGCGCGAAATATGTGTGCGCGGCGTCGGAAAAAAGCATAGGAGGAATGTAATTGCGGCCAAGCCCAGCGCGATCGTGTACATCGAAGGACTCCCATGTCCGGATAAATTAGCCGCCAACAGAATCCCGCTTCAGCGGTAGGCTACAGCTAGTTTATTCTTTGCAGTCTGGTTCAAGCTAATGCCAAAGTGCGTCATGCTAGCGATGGGCGTCGGTGAGCCAATTGCGAAAGTATTTGTCGTAATATTCAATGTCCGCGTGATCGCGCGCAGCGGTATCTTGATGTCCGAATTTAGAAAACCCTTGCGAACCCCATTTGTCGACAATGGTCTTTCGATAGAAATTTCGATCGTCCACAAGAGCCGGCCGGTGTCCCTTCGGCTGTGTCAGGAGGTACATCAGACCGTTGATGTACTGATGAGAAAGATCGACGACCGGAAAGAAGGTGGTGGTCCCTGGAAGGTTTGACAGGAACCGATTGGAGCCGAGATAGGCAAGAAAGTCGCGATCCCCGGTGTCGATCCGACGGTCTAATACCTTGACCTTCGCGAGGTGCGCCCGGTCGATCAATGCCTGCGGTGTGAGCGCGGTCTGCGCATCGAGCGACGGCAATTTCTTGATGAAGTAGGTGCCGCTATCGTTGATCATGAAAAAAGAGGTGCCCCTGTGTCCGGGCTGCCGGCTGTGCGACCGTCCATCGTCAGGTTCGGCTTCGCAATGATAAACTCGCCGGACGTTGGGTCCTGAAACGGCCGATCCGGCATCGCCAAACCGGTGTGCCCGCCCGCTCATGGCGATGAGCACCGCCTCTTCGAGTTCGTTGACCGGCAGCGGCTTTTGGTTCGATGTGTATGTCATTGAGTCCGTCTTCAGCATGGGCACGCCGCGACTGACTCGGTGCGTTCTTCGACGCCAGATGCTCTCCACGAGTGGACGCGCCGACAGGGCGTCGTGGCCAGCAGTCTTGAATGCCGCTCCGTCGTTCATTGCAACTCTTCGTAGGGCTCCTTTTGCCGCGTCTTGAACGCTCAGTTCGGAAGTTTTCGAGGATCAGGCCAGGGGGCAAACGGATTCGCGACGCGCTGGAGCGCCGGCGCCAACTCGGGGAAATGGCGCAGCAGCACAGTCGACATATTGTTGTCGTTGATCCAGTCGAGGCCGGCCTTGGTGTAGACGGCTTCGTTGAAGTCGTTGGTGAAGAAGCGATCGCTCTTGAGCCGTCGCGGCGCCATCAGGATGAAGACACGGAACGCCGTGTCGCTGAAGCCGAATCCCTTGGGCGGTTTTTCCGCATACATGCCGACCATCAGATCGACCTTGTCGGGATGGCCATAGATCTTGCGCAAGGTGTCCACTATGTCGCGATCGTCGCTCATCTCTTCAAAGGTCTTCACTCGCGGCATGTGGAACATCTCGCGGAAACGATTGTAGCGCGGCACGCCGCGCTCGCGGTCACGGATGATATCGATGGCGGCGAGATCGATCAGCTCTTCCAGGTTCTGGCCGTTGCGCCGGTGCAACCGCCGCATCCAATTGGGGAAATTCCGCAGCTTAATCTGACCCGGATTTTGGACCCCGAACGTATAGACGACGTCGGTGAGCGACACGCCACGCATTGCATTTTGCATGGCGTTGGGGCCGATAATCAGGTCGGGGTCGTCGAGGCTGTCGGACTCGAACTTCAGGACGCGCCCCTTTGCTCCGGTCGCATGCGAGACGAGTTGGATGTCGTTGGGAAGCAGCGGATGCAGTCGATAGACCGAGGCAAATTCCTCGGTCAGGCAATAGTCCGCACCGTCATGATTGGTCGCCGAGCCCGGGATGCCGCTGACTGCCTCGTTGGCGCTTATGCGGCCGAAAGACTTCTTCACCTGCTCCCCGGCCAGGCCCCACCAGTCGGCATTCATGACGACCTGCAGGGCGGGATGGGTGAGGATGGCCCTGGTCCAATCCACCGTATGGATCTTTGCCATCAACGCGTTGTTGACAAGCCGCGCAACGCGGAAAATCTTTTCGTCACCGTCGGCTTGCTCCCGCCATTCGGGATAGGCCTGGATGATATGATCGCAAATGGCGTTGTGCTCAAAGGTGAAAATGTTATGCAGCAGGCTCAGGCCGACCCACCAGTTCACGGTGAGACCCGTTCTCTCGATCCCGGCCCCGTCGACCGGAATGCGCCCCGTCTTCGGATCGATCTTGAGCTTCCCATCCTTGCGCTCTCGGTACTGCATCAAGGCCTGCCGGCTGTCGCCGTAGATCTGGGAGCCGTCCCACCAGTGCGTCTCCGCATTGGCGAATGTCTCCGGTCCGGCGCTGTCGTTCTTGCGGCGCGTGGGATCGGCCCGAGTACGGCGCACGCGCATCGTCGGGCCGTCCGGCCACTCATCGCCGGGCGGGATCGGCACCTCGAATGCTTCGTCGGTGATCGTCCGCGGCGTGCCGTGATTGAACCAGTCGTGGACCTGAAACTGGATCCAGGCGGCCGCGAGCAAATTTAGAATCCCGACCGGTTGAAAGCCACTGGGGTTGCCGGGTGTGCTTTGGCGCGCCAGTAGCAGATTACTGACCAGGCGGGGGTTGGGATCAAGTATTCCACCGTCACGGCTCGGATCGACTTCGCTCAGTGGAATGTTGCGGCCAAAGCGGGCGCCCTGGTTGCTCTTGGTGAAATCCGGGCCATCGAACGCAGCATTGCCCATCGTGGGTTTTGACAGGTCGTTGTATTGGCCGTCCTCCTCCCGCTCGGCGCGATATTTGGCGTCCGGCGGCACGAGGTCTCGCCGAGCCGACGGCTCTGTCATCGGAACATCCGAGGTGTTGTGCAAATTCTTGGCCCGCAGAACCTCGCGCAGCGCGACCAGATTGGTCACTGCCAGAAATGTCGGCAATTTGTGCCAGACCACGAACAGATTGAGGAGCTGGAAGAACTTGACATAGAGAACCATCACCAGCGATTTCGGGTCGTTCTCGCTGATGATGAACTTGATAAGGAGGCAGGTGAGAACGGTGACCGCCATCAACACGCCGAGTAGACGCGCCGCGACGCCGGCCTTTTCGGCCAACACGAAGGCCCCAAAGAACATCAAGAAGGCGAGCAGGTGAACAGCGCCGCGCTGCACGCGCACCCATTTGATGCTGTCGGAGACGCGATACGCCAGAACCACGTCCAGCCCCCACCACGCGGCCAGAAAAAAGTCGGGAGTAGGGTGAGCGACAATGCAGCCGGGATGCGCCTCCTGCGCGCTTTCGAGCTTGTAGATCGCCTCGAAGCTGCCGCCGCAACTGCCTGTAATGGCCCAATAGAGATGGACTAGCAGAGCGAGGTAGGCAAACGTCCAGAAAGCGCGCCAATAGCTGTTTGGCGAATTGCTGCGCGAGAAAACGTGAAAGCACAGCGCCGGGGCTACCAGAGAGATGCACGCCCAAATGGTGAATATAACCAAATAGTAGAAGGGGTCGGGATTGGGGTTCAGGTGCTGTTGCAGCACGGCGGCACCGTTCGCGATCACCATCGCAACCACAAACACAGCGCATGCGAAGGCAAAAATTGCAACTGTCGATCCGTGAAACTTGTCTGGCTTGCTCATCGCCCTCAACTCCATGCGATTTCGCACACCACCACGACGCGCATCGTCGCCGCCCCGGCGGTCGCGCGTTAGCTTCTTCATCTCAAGTCGGAGTGCGCGATCGGCTTCCAGTCACGAGAGGCCTGCGCGCGCTTCGGTCTGTTGAGCAGCCGCCAGCATTCAGCCTAACGTAGCGGTAATGCTTCCGCACTTGCTTCTTCATTAATCCACGGAATGTTATCACAACCTATACGTTAGAAGGTTCATTCTCGATGTGAGATAGATCACGTTTCTTGATATCGATGTATTGCTTCCGGCTCCGGTGGCGCTTGAGCCGCTAGATTAACCCCATAGGGCAGAGAGCCATCGCGTGATTGGCCAGCGTCAACATCGTCCAACACCGGCAAGCTCGGTGTTCTCTAACGCATTGATCTTTCTAGAAAAGATTCGGCGCAACCTCGTTTTCGACTGATCGGGTGAAGAAATTCGAACAAAAGTCTTGAATCGAAGCGCTTCGCTCGCTCCGGCCGCCCGAACATATCCGCGGTTTGAACGACGCCTCGCGCTAGGGACGATAGTGGTATCGCGTTGCCGCCGGCGCAGAAATCTCCTCGTGCATAGCCGGTCGCCTTTGAGCCCGAGCGCGCGCTTGGTTAGATCAACAGCCATCATTCCTTCAGGTGGTCGCAGAAGGGGAGTGACCGCCGTGTCGTCTACCAACGCGACGGAAGCAAGCCTTGCGCGCTTCTTCTGCGCCACACCGAACTGCGCCCGCCAGCGGAACAGCAGCCCCGTGACGATACCGTGCTTGCGGGCGACGCTGGAGACCGTCACGCCCGGCTGCTCGGTTTCCTTCACGATCGCGAGCTTCTGCTCGTCGCTGAAGAAGCGTCGTGTGGGCGTCGCCGGCGCTTGCGGAACGTCATTCGCAGCTACTGTCAAGCTGCTTTCGGAGACCGATTCCTTAGAACTAGTCCTAACGACGGGGCGGGCGGAGGGGTGAAGATGCGCACGCCAGTCGATTTCAACTTTGCCGTCATCCAGCCGGTCACGCCATGTGCGCAGCGCGTACGGCGACAGGGACAGCGCCGCTGCATATTCGCGTACGCCCATTCCGCTCCAGTTCATCGCCTCGACATGCATTGCCCAGAACGCTTGCAAGCCGCGATGGCGCACGTCCGTGCTGATCGCGAAGCGTTGCCGCCGGGTCTTTCGCAGCCCTTTCTCCCGCTCTTCACGGCGCTTCTCGCGGCGCAATTCCGTCTGATATTCCGTGAGCTTGCGTGCAGCTTCCTCGCCCGCAAGAAACCTTGAGCCAGCGCGAGAACGTCCCCTGGTCCAATCGATGTCGACGGCCATACGCCCGCTGCGAAAGGCCGCTTCGCTGCCAGGCCTCGATTTGAATCGACCACCATTCACGCCTGGCTTTGTTCTGGAAATGTTTTGGACCCACCGGAGATTCTCCACTGCAGCAGAGAACCCGAAATGGAACGAGAACACACTATCGAAGAGTGTTGCAGGACTCGGACGCTTACTAGCCAACCTTGGACGGCAAGATAAAGCGGGTTTCCCCGCTTCCGGGACTGCGTTCCTAAGTGGTTGTCTGCACATTGTTTTGGGTCGGTTTCCGACGTGCCATCGAGATCAGCGAGCAGCGCTTTTTCGATTTATCATTCTCTTTCAATGCTCCGAGAGCCGTCGCCCGCGACATGCTGCAAATCGGAGATGGCCGTATCTTCGCTGGCGCAGGTGTTTCCACGCTGCATCACGCGGACTGCATTTCTGGTCTTGCGCGATAACGTTCGACCTCCAATCGTCGCCTGATGGCGCGCAACGAAGACGACTTTCGTATCCGTCCCGGCAAGGTCCGCGATCGTGGCGACGGGCAGATAACCGAGCGCCGGATCGGCGCGGCACGTGGACGCCCGACCAGCTTCGTCGGTGAGGTCCATCGGGCGATCCGGCGGGCAGGCGGCAATCCAAACGGGGACCCCGGCACCGGGAAGAGAGGCGGCAGGTTCAACGCGCGGGGCCGGGGCGCTGCAACGGCGCTGAGCCTGAAGGATCGGAGTGCGTGGAGCCGGGACGGGAGCGGGGCGCGCACGCGGGCGCGACGGGTGGCGGTGAAGGCGAGGGTCGTGAAGCTCAATCCGCAGCGCGGAGCTGCCCGCGGACGTCAGTTTGTCAGCGCCAAGGCAGTCGACGCGCACGTGCGTTACCTCGAACGGGATGGCGTGACGAAGGATGGCGAGAAGGGCCAGGTCTATTCGGCCGAGCGCGACTTGGAGGATGGCCGCGCTTTCCTGGACCGGGGTCGGGATGACCGGCATCAGTTCCGCTTCATCGTCTCGTCCGAGGACGGCGCGGAGCTATCCGATCTGCGCGCCACCACGCGCGACCTGATGCAGCAGATGGAAGCGGACCTCGGTACGAAGCTCGACTGGATCGCGGTCGATCACCACAACACCGGTCACCCGCACACCCATATCCTCGTGCGCGGCGTTACCGAGAACGGCAAGGCCCTCAACATCGCCGGCGACTATATCGCCTACGGCATTCGCGAGCGGGCCAGCGAGATTGTTACCCGGGAACTGGGCCGGCAGAGCGAGCTCGAGGTCACGAAGCAGCTTGAGCGGGAGGTGACTGCCGATCGCTTCACCGGGCTCGACCGGATGCTGATCGCCGAGCAGCAGGGGAAGGAGTTTTCCGATCTGCGTCCCGACCAGGACATGCGCGACACCTTTCGTCAGAATCGCGCCCTGCTGATCGAGCGCGCGCGCAAGCTGGAGCGTATGGGGCTGGCGACTGAGGTCGAGACCGGCATTTGGATGGTTTCGCCAAAGGCCGAGCCGGTGCTGCGGGAGCTTGGGGAGCGCGGCGACATCATCAAGACCATGCACCGGGCACTGGAGCGCGAAGGGCTGGCGGAGGACCGCCATCCCGCGCGCTACATCCTGCACCGAGAGAACGCGACGGAGCGCATCGTCGGCCGCGTGCTCGACAAAGGGCTTGGCGGCGACGAGATGGGCGAGCGGGTTCGGCTGGTGATCGACGGCTTGGATGGGCGCGTGCATCACATCGAGATGGATGCAGCCCGCGCTGAGGACGTCGGCCGAGGCATGATCGTCGTGGCCGGCTCCGCCCCTCCCGGTCCGCGCGCCGCGGACCGCAACATCCTGGATATCGCAGGTCAGGGAGGCGTCTATCGCCCGTCCCAGCATCTGGAGCGGGCGCGAACTGCCATCGACCGTATCGGCGGCGATCCCGAGGCCTTCGTTCGCTCCCACGTCCGCCGGCTGGAGGCGCTGCGCCGGGCGGGCCATGCCGAGCGCATCGACGCCGATCACTGGCGCGTCCCCACCGATCTCTCCGCGCGCGGTCAAGCCTACGATCTGGCGCGGGACCGCGCTAACATCCGCATCAGCATCCTGTCTCCTACCGGCCTCGACAGCCAGATTCGCCATGACGGCGCGACTTGGCTCGACCGGGAAATGGCCTCGCCCAGCCGTACCACGCTTGCCAATACCGGGTTCGGCCGGGAGGTCACTGAGGCAATGGAACGCCGCAGGCAGAGCCTTGTGAACATGGGCCACGCCGTCCGGCTGGAGGACGGACGTATCCGTGTGTCAAAGGATCTTATTGCCAATCTGGAGCGTACGGAGGTGACTCGTGTCGGCAAGGCGATGGCTGCCGAACGCGGTCTAACGTTCACCGCCGCCAAGACCGGGGAATACGTCAGCGGCGCGCTTGTCGGCTCCACCCAGCTCGCGAGCGGCCGCTTCGCCATGATCGATGACGGCATCGGATTCCAGTTGGTGCCGTGGCAACCCCTTCTTGAAAAGCGCATCGGCCAGCATATCACCGGCACAGTGCGCGATGCTGGCGGCATCGAATGGAGTTTCAGCAGGAAACGGGGGCTGGGGATATGAGGGTCACTAACATCGTGACCTGCTTATCGCCATGGGGCCAGACCAGCGCCATCCGGCAAAGACGTCACTTTTCGGCGCTTAACCAACTTTTTCAACCAATCGCAAGGATCGGTGGTTGCGGGTCCAGCAACGAACGTGTCCGGAGAAGGCCAGGGCGATGTGAATATTCAGAAGACGCCAGTTGGAAAAATCCAGCGCCGCCTTTCGGCGCCGGAGCTATTCCAGTCTTTCCTGATATTCGCTGAGGTGCGCCGTTCTACTCTGCCGCTTCCATTGACGTGATCCGCGACACGCCTCAGGGTTACGGCTTCGACTGAAGTCCCGGAAGGGGGCGTAACGTTGGTGCGACGTGATCCGCAGCTCGGAAATGGTGCCAAAAATGATTATGGTGCGTTGGCCGATGAGCCGAAGCATGCCGAGCTAGTACTACTGCGTCACAAGTTCATCCGCACGCGTCGCGCGGTTGAAGCGCGACAGCATGGGCATCGTGGCAAGCGCCTGACGAGAGCGTCGATGATGCGTCGGCGCACGGTGGCGATCGA
>Ga0137388_10000110_pt1 | contig 44027 bp, 42 predicted proteins | sample 15con2h14AmetaG_FD_104644 | JGI IMG/M metagenome (GOLD analysis project Ga0137388, IMG submission 104644) | Vadose zone soil microbial communities from Angelo Coast Range Reserve, California, USA - 15con2h1.4A metaG | ecosystem: Environmental > Terrestrial > Soil > Vadose zone > Saprolite...
CAGTTGATGCGCGGTGACGGCACGCGGCAGGTCGAGGCCGAGGCTTCCTTCCAGCGCGCCATCGAGCTCGCGCGCCAACGCTCGGCCAAGTCCTTCGAGCTGCGGGCCATGACAAGCCTGTGCCGGCTTTGGCAGCGGCAGTCCCGAGTCGCCGACGCCCGACGCTGCCTAGCGGAAACGTACGGCTGGTTCACCGAGGGATTCGACACGGCTGACCTGCGGGACGCCAAGGAGCTGCTCGAGCGGCTGTCCTGACCCCGGCGAGGAACGAGAGGCCCGGTGTTCGCCGGACATGAGTCCGGTTACTTCGCAGCGGCGCTCGCCGCCTCTTTAATCAGTTTGGCGACTTCTTTCGGATGCGAGATAAAGGGCACGTGACTCGACTTGATCTCGGTCGTATGGGCGCCCATTCGTTTGGCCATGAATCGCTGAAGCTCCGGTTTGATGGCCTGATCTTCCTGGGCCACGAGATACCACGAGGGAATGGTCTTCCAAGCCGGGGTGTCGACCGACCCGCCAAAGGCCGCGCCGGCGATGGGTTTTTGTGTCGCGGCCATCACGCGCGCTTCGGCTAACGAAACGTCCTTAGCGACGACGTCGTGAAACTTTGCACGGTCGATGTAGAGAAAGCCCGCCGCATCGGGCGGCGCGAGCGCCGCGCTGAACGCAGACGGCCCGTATTTGTCAAGCAATTCGCCGATCTTTTCCCGTGCGTCCGGCGCAAAGGCGGCCACATAGACCAGCGCCTTCACGTGAGCGTTGCCGGCCGCCGCAGCCGTGATCACCGCGCCACCGTAAGAGTGTCCCACGGCGACGACGGAACCCTTTTGGGCATCGATCACTCGTTTGGTCGTCGCGACATCGTCGCCGAACGAGGTAAGCGGATTCTGCACGGCGATGACCCCGTAGCCGTCCTCTTCTAGGAGCGGAATGACGTGTCGCCAGCACGAGCCGTCGGCGAATGCACCGTGGACGAGAACGATGACGGGCGTGTCCCTGTTGTCTTTGATATTCATTGTCCCCGACACTACCTCTCTGCAAGCCCATCGAGAATCTTGCCGGTGATTCGCGCGTCCCTCCCGCAGGACTCTAAGAAATGATGAGCCGGCAAAGATCGCAACGGCGGCGCAGGAGGGTATCGCTGAGGCGACCACCGCCTGATGCACGTACGGGGGGTCGCTGCTTCAAGACAGCGACGGAGAAGCGACCCGCGGTAACAACGGTGGTAGCAACGGGGCCGTCGCTGGCTGGCGCTGGCCGACGCGCGACTCGGGTAAGTGACTGAAACGACAACGTCCAGCGTTGGTGGTCGCTGGCCGGTGCCGCCTCCGGAGCCGAAGGTCCCGCGTTCGAATCGCGGCTGGCGCATTAGAAGGCGATCGCGAATCCCACCTTGCCCAGCGACTGCTGGATCGGCGCCGGCAATGCCCCGCTGCCGTCGTCCGTCTTGCGCGAGAACCGCTGGAACCCGTAGTCACCCGTCACAAGCATGCGGCCGTGCAGTGCATCGACCGTGATCCCCAGACCCAGCTGCAGTGCCCCCAGTGCCGACGTGGTGCCGCCCCCCGAGAACTTTGATCCGAAGAGCAGGCCGCCGTTCAACGACATGCGCACGCCGGGACCGAGCACGTACGCCATGCGCGCTCCCAATGTCACGGCGCCGACGGATTGGGCTTCGAACTCCGGTTGCATCTTGCGGTTGATGAATCCCAGCTCGGCGCTGACGGGACCGGTGACGTAGTAGCGAAGCCGCACGTCCACTTCCGACGCGTCGAAGTCCGCCGTCGCGGCGCTCGTCTTCGGTTTGTACTTTACTCTCGAGAGGTCGACATCGGCCGAGAACTTCTTCCACGTCAGCGTCGCCTTCACGCCGGCGCCGGTGCCGCGATAATGCAGATCGGACGAGACTTCGCGATAGTCGCCGAAGGCCACTTGCGGGCCGATCGACACGTGCTGTGCCGCGAGACTGGCCGGCGCTGCGACCAGCAGCAGGCACGCGACCGCCTTCATCGCGAGCCTCCGAGGCGCGGCAGCGGCACGACGCTCAGTGCGACTTGTTGCCGCCGGCGGGTATTTTCCTGGGTAATTTCCGTGTTGCGGCGGGCGATCTGTTCGCGCAGCAGCGAGTTGTACAGAATATTGCCGCGCGCCGGCTGCGGGGCCGGCTTCTTCAACGTCATGATGAAGCCCGCCAGCACGATCCCGCCACCAATCACCCCACCCTCACGCATCGATGCCGAGCCGAGATCGCCGTGCGACAGCGCAGACGTGCCGGCGAGCGCGATTCCGCTGTACACGAGCGCGAGACCCATCGGCCGCCAGCTCTTGGGCGGCACCTCGGTCTCCGGCAGATAGGTGTAGCCCGGCAGGCTGGTGAGATGAGGCAGCGTATCCACCGCACCATGCGTGATCCGAATCGGCTGTGACGTAGAGAAGCTGTTCTGCCCCACCGTCGCCTCGACCACGACGTTGTAGTTCCCTGCGGGCACCGGATCGCCGTTCGGCATGCGCGCGGGCCAGCGAATGTTCACCTGCCCGTTCGCCACGGTCGAATCGATGCGGACATTGCCCGATGTTCCGCCGGTGACCCGCGTGACGACGCGCGAAGGCTGTGTCACGGTGTAGCGAATCCCGACCGTCCCCTGTCCGCCAATGAAGCTGACGCTATCCACCCGCAGCTGGCGGATGACGAGGATCTGGGTCAGCGCGACCTGAAAGGCACTCAGCGCTTTGGGCGACGTCCGGTTCGGATCGAGGTCGCGCTCCGGCTCGATCAGAACGACCTGCTTGAACGCGTCGACCGCCTTGAGGATTGAATCCATGCCGCTGTAGGTGAAGCCCAGCAGCTCGTAGGCACGCGCCCGCTCGAACCCGGTAAGCCGCTCGCGCAGGGACGCCTGCGCGGCCGTCAGCGCCTGCCGGTAGTCGAGATTCTCGAACGACTGCTGCGCGCCGCGCAGGGTGGCGTTCTGGACCGTTTGGGCACGAAGCGAAGCGGCACAGAGCAGCGGTAGGGCAAGCAGCCAAGATCGGCGCATCACTCTGAGCCCTCCTGTTCCAGCACGTAGGTCCTGCGCACGGTCGTGTTCGCCGGTACGTCAATCGTTTCGGTCTTGGTCTTGAATCCGGCGCGCTCGACGCGGATGGTATGGCGGCCAGCGGACACGGCTTCCTCGATCACTGGAACCGAACCCAGGTCGCGCCCGTCGATAAACAGCGTTCCCGGCGGATTGGAGTTCACGGAGACATAGCCGTGAGCGGCGACCGCCGCGGTCGGCGGTGCTGGGGGCGGCGCCGTCTGCCGACGATTGTCATTTCCGCGCCGTGGCGCAGGCGGGGGTGTCGCTACCGGCACCGCGACCGGCGGCGGCGCCGGAGGCTGTGTGGGCGGCTCGCTCTTTCTGCCGAGCGCGAGATACCCACCCACACCCGCGGCGACGACCACGAGCGCGCCGACCACCATCCCGACGCTCGAACGTTTCTTCTTCTCCCCCGCGATCTTCATCCCCGCGCGCGGGATTGGCGTCGTCGGCGCGTTGGTCACTTCGGTCGGTGCGTCGGCGCTGGCGGTACGGGCCGGCCGCGGGGGAGGCCGGCGCTGACTCTTTGTGGCGGTCCCCACCTTCGGCACGGCTACCGGCTGCTCCGGCCATACCGCGGTCGCAAACTCTTCCATCGTGGCAAACCGCTGGTCGGGCTCTTTGGACAGGGAGCGCGAGATCGCCGCCGTCAGGAACTGCGGCGCGTCGCTGCGCTTCGCGGCGGCACTCGGCACTTCTTCGAAAATGTGCTTATAGAGGATGGTGTGAACGGAATCGCCGGTGTACGGGAGCTCGCCGGTGATCATGCGGTAGCCGACGACGCCGAGGGAGTACTCGTCGGCGCGCCCGTCCACCGTGGCGCCCTTCGCCTGCTCCGGCGCCATGTAGTGCGGGGTGCCGATGATCATCCCGGTGCCCGTGAAGCCGCTCGCCGCCTGCAGCGCCTTCGAGATGCCGAAGTCCGTCAGCATCACTCGGCCGTCGTGGTCGAACATGATGTTGGCCGGCTTCACATCGCGATGCACGACCCCGCGCTGGTGCGCATGGCCGAGCGCGCACGCCGCTTCCCACAACACCCGCTGGATGTAGTCGATGGTCAGCGGCTGTTTCTGATCGAGCACGTCCTCGAGTGACGTGCCCGCGATGTACTTCATGACGAAATAGTTGAGACCGCCTTCACTCTCGACGCGGTAGATCGGAATGATGTTGGTGTGGTCGAGCTTCGCCGATGTCTTCGCTTCCTGCTGGAAGCGTTTGACGATCTGCTCGTCCATCGAGATGTCTGGCGGCAGCACCTTGATCGCGACTTCGCGCTCGAGCGTCAGGTCGTGCGCGAGAAAGACCGCGCCCATGCCGCCTTTACCGAGCATGCGTTCGATCTTGTACTTCCCTTCCACGAGTCGTTGCAGGCGCTGCATCAACGCCTCGGTCCCGCTGGTACTGGCGCCCAGCGTACCGCCACCCGTCACGTCCGCCCCGCAGGCGTAGCAGAACTTGCTCCCGTCGGGCAGGGGCGTGTGGCACTTGAGGCATTCCATCGTGGAACCAGCGTCCGCGCTCACGGCCGCTCGGCTCGCTGCGGCGTGGTCAAGATCTGAGGGTGGGCCACTTGCCGCTTCGTCGCCGGGGCCGGAACGGGTCGCGACGGGAAGGCGAGACAGCCGCTGGACGAGATGCACAGGTCATAGGCGACCGGCACACCCTGATAGTCCACGGCGACGAGGTAATAGTCGCCCGGGCTGAGCGCCGTCGATATCGTTTCCGTAGAGCCGGCCGCGTTCGACCGCGCGAGCACGTCCAACGAGCTGCTCGCGCCCCCTCCGGGAACGGTGAGGAGGAAGATGTCGATGTCGCTGGAATCGACGGTCGTCGCCGACGTGACGGACTTAATCTTGATCGTCGCCGTGGTCAGGCTCGTGACGCGAAATCGGATCCAGTCGATGTCGTGCGGATTATCGATCGTGAGCGTGTCGCGGAACGAGCCGGCGGGCAATACAACCGCCACGCCGCGCGCGTCCGCCGCGTCGCAGAAATCGTCCTCTTCGTGCGCGTCGCGAGGCACTTTGGGATCGCTGGTGACGTATCCCTCGAAGACCGCCAGACCGTACCGCCCGGGTTGCGAATACAACGCCAGCGCGTGTAGAGCGCCGGGCGGCATCCCCCGTAACGCCACAATCGTGGATTCGGGCTGTGTCTCGGCCGGCTCGAAGGCGAAGCCTTTGCAGGCATGCGACCCCGGGCCGAGGGTCCAACTATTCGGCCCGATCGTGTAGGTCGCCGGATTCGGTCCGCTCGCCGGAACGAACGCCAGCGAGTCCGACAGGAAGGTGGAAAATGTGCCCCGCACGTCAGGAGCGCTGAGAATGATGGTGAGATCTCGCGTCTTGGTTTGCGTAAAGCGATACCAGTCGACGGCCAGCGAGTCACGCTTCAGCGGCTCGAATGCCAGCGCCGGATTTAAGAACAGGATCTGCGGGATCGCAGGAATCCGTGGCGGCGCCTCGAGGTTGATTGCGCGCGGCGCGGTTTCATTCGGCTCGAGCACATCGAGCGGGATGACCTTGGTCGTGTCGGGTGCATTCCCAAATACCCCTGGCCCTATAAAGGAAAGCCTGTCTGTGTGCGCAGGCGGTGTGACCCAAAACGTTGCCGTGGAAAAACCGAGCGAGTCGCGTGTCCGGGTTGGCAGGATGCCCGGCAGCGGATAATCGAACTGCGTCGCGTTGTTGAGGAAAGCGATGAAGATCGAATCGACACCGACGCCGTACACGGTGATGGTGTCCCCGAAACGGACGAGCTTCGGCCGGACGCTGTCCACTTCGAGCGGGTTGGACACGCGAAGCAGCAGATCGCCTTCCGGCGCCTGCTCGAATGAAATCGCACGCGCGGTCACATGGACGTTGCCGCTGTTCACACCCGTTACGGTGGCGTAGCCCCCACCGTCATTCTGGATCGTCGCGGTCGTGCTGCTCCCCGTTCCAAATGCGAAAGCCACGTTCGTAATCGGCTGGGAGTCAGGCCCATTGAGGCGCCAGGCGCGAGCGTAGACCGACATCTCCTGCCCGCGGAGCACGACCTTGGAGGGTGCCTCGAGAGAGACGTGGACCTTGTCGCTTTTGTCGGTCGGGAAGGCGCACGTGGCACCGGCGAGCGCCACTGCGAGAATCACGACGGGGGTAGCTCGGCCGAGACCGTGCATCCGGTTCAATCCGTGTACGTGAGGTCCGAACATACAATACGCGAGTTGCCCGGGCCAGACAGTGCCTTAGAGCGTGCCTCGGCGTTTGAGGTCCAAGTACTTCGCTACCACCGCCTGCGCCGCGCGCTCCGGTGTGACATCAATCACTAGGACGCCCGCGCGCCGCATATGCCCCAACGCCTCCTCCCGCGCATGCAACAATTCCTCGGCAGCCGCCTTGCGGTAGGCGTCGCGTGGCGTCTCGGGACGCTGCATGGCCGCTCGGTCGAGCTCGGGATTGCGCAGCGTCACGGCAAGCGGGAGGTGTCGCGGGCGCAGGGTGGCGACGTTCGCGACGAGCGCATCGGACGCGAAGCGATCGATCACGTCGGTGAAGAACACGGTCAGCGCGCGTTTGCGATTGCGCGCCGCGAGATAGCGGAACGCTCCCGGATAGTCGGGCTCGACAAGCTTGGGCTGCACTTCGGCCAGCACATCCATCACGCGCCGCACGCCGGTCCGCCCCCGTTCGGGCGCCACGAAGTGCTGCACGCCGTCAGCGAACGTCATGATGCCGACATTGTCGTCGTGCTGTGCCGCGGCGTACGCCAGCTCGAGCGCCGCCTGGACCGCGAAGTCGAGCCGCGCGACACCGGACGCGACGTCGGCCGTCATGAGCCGGCCAGTATCGAGCACGAGCAGCACCTGCTGACGCCGCTCCGCTTCGTACTGCCGCGTGATCACCTTGGCGCGCCGGGCGGTCGCCTTCCAGTCGATGTGCCGCAGATCGTCGCCCGGGACCCACTCGCGCAATGATTCGAACAACCGGCCTTCGCCGAGCCGGCGGATCTGCTTCGACCCGACATCGCGCCGCCACAGCGCTTCGGCGACCGAAGCCCGCAGGCGTACCGACACGAGGGGTGGGTACACCACGACGTCCCACGGCAGCGGCAGCCGGGCACGGTGCCGCCCGAGACCGAGCGGTCCAAAGCTGTCGACGACGAAGCCACCTGCTCCGCCGGTTTCGCGGCCGCGCCGCAGCGGAACCACCGGTACCTGTTCGCGCACCGCGGCGCGCGGCGGGATGCCCAGCGCGCGTGGTGGCTGGGTGCCGCCCAGGATGTCGGGACGGACTTCGCGCACATTCAGGTGCGCGGGGCGCGAGGAGGGATTGGTCCAACGGTAGACGACCTCTCCCGTGTGACCCACGGAGAGCGCAGGGAGCGGCTCCCGGTTCACCACGACGGTTTGCGCGAGCGTCGCGTCGAGCCAGATCAGCACGATCAGGAGCACGTCGGCGAGCAGCATCGCGTCGAGGCCCCACGGCGTCCAGAACCCCGCCGCGCCAAGTACCGCCAGGATTCCCGCGATCCCGAGCGCACGCGGCGTCCACAGGATCCCCGCGACGGTGCCCAGCGCGTACCACAGCCCGATGAAGGCGGCGATGACGGCGCCAGCCAGCAACAGCGGCTGCAGGTTCACGCCGTCGGCGCCTCGGTCCGATCCAGAATGGCCTTGAGCGCCTGATCGGCTGTCACGCCCTCGAGCTCGAGCTCGGGCGCGACGCTGACGCGGTGCCGCAGAATCGCCGGGGCGAGCCGTTTCACGTCGTCCGGGATCACGTAGTCGCGGCCGTCGAGCAACGCGGCGGCCCGCGCCGCCTTGAAGAGCGCCACGCCCGCCCGCGGGCTCGCGCCCAGCGTCAGCGAGGCGGCTTCGCGCGTCGCGCGCACAATCGCCGTGACGTACGCCGTGATGCTCGGCTCGACGCGCACGCGATCGACCGCCTGCCGCAGCTGCCCGAGGCCGTCCGCGTTGATCACCGAACTCACCCCATAGGTGTCGGTCCGATCGGCCTCGAAGCCCTCCACGTATCGCGTCAGGATGCCCTGCTCCACGTCAGCGGCCGGGTAGCCGATCTGCACCTTGGCCATGAAGCGGTCGAGCTCCGCTTCCGGGAGAGGGTACGTCCCCTCGAACTCGATCGGATTCTGCGTCGCGAACACAGTGAAGGTCGAGGAGAGCGGATGGCTCTGACCGTCTACCGTGACGGTCCGCTCCTGCATCGCCTCGAGCAAGGCTGCCTGGGTCTTGGCGGGCGCTCGATTGATTTCGTCCGCGAGCACGAGATCGGCAAAGACGGGGCCCGGCCGAAACGAGAACTGCTGCGCCCCGGTCAACAGCGTGATGCCCGTGATGTCCGCGGGCATCAGATCGGGCGTGAATTGGATGCGGACGAATCGCACGTCCAGCGCGAGCGCGAGCGTGCGCACCAGCAGCGTCTTGGCAGTCCCCGGGACACCCTCGAGTAGAATGTGCCCGCGCGCGAGCAAGCAGACGAGGACCTCGAGGGTCGCCGCCTCCTGTCCCAGCACCACTTTGCGTAAAGCCTCTACGATGCGTTGCGCGTCGTGCGCGGGCGCAGTTCCTCCCACACGTCCTCCACGGCTTGGGCGGCGAGAAGCACGCGTTGCTCGTCGCGAACGCGCGCAGTGAGCAGATGGTGCAAGCGGCGAACGGCGGCGCGACCGTGCGGGCCGCGCATCGCCAGCTCGAGGCTTTCGAGCCACGGCAGCAGGTTGCTATTTCCTACATGGCCGGCCCGGCTCAAGCGCCGGCGCAGTCCCAGCGCCAGCCGCTCGACGGCGGTGTCGGTATCGGCGGCGCTCTCGAGGCCGGCGCCGAGCGCTTCCAGATGCTCGAGCGGCGAGCGACGGCGCCGTTCGATCACCGACAACGCGGGACCGAAGCGCACCGACGTCATCGCGAGCCAGGCAAGGGCGACGGCGATCAACTGCAGGATCGCCCACCCCGCGGGGTTACTGGCGAGCCAGCCCAAGATCTGCCCCGCCGACGACGGCCCGCTGTAATCCCCGAATCCTTGATGGTACTCGTCCCACACAATGCGGCCAGGACGCTCGGGCGGCGGTGTGAAGAGCGCGGCGGCGATGAGCGGGACCTGGGTATCGCGCCACACCCGGTTGGTGCACCATCCGGGGTCGGCGACGAGCGTGACGACGCCGCCGCCGCGGAACCGTAGTCGCAGAATGACCGGACGATTGTTCACGGCCGTGACGATGGTGTCGGCCGCAAACGCGACCGCCGTACTGCAGATCGCCGGCGGCGCATCGTCATCGTCCTGTTTGACCAGGCTCCGCAACGAGCGGAGACTGGAGCTGTCGCGCTGCGATGGCGCGAGAACATGGGCGGCGCGCGGCAGCTGGATGCCTTCGGCCGAGCGGACCGCGATGCTGTCTGCCCGGACCTCGGGTTGGATGCGCCATCCGAAACATTCGGCAAGTCTCCCGGCGCTGCCGCTCGCCACCACCGTGCCGCCCCCGCGTACGTAGCGCACGACCTCTTCGACCTCAGCGTCCTGCAGCGGGAAGAGGGGGTTGAGCAATACGAGCAGCGCCGGCCGCCGCGCGCGAATCGTCGTCAGGTTGAGGAGCCGTGTCCGGCGCCGTTCCGTTCGGTAGCCTAACCGGCCCAGCACGTCGTACAGCGCCTTGCTGCCCTTGGGACCCGTGAGGAATGTGGAGGAACGGAAATCCAATTCTGCGGTGTGCGGATGGCGGCTGGCCGCCCAGACGACAACAACGAGCGCCACTGTAAACAGCAGCGCAAATCCGATCTCAAGCCGGTACGACATGCGGTCCTCGCGCCAGCTCCTGCGCCGTTTCACCGAACGAGCGGTACTCGTATTCGTCGCAGGGGATGGCACCGAACAAATGGCGGTACAGCTGCGCGACCAGCCCAGCCAGGGCCGCGCGGCCCTGCGCGTCGAGGCGCGCCTCGGCAACGTACTCGGCCGGTGTCTTGGAAGGGTGCAAGCGCAGTGCCTTACGCTTGTCGAGCTCCAGCAGCGCCGCAACGAAACAGTGTGCGAGCGCTTGGGCGTACCGACCGGCGCGCGCCAAGTCCTCGGCCAGCGCGAGGTGCGCCCTGGCGTCCATCACGATCGCCGTTGTGGAGGCTGAGGCACGCATGCCGGTGCGCGCCGCGGGCCGCACAATGTGCCACATGACATAGCCGATGTGCACGAGGAGAGCCACCAGCGCAATAGCGAGCAGCACGAGGACGACATTGAATCCGGTCGGATAGGTGTTGGACAGGTGATTGAGCCAATCCTGCAGGCGCTGCCACAGGCGGGCGAGTCCGGTCGCCATGGGTCGGCGTTCGATCCATTGATATTCGGGCGCTGAAAACACCCGCTGAAGCGCGCGGTGCAGTGAGTCGGCAGCAAGCGGCGCCGAAACGGGCGCCTGGGACAGCGCGAGCCAATCGCTGATCAGCGTGTCCCCAACTGGTCGCTCAGAATCTGAAGGTCGAACGCCTCCCGCCGCACGCGGAGATCATAGTACAACAGGGTGAGCGCGCAGGGCAGAACGGGCGCAAGCGCAAGGCCTCCGACGACCGACAGCAGACCGAGGAACGGGACGATCGGAGAGTCCGGGCCGAGGAAATAGCTGGCGCCCTGAATGACGATCCACGGGAAAACGGCGGTAAAGATTACGACGACGAGCCAGGTGAAAAACACTTTGAGCCGCGATCCTCTGGTGAGCTCAGCCGAACGACTGAAAGCGTCAAACGAGCTGTTCAGGTCCTCGAGTACGACGATCATGCTGGTCACGGCGTAGCAACACATAATGTATCCGAACACCCACAGAATGCCGGCTCCGCCCGCAATACTCACGAGTATCCCCAAGGCTCCCAGGAATCGGCTCACCGCCAGCAGGACCAAAAACACCAGGATCGCAGCGATGTAGAGCACGAGGATCAGCAACGCCTTGCAGATCGCGACGAGCAACAGCGGAACGATCCGCTCGGTACCGAATTGCAGCGCCGCCATAAGCGACGGCTCATGGCCCAGGTAGGAATCCGAGATAATCCGAATAGTCCCGGCCTTGAGCAGCAGGCTGATCGTGATCCAGACAAGCACGCACGCGACAGCCCCGAGGATTGCCGTTCCGATGTGCGTCTGGAACCAATTCATCGTGCCGATCGGGTTCGCCATCGCGCGGACGAGCAGGTACACGAACACCAGGGCCGGGATACAAATGAGAACAAGGCTCAGCCGCATGAACAGGCCGAAATGCCGGCGGTAGATGTGGAAGGTGCCGTCGAGAATCTCGCCGAGCTGCATCGGCCGGACGTTGAAGCTTCCAGTGCTCGAAGTAATAGGTCGCTCCTGCATGGGTGAGGATTCAGCGCTAAAATGAGGACATGGCGGCGTCCGCGCGAGACCTCGATCTGCGGCAGCATCACGGTGTCGAGACACCGGAGCATGTCGACGTGCAGTTCGAACTGGCCGGCGTGGGGTCGCGCCTGGCTGCCGGCCTGCTCGACCTCCTGCTGCTCTGGCTTGGACTCATGGTCGTCTGGCTGGGTGGCGGTGCCATCGTCGGAGCCATCTTCCCCTCCAACGGGACGACGCAGGGGTGGCTCACGGCCGCTATGTTTATCCTCGCGTTCTGCATGGTGTGGGGATACTTCACCGTGTTCGAGGCGGTGAATGGCGGCCGGACGCCCGGTAAGCAGGCACTCGGCATACGGGTCGTCATGGATACCGGCCGAACGATCTCGACGACGGCGTCGGTGGTGAGAAACCTGGTCCGCTTCATCGACTGCTACTTCCCTGCGCTTCCCTTCGCTCCGGCCCTCATCGCCATCGCGGTCCATCCGAGCAACAAGCGACTCGGTGATATGGCCGCCGGCACGATCGTGGTACGCGATCACCCGACCGACTGGAGTCTGGGCCCACCGATCCCCACCGAAGAGATCGTCGCCGAGCCGCTCGAAGCCGGCCCGCCGGAGCTCTTAGAGGAAGAGTTTCGTTTGCTGGATCGCTTCCTGGGCCGGATCAACGATCTGACGCCCGAGGTGCAGGTGCGGATCACCACCGACCTCGCGCGCCGCTTCGAATCGCGCATCCCACGGCGCACTGGGGATCTGCAGGCCTATCTCGTGACGGTGTTCGCCGAGGAGCAGCGCAAACGCCGCAGCAGGTTTGCCCCGCGCGCCAAGGCCGGGGCGGCCGGCCGCATCACGGTTCCCGCCGAGCGCTTCGTCCAGAAGAAACGGGTGGCGTGGGAAACATTTCGCGCTACGGCGCTCCGCATGGAACGGTCGGGCGTCGGGGCGTTGGCGCCGGGCGAGATCCCCGCGTTCGCAGCCCAGTACCGCGAAGTGGCGGCCGATCTCGCGCGTGCCCGGACCTATCAGGTCGACCCACGCGTCATCGCATACCTGGAGCGGGTCGTCACCGCCGGCCACAACGCGTTGTACCGCGCCCGCGGCAAGGACCGAACGCCGGTCTCGCATTACATCCTCCGCGACTTCCCGGCCGCCGTCGTGCAGTCGTGGCGGTTTGTAGTCCTCGCCTTCCTGCTGTTCGCGGTTCCCGCGGCGGTCGGATACGTGATGATTCGCGGCCGCCCCGCGTTGGCGGAAGAGCTGCTGTCGCCCGGCATGGTCGCGCGCGCCGAGGCGGCAGCGGAGAATCAGGCGGAAGGTCGCGGCTATGCCGAGACCAGTAAGGAAGAGCGACCACAGACGGCGGCCTTTATCATCACGAACAACATCAACGTCTCATTCGGCGCGTTCGTGGGCGGTCTGACGGGCGGGCTGCTGACTGCCTGGCTCCTGTTCACCAACGGCTTGATGCTGGGACTTGTGCTTGGGTTGTTTCAAAACTATCAGGCGCTGAATTACCTGCTGACGTTTGTGCTCGGTCATGGCGTGCTGGAGCTAACGGCGATCTTCATCTCGGCGGGGGCAGGGTTTCGGTTGGCGAAGGCGATCATCGCTCCAGGCGACCGCACGCGCAGAGATGCGCTGATTGTCGAAGGCCGAATCGCGGCGCGAATGGTCGGCGCCGTCGTGACGCTGCTCGCGATTGCCGGAACGATCGAAGGTCTGCTCTCCACGTCAGCGGCGGCGGCGATTTGGAAGTACGGCGTGAGCGCGGCGACGGCCGCGCTGCTCGTACTGTATCTCGCCAACGGGTACGCCTACCTCAATTCTGCAAGGCCCCCTGCAGTATCCAGTTTCGGATGATGTTGATCGTCGCGTTGGACAGGCAGCCGCTGCCGCTGCACCCCAGCGGCATTCGCACGCCGGTGCCACCCACCGTGCTCTGCGTCCCCTGAATCTTGTGCACGAGATAGGATGAATCCGGCATGAACGGGCGTACCCGTTTCATCGCCGGTACCTGCGACGCGTTCTGATCCACGATGCTGGCGTATGACGATCCGGCAGTGAGGTCCAAGCCCGCGGCGGATGGATGGCAGTTGGTGCAGGGCGGCGTGCTCGTGTTAAAGATGGTCTGAACATCCGTCGCGAAACTGATGGGCGACGAGCTCACGTTCACCACGCGTGTTGCGGACGCCGGGCCAGCAGTCGCCGTGATCGTGGCCGCTCCGGTCAGGGCGAACGTGGTGATCACGGTCGAATCGAGCGTCGCCGCAGCCGCCGGACTCGCCCGCGTCGAATCGCTCGACGTCCAGATGACGCTGTCCGCGAGTGCCGGATGGTCGAGCGAATCCAAGACCACGGCGAAGAACGGCGCCGATTGGTTGGTCCGCATCGTCACATCGGGTGTGCCGAAGTTGGCCGGGGAAATCTGCACCGTTTTCGGAACCTGATTCACGGTGATCGGGGTCGAGGCGACCACGCCGGCGATCGCCTGCGCCTGAATCGATGCGGTGCCATTGCCCACGGCCGTCACCGTCGTCGTATGGGCCGTCACCGGGTTTACCGAGACCACGCCCGCCGACAGGACGCTCCAGTCACAGACGTGGTTCGGAATTGTGTCGCCCGCCGAATCGACTGCGATACAGGTCGCCTGCACGTTGCGGCCGAATGCTCGCAACGTGCTGAACGAAGCCGGCGTGATCGCGACGCTCGCCGGCACCTGCTGCACTGTCGCCGTCAGGGAGTCGGACACGCCGTCGGCCGTGCCGACGATGAGCGTCGTCCCATACCCGACTGCAGCGACGATCGCCTTATGAATGCCGCTGTCGGCAACGGTCACAATACCGGTATTGCGCGACACCCAGGTGACCGGGACACCCGGCACCGAGCTGTTCAGGCCATCGCGGACATCGGCGATCACGATGAGGGAATCGTTGCGTGAGGTCAGGGAGATGTCGAATGGTTGAAAGACGATCCTGCCGATGCGCGAGCGAATAGGGAATGGGTCGCTCGTGACCGCCGTGCTCACCTGCGGCACCGCGGCGACCGTAATGCTCGCGCTGCCCAGCTGCAACGCGGTCACGAGCCCCGTCTGCGAAACGCGAAGCTTCGTGCTGTCGGAGGAGAACCAGGCGAACGTCAGACCGGTCGTGACCGGACGGTTCCCGGCGAGCGCCGTGGCCGTCAGCTGGAGCGTGCCGTGGAGTCCAACCGTTGAATCGCCCGTGATCACAACCGAAGTGAGCGAGGAGGGACCGGGATCACTGCCGCATCCCGCGATTGTCAGTGCCGCACCCAACAGCAGACACACACGCTTCATGCGTTCTCCTAGGGATTCACGACCACAGTCCCCGTTATACCCGAATGTATCGCGCAGTGTTGAGCCCCCCCAGCCCCCCCAGCCCCCACCAGTCACCGCGTCCACTCGATCAGCGCACCGATACGTGGACCGAGGATCGAAACCCGTTTGTCGGCGGACTGCAGCGCACCGAACGCAAACTGGGCCTGTAGCACACCCGTCGCCCGATCGCTCAGCCGATACCGCAGGTCACTGCCGACCCGGAAGAGATAGCCCAGCAGCTCCATCTTTGCGCCCGGACCGGTCAGCTCGTGACGGAATTCGAAAAGTGGAACGAGCGTGGCTTTGGGATTGAGCGGTCGCTCGAGGCGCGCGCCCAGGGCCAGGACGTTGCCGCGTGGGACAGGCAAACTGCTGGCACGCGCGCGCAGGCGCCGCATTTCCCACCCGTAGAGGGAAAGTTGAGACCGGCCGAGCGGTAGGCTCGTCGCGCCGTACGCAAGGATCCGGTCTCCGATCGTGCTCTGCGAGCCGCCCTCGATCCCGTTGTCGCCGGTCGTCGTGTAGACGAGGGCGCCGCGGAAATACTTCCCTCCGCCGAACGGCCCTTCGATTCCGAAGCGCGCGCGAATCTCGCCGCCCGGCGTCAGCGTCTTGCCATCTGTGAGCGGTGTGTAGCTCGCGCCGTAGCGGTAGCTCGCTCCCGTGCCAATCGCCCAGTCAGTCCCCATCTTGAACGCGGATGCAAATCCCGCCGACACACCCCCGCCTGATCCGAAGTTCGGCGTCGTGAATCCGAGCAGATCAGTCGCGGTCGCACCGAACAGCGGAACGGTGGTATCGGTAACGGCGGTGGCTCCCGTCGGAATCGTGCCGACGAGATTGAACACGAGAAGCCCCGGAATCACGCCAATCGTCGCGCGGAGATCGGTGTCGACCAACCCGGCGTGATCGATCGTTTTGCCCCCGACATCCGCCGATGCGCGCGTGAATGCAGTCCCAACATCGATCGCCAGGCGATCGCCGAACCGCTGAGTGACGCTGATCGGAATGGTGAATTCGCTGATCCGGCGGAACCCGAGGCCGCTGCCGAGGCTGTACGATTCGAAAAACGCACCGGTTCGCGCGGTGGTCCCGGTTTGCGCGGCGGCTCCGCAAGGCGCGATGATGCCGATCATCGCGACCAGCAAGTACTCCAGACGGCGGGTCATGGCAGCCTGAAGATGATCCGGATCACGCCGAAGGTTTGGACGACATTCGTGACGCCCTGGCTCTCTTGGGTGGGATGACTCAGGGTGCTGGTCAGGCCGTTCTGGCCGGTCACATCGGTGATCGTCTGAGAGACGTCCGTGGTGACGTGTTGCAGCGCGCCAACCGACGCAGGTTCCGCCGGCGCCGTGATCTGTGAGACCGCCTCAACCACGGTCACGACATCGCCGGGTGACGCCTGCACCGCCGGTGCCGCTTCGGCCGCCTGCTGATGCTCTCGGGCAGCCTGGAAGGACGGATCAGAACGCACTGCGGCGGCGAACGCGGCGGCCGCCGCGCGATAATCGCCCCGATCCATCGCGTCCAAACCCTGACTGTATGCCAGGAACGCCGCCAAGTTTTTGGGACCCTGCCGCATGATGCGCTGGCGCTCGGCGTCGGTGAGCTGAATGCCGAGCTCCGTCGTCAAACCGAACACGAGCTGCTTCTCGAGATCGAGCAGCTGCTTGAATGTGCCGTTCGCCTGCGCGCCCGCGCGCACGTCGCCATCGCCCCGCACCACCGTCGCCGACATGCGGACCGGGCCGTTCTCCGTGATCGCCGCGACGCCCTGGACCATCCGCTCCGCGCGCAGCAAGCGCCCGACCCGCGCGGCCGTGCTCGGATCGGCGCGCCCGCTCTGTCCGAGCTTGAGCTCGTCGAGCAGGGCGCTGACCTGAATGCGCTCCAGCAGCCGGAGACTCCGAATCATCGCCAGGTCGGACAGCAACAGCTCAGCCAGGCCGCGCGAGAGGGGCTGCAGACTCGAGTCGCCCGCGATCGTCATCGGCAGCACGGCTATTGTCGAGGGTTCGGGGGCCAGACTGGTCAGCGTCGACTCGCGCGCCAGGGCGAGCTTCGCCGTCTGGGTCGCCTCCGTCCGGAGCGCCAAATGCGCCAGGGCACGGACCGCGGCGACCCCCCGTGCGTGCGGATACTTGTTGGCGAAGTCGGTATAGGTCGCGAAGGCGAGATCGTAGCGGCCGTCTTTTTCCTGACAGCCGCCGACGACCATGGGTCCGAGGGCGTCGCCCGGCGCCAGCATCTGCCCGGCGTTTGCCACCACGACCGCGCTATCGCACTGCCCCGCCGCCATGAGAGCGGCAGCGAGCCGGAAGCGGATCTGGGAGTTTCGAGGTTGCTGGGTGGCCTGGGCTTTGAGGATGGGGATTTCCGCGGGCGTAACGGCTTTAGGCCGTGGCCCGCCTGCGCAACCCACCAAACCGCTCATGCCTAGGAGCAGCAGGGACCTGCGACCAGCCAACGTCGGGGACTCCCGCCGAATGAAGGGGGGGTAAGCTACTGGTGTCTAACCGGAACCGCTATGACACGCGTCACGGGCAGCGACATGCGGCGCGAGACTCGTCTAATAAGGAAGGCGATGCGCAGACGACGCGGTGGCCACCACGCCGTGGAGGGGGCGAAGCGAGGGCGATGCCGCCGGCTCACTCTGGGCTTTGCAGCATCTGACGCATCTTGCGCGCCAGGTCCTCGATTTGCTTGAGCCCAGCCAGCGTCTCCTCGTCGTACTTCTCCGGCGCGAGGAGCAGCAGCTGAGTCTCGGCGAGTATCGCCGATAGGGGGTTGGAAAGGTCGTGGCGCAGCTTGGCCATCGCCTTCAGATCAGCCATCACAACAACGAGCGGTACAAGTCCCGCAGGTGGTGATCCCGCAGGTCGCGCACCGATTGCCACAGATCCTGCTCCGAGCTGGCGCAGAAGATCTCCGCGCTGGAGCGCTCCATCTCCGTTCCCTCGGCACCGAACATGATGCGGCCACGCCAGATACCGTCCTCGGTGCGGCGCAGAGAGAGTCGGATGTCTATGGGTTGTCCGTCAAAGCGAATCGGAGGCAGGTCGTGGACGACCGTATCGGTTGCAGCGGCTGGCGTGTATCGGGCAGGTTGGGCAGGCATGCCGATCCAGGGGCTGGTTTGAAACAACATTATAAACGGCTATGACTTACGCAATAGGCGTGCGCTTCTCAGGGCGAGGGTGCCGGCGCGAAGGTGAGCACGAAAAGTACGAGACTCGCCACGAGTACCCAGATCCGCGACTTCGGAAGGGGACGGTACGCGTCCAGTACGGGGGGATGGCCGAACTGACCGCGGGAAAGAATCAGCACGACGAACGCCCACACAAACCAGCTCTTTGACAGGAACCCGAGCAGGAGGACGAGCACGAAAAAGAATCGGGCGACGTGCCGTTGGGCCCGGGGGAACGCAGCGTAGAGAATGTGCCCGCCATCGAGCTGGGCGACCGGCAACAGGTTGAGCATGGTGACGAACATCCCCAACCACCCGGCGAAGGCCATCGGGCTGAGCGCCACCGGTCCCGCGGTGTGCGTGAGCTGCCGGAGCAGCAGCGTCACAACCGAGTCCCCGAGCGCCCAGACCCCCCATCCGATCGTAACCTGCATTCCCGCCGCGACCGCCTCCGCCGGCACGTGACTGTGCGCGAGTCCAGTCCAGAGCACGGGGAGCGCGACGACGAAACCGGCGATCGGTCCCGCCGCGCCGATGTCGAGCAGTTGCCGGCGGTCGTTCAGAATCGTGCGGAGTCGAATGAAGGCACCGAGCGTCCCGATTCCGACGGGCGGCGGCGGTCCCGGAAGGAAATGGGGCGGCGACACATTCACCTGGTACTGGCGCGCGGTCAGATAGTGACCCATCTCGTGACACAGGAGGATGGCGAGGAGCGGGAGCGAGAATGAAAAACCCGCTGCCCAGCCACGGAAGAACGCGAGATCCCAGGCGGCCGGATTGTAGAGGACGCCGAGTTCAGGAGGGAGCGCGTTCGCGATCAGAGCGCCGGACATCGTGGTCAGGAAGAGCGTCGCCGCAAACAGCAACACGTGCAGCAGCCACGGTTCGCGCGGTTTGATGGTAGGTCGCGTGAGGACGAGATGATGCCCATCCCGCTCGGCGGACCAGTAGTACGTGCCTGGCCATTGGCGGAGGGCCGCGGCGAGATCGGCCGAGGGTGCGGCGTGGGCCGGATCTACAAGTGCGTCAACAACTTCGCGGTCGTGGAGGGGAGTGGTGCGCCACGCCAGCAGAAACCTTGTGAGGGTCACTGCCGCGTACTATACTTGAGCGTTCGCACACCGCCAAAATCCCAAGTTTCCATTTTCAACCAGGACCAATCCCCATCCCGGGGTTCCCCCCGCCGTAGCGCCAAACGGAGCTGAAGCACACGTGGATATCGCCGAATTAAAGAGAAAGTCCGTCGCAGAACTACACGCGATGGCCGAGAGCCTGAACATCACCAACTACTCTGGGCTCCGCAAGCAGGATCTCATTTTCCGCATCGAGCAATCACTCCTCGATTCCGACACCGTTCTTCGCGGTGAGGGCGTGCTCGAAATCCTGCCGGAAGGCTACGGATTCCTCCGCAGCGCCGACTGGAACTACCTGTACGGTCCCGACGACATCTATGTCTCGCCGAGTCAGATCAAGCGGTTCGATCTCCGCACCGGCGACACGATCACGGGCCAGGTGCGGCCGCCGAAAGAAGGCGAGCGTTATCTCGCACTGCTGAAAGTCGAAGTCGTCAACGGCGAAGAGCCGGAAAAAGCCAAGCACCGCGTCGCCTTCGACAACCTGCGGCCACGCTATCCGGAACAGCAGCTCAAGCTGGAGCGGAAAGACGGCGACCTGTCCATGCGCGTGATGGACATTCTGTCGCCCATCGGCAAAGGCCAGCGCGGCCTGATCGTCTCGCCGCCCAAGGCCGGTAAGACCATCCTGATGCAGAAGCTCGCCAACTCCATCATCGAGAATCACCCTGAGGTCTACCTGATCGTGCTGCTGATCGACGAGCGGCCCGAAGAGGTGACCGATATGGAGGAGAACGTGAAGGGGCCGAACGTGGAGGTGGTATCGTCCACATTCGACGAGCCGGCGGACCGGCACGTGCAGGTCGCCGACATGGTGATCGAAAAGGCGAAGCGCCTGGTCGAGCACGGCAAGGACGTCGTGATCCTGCTCGACTCGATCACACGCCTGGGCCGCGCGCACAACGTCGTGGTGCCACATTCGGGCAAGATTCTGTCGGGCGGTGTCGACGCCAACGCCCTGCAGAAGCCCAAGCGGTTCTTCGGCGCGGCGCGCAACATCGAGGGCGGCGGTTCGCTCACGATTCTGGCCACCGCGCTGATCGATACCGGCTCGCGCATGGACGAGGTGATCTTCGAGGAGTTCAAGGGCACCGGTAACTCCGAAGTCATTCTCGACCGGCGCATCGCCGAGCGGCGGACGTTCCCGTCGATCGATGTGCAGCGCACGAGCACACGTAAGGAGGAATTGCTCCTGACGAAGGAAGAGCTCAACAAGGTCTACCTGCTGCGGAACTTCCTGTCCGACATGCCGCCGGTGGAAGCGATCGAGTTTCTGCTCGAACGGCTGAAGCGCACGAAAACGAACGCGGAATTCTTCCAGACGATGTCGCAAGGGTGAAAGGCAGGCTTCTCGCCGTCGATTGGGGCGAGCGCCGGATCGGCCTCGCCCTCTCCGACGAAACGCAGACGCTCGCCCAACCGCTCACCACGCTCACCCGCCGCTCCGGGAAGCGATTCCCGATGGCGCAGCTGCTCGACCACATCACGCACAATCAGGTCGTAGGTATTATCGTCGGTCTGCCGCTGGATGACGCGGGGGCTGAAGGTGACGCCGCTCACGCCGCTCGGGGGCTCGCCGATGCTATCAAACGGCGCGTACCCGAGGGGCTGGAGGTGACCATGTGGGACGAGCGAATGACCACGGCACGTGTGCTGGCCGCCGTCCGGGAAATGGGCGGATCGACGCGCGGCCGCAAAGCCGATCTCGATGCCATGGCGGCGGCGTTACTGCTGCAACACTATCTCGACGCGAAGCGCGGATCGGCGATTGAGTAGCCGCTCGGCCTGCCTGCTGATGCTGGGTCTGGCGGTCGGCTGTGGCAAAGCCGACCCGGCCCAATACCAGTCCGTCGCCGAGCGGATCATGGTCATCATTCCGCGCGGCGCGACCTATTACCAGGCGCTCGATTCCCTCGAGTCGCGGGGCGTGATCAAGAGCCGCGACTGGTTCAGCCTCTACGCGAGAGTGCGCGGGCTGCCGTCCAACCTGAAAAGCGGTGTGTACACCTTCGACCGCGATGAGAGTTGGAGCAGCGTGGTCAGCACGCTGAAGAGCGGCCGTGGCCTCGAGGTCCGCTTCACCGTCACCGAAGGCATGATGGGATTCGAGGTTGCCGAGCGGGCCCGCTCCTGGTTGGGCGTGCCGCGCGACTCCTTCGTCGCCGCCATGCGTGACACGTCATTGGAGCGCGAGCTCGGCATACTGTCGAGTCGGGCAGGCGTCGAGGGCTACATGTATCCGACCACGTACGTCGTGCCCATGCGCATGCGCTCGCGCGAGCTCGTGAAGCTTATGACGCACGAATTCATCGCGCGCTGGCAGCCCGAATGGGACGGTCGCCTCGCCGAGCTGAACATGACGCGGCACGAGATCGTCACCCTCGCCTCCATTATCGAGGCCGAAGTGCGGTATCGTCCGGACCGGCCGTACGTCTCCGCCGTCTATCACAACCGGCTCAAGCGCGGCATGGCTTTGCAGGCCGACCCGACGATCATTTACGCGCACGGCCGCCGGATGCGGCGGGTGTGGGAGAAGCAGCTGCAGATTCGCTCGCCCTACAACACGTACCTCAATCCCGGATTACCGCCTGGCCCCATCACGCAGCCCAGCGACTCGAGCATCATCGCGGCGCTGTATCCGGCGCCGGTCGGCTATCTCTACTTCGTGGCGCAGCCAGATGGGAAGCACATCTTCTCGGCGACGTACAATGATCATTTGGCGGCGATCAAACGCGTCAGACAGAGGCGGTAGGAGGAGGCAGGGGGCGGTAGGGGTTACTGAAGTGCCTTGTTCAGCTCCCGCGTCGCGGATTCTGGATCTTTCGAAGCAAGCACGGCCCCGATCACTGCAACACCCACCGCTCCAGCAGCTTGGATGAGGCCAGCATTCGCAGCCGTGATGCCGCCGATGCCGATCACCGGACGGCCCTCGGGCGCGAGGCGAGCGAGCGGGGCGAAACCGTCCGGGCCGAGGGGTGCTCCGGCATCGCCTTTTGTAGGAGTGGCAAAACAGGGACCGACGCTCCAGTAGTCGGCGGTTGCCGGGGCGCGCGCCGCCTCGTCCGGCGACCCGACGGAGAGGCCGAGCAGAAACCCGTCGGGCAGGTGTGGGCGCAGAGCGTCGAGGGGTGGGTCATCCCAGCCGAGGTGGGCCCCGGCGGCGCCAGCGGCGAGCGCAATATCCGCACGGTCATTGACCAGGACAGGAACCGTCAGGGCATCTACCAGCGCGCGGGTCAACTCCAGAATCTCGGCCGGCACGCCATCTTTCCAGCGGACCTGAATCATCGTCGCGCCGCCCTGCACCGCGGCGCGACAGACCGCGACCGCATCCCGCCCCTTGAGGAGAACGGGATCGGTGATCACCATCAAGCGCAACTGATCGGCAAGCGACATGACCAAGATCCTGCGCGGCCTGCGTGGAGCGACCACGGCGACCGCCAATACGAGTGAGGCGATTCTCGAGGCGACGGAGGAGCTGCTCTCCGCGCTTCAGGAGGCGAACGGCTTCGCGCCGGAAGACGTCGAGAGCGCGATCTTCACTTCGTCCCCCGACCTCACCGCGGAGTATCCTGCTCGCGCCGCCCGCGGGCTCGGCTGGACCGACGTACCGCTGCTTGGGGCCGCGGAAGTCGCCGTGCCCACCGGCTTGCGGCGCTGCATCCGGGTGCTGCTCCACTTCTACACAGCCAAGCCGCAGCAGGCGCTGAAACATATCTACCTGCGGGAAGCAGCGAAGCTACGTCCGGATCGATGACGGTCAAAGTCACTGCCCGAGGCGCCGAGCGCTGGAAACAGGGACACCCGTGGATCTACCGCAGCGATGTCGCCGAGGAGCCTAACAAGAAACCCGGCATCGTCCCGGTCACCGATCGAAAAGGCAAGTTCCTCGGCCAGGCGCTCTACTCGCCGAGCTCGGAGATCCGGCTCCGCCTCCTCACACGCGGCAACGAATCCCTCGACGCTCAGTGGTGGACCGCGCGCATCTCGGCGGCCGCTGCTCGCCGCAACGGCATCGCGGCCAGCGCGTGGCGCGTCGTGCACGCCGAGGCCGATGGCCTGCCGTCGCTCATCATCGACAAGTACGGACCGTGGATCGTCGCGCAGCTGCTGTCGGCGGGACTGGAGACCGCGCGGGCGGAGGTGCTCGCGGGAATCACGGCGGCGCTCGCTCCCGAGGGCATCCTGCTCCGCAACGACGCGGCGGTAAGGCGTCACGAGGGGTTGCCTTCGGAGGTGTTGCTGGCCTTCGGCCACGTTCCCGAGATCGTGGAGGTTGTCGAGGATGGTCTGAAGTACCTCGCGGCACCTTGGTCAGGCCAGAAAACGGGTGCCTTTCTCGACCAGCGTGAGAATCGGGCGCTGGTCGGACAACACACCCGTGCGGATGGTCGCGCCCTCGATCTCTTCACATATCACGGCTCATTCGCGTTGCACCTCGCTCGGAAGGCCAGAGAGGTTGTGGCGGTCGACCAGAGTACCGAAGCGCTCGCCCGCGGCGCCGAAAACGCCCGTCTCAATGGGATCGGCAACATCGACTGGCGCGGAGGGAATGCGTTCGACCTGGTCCGCGAGCTGGAGCGGCGTCGGGAGCAGTTCGACACGATCGTGGTCGATCCGCCGGCGTTCGCCAAGACGAAAGCCAATCTCGAGCGTGCCGTCGCCGGCTACAAAGAGATCAATCTCCGGGCGATGAAGATCCTGGCGCCGGATGGCGTGCTGTTCACGTCGTCATGCTCGTACCACGTGAGCCGAGATGTTTTCAATGCGATGCTGCTCGATGCGGCCCGTGACTCGGGCCGCCGCATGCAATTTATGGCGGCCACCGGCGCGTCCGCTGACCATCCCGAGCTGCTCAACGTGCCGGAGACCGGGTACCTAAAAGGCGTGTTGCTGCGCGCGGTGTAGGGGCGCAGCATGCTGCGCCCCTACCTACCTCAGGACCGCAGTTTCAGGATCCAATCCGCGATGGCGTTCGCTACATCAGGCATGATGGGCACGGTGGGATTCTGATAGGTCGGCATTTGACCTTGCAGCGTGGTGTCAGTCGTCTGCTTCAGCACGTGATTCGCCAACGGCACGACGACGAGCTGGGCATCAGGCTTGGCGGTATGCAGCCGCTCCGCATCTACGACCGTCACTTGCAAGTCTCGACCTCCCTGCACGATCAACACGGGTTGTCGGACCGCCCGCATCGCCGCTGGGGGATCGAACGACGATAACGACTTCATGAATGACAGGTTGATCGGGACGAAGAGCAGTCCGAGCTGCGGCGGCACGTCCTTCGGCTGCTCGCCGCGCAGATACTGCGCCATGGCGGTGTCGTAGCGGACCAGCGTAGCGCTGTCGAACTGCCGCGCGAGCTGCTCACGCATCACGATGCCCAACGGGCGGCCGAGTCCCGATACGCTGATCACCGCGGCGACCGGCGGACCCGCCCGCGCCGCGATGAGCGCCAGCGAGGATCCTTCGCTGTGCCCCAACAACAGCACCTTCGAGAATCGCGGATCGTGTGTCAGCGATTCGGCCGCGGCGCGCGCGTCGGCCGCGAAATCGCCCAGCGTCATTCTGGTCATATCGAACGTGCCCTTTGTCCCCGGCATCCCGCGCTTGTCGTAGCGCAGCGACGCGATGCCGCGCTCTGCGAGCCGCCAGGCGAGCTGCGCGTAGGAGTTTGGTCTGATGCCCATCAGCGAATTGCCATTGCGGTCGGTGGGCCCCGAGCCCGCGATGATCACTACGACGGGCACCTTCCCCGCTGCGGCCCGCGGCATGGTGAGCGTGCCACCCAGCTCGAGCGCGCCGCTGTGGATCGTGTATGGAGACTCCACCGCAGCTGCCGGCGCTGTGGTGTCGGCATTCTGTAGCGTCAGTGCGACTAGCGCGAGGCTAAGGACGGTCATTTTGTTCCCGCTTCCACAGGACGTAGGACTGCACGATCGGAATCACTGCAATGACGAGGACGGCGCCGATCAGGAGTGGCAGGAACGCAGATTGCGGCAGAAAGGCCGAGCCCGTCACCGCCAATCCTCCCAGAACCATGAGCCATCCACCGGTGCGGTGCGTCTTCCGCCACACGGTGTCGCTCGAGAGCGTCCAGGGGGTGCGAATCCCGATGAACCAGTTGGGTTCGACGCGCGTAAGGTAGTTGCCGAGCACGATGAAGAGCAAACCGACGCCGATGGGCACGAACCGGTCGACTTTCACGGGATAGCCGAGACCGGTGGCGACGATCATCCCATGGCCGATCAAAATGAAGAGGATGACGGCATTCGCGATCAGCCAGTAAGTGTCGATGAACTTGTCGTAGTTCGCTCGCCGCGGGTCCAGTTTGGGCAGCACGTTGAACAATCCCGTCAACCCGAGGATGACGAGCGGCATGATCGAGACCGCCGTGGCCCGGCTGGAAAACCCGTCCGCCGTGCCGCGCAGATTCCAATGCGTCGCGACGGTCGGCGGGAGTTGCGGGTAGGCCCAGATCGACACAGCCACGGCCACCGCCGCAATCACGAGACCAAACCAGCGGCTACGCATGCCTTTCTCCTTCCCCGCCGAAGCGGGTCATGAAGTAGCGCACGACTTCCTGAAAGACGGTCGTATTGAGCCGGTAGCGGATGAACTGGCCTTCGCGCTCGGTGGCGACGAGGTCCGCCGCCTTGAGCACGCCGAGGTGGTGCGACACGGACGCGAACGCGATCGGGAACTGCTCGGCGATCTCCCCTGCCGTCCGATCCTTCTCGGTCAGCAGCTCGAGGATTTTGCGCCGCGTCGGGTCGGCGAGGGCTCGGAAAAGTGAATCGTCCATAGGGTAGACATTTATACAATTATCTAAATGTTGTCAAGTAAGTTGACTAAATCCGCCCCCATCACAAGCTTACACACCATGTCCCCAGCGGACAAAGCCCTGGAACGGTCGCGCGCCGTGCGTCGCGTGCTTGGCGGACTCCTCGTGGCCAACATCGCTGTGCTCATCACGAAGGCCACGATCGGCACCCTGGCCGGCTCACTCGCCGTGCTCGGCGACGCTCTGCACTCGTCGGTCGACGCCGTGTACAACGTGTTGGGTCTCGTGGTCGTGCGGGTGGCTGCCAAGGAACCCGACGAGGACCATCCGTACGGTCATGGCAAGTTCGAGACGCTGGGCGCGCTCGCGATCGTCGTGTTCCTGTCCGTCACGTGCTTCGAGCTGGTGCGCGGCGCGATCGGTCACCTTGTTGCGGGAGGCCACTCCGTTCAGGTGAGCAACATCGCCCTCGGTCTCCTGTTCGCGACGCTCGCCACCAACATCGTCGTGGCATGGTACGAGAATCGGCGTGGTCACGAGCTGTCGAGCGAGCTGCTGATCGCGGACGCCGCGCACACGCGCACCGACGTCTTCATTACGATCGGCGTGTTGATCGGCGTCCTGCTTTCCCGCCGCGGCCTGACATGGGTGGACCCAGTCGTCGCGATCGTGATCGCGCTGCTGATCGTGCGTGTGGCATATCAAATCCTGTCGCGGGCGGTGCCTGTCCTGGTGGACGAGCGCGCCATCCCCGAGCCGACGATCCGACAGTCGGCGCAGGCCGTCGAAGGTGTGAAGAGCGCCTACGGGATCCGGTCACGCGGAGGAAACGCCGGTGGGGGGGTCCGCTACGCCGAAGTCACGATCGCCGTGGATTCCGCTGCGAGTGTCGCCGACGCGCACGCGATTGCAGATGCGGTCGAAGAGCGTTTGAAGAAAGACCTGGAGCTCGAAGAAGTGACGGTGCACGTCGAGCCATGCTGACCTCCCTGCCACTGCACGCGAGTAAGACGGGGATGACCCCCGTCCGCCGCGCTCCGCGATCGCTGAAACAGGAGTACCAGGAGTTCATCCTGCAGCGGCTGGAGGAGTACAAGAATACGGTACCACGCGCCGAGCTTCTGAAAATCGGCGACGAGGCAGTGCGCGAGCTGCAGGCGAGCACCCAAGACCAATATCTGCTCACGGAAGTGCTGCTGCTCGAGCATGTCGATCGCATCATCGCGCGTCGCCTACGGCTGCCGTCGTTTCCGCGCTGGCGCCAGAAGCATCGCGCGCTGCGGGAAGCGCAGCGGGCGCCTACCCACTGGGGTTTGGACCGCGTCCACCCGATCGTCCCCTGGGCAGCGCGAATCGAGCCGGGCGACGTTATCGTCGTGCTCGGCGCGGCCGCGCTGGGCGAAGCGCTCTTTCTGGCGGCGCACGACGCCGAGGTGTTCCTGCTGGATCAGGATCTGGGAGCGGTCGAAGCGGCGGAGGGTCGCGCCGTCGCCGAACAGCTCGCCGGCGCGTTTCAGGCGCTGGTCATCAATTTCGGGAGCTGGTTCCCCGACCTGTCGCCCTCACTGGTCGCAATCGCGCCGGAGAGTCTCAGCCAGCTGCGCGCCAAACAGCGGGGGTCGCTGATCGCCGATCTCCAGGTGCGGACGCCGTCGGGCGGCGTGCACGTCATTCTGCCGCCGGCGAGCGAGAACCGCGGAGTCATTCCCCTGGCCCCCGAGGCGCTCCAGACGCTGTACAGAGGCTGGCAAGTGCAGACGGGTCGCCGGTCCAAGCGATCCGGATTTACGGCGATCAAGCCGCCGCGTCAGCTCGACACGGCGTTGAACGTGTCTGATTGACCCTTCGAGCTTCACCCAAGTTCATAACACGTTGGCACGTCGGCACGTAACACCAGAGCCCAGCGGCAGGATTGTTGCTTGGCTCGCGGGCATGACAAGCCTTCCTATGGTCCTCGACGACGAGCCAATGGGCATCATCCTGCGGGCCGGCCGGCAGATCCTGCGGCCCGCCAAGATCTGGGCGTACTGCTGGTTCCTCGATGAAGGAGAAGATGGCGATCACACGCATCGCCACCTCCCGGTAGACCCCAAGATCTAGACTGCACCACATTCGGCAGCCTATTTATCAGGCATGCCGAGCCTCACTGTAGATGGGCGTCTCTTAAGCGCATCTGAAGGCGAGACGATCCTCGATGCCGCACGGGTGTCTGGCATCGAGATCCCGACTCTCTGCTGGTACCCCACCCTCTCGATCGTCGGGAACTGCCGCATCTGTCTCGTCTCGGTCGAAGGCCAGGCGAAGCTGATCCCCGCCTGCGCGACGAAGGTCGCCGACGGGATGGTCGTGACAACGCAGTCGCACGCCGCCGTCGAAAACCGCAAGGGTGTGCTCCGCCTGCTCGCCGAACGCTATCCCGCCGATCATCTCCGCAACGGTGGTCGGGCCAACCCGCGCAACGAGTTCGAGCGCTACCTCGTGCAGTACGACGTCGTCCCGACCGCCGTCGAAGGCCGCGATCTGCCGCTGCGCTCGGGCGACGAGCGGCCCGGCGATCCAATGATCCGGCACGACATGTCCACCTGCATCCTGTGCACGCGCTGTGTGCGCGCCTGCGAGGACATCCAGGTGGTGGGTGTGCTCGATGTCGGGTTCCGCGGCGAGCACACCGAAATCATCGTCGGTGCGGACGGCGATCCTGATAAAGCGGGCTGCACCTGGTGCGGCGAGTGCGTTCGCGTCTGCCCCACCGGGGCGATTTTCGAGGTGATGCCGCGGCAGCGGTTCGCCCCCGAGCAGATCCGGCATCCGGAGAAGGTCGTGCGCGCGGTCTGTCCGTACTGCGGCGTGGGCTGCCAGGTCGATCTACATGTCGCCGCCAACAAAGTCATGCGCGTCACCTCTCCCGACATCGAGCTGAACACACCCAACCAGGGCTCTACCTGTGTGAAGGGCCGCTTCGGCTACGATTTCCCGCAGCATCGCGACCGGCTCACTCGACCTCTGATAAGGAAGGGATGGACGAAGGAAGGCGGTCGCTGGATCTGGAAGGGGCCGAAAGGGGCCGAGCGCCGGGCTGGTCCCTGGCGCACAATCGAGGGTGAGGGCCGGCGCGACAAGCCCGGCACCCCGCCCCGCGCGACCGGCAAGAGCGCGCGACAGCTGCCGCTGCTCGAGCGGCTCGACCTGGACATCCGCGACCGGGTCGCGACACCCGAGGACTGGTACTCGCCGTTCCGCGAAGCCAGTTGGGACGAAGCCCTCGAGCTAACGGCGCAGGAGCTGCTGCGGATCAAGGCCGTCCGCGGGCCCGATGCGCTGGCCTGCTTCTCGTCGGCGAAATGCTCGAACGAAGAGAACTACCTGATGATGCGCATGTTCCGCGGCGCGCTGGGGACGAACAACGTGGACCACTGCACTCGGCTGTGTCATTCGACCTCGGTGGCCGCGATGCAGCGCGCGATCAACACCGCGGCGGCATCGGGCTCGATGCGGGAGATCGAGCAGGCGTGTGACGTGATCTTCATCGCGGGCGCCAACACGACCGAGTCGCACCCGGTGTTCGGCGCCGCGCTGAAGCGCGCGCACGAGAAGCGCGCCAAGCTGATCGTGGCCGATCCGCGGCGCACCGAGCTCGCCGGCCGCGCCGACATCCACCTGCAGATGCAGCCCGGCACCGACGTCGCCCTCTACTCGGCGATGTTGAATCACATTTTGGGACTAGGGTTGGAGAATAGGGCCTTCATCGACCAGCGCACGCATGATTTTGATAAGGTCCGCGAAGCCGTAAAGCCCTACACGCCCGAGAAGGCGGCGAAGATCACCGGCATTCCGGCGGAGAAGATTCGCAGCGCCGCCGAGATGTACGCGCGCGGGCCGAACACCAGCTCGCTGTGGGCCATGGGCCTCACCCAGCACGCCAACGGCACGGACATCGTGACGTCGTTCCTCAATATGATGTTCGCGTGCGGCATGATCGGCCGCTGGGGAGCCGCGATGCTGCCGATTCGCGGGCAGAACAACGTGCAGGGCGCGTCCGATGTCGGCGCGATTCCATTCGTCTATACCGACTATCAGCCGGTCGGCGATCGCAAAGTGCGCGAGCGCTTCGCGAAGACCTGGAGCGTGCCCGAGGAATCGCTGTCGCTCAAGAGTGGCCTCATGGTCACCGAGGTCGTAAAGCCCGAGAGCGGCGTACGCGGGATGTACATCATGGGTGAGAACCCCGTCATCTCGGACCCCGACATCGCCCACGCCGAGCACTGGTTCCAGGAGCTCGAGTTCCTCGCCGTGCAGGATCTCTTCCTCACCGAGACGGCGCGCTACGCCGACGTCGTCCTGCCGGGCGCGAGCTTCGCCGAGAAGACGGGCACGTTCGTCAATACCGAGCGCCGCATCCAGCTGAGCCACAAAGCGGTCGACTCGCCGGGCGACGCCCGCGGTGATCTCGAGATCCTGATGGATCTCACCAACCGGCTCGGTCTGTCCACGACGTTCCGGAGCGCCGAGGACGTCATGCGGGAAATCGCGCGCGTGACGCCAAGCTGGCGCGGGGTCACCTACGAACGGCTGGAAGGCGCGGGTCTGCAGTATCCGGTTCCGGACGACACGCATCCCGGCACTGCATTCCTGTTCGACCACGCGTTTCCGACGGCCGACGGCCGTGCCACATTTGTGGCCGTCGCGTACACAGATCCCGTCGAGCTTCCCGACGATGAATATCCGTTCGTGATGAACACGGGCCGTCAGCTCTACCACTGGCATACCGGCACGATGACGCGGCGCGCGAGCGGCCTCGATGCCCGCGAGCCGACGGCGATCGTCGAGATCCATCCCGGAGATGCCAAGCAGCTCGGCGTCCAGGAGGGCGAATTGCTGCGGATCACGTCGCGGCGCAACTCGATGATCACCGCCGCGCGCATCAGCGATCGCGTCGCGCGCGGGCAGGTGTTCGTGCCGTTCCACTTCCGTGAAGCCGCCGCCAACCTGCTGACCAACCCCGTGCTGGACCCGTACGCGAAGATGGCCGAGCTGAAGGTCTGTGCCGTGCGTCTCGAGCGCGCATGAACCTCGGACTCAAGGGGCGGGTCGCGCTGGTCTGCGGAGGTACGCGCGGCATCGGCCGCGCGGTCGCCACCGTGCTCACCGAAGAGGGCGCGCAGGTCGCGATCAACGGCCGCGGCCCCAACGCGCCATTTCCCGCGGATGTCAGCGTCCCGGCCGAGGCTGAGCGGCTGGTCCACGACGTCGCAAAGAAATTCGGTCGGCTGGATGTGCTCTTTTGCAATGCCGGTGGCCCGCCCGCGGCCTCGTTCAAAGACCAGCCCGCGGACGCCTGGCAAAAGGCGATCGACTTGAATCTGCTGTCGACGGTTCACCTGGCCCGCGCCGCCGTGCCGATCATGAGCAAGGCGAAGTGGGGCCGGATCATCTGTCTCGTCTCCGTGGCGGCCAAGCAGCCGCTGCCCGGCCTCATCCTCTCTTCCACCGCGCGCGCCGGTGTCCTCGGCTTCGCCAAAGCACTCGCCGACGAGGTCGCAACGGACGGAATCACGGTGAACAGCATCTGTCCGGGGTTCATTGCCACCGAGCGCATCGAGGAGCTCACCAAGGCCCGGCCCGAGATGATGAAGCAGCGCCTGGCGGAGATTCCCATGCATCGGGTCGGCACGCCCGAGGAATTGGCGGCCGCGGTAGCGTTCCTCGTATCCGAACGGGCGAGCTATGTTACCGGCGCCGTGCTCCAGGTGGACGGCGGGTTCACGCGCGCGATCTTCTAACCGGTCACGCGGGCTTCGTGCAGATCGCCTTCACGATCAGGGTCTCGCCGAACGCCACGGGTGTCGAGTAGATCTGCCGGCGCACCTCGGCGTGGCGCCGGCGCAGTGCGGGATCCTTCTCCCACCGGCGGAACACCAAGCCCGTCACGAGCCACGCGAGCGGCAACAGCGGCGCGTAGAGCCAACTCACCGGCTTTACGCGGTTGGCCCCGATGGCCGTGATTCGGAAACCGTTGCTGTGGAGCAAGTAGCGGATCTCCGGAAACGACATGAGGCCGATGTGGTGCCACGGGTTCGGCGCCGTCTCATCGAGCGGCGTCTTGCCCTTGTTGTGGAAACCGGTGAGCAACCAGCGCCAGCGTGAGCGGAGCGCGGTGATGTTGGGCGTCGAGAGGACTAGGACGCCCCCCGGCCGCAGGATCCGCCCCGACTCGCGGACAAAGTCGAAGGGCCGTTCCAGGTGCTCGATCCCGTCGATGCACACCACCGCGTCGAAGCTGTCGGTCGCGAAGGGCAATGGTGCGTTCATATCTGCACACGTGAACGGAACCCCCGCAACCTTGAGCAGGGACTGAATGTCGGCGGCGTGTACCTCGTACCCGGCGGCGCGCATGCGGTTTACGAACGCCCCCTCGCCGCAGGGGATGTCGAGCAAGCGGCGGCAACGAGGCTCTTGCCCGAGGAGCGCGGCCACCGTCGCATGCGTGTTGGGCGTGGTCGCTTCGCGAATCGTTGGGGCCACGCCCTAAGATATCGCACCGGGCTCACGCTGCCGCCCCGTGCTAGATAGATTCCCTGCCGCCCATCGCCCGAATCGACGACCCACATGCAAGCGATTGTGAAAGCCGCCCGCGCCCCGGGCCTGTCGGTCAAGACCGTCCCGAAGCCGGTGGCAGGCCCAGGTGAGGTATTGATCGCCGTCTGTCACGCCGGCGTCTGCGGCACTGACGTGCACATTGCCGATTGGAACCCGTGGGCCCAGGGCCGCATCCGGCCACCGATCGTTGTCGGGCACGAATTCGCCGGCGAGATCGAGTCCGTCGGTGACGGCGTCACGGGGCTCCGGGCGGGTCACCTCGTCACCGCCGAAGGCCACATCGTTTGCGGTCACTGTCTCCAGTGCCGCACCGGGAACAGCCACATCTGCAAGAACACGCGCATCATCGGCGTGGATCGCGACGGCGCCTTCGCCGAGTACATCGTGATGCCCGCGACCAACGTGCTGACGCTCGATGGAGGAAACATCCCCACCGAAGTCGGTGCGATCATGGACCCGATGGGGAACGCGTTTCATACGGTGCTGACCGCGGAGATTCCCGGCAGCTTCGTCTTCATCGTCGGCTGCGGTCCGATCGGCTGTTTCGCCGTGGGCATCGCGCGCGCGGCGGGCGCCTCCAAGGTGATCGCGTCCGACGTGAATCCCAAGCGCCTGGCACTTGCCGCCAAGATGGGCGCGCACGTGACGATCAACGCGGCCAAGGACGACGTGGTGAAGACCGTGCTCGCCGAGACCGGTGGAGAGGGCGCCGACGTGGTGTGCGAGATGTCGGGTGTGCCGTCGGCGCTGCACCAGGCGTTCGCGGCCGTGCGCCTGGGCGGGCGCGTGCAGCTGCTCGGGATCCCGGACGGCGAAGTCCCGGTGGACTTTGCCAATGAGATCATTTTCAAGGGGATCACGGTGTACGGGGTCATTGGCCGCAAGATGTACCAGACCTGGCACCAGATGCGTCGCTTTCTCACCAGTGGGCAGTTCGATCCCCGTCCCGTCATCACACACAAATTCCCGCTCGCCAAAATAGACGAGGCCCTCGCCGCCATTCGCTCGGGGGACGCCGGCAAAGTCATTCTGGAGATCGCATGAGCTTCATCGCGCAGTTGCAGGACGAGCTCGCGGAGTTCAAGAAGGAGGGCGTCTACAAGCGGCTCAATTACCTCGACTCACCCCAGGGGCCGCGCGTGCGGATGGAAGGACGCGGCGAAGTCGTCATCCTCTCCTCCAACAACTACCTCGGCCTGTGTGCCGTCCCCGACGTCGTGCAGGCCGGCAGGGACGCGCTCGAGCGCTGGGGCGCCGGCACCGCGTCGGTGCGCTTCATTTGCGGGACGTTCACCGTGCATCGCGAGCTCGAGAAGGCGCTGGCGCGATTCGTCGGCTGCGAGTCGTCGCTTACCTACGTCAGCTGCTGGAACGCCAACGAAGGGCTCTGCCCCACCGTCCTGAGCGAGCCAGACGTCGTCATCTCCGACCAGTTGAACCACGCGTCGATCATCGATTCGATTCGCCTCGCCAAAACGATCACCAAGTGCCAGACCGCGGTCTACAAGCACTCCGACATGGCCGACCTCGAAGAGAAGCTGCGCGCCGCCGGCAAGGCGCGACGAAAGTTGATCTTCACCGACGGCATCTTCTCGATGGAGGGCGATGTCGCGAAACTGCCCGATCTCGTCGAGCTGGCCCGGAAATACGACGCGGTGCTCGCCGTCGATGACTCCCACGCGACCGGCGTCCTCGGGAAGACCGGCCGCGGCACCGCCGAGCATTACGACATGCTGGGCCAGATCGACGTGATCACCTCGACGCTGGGAAAAGCGCTGGCCGGCGCGGCCGGCGGATTCACCGCGGGCCCGGCCGCACTGACCGACTATCTCACCCAGCGCTCCCGGCCGCAGCTGTTCAGCAACGCACTCCCGCCCACCGTCGCTGCCAGCGCGCTGGCAGCGGTTCAGTATGTCGAGGCGCACCCTCAGCTCGTCACCCGCCTGCATCAGAACGCGCGCTATTTCCGCGAGCAGTTGCTTTCCCTCGGCTTCAAACCGTTAGCGGGCGAGACGCCGATCGTCCCCGTAATCCTAGGGGAGACGGCCAAAGCGATTCACATGAGCGAGCTGCTGCTCGCCGAGGGAGTCTTCGTGACTGGGTTCGGTTATCCCGTTGTGCCGCAAGGACATGCGCGTGTCCGCTGTCAGCTCTCGGCCGCACATACCCGCGACGACCTCGATTTCACACTCCGCGCATTCAAGAAGGTTGGCTCCAAACTGGGACTTATCTGATGCACGCACTCTTGTTGTTGTTGGCGCTGCAGCAAGCTCCTGCTGTCAGTCTTGGTTTTGAACCGGGAGCCGACTCGAGCCTCGCCGATTGGAAGCAGGTCAGCGGCTATATGAACGGCCTGGCTCTGCAGAGTCGCTACGTACATGTGGACACGCTGGGTCGCACGACAGAAGGCCGTCCGTTCCTCCTGATGACGATCACGTCACCCGCCAATCAGCAACGCCTGGCCGAGATCAAACGGGCGCAGGCGCTGCTCGCGGATCCGCGGCGGCTGACCGATACCGCGCTGGCGGAGATCCGCAGCCGGCAACCCGCCGTCATCCTGATCAGCAATAACATCCATTCGACGGAAGTGGCGTCGAGCCAGATGGGCATGACCCTCGCGTACCGGCTGACGACCGATCCGGAGCTGCGCCGCCTCCTCGACTCGGTGGTCGTGCTGATGATTCCGTCGATGAATCCCGACGGCCTCGATACAGTGGTGAGCTGGTACCGGCGCTACAAAGGGACGCGGTACGAGGGCGGTCCACTTCCGTGGCTCTACCACAAGTACATCGGTCACGACAACAATCGTGACTGGTTCATGTTGACGCAGGTCGAGACGCGGCTCGTCACACGGATGCTGTACAAGGAATGGTTTCCCGAGATCGTTTACGACGTACACCAGATGGGCGCGAACGGCGTGCGGCTCTTCGTGCCTCCGTTCCAGGATCCGGTCAATCCCAATCTCGATCCCGCGATCGTGGCGGGCATCAATCTCGTTGGCGCGCAGATGGCATCCGCGCTGTACGACGCTGGGATGACCGGAGTCGCTCATCAGCAGACCTATGATCTTTGGTGGCACGGCGGCTTTCGCTCGACGCCCACGCGGCATAACATGATCGGCATTCTCACCGAGGCCGCGAGCACGCGGCTCGGCTCCCCGATCACGCTCTCCGTCGATTCCGTTCGCCAGCCCGGGCGGGGCGTGAACTATCCCGCGCCGTGGCCCGGAGGCACGTGGCACCTGGGTGATATCGTGCGCTACGAGCTCATCACGTCCGAGGCGTTGGTGCACCTGGCGGCGCGCGACCGCGTCAACGTGATCGACCGGTTTGTTGGATTGGGACGGCGGGCGGTCGAGGCCGGTCTCGCCGGAAATCCATTCGCGTATGTCTTACCGGCCGAGCAGAGAGACCCGGAGAGCTGGACGGCGCTGGCCAACGTCCTCGCGGCCGGCGGTGTCGAGGTCTGGCGCGCGGCGGAGCCGTTTTCCGTGGAGGGCCAGTCCTATTCGGCCGGCTCGCTCGTCGTGCCGATGGCCCAGCCCTATCGCGCACACGCGAAAGACCTGCTCGAGCCGCAGCGCTACACGCTCGTCAACGATCGTCCGCCGTACGACGTCGCCGGCTGGACGTTGCCGTTCACGATGGGGGTGCGCGCCGATGTCGTGAACATGCCGTTTACCGCGAATTTGGTGAAGGTCGACAGCGTAATCCCGACGCCGGGACGCATCGAAGGCAGCGGTGACGTCTATTTCTTAAAAAACCGCACCAACGCGGAGTCGCGCGCTGTCGCGGCGCTGCTCGCCGCCGGTCAGACGGTCACGATCGTGGGGGACAGTCTCATGGTGCGCGGCCCGAGGGCGCGCACGATCCTGAGCGAGCACGCGGCGCGCCACGGCTTCACCGTGACGGCGGCGCGCGCCGCTCCGCCTACGGGCGTGGGCCGCACGCGGCAGCGTTTGCCGCGGATCGCGCTGTACCAACCGTGGACGGGCAACATCGACGAGGGATGGACGCGCTGGTTATTCGAGCAGTATGGGATCAGCTACACGACAGTTCACGACAACGATTTCAAAAAGGGAGGGTTGCGACAGCGGTTCGATGTGATCGTCCTGCCAGATGCCGATGGTGGTTCGATTCAGCGCGGCGTCGACTCGACTCGCATTCCGTTGCAGTACGCAGGCGGCATCGGGGAATCGGGCGCCACCGCTGTTTCGGAGTTTGTTCGGGGTGGGGGGACGCTCGTTTGCCTCGATGGTTCAAGTAATTTCGCGATTACGCGCCTTAACCTCCCGGTGGTCAACGTTCTAGCCGGGGAGGCATCGGGTCCACAAGTTTTGCGATTTTACGCTCCAGGTTCTATTTTCGGTACGGTTTTGGGGGGGGTCGAGGGAGAGGGGCCCAGAAGCGCGGTTACCCTCGGGGTCCCTGAGTCCCTCCAAGTCTATTTCGAGAATAGCGCCGCCTTCACCGTATCGGCCCCGGCCAGGGCCTTGGCGACGTATCCCGAGCAGCCGCTGCGATCCGGCTACGCCCGGTTCCAGGAGCGGTTGGCAGGGAAAGCGGCGCTGGTGGAGGCACCGGTAGGCAGCGGACGGGTGATCCTGTTTGGGTTCCGGCCCCAGTTCCGGGGCCAGACGCACGGCACCTTCAAGCTGCTCTTCAACGCCGTCCTATTGGCGGCTCCCTAACTTGGGCGGGAGTCGTGGGAGGAGTCCCGATGAAGCGGCTGGTTCTCCTGGTGGGATTCGTAACCTTGGTGGCGGGTCCCGCCGCAGCGCAGCGCTCGCAGAACATCGAGTTCGGCGGCTTCGGTTCGTGGTGGCGGTTCGACCGCTCGTTTCAGATTAAGAACGGGTTCGGCGGCGGCGCGCGCATTAGTTACAACTGGAGTGACCGCCTCAGCCTCGAAGCCACAGGCGATTACGTCGCGACGACGAACCTGGCTGGCACACAAAACATCACCGTCTCGACGATCAGCGGCTCCATCGTGTTGAACTTTCCGATGAGCGACAAGTTGACCCTGTTTGCCTCGGGCGGCTACTCGCACATGGTCTTCGGCAAGGATCCTCCCTACGCCTTTACCCAGCACCTCGTTGCCGGTGGCCTCGGGTTCCGCCAGTTCATCGGCCGGCGCGTCGCGCTCCGCGGTGACGTCCGCGCGCAGTACCGTCCCGACAACCCGTACTACGCCAACGCGTTTACGGGTGAGGTCCAGGCCTCGCTCGGTGTGTCCTACTTCTTCATTCCGCCGCAGCAGGGTCGCGGCTTCAACACGAACTTTCAGTGGTACTGGGGCGCCCAGGGTGGCTTCCTCCTTTCCAAGACGAACACGCAGCCCCTGACATACGACCCGATGGTCGGTGGCCACTGGCTGATCACCTCGCGCCGCACCGCGCTGTACGTTGCCTACGAGCAGGCGTTCTTTCTCACCGCTGCGCAGGCCATCATCTTCGACCCAGCCTCCACGAATTCATCGGTCGGTCCCGGCTTCCGCGATGTCACGTTCAAGGACGTGCGCCGGCTGATGTTCGGCGTGGTGGCCTACCCGACGCAAAAGATTATCGAGCCGTTCGCCGGCGGCGGATTCGCCCTGATGCAGGTCTTGAATCCGTTAGTGGACTGCTCCAGCTGCACCACGCTAGGTGAGTCGGTCGAAGCGCAGGACCGCGTTCACGATCGGTCGAGCAAGGCGTTCTTCTGGATCATGGGTGGACTACAGATCAACTACTCGACCAAGCTGAACGTGTTCGCGCACTACATACTGACGTCGAGCGCCGCCAATTTCCTGCTCCAGAGCAACACGCACACGCTCCAGGGAGGGATTCGTCTGAGCCTCGGCACCTCGAAGGAAGGGATTACCGAGCGGCACTAACTAGGGATTGGGGGGCTCGGGGTTAGGGGTTAGGGAGTTCTCAGTTGGCAATTAAAAGGTGACCCGACGCGGGCGAATGATACCGGTCATCGCTTGCGTCGGGTCAATGTTTGTAAGTCCCAACTTGGCGTCAAATCATGAGCGACATCGCGCAGCCGGCGAGCCCCATCCGTAGCTTTCGTGACCTAAGGGTCTGGAAGCAGTCAATGGAACTCGCTGAGACGATCTATCAGGTTACAAAGACTTTCCCAGACACCGAGCGCTACGGTCTGATATCCCAGTTACGTCGTGCTGCGGCCTCGGTGGCATCAAACATCGCGGAAGGTCATACGCGATCGTTGGGAAACTATATCCGACATCTGCTCATTTCGAACGGATCCCTTGCAGAAATGGAAACACAATTGATCCTGAGCCAGCGATTAGGCATTCTTTCGACCGCTGACGCCGATCAGTTGCTTCGAGCGGGTGAGCAACTCGGACGAGGGCTCGGAGCTCTGCGGAAAAGCCTGGGAGCTCGTCGTCGGTCCCTAACCCCCAACCCCTAACCCCTAGCCCCTAGCCCCTCGATAGATAAGGCGAGTCCTTGAGGTAGAACCGCAGTGGCCAGTCCGCCGCCTGCGTGATCCCGATGCGAGGACCGGTGACAATCTCACCGCGTTTCGGTGCCGTTCCCTGGACGATGCGGAGCAATCCCCGCTGCAGTGAGACGCCATTCAATTCGCCGGTGACACCGAGCGCCTCGCAGAGCCGGGCGGGGCCGGAGCAGAGCGGCTCTTTGCCGCGCCGCTTCCGCATCGTCGCGACGCCCGCAATCGGCTCGAGCGCCCGGATGAGGACGGCCGCCGGATAATCCTGCGGTTCAGTCACCGCATTCAGACACCAATGCATGCCGTAGGTGAAATACACGTAGGCCGTCCCGGGTGGCCCGTAGAGCGGCTCGGTGCGGGCGGTACGCCGATGGCCATAGGCGTGACACGCCGGATCGTGCGGGCCGACGTACGCCTCGACCTCCACGATCCGCCCGGCGGTCTCTTGGCGCCGGCCGCCGACATCGCTGACGAGGATTTGGCCCAATAGCCCACGCGCGACCGATTCTGTCGGTCGCGCGTAGAACTTCGCCTGCACGGCGCTGCCCCGCACCGTTAGGCTGCGCCTCCGCCGCTCCCGGCGCCGCCACTTCCTCCGGTCAGGCCGCGTTTCACCTTCGACCAGAAGGATTCCCCCGGCTCTGCGGCGGCTGGCGCCGCCGGAGGTGCTGGAGGAGCTGGACGTTCTGGAGGTTCTGGGGGAGGCATCTGGTCCGAGATCGGACGCGTGCTGTGGCTCGTGATCTCCGAAGATTCCGATTCAAAGCGTCGGGGACCACGACCCCGGCCGCCACGACCACCGCGGCGGCCTCGACCTCCCCGCTCGCCGCGCTCGCCGCGTTCGCCGTTCTCAGCGCGCGGTCCCCGATCCCTTCCACCACGACCGCCACGACCACCACCGCGGCCGCCACGTTCCTCGCGCTCCGGACCGGGTGCCGACGAAGGAGCGGGAGGAGCCTTCGGAGGCAACACGTCACCGCGCGGCCGGAAGTTGGGATCTACTTCGACGACGCCGATCTTCGGGATCTCGGGAACCCCGCTTGCGCCCGGACGGCGGGCGCCACCGCGCGAGCCGCGGCGGAAACGCGCGCTCCGCATCGGAATACCGCCGGGTGTCGACGACGGCGTGCTGTAGGGCGGAGGCGGCGCCGACGACGTCGGCATCGGAATGTCGTCTTCGTCTTCTACATCGGGCATTGGCGCCGACAGGACCGGGCGCGGAGCCTCCTGCTCATCTGTCACCGGCTTTTCGTCTTCCTGAGGAGCCGGCTCGTCTTCCGTCCCCATACCGACGGCCTGCTTGATCAACCCGAACGCGCCACCGAACGAGAACCCGGCCTTCGCGGCCGGCGCTTCCGGCTCCTCGGTCGGGGCGGGCTCAGTGGGAGCTGTTGGCGATTCCTCACGGTCGCGAGCGCCGCGTCCCCGACCCCGGCCGCCTCGCCCACCCCGGCTGCGGGGTTTCTCGGTGTCGTCGCTCATCGCGGCGAGCGCCGGCGACGCCGCCGCGCCCTGGACCTGCGGGCCGAGGGCGATTTCGTACTGCCCGTTGTCGAGTCGGGTCAGCGTGATGAGTCCACGGCGGGCGGCTTCGATCACGAATTTGCTGAACCGCGAGAACCCGGCGTCCTTCTCGTCGAAGTTGGGATCGATCTCCTGCATCACCTGCTTCAGGCGGTCGGAGCGCATGACGTCGTTGTGCGCCGTCATCTGCTTGACTGCCTCCACGACCAGCTCCCAGGGGTCGCGCTTCACGTATTCGACGTCGCTCGTCTTCGTGAAGCCCGCCAGCTCGTTGTAGGAGTAGTACTCGTCGCAGTTCTGGATGAGGAGGTCGCTGGACGACTCGCGGATCCCCACGCCGATCACGTACTTGCCGTATTCCTTGAGCTTCAGCACCAGCGATGAAAAATCCGAGTCCCCGGACAACAGGATGAATGTCCCGATCTCGGGCCGCGTGAAGACGAGCTCCAGCGCGTCGATCGCGAGGCGGATGTCGGTGGCGTTTTTCTTATTGGCCCCGTGCGCCGGTGCGAAGATGAGATCGATGGACGATTCGGAGAGGGGAACGATGTACTGCGGGTAGCGGCGCCAGTCGGCGTACGCACGCTGGACGGCAACCTTGCCTCGAATGATCTCCGACTGGAGGAGGCGTTTCAACTCGGTTTGGAGGTCCGAGCGGATGGCCATCGTCACGTTGTCGAAGTCGATCATCAGCGCTGCATTCGGCGCGTGGGCGGGGGGTTCTTTGTGTGCGGGCCGTGGCAAATGATTGTGTGCTTGCTGCGGTGTCATAACGAACTCTGTTCCTGCCCTGGAGCCGGACAAGCTCGTAGCACGTCCCTCACAGTGAGGGAGTGTACGACGCTGTCCTGCCGCGTCGGGCTCTTGGTAAAGGCGTGTTGCGCCGTAGTTAAGGCTGGCTGGTGCGTGGGGCGGGTCGCCGAGTCACCGCGGCGCGCCCATGCGCGCTACCTCGACCCAATGCCGAGGCCCGCAGGCGCCGCCAGATGTTTCGACCCCTCTGCCGAGGGCACTGCCAGACGAATGAACGACTGAACATAAACGACTGGCACTTCAGAAGCTAGGGTTTTGACTAAGATCTTGGCTTTTCGTGGTCAGTCAGAACAGGTAAGTAAGGCACCCACGGCCCCACCTCGGCGCGGTACTGCTTGGCCATGACGCGAGCGACCTGCGCAATATGTCCCAGGTCGTGGACCACCCACGCCGCCAGGAGCTGTCGGAGCGTGACAGGGCCCAGGCGCGGGTGCTCACCTCGCAACTCGAGCTGCGCAGGCGTCAGGTTCCACGACTCGAGCGCTCGGAGGTTCTCCGCGCGGAGCCTGGCGAACTCGTCGAGCAAGGAATCCAGCGTGCGCGTCGCGTTGCGGGCGCGATGGCGGAACCGATCGTATGGTTCGAAACGGCGGTTCGCACCCTGTGCCAGGATGATGCGCACCCGCGGCATCCAGTCGGTTTCCTCACCGTCGATCAGGTGACCGATGTTGTCGAAGGGACTGAACGTCTCCGGCCCCTCCGTGCCGCGAGCCCACGGCGTACTGACCTCGGACAGGAGCGCGCGTAGCGTCGCGGGCGTGCGCTCGAGAACCTCGATCGCCAGCCGAAGATCGAAGTCCACGTCAGCGCGGTCCTTCGAAATGGAACAGGTGCGCAATGCGGTGAATCACGGGCACGAGGAATAGTCCCGCCACAACGAGAAACACTACGCCCGCGTACAGGGCGAAGATCCCCGCAAACACCTTGCCGCCGTTACTGTGCAGCGGATCCACCGGCCCCATTCCTCCCAGCAGCATTGCCGTGTTCAAGAACGCGTCGCGCCAGGGCATGTGTTCGTAGTGCTCGTAGCCCCACATCCCCACCAGCAGCGACACGAAAACCAACACGGCCGCCAGCGCGACGTGATCGGCCATGCGCCGCACAAAACGTCTGGGGGGAAGCGGTGGCGTGTGGCGGTCTTCGTACAACTACTGTCCTGGTGGCTTGGGAGGTTCGGGATCCCGCGGGATTCGCGCGGGCTCCCACGGTTCGGGCGGCCGGGGCTTCGGCGGTTGAGGGAGTTTGACTGGGCCTGGTTCTCTTTTTAGGGGGGGCAGTGCCATCGTTGCTCCTTGTCGTTCACTGGTCCGTTTCGGCCATGCGTGCTTTGACCAGTTTCTTGACGAGCCCCACCGGTATTGGTTTCGCGAGCGGCAGCCGGACCGTCCCCCTCGACATTTCGTATCCCTTGAGGCTGGTGGCCAACTTGCGCCGGATCGCACCCGTCATCGGAAACAGGCTGCAGTGGTTCTTGAACGCCGCGTACCACACGAGCGGGCGGCCCCGAAGCTTGAAAGCGGGGATTCGATAACTGAACGCCTCCTCAGCGCGAGGCGCGACGGAGCGAATGGCGGCCCGAATCTTCTTGAGGGCCGCGCGTGCTGTGGGAGGCGTCGCGGCGAAGTAGGCACGCACTTGCGGGATCATTTTTGGCCTGGGGAAGTCATGATGCCGGGAATTCTACCACCAAGGTCGCTCCCACCGGTAGCGCGTGCCAGCGCGCCTCCAACCTGCTCCGCAGCTCACGCACCCCCGAGACCTGCGCATCGGTAAGCGGCTTGAACGAGTCGCCCTGAACCGGCGACAGGCTCGCGAACACCATCTCGTTGAACTCGACAACGCTCAGCGGCACCGGGAGCGCGCGCTCGCGATCGAACACGCCCACGACGTGCTCCGCGACGATCGCCTGGAACGGCATCGTCCTGCTCGTGCGTGGCGTCGCGAAATGATCGATGTCCCATCCCCGTGCGATCAGTCCGAAGAAGGCTTGATCGAAGCCGAGCACGCTTTCGACGGCGCAGTGCGTCAGATCGTGCACCGGGAAAAACGGATGCTCCTTGCCCCACGTGCGGCTGCCGTCAGCCCGCACGCAGGCAAGTGTCGCCGGACCGTCGCGACCTTTCTTCAGCTGGATAAGCATCCCAACCCCTCATTACGGCAGACTGAACGCGATGTAGGTGTCACTCGACTTGGATCCCAATTTACCTCCACCGGCCGCGACGACGACAAACTGTTTGCCGCGCACGGCATAAGTGCTGGGGGTAGCGTAGCCGGGCGCCGGGAGCATCGCCTCCCAAAGCACGCGACCAGTGCTCTTGTCGAGCGCGCGAAGCTTCGCATCCTGGGTCGCGGCGATGAACAGGAGGCCGCCCCGTGTGACGATCGGGCCGCCGTACTGCTCCGTCCCGGTGACGGGAATCCCGCGCGCCGTCAGCGCAGCGAACTCGCCGAGCGGAATCCTCCAGCGGTATTCCCCAGTGTTGAGGTCTATCGCGCTCAGCGTGCCCCAGGGAGGCTTGATGGCGGGGAAGCCGCTCGAGTCGCGCCAGCGTTCGTAGCCGACGAATTCATATGGTGGTGGGGGCGACGATATGACGCCTGGCCGACCGGGCACGGGCCCCGCGATACATCGCTTGCCGAGAACATACGTGATGATGCCGCATTCGTCGCCCGGTGACAGCTTTGCAAACGAAGGCATAAAGCCACGACCATGCGCGAGCAATTGCTCGAGCTGCTCGACCGTCAGACGCGCATCGATGCCGATCAGCGA
>Ga0137388_10000118_pt1 | contig 42306 bp, 60 predicted proteins | sample 15con2h14AmetaG_FD_104644 | JGI IMG/M metagenome (GOLD analysis project Ga0137388, IMG submission 104644) | Vadose zone soil microbial communities from Angelo Coast Range Reserve, California, USA - 15con2h1.4A metaG | ecosystem: Environmental > Terrestrial > Soil > Vadose zone > Saprolite...
ACGCAGATAGATGTTTAAGCTTTCTAAAAAAGCAGACTACGGCTTGATTGCGGTCAAGCATTTGGCGATGCATCGCAGTGAAAATCATGCCTGCAGCGCCAACGAAATCGCCGAGGAATATGGCATTTCGACCACGCTCATGGCGAAAGTTTTGCAAAAGTTGGCGCGGAATACACTCGTTGCCGCCAAGCACGGCTCGACCGGCGGCTACCAGTTGGCGAAAGACCCGGAGCGCATCAGCGCGCTCGATGTGATTACCGCAATCGATGGCCCGGTGCTGATTACTTCTTGCGTGACAAGTCACGGAAATTGCGATGCGTCATCCAAGTGTTCAGTTCGCGAACCGCTGCGCCGCGTAAACGAAAGCGTGATGAACGTATTAAGCACCGTCACCATCGCCCAGATGTGCGACGAACCGCACGAGCAGCAGATGCTCGTAGCTCTTAGGGCGTAGAAGTAGCAACAGGAGAACAGGATTATGGCCGTAAAACTGCCGATTTATTTCGATAATCACGCCACCACTCAGGTTGACCCGCGCGTCGTGCAGGCCATGCTGCCGTATTTCACGGAAAAGTTTGGCAATGCCGCCAGCCGTAACCATCCGTTCGGTTGGGCCGGCGAAGAAGCCGTGGAAAATGCCCGCGTCCAGGTTGCATCTCTGATTGGCGCGACGCCCAAAGAAATCATCTTTACTAGCGGCGCCACTGAAAGCGACAACCTGATGATTAAGGGCGTCGCCGAAATGTACCGCGAAAAGGGCAATCACATCATTACCCAGGCCATCGAGCACAAAGCGGTCCTCGATACCTGCAAGCGCCTGGAAAAAGACGGTTTTGAGGTGACTTATCTTCCTGTCGGCAAAGATGGCCGCGTCAATCCGGAAGACGTCCGCAAAGCCATTACGCCGAAAACCATCTTGATCACCATCATGTACGCCAACAATGAGATTGGCGTCATCAACCCGGTTCAGGAAATTGGCAAAATCGCTAAAGAACACGGCGTTTTCTTCGCCTCTGACGGCGTGCAAGCCGTTGGCAAAATTCCCGTGGACGTGCAGAAAGACAACATCGATTTGCTTGCGATTTCCGCGCACAAGATTTACGGTCCCAAGGGCGTTGGCGCTCTTTATGTTCGCCGCCGCAATCCCCGCGTTCAGCTTGCAGCCATCATTGACGGCGGCGGCCACGAACGCGGCATGCGCTCTGGCACCCTGAATGTCCCCGGCATCGTAGGACTCGGCGCTGCTTGCGAAATCGCCCAGAAAGAAATGGCCCAGGAATCGGTTCGACTGGCGAAACTTCGCGACCGCCTCAAAGCTGGCCTCGAAGCCAAGCTGGACGAAGTCTTCGTCAACGGCTCTCTGGAGCACCGTCTGCCAAACAATTTGAATATGAGCTTCGCCTATGTCGAAGGCGAATCGCTCCTGATGGGCATTAACGACATCGCTGTTTCCAGCGGATCGGCTTGTACCTCCGCCACCCTGGAACCTAGCTATGTTCTTAAGGCTCTAGGAGTTGGCGAAGATCTGGCGCACACTTCGATCCGCTTTGGCTTGGGCCGTTTTAATACCGAAGAGGAAGTGGACTACGTAACCGACAAGATGGTTACGGTGGTCACCAAACTTCGTGAACTTTCGCCACTTTACGAAATGGCCAAAGAGGGTATCGATATTTCCAAGGTGAACTGGCAGACCGCCTAGCCCCGTCGCGCATCTAACGACGTGAAGACCGGCTAAATCGAGGAAAGGGTTTCAGGGTTTGTACTTACAAACCCAGAAATAGAGAAGGGTAGGACAAGAAGCAATGGCAACCACCGTGAGTGAAGGAACAATTCGAGTACACCGCTCCATTGGCGGCACCGGTGCGGCATTTCGCGTCGCATTCGTGCCTTATGGCGAAGGTGATGACGCCAAGCCTGCGGGCGAGCGTTCGTTCCAGCAGCTTCAGGAAGTTCGTGTATTCCTGAAGGTCCTGGGCATCGGCGCCGACTACATCAAGGATGTGCTGCGTCAGTTGACCGCTGGGCGTTCCGCTTGGGTACCGAATGTGTCGATTTCAGAAAAAGTTCTGCGCACTGCTGGCTTTGTCAGCATCGGCAATTTCGCGCGAACCAATTAATTTTGTTGGGTTTCGGCTGCGCTGCGGTTTTAACGCCCAGCGCAATACGAACCCGAGGAGAATGACTCATGGCTTATAGCGAAAAAGTTGTAGATCACTACAACAATCCCCGCAACGTCGGAAGTCTTCCTAAAGAAGACCCCAACGTCGGGACTGGACTCGTCGGCGCTCCGGAATGTGGCGACGTCATGAAGCTGCAGATGCGCATCAATCCGGAAACGCAGGTCATCGAGGAAGCTCGTTTCAAGACTTTTGGCTGCGGCTCCGCGATTGCCAGCTCTTCTCTGGCCACTGAATGGGTTAAGGGCAAGACCGTGGAAGAGGCGCTGTCCATCAAAAACACGGACATCGTCCGCGAACTCGCGCTTCCTCCGGTCAAAATTCATTGCTCAGTGCTGGCCGAAGACGCTATTAAGGCTGCCATCGGCAATTGGAAGAACAAAAAGGGCATCGCGGTTCCAGCTTCCGAAAAGGCCGCGCACTAAGCAGCTCAGTCGCTCTTGGCTGTGCTCTGCACGCTGTCGTAGGGGCGGCATCATGCTGCGCCCTATTTCGGCAACTTGGAAGACCTTGGTACCTGTTGGCCGTCGCAATTGTGCCCCCCGCTTTTTAGGGTGGGTCTTGGGTTTACTTTAGTAATAGAAGCAATAGAGAACTTTATGCCGACAGAAATCGCATCACCAGCAACTCCGAAGATCAACGTCTCGGAGCGCGCCGCCAAAAAAATCCTGGAGCTGCTGGCAAAAGACGGCGTGTCTCCGGAACAAGGCGGCCTGCGGGTAGGCGTACAAGGCGGCGGCTGCTCTGGTTTGTCCTATGCCATGCGCCTGGACACCCAGGCCCGGGACCGCGATAAAGTTTTCGAAGAATTCGGAGCTCGCGTCTTCGTCGATCCGAAGAGCCTTTTGTACTTGAACGGCACCACCCTCGAGTACGAAGAAACGTTGATGCGCCAGGGATTTGCATTCGTAAATCCCAACGCCGCCAGAAGTTGCGGCTGCGGCAGCTCCTTCACGGCGTAAAGCAGACTAGGTTTGTAGTGCCGGGCTTAGTGCACCCTGAGTTTTCAAAGGGCCCGGCTCTTGGATTTCACCCGGCTGGCGAACTCGCCAGCCTTTTCGCTTTTTGACGGGGAAAAAGGGGTCAGCACCCGCTTCTTCGCCACAAAATAGGAACTATAGTTCCTATTATTTCGCCTAAATTTGCCGTAACTGCAGTGACCACAATCGCTTACGGGAGGAAGTGCAGCTTCGCCATGACCGCCCTGTCTCAAGCCCAAAAAGCCTCGCAAGACTACTTCGCAGTCTTTGGGCTGCCGCGCAAACTTTCGGTCGATCTAACCTTGCTGGAGCAAAAATTTCTGCAGCTCAGCTGGAAATTGCATCCGGATAATTTTGTAAACGCACCTGAACAGGAACGCGAACTGTCTCTGAAAAAAAGTAGCGAACTGAATGATGGCTACCGCGCGCTGCGTGATCCGCTGAGGCGCATCGAACACCTTTTGGAAATTGAAGGCGAACGCAAGGAAGGCCAAACTAAGCAGCAGGCGCCGCCAGAACTCCTCGAAGAAGTCTTTGAGCTGAACGAATCGCTCGGCGAATTACGGGATGCCAATGAATCCGGCGGCAATCTCGCTGAATTGAAAACGAAATTGCAATCCGCCGAAACTAATTTTCAGTACAAACTACGAGAAGTAGATGGCCAGTTGCAATCAGCCGCAAGAGATTGGGATGCCGCAGTGGATGCAAACGCAGATGAAACGGGGCGCAAGCAAATTTTTGCGCGGATGAATGAGTTACTGAATCGCCGTTCGTATATTAGGAATTTAGTTGCCAACGTGGCAAAGGAATTGGAAGCATAATGCGCTGCCAGAAATTTGCCGTCCATCGGCCAGCAGGGGCGGAACATGAACCACGAGCAGCGAAAAATGTCTCAGAGGTTTTTGACTGATGGGGAAAATTGTCGGAATCGATCTTGGCACCACTAACAGTCTTGTTGCGTATCTCGATCCGCAGACCAAACAGCCGAAGTGCATTGTCGGCCCGCACGGGTCGACGCTCTGTCCGTCGGTGGTGAGTCTCGACCCGGATGGAAACATTGTTGTTGGCGAGTCGGCCCGCCGACGCTTGTTGACGCAGCCGGAACGCACCATCTATTCCGTGAAACGGCTGATGGGCCGCGGTGTAAGGGACATTCAAGATGAGTTGAAGCTTTTTCCATTTCGCCTGGATCCGTCCAGCAGCAATGTGATTCGCGTGCGTCTGGGCGAAAAGGTTTTTACTCCGCCGGAAATTTCCGCGTTCATTTTGCGTGAACTGAAAAACTGGGCTGAGGCCTTCTTCGTAGAAGCCGTTGACCGCGCGGTCATCACTGTGCCCGCTTACTTCAATGATGCGCAGCGCCAGGCCACCAAAGACGCAGGGAAAATAGCCGGTCTGGAAGTGCTGCGCCTCGTTAACGAACCGACTGCTGCTGCGCTTGCCTACGGCTTGCACGAAAAACAGCGCGGCAAAGTAGCGGTGTACGATCTCGGTGGCGGCACGTTCGATATTTCTATTCTCAAGTTAATTTCAACGGAGGAAGGCGATATCTATCAAGTGCTCTCGACCAACGGAGACACTCACCTCGGCGGCGACGATATCGACAATCTGTTGCAGGCTTTCGTGCACGAAAAGGTTTTACAGACGGATGAGATTGATTTCTCGCCGCATGGCGAAATCGCGCAAGAACTGCGCAAAGCGCTGATTGCGGTCAAGCACGAACTCTCCGAAAAAGAATCCGCGACGCTTAAATTTCCGCTGCCCAACGGAAAAATATTCACGCAGAAATTTACGCGCGGCACTTTCGATGCTTTGATCCGTTCGGTTGTCGATCGCTCGACAGGACCGGTGAAGCTTGCGCTTGCTGATGCCAAACTGAAGCCCGAGGAAATCGATGAAGTGGTTTTGGTGGGCGGCACTACGCGCACCCCGCTGATTCGCCGCACAGTACAGGGTGTTTTCGGACGTACGCCACACACCGAATTAAATCCCGACGAGGTTGTTGCGCTGGGGGCTGCGGTGCAAGCCAACATTCTCGAACACGGCGTTAGCAACATGCTGCTGCTGGACGTCACGCCGCTCTCGTTGGGAATTGAAACCTATGGCGGCGCGGTTGCAAAAATAATCTCGCGCAATTCGCCGATTCCCGCGAGCGCGCAGGAAATGTACACCACCGGTGTGGACAACCAGACCGGCATCGACATTCACGTGTTGCAGGGGGAACGCGAACTGGCTAAAGATTGCCGGTCGCTCGCGCGATTTACGCTGAAAGTTCCGCCAGCGCCCGCCGGGCTTCCACGCATCGAAGTAAAATTTCTTATTGACGCCAACGGCATCCTGCAGGTTGCAGCGAAAGACTTACGCACCGGCGAGCAGCACTCCATCGAAGTGCAGCCCAGCTACGGCATCAGCGATTCCGAAATCGAGCGAATGTTGGAAGAGTCGATCGAATACGCCGAGCAGGATTTCGCAGAGCGGCAGGCGATCGAAGCGCGCACAGAAGCCGAAACCATTCTGGCGGCCACCGCGAAAGCGCTGGCCAATCCGCAATCCAGTGTGCTGCCATCCGAAGAACGCGCTAAGATCGATTCTGCCGTGCTGGCGTTGAAAGAATCGACCAGCGGCAGCGATTATCGGCTGATGCGCAAGAAGATTGACGAGTTGAACGGGGCTACGCAGCATCTGGCCGAAGTTATGATGAATAGCGCAGTGAACAGCGTGCTTCAGGGCAAGAGGCTAGAAGATTTCTGATACACCAGCTGGCTGGAATTGTCGGGAGGGAAGTGAAAAATGGGCGGCAGTAATCCGTATATTGAAGAAGTAAAATACAAACCGGCAACCAAGAAGTTCAAGGTCACATTTCTGCCCAGTGGCAAGACGATGGAAGTCGATCCGGAGAAAATTCCTTATGGCCACAATGGCCTGCCGGGCAGCATTCTGGATTTTTCCGAAGCACTCAAGGCCGGGCTGGATCACGCTTGCGGAGGAGTTTGCGCCTGCTCTACCTGCCACGTCATGGTGAAAGAAGGCCTGGAATCCTGCAACGAAGCGACGGATGCGGAACTCGATGAACTGGACGAAGCGCCGGGGATTACGCCGAAGTCGCGGCTGGGCTGCCAGACTGTGCCAGACGGCACCACCGACATCGTGGTGGAAATTCCCGGCTGGAACAAAAACTACGCCAAGGAATTAGATCATTAACCACGGAGAAAATTCGCTCGGCACGAGTACATCATCAAGTAGAGAGATTCCTCGCTGCGCCGGCCTGCGCAGGCAGGCTCGGAATGACGGACACCTTGAATCATATTGAATCGTTTGGAAAACGACGGAATCAACGATAAATTCCACAAGGAGCCAGAATGGCCGCAACGTTTGATTGGGATAATTTTGAAGACATCGCCATTGCGCTGACCGACAAATTTCCGGACGTTGATCCCTACACCGTACGTTTCACGGACATGCACAAGTGGATCACCGAGCTTCCCGGATTTTCCGGAGACCCCGCTAAATCCAACGAGGGAAAACTGGAAGCCATTCAAACCGCCTGGCACGAGGAATGGGCCGACCGCACGAAGTCATAGAGTGCGCGCTGCGTGCGCTCTATTGCAGATAAGTTCTGCGAAGATATTCGGCGGTAGAGTCGTCCAGGCTGGAGTAGTTGGTTCGCAAAGCCTGTAGCATTGCATTTTCGCCGGACGATTCCGTGCGTTCCGCATCGATCAAGCGATCGAGCCCATCGCTGCCGGAATCGGCTTCAATTGTTTCGACAACTGCGAGCGCCCAGGCATACGCGTAGCGTGCTTGCCCGCTCGACAACACCATCCACGGCCCGTCGAGATAGCGCAACGATTTTCCTTTTCCGTCCTGATAGAACGCCACCAATTGTGCCGCGTCCGCTCCTGTACGCCGGCCTTCCATCCACTGCGCGACGCCTTCCTGTAGCCAGGTCGGGCAGCGTCCTGCGGTTTTTTGATACACAAAACTGTGCGTCAATTCATGTTTCAGAATTCTTGCGAGCAGATCGGAAACTGTTTCCAGTCCCTGCACCGGAACGCGAATACGTCCATCATTCAGGCCACCCGCCCAGCCTGGCACTCGCGTGACATCAAAAAAGCTTTCCTGGGTGTAGAGGATCACAGCGATTTGTTCCGGCGGGGTGTAATGCAATTCTGATTTCAGTACCTGAAATTGATCTTCCAGTGTGTGAATCACTTCAGAGGCCAGCTGGCGGCTGGCGCCTCCGTGATAGCGCAATACGAAGTGGCTGGATTCACCTTCACGGAAATCGCCTTCTGCGTCTCTGTCGCGTTTGGCTTTTTCTAATAGAGCGGCAACACCTTGACTGGGACGAATCTTTTGCGCTGTCTGTAAATCTACGATCGCTGCGTCGAGCTGGTTCATGCGGTAGTGGGTGTAGCCCGACCACGCGGCCAGGTTTGGCGATTGCGGAGAAAGTTTTCTGGCCTTCTCAAGTAGTTCCAGAGCAGAGCTGTATTCACTCTTCATCAGCTGCGCGTAGATGCGGCCGTCCAAGCTGGCCAGCACCAGGTCGCGCTGACGGCCGGCGAAAGGCTCCATCGCTTCGAACTGTTCGAGTGCCTTGTCCGGTTCATGTTGCTCAAGTTCGAATTCCCCTGCGGCCAGATGAGCCAATGCGGCACGGGTGATCGCGGTTGGTCCGCCACGCGAAGCTTGCGCCTCCAACGTCGAGATCAAACCGGCATCGATTACACCTTCCTTGACAACATCGTTTTTCATCGCCGCATAGCCGTTTGCTGTCGGCGTCGCAGGACGCTCGAGCGGCATGTCCGCTGCTGAACCATGCGGCGATTCGGAGCTGGCCGCGCTGCGTCCAGAAATAACCGCTGGAGTTGAACTCGCTACCCGTTCCAGGCTTCTGCAATCTACAAAGCCAATCCGGTTTGCCTGCGCCGATGGGCGAACTCCGCACCAGCTTTTGCCGCCCTGATCCATGCGCAAATCCACATAGACGGTGATGCCTTTTTTGAGCGTGGAAACCTGCTCGCTGGAAGCGTCCATTTCCAGAAATACGGTGACAGTGTCGGCTTTTACGGTTGCATCGGTGGCCGCGGTAGGCATCTGGGAACGCTGGCCAGGAGTGGTGGCAGGGAAACAAAAACCGTTCAGAGCAAAGAGGAAAAATACCGCTCGCTCGATGGTTAACGATCGCGCCACGTCAAGACTCCGTTTCTACAAATCGATTATCAAAAAGTACGATGCTGGCGGCTCACCGTCAAGCGCTGTGCAATCTCGTTCCGCGTACACTGCACTACAGTACAATTGCAGCAGAATGGCGGATTCCCAGCATTTCCCTTATAATTGTGAAAGTAGTTTTCGCTCCATGCCGCTATGGTGCAACGGTTAGCACGTAGCCCTTTCAAGGCCCTCTCGAAGACCCCAAACAAACGACTTACTATATAAATCAATGATTTACCAATGGGTTGCAACGCCACCAAACGCAGTGCAAGGGATGGCTTGGGTGCAATTCAGGTGCAATTTGCCCAGTTCTTAGCACTCAGCCTCCGATTCTTGTTGAGAAAGGCTGCGTGCGTTTCGTTGAGTTCCCTGTGTTTTGCCTTAGTCTCTCTCTCTCTCTGTCTCTCTCTCTCAAAGAGGCAATGCGCTGTTTTCGACTCACGTCCTTGTAATACTCTTTATCAAATGGATCAGCCAAAATCCCTCGACTTCTCGGTGATCGGCGAGCCCCTCAACAATCTGCTGATTGCAACTGGAAACAAACTTTCGCGCGAATGGCCTGCAAAGTATTCCAACGTGATCGGCGCCCGCGAACTATTCGTGATTCATCTCCGCGTCGCTCATATGACGTATCTTTCGGCGCTGTATATCGGCGAAGATAAGCTCCAGGCAGATGAACGACGCCTGTCGGAAATCGTTGTTTCGCTACCACTCTTGAATCGAGCCATCCTCGACAGCCTTTTCACTCTGCTTTTTACCCTTGAAGATGTTCCGGATCGCTGTGCATGGTTCCGCGAATCCGATTGGAAAGCGTCCCGCTTAGAATTGGACAGATACGTCGCGGAGTACGGTGACAGTGATTTGCCCGAATGGAAGTCGTACCTCGAAGACCTGTCCAAGGCGTGTGATATGGGACTTGCTCTAACGAATCTGACGCCGGCTCAAACAGCAAATCCCAAGGCTCTTCGTTCATGGCCTAATCCCGGAGCGATGGTGAACCGTGGTGTTTCCCCAAACGCCTCACTCTCTCCACTGCAAGAGTTCATGAAATATCTTAACGATTTCTTCTACACCGACTTGTCTCAGCAAGCGAAACTTGGCGGATGGGGAATTGCAAAACGAGGGACAATGTTGCTTGATGAAATTCGCGTAAAGCCCGGCATCGAAGATCAAATACGAAAATTCAGGTATGCACACATGGGACAAGCTGTCGCCCTTATGCTCGCTCTGGCCTCAGAAATAGAAGCTCATTTCAAGTTCGGTTTGCGCCAAGAGACTCTCTACGTGTGGAACGTCGCTGCGCCGGTGATCTTCGTAGTGAACGAGATGTATGATAAGCGTTATAAATCTCTACTTGGTCAGAACAGGTAGCCCTCATCGGGATATATAAGTCGTCGCGTTCTGCCGCATGAGATATAAGAGAAACGGTGGAGCGTCAGTGTTCCATGCAAGATCTCCGTGCGATCGCCAATAAATTAGCCCTTACGAACGAGCAATCGACCTTGTTTGGCAGTCTGCATAGCCGAAGTGAACGAATCTCGAAAATGTATCTCGGGGCTGTGATCGCCTTGAAGGACGAACTGGACCCCGAAAGGCTCTGCAAAGCCGCGCATCAGATGCGCGAAGTGATGGCAAATATTCCGGAAATTGCGGAAGTGGAGATACGCGCTTTGAACGAAAGCATGGGACAAAAGGTAGCAGAGCTCGAAATTGAATTTAGTTCGATGGTCAAAAACTCCAAATTGAAAGCGCCCAACTGGAGCGGAGAGGTGGATCAACCGGTTCGAAGTTGTCTGAACAAGGTGCAGGAATTTTTCGATTGGAAAACGAATCATAAGCCGAAACGCCGTGATGAGGTGACGAAGGTTCTTCGCGCCCTCGACGGGCCTAACCGCTTACTTCCTGCGGATATGGAAAGGATCAACGTCCAATCGTGGATGGAAATGAAAGATTTCTTCAATATCGTTGCACATCATCAGCATGACCCTACCGAAAATGAATTCTCCGAAAGGATGGAATACGTCGAGGGTGTACTCCTGAATAAGCTGAATCCAAGAACATTCGCCGATTTTGATTCGGTCGATGCCATCATCGAGAAAGGAGAGAGCAAGTGATAACGGAAGAACTTGTAAAGAAAAGCCTCGATCTGATGGCGAGTAGTCCTGCAAACTACGAATATTTTTTTATCAGATTAAAAACGGCAGATTGGATCGAGCCGTTGTGGAAAGCCGGCCGATTCAAAAGCCCGCCCGCCGCTCGAAGACAAGAAGACACCATTAGCTTCCCGTCGTGGCCTGAATCGCGGTACTTAGTCCGGGTGGCAGGAGAAGCACCAGAAGCAGTGAAGAAAGTAATCCTTGAAGTACCTCAAACTGACAACCTGCGTGTTCATCAGGATTTTGTTGAAGCGGCGCTAAATATGCCGGGCGCTCCGGCAGCGGAAATTGCCCTCCGAGAAGCAGCCTGGATCAGGGAGCAGAACCGTCTGTATATATTGTACCCTGACAAAGTCTCTGAACTCGTCGCCCATCTCGCTATTACGGGCCAGGTTGCGGCCGCTCTTAAACTTGCCCGAGCCCTCCTAATGCTTTCGCCTAATCCACGATCGGCGACAGTTATCGGCGAAGGTGAAGAGGCTTTTGAAATGCCTCGCGATGCTGTGGCGAAGTTCGATGATTGGCATTATCAACGGAGTGTACAAACAATCACGAAGCCTTTAGTGACGGCGGATGAAAAGCGGGGCTTGGAATTGCTGTGCGATGTTCTTGAATCCTCGCTAAGAGCCCACGTTCGCCCGGGCCAAAATGAAACTGAAGGCGAAGACTATTCGTGGATTTGGCGGTCCCAGATCACTATAGAGGGTCACGGCGACGCTAAGGACTCGTTAGTCTCCGCTGTACGCGACGGCGCGGTTATGGTTGCGACCTCTGACCCTCAAAAAATACCGATCATCCTAGATACATTGATTGCTCGGCGATGGAGGATTTTCCGACGTATTGGCGCCCACATTTTAGCAACAGTGCCGGGCGTTGATTCTAAGACAGTCAACAGGTTTCTTGCGCCTCCATTTCGGCTTCAAGATTACCCGCAGACTGAGCCAGAGCTTGCGGAATTTCTAAAAGGTTCATTTGCCAAATTGTCCAAGGAAAATCAAGGTCGCTTCCTAACCAACATAGATGCCGGACCCAACCTAGATACTTTCAAGAAAAATTTTGAGTTTGCACAAAAGAGAGCGCCCACGGATACAGAACTCGAAAACATAGCTGAGCGATGGAAGCTACAGTGGCTCGAACCTATTCACGAAAGTCTGCCGAATGAGGATTGGTGCAATCGTTATGAGCAATTGGTCAAGCGTTTCGGGCAACCCGCTGAGCGTACACAACCGCGCGGTGTTTTTGTTGGCCCAACAAGTCCCAAAACGGTTCAAGAGCTTCGAGAACTCGAACCTGAAAAACTGATCGAGTATTTGGAGACCTGGGTTCCCTCGAACGAATGGGCAAGCCCTACGCCTGCCGGCTTAGGTCGAGAGTTGACTTCCATCGTATCCGCCGAGCCGGGAAAGCTTTCGCGAGTGGCTGATAAATTGATAGGTTTGGACCCAACCTACATCAGTTCCACAATTGAGGGATTCAGTGAGGCAGTCAAAAGGGGCCTCGTAATTGACTGGGTTCAAGTGCTGAATCTGTGCGAGTGGGTCATTAAACAGAACGCAGACATTCCTAATAGGAAGATCGACTTAGTTCACGGCGATCCTGATTGGATTGCATCTCGTATGGCGATCGGTAGATTATTGAGCGAATCATTTGCGCCTAAGAACCTGGCGCAAATCCCAAAAGAGTTCCGCAATCGCGTCTGGGGGCTCCTGACAAATCTTGTGTTCGGTCCAGACCCATATGCCGCCAGGGTGCAAAAGTACACAGAGGCCGGTTTCCCAGGTTCTATTTCTTTGAACACTCCTCGTGGAATTGCGCTCGACGCCGCAATTGACTACGGTTTGTGGATTCATCCCTATGATCCTCAAAAAGCTGAGAGCGCGTTTTTGGAAGCTCCGGAAGTCCGCGAGCTACTGAATGAAGTTCTCCACAAAGATTTTTCTCTAGTGACTGGCGAAGTCTTCGGTAGACGTTTCCCGTCGCTTTTCATGCTTGATCGATCATGGGCAAAAGAAAACGTCGAGTTAATTTTCAAACCGGATGCAAAGCCGTCGGAACGAGTTGCATGGATCAACTTCCTGCTTTTCTGCCAGGCATACGATGACTTGTTGCCGGTGCTTTCGACTCAATACGAAAAAGCGATCGATTCTTTAGCCACGTCTTTCGATTCCTCTGTGAAAAGCCAATATGAGAGAAACTTGGTCGCTCAACTGGTTAGCTTCTTCTGGCGAGCACGTTTAGATTTGGACGACGAGAAAGGGCTACTGGCACGATTTTTCGAGAAGGCGCCTATAGAACTGAGAGCTTATGCCTTTGAGGTAATTGGGCGATCTTTGGGTAGTGCTCCGGACAGCGTTCCTCTCAAGGAGGGAGACTCCCAAAATCTGCTCGAACGACTGCGGAAGCTCTTGGCAACCAGAATCAAAGCCGTCAAAGAAAACGGTAAAGAGGAAGCTGGCGAACTAGAACCATTTGGCTGGTGGTTCATCACCAACCAATTTGATGCGGACTGGCTTATCGAAAATCTGCTAACTGTTCTTCGACTAAGTCACAAAATTAGCCCAGATTGGTTAGTGGTTGAGTGTCTGTCGAAAGAAGCTAAATTCAAACCGCTTCAATCTGTCGAGGCGCTCGAATGGATCATAGTTGGTGACAAAGAAGGTTGGGCGATCCATGGATGGGAATCACACGCGCGAGAGCTACTTAAAGTGGCGCTTGAAAGCGACATTCCCGAGGCGAGGGACTTGGCCGTTCGAGTGATAAACATCATAGGCGCTCGCGGCCATTACGGCTTCCGTGATTTACTGCGGCAACGATCGTGATGTTATTTGTCTCTTGGTGGTCCTACGGGTTTGGCACAAACTAACGATGGTGAAAGCAGAATGGATTCGGATAAGCAGTCAGCAGCGATGTACCTAGCAGGCCACGGCTCCTTCACCAGACCTCGGCTTATCGAATTACAATATCGAAGAATTCAGAGATACCGCGAAGCTCTTCGCGATCATCTGGGTATAGCCAGTTCCGTTCCAGACATTTTCATCGATTTCCGATTGCCAACATTCGGTATGGGCAGTGTGAACCTTATTGATGTTCCAGGATTTAGACGCCTCTATCGATGCGTTAAGAACGGCCGATTCGACATTGTCTTCGTTGATTTGGACGATAGTAGGGAACGGCTAACTCCGGATTTCGAATCCGCTTTTGTTCGTTCATTGCTGGAAAGTGCTGGGGCAAAAGTATTCAACGCGTTTAGCGATGATGGAGACGCATTCAAAAGTGCTTTGAGGTCACGGTGCGGGGATTCAGCAAGAGATTACGAAGTCACAGATGGGACCGACATCGTATGCTTCTTTCCGTCTCTCGCTAGCGATATCACTGCTACATCGCTGAGAAGGGAACTTCAAAATCCAGGCGTTTTGCAGCCTGAATATATCGATCCAGTTAATCGCAGGATTGCTGCTCTTAGGTCGTTGCGGCCTTACAACGGAGGTAAGAGCCCGTTCATCGAAGATCGCCTGAGCGCGGAGTGGAAAAAACCGAATTCATAAAAGTGGCTGGGTAAATCTGAAGCGCTAAGTACCGCAACTTTGGCTCGATCTACTTAGTTTATTTTAAGTAGGTTCCAAGCTCCCTCATATTGGGCGAGCCGTTTGGAATTCGGTGAGTAAGAAGTGTGGCGAGGAAGCTCAGAACGTGGAATCACATAATATTTGGCCTCTTCGCTGTCTCGTTGCGGAACGTAGAAAATCAGAAATTCTGCCCAAGCTGACTTGGGCGGGTTTAGGGGGACGTAGGCTGTCGTGGCGGTTCCCTTCGTGCTGATCGGATTCGTCCAGATAACCTGGCAGCGTCGTTTTGAGATAAGGACCAAGCTTTGTACTCCCTTAAAGGGCGTGAACTCGCTTCCATGAGGCTCCGCGATCAAGCCATGCTTTTCAGCCTCGCGAATTATTTCTCCAAGAACGATGGAATGTTTTGTCGGCAACTTCGCGGGTTTTGGAGTGCGCCACTCGATTGACTCCATCTCAGCGATCACTTCAGGTGCAGCGGTTAGCAAATCCCAACTATTTGTGTATTTGACCAGCGTGGGATTGTCCAGGGAGCACGAAGTGGTTGACCGGAGATGACCGCCTGGAATTATGAACACATCGAAACACTCATCGGCTGTGTCAATCACATACAGATGAAACTCGGCCCATTCATCGGCTGAGACCTTGAGCATGACGTAGTCGTGTTCCGTTTTTGAATCATCCTGACTAAGTCGAGCGGCTGTGTGAATCGCGCATCGTCGGCCTGAAATCAGCACTCTACGTTTGATGATCTCGGGCCATCTCCGACCTTGCTTACCTTTCTTTGTCCGAAGCAGCTCTACTGGTTTTCCCGCACCTTGAGCCAGTTTGATGACGGCCTCCAATTGCCACGACAACGACTCGAAGTCCCTCTTCAACTCTGCCTGAGAACCTGGTTTCAACCATTCCCACGCATCCTGATATTGAGCCAAACTTTCGGGAGCCCAACCCGTGTCTTTGGTCAGTTTGCCGCGAGGAACGATGTAAAAACGCTTCGGCGTTTCTTTGTGTGCGACATAGATCAGGAAGTCGGCCCAAGTCGTTCGCGGAAGATAAACCGAGAAATACCCTGCCTGGGGATAGGCAACACTGTTCTTGCCCAGGCGTGTTGGGATGACCTGGCAGGGCCTGCCGTCTATCAGAAGCAGCCTGGGATCGTGACGGAGAGTTTTAGAGTCAACTGGTATTCTTTGAACGACAAGACCCCGAGATTGGGCCTCGGAGATGACGTATTCAATTGGAAATCCCAAAAGCACTCCCATCATTCTAGTCCCAGAGGTAATGGGTTGGGTATTCCAGGCGTGGCAACCTCAGGGTAGAGCAGTCAGGCGTTCCGCAGCGAATTACGAATTGTTTCACGCTACTTCCAAAATCCTTAATAGTAGGTCAGCTTGCGCCGGTTCACGCTGAGCGGCTCGTCCGGCCGGGAATCGTGAATCACGTTTTGCTCTACCCAGTTGCCGTAGCTGTCGTATTGATAGCTGTAGAGAAGCTTGGAATCCTCGCTGGGGAAACCGGCCGATGATGACTCACCAGCCTGGGACTGTTCGAAAACCAAGCTACCGTTTTCGTCGATCGAAATTGAAGCATCACCAGGACAAGCCCTATTGTCCGTCATCGCTGTCCGTTCCTCGGATTTGTCACCCTGCGCGTTGTATAGGATCGTGGTGATCTTTTCAAAAGCGAAATTGCGTTCACGAGACTCAACAATTCGTCCGTGGGCATCGTACGAGTACGATGATCCGCTGCCGCGCAACCCACTGAGCATTGCCTTTGCTCCCTTATTCAGAGCTTCCATCCCTTTGTCGTCGAGTCTTGCTCGCTCTTCGTCGGAGAACATGCCAGCAAACATCAGCCCAGGATTTTCTCGTTCTTGATTTACTTCGACGACGCGTCCGTTCGAATCGAAGGTACGTACAAATCGAGTGAGAGTCTGCCCTGCTGGATCAAGGACTCGCGCCTCTGTTGGTTGATCGTGTCCGTCGTAGATTGAAACGATACTGCCACCAAAGGGAACGCCCGCGCCTGCGCCAGCAGCGTCCCAAGCGGAAACAGCGTACGCAGTCTTTTGTGCCCGCTCAAGGTTTTTTGAGTCGAATCTTTGAGTCGCAGTCTTGCGACCCTGCTCGTCGAAATGGAAATCGACCCTGTCGCCCTCACGAGGACTGTTCGTAATACTTACAAGCCTTCCCACCCCATCATAGATGTAAACGGACTCAAGGTCGGGCTCGCGCGAATTGCCGGAGACGGATTTTGTCAGCCGGCCAGTTGCATCGTAGGTCTGCGTTGTGATCCACTCTGTGCCGTCCGAATTACCGAAGCGAGCTGTAAAAATAAGAATCTTTCCGTCAGGACTGTATTCCCACGTAGTCAAATGTTTTCCGTTGTCCGGTAAAATAGCCTCTTCGACGCACGTCCTGACAGGGCCGTGAAGGCCGGCGTTTTCGCGATCCGACATATGGACACTCCCGATTATTTTCCAGGGACGATGTTTACATCTGGATACTTCACTCATTCTAGCGCTAAAGCCAGGGAACTATCGTCGAATCTCCGGGCGTGGCTCTCTTCAGTTCGATCCAGAAAAGTTCGTTACGCGCCTTAGAGCGGAGAGAGGCGCTTAACGTCGGCAGGCAAGTATTCGTTCCATTGGAAAAGAGCCGGAGGATCATGTGCCGATGTTCCAGGCGTGCAAGAAGTTAGCATCAGCCGCCTAACCTCTTCACTTAAAATGATTCGCTCGCTCGGTTGCCAAAAGGATTGCCTCTTCTAGGCAAAGCTGTTCCTATGAGTCCTGAAGGCTATCATTGTAAGTAATTTTTAATCAGCGTGATAAACAATTTGCAATCAGCATGATACGGTCTACGTGCGAATGCCCCAGAGTGGTACCTCATATGCTGTTCTCTTACTTCTGCGGTACCTCCCCGCGCCGCCTCGACTGAGAAGGGAAGACTAATGAAGAACCTCATGGTTCGTTTGTGGAAAGAAGAGGAAGGTCAGGATTTGACGGAATACGCGCTCCTGCTCGTCCTGCTCTCCTTGGCGGCTATCGCGACTCTGGGCACCTTAGCCAGCGCGATCAATAGTGTGTTTAACGCAGCAGCAGCCAACCTAACCACTTAGTTTAGTCCGTGAGCAAGAATACCGGCATTTTTAGTTGTAAAACGTCTTCATGGATGAGCAGAAAAAGAAGTGGATTGATACGGCCATCGCTTGGGTTGGATATTCCGTTGTTGTGATAGGTGTGCTTACTCTCCTCCTAATTCTGGTGCAGCAACAGAGTTGAGAGACGTTCACAAACAAAAGCCACAGCGAGTCAGGAGAACAAACCCGCCGTGGCGCATAACTGAGAGGCGACTTACGTCGCAATCAACAGCTTCGCGTTCGGAATTGCGCACGTCAAGCAGCAAGAGTCTGGTGGTTTCTGGAACCGCGAGAATGCGGACAGGATGCTGCGCGGCAGAAGAAATCTCTGGCAGTGAAGAGCGTGCAAATCGAACAGGTCAATTAAGTCCGGGATTTCCTTTCATCGGACAGCATACTCGCCGGAACATTGTAGACGAGATCGCCAGACGCAACTCGGACCATCGGCACGGATTTTTCTTCCCACATGTGCACGACCTGCCCGGTGATGATTTCGCCGGACTGCGCTTTGAGACGAACGGTCGCGCCTAATTTGATTTCGGGTTTGTCTTTCTTAGGCATATATCGTGCGCCAGTCCACCGCAAATCTCCTGCCAGTAAACCACTAAACTGGGTCGCTGATGTCCGTCAGTGCGTGCGGCTGTTTCCGGTGCCGCGCTTGTTAAGCAGGTTCAAAGTGATGAGAGCCATGACTGCAACGAAGGTGAAAAAGTATCCCAGAATGGCCCATAACCATTGCCTTCTGCCCGATTCCTGAGCCAGATGGGCACAAGCAAAGCCGAATAACGGCCCTGCGATACCGAACCAAATAAGTTCTTGATATAGGCGAGGCATCGGTATTCTCGTCACTCACTATCGAACTTTTCAACAACCTGCCATAAATAAAATCCGGGCGGTTTCGTTTCCGAACGACACTTGCAGGCGCTCCCGGAACATTGCGCGGATTCTACCACGGGACCGCCGGGACTCAGCGAAGAGCGAATTATGTTGCAATTTGCGCCCAGAGCGTATAGAGTCCCCGCCACTGTGCCGTCCCTGCTCAGAATCTGTTTAATTATGAGGACTTATATGCCCAGCCTATTCAAACCAATCTGTGCAGTATTGTGTCTGATTTTCGCTTTACTCGTAGCACCTAACGCCTACGCGGATTCTTTCACTCCCATTTTCACGTGCATTGGAACGTGTGTGTCAACGCCTACCGCACCTGCCGTCACATTCCCGTCTCCCACACTGGATATAACATGGAACACCATAACGGGGCTCGATGTGCAGCCCCTATCCTCGCTTGACGCTCCCTCGGATTCCTATAGCTGGACGATCGCGGCACAGTCCTTCGGTTTGGAAGGATTCAGCATCACCGTCGATATCAATGACAAGACTTCGGGCACGCATTCTTTCAGCAACCTCATCACCTTTTCATGCCCTGGGTGTGGCCTCATCGGACCAATCGACGGCGGCGACCTATCGTTCGCCTCCACCGCTGCCCCCGAGCCGAGTTCGCTCGCTTTCATGCTGGCCGGGGTCGGATTAATGTTTGCGATGCGGAAACGCTGGACCTCGGGATTGCAACCGGCTAGTTGACATAGATATTGGTTTACAGCATCAAGAAGGCCCACTAGCTGAAGAGCAAGTGGGCTTTCGTATTTTCTGCGGTAATTCCTCACAAGAATCCAGTGGTATGATGCGGTTTCCCGTTGCTCCGCCCGGAGCGACAATGGCGATCAGTTTCCAATCGGACGAAGAAGTTCTGCGGAAGTTGCGTGATAAACTGCGCAAGATGACCGACGAGGAATTGATTCGATTCGGTAAGGAAGTGCGCAGGCTGGCGGAGAATCCGTTTCAACGGCAATTGGAAGAAGCGAGAGCAGAGTGGAAGCGGAGAAAGAAAACGGCGGTTTGAAGAGACCGTGAGTATAATGAGGCGCTCTTTTCAAATCGGAGAGTTCTGTATGAGACCTACCATTGTTTGCTGTCTCTTAATTTACGCTTCAATTTTTCAGTCGCAGGGTGCGACACAGCAAGATAAGAGTGCAACACAGACTCAGAACGTGCCTCGCATTACGGTGAAGGGTGACGTGATGAAGAAGAAGCTCGTTCATAGGGTCATGCCGAACTACCCTCTCGAAGCAAGACACGAAAGTATTGCGGGAATTGTCAAGCTCCATGTCCTGATTGGCGTTGATGGAAGTGTGAAAGAGGCCGAGTTTATTTCCGGGCCGGACGTTTTGGTCAAACCGACGCTCGATGCCGTACGCAAATGGAAATACAAGCCAACAACGGAAAATGGGCAGCCTGTAGAGGTAGACACCACTGTCGAAACTGTTTTCTCCATCGTTCATTAATGCGAGAGCGGAGTGGAAGCGAGGAAACGTTTTCCCCGCTTAGCACATCCGACACCCGCATAGTACAATTCCAAACTGGAGGAAACAAAGAATGAGTGAAGTTTTAGAAGGTTTGTTACAGAAGAGGGCTTCGTTGTCTGCGGAGCTACGTGCCTTGGATTCTGGTATAGCCGCTTACCGTCATGCGCTGAACGGAGCCGCACCGCAGACTAAGAGCGCCGCGACCGTCAGCGGGACCAGACCGACAATGAGTCTGGCCGCGAGGAAGAAGCTTTCCCTGCTTGCTAAAGCGCGTTGGGCCAAGAAGCGCAAAGAAGACAAGAAGTAACGGCTGCGATAGTTCCAGCGGGAAAGCACAGAGCCTCTCATCCTTTATAAGGTGAGAGGCTTCCGTGTTTCCGTTACTTAGGATTCTTCTGATTCATCCGATCTAACGTACCGGGCGTCGGTGTAACGACATCGCCGCACAAGATACGGAGCCGCTTACCTGCCTTTACCAATTCTTCGTCTGAAAGCGTTCGGATGAATTTGCGGTAATCGTCTTCACTGAATTCACGGAACCCGATTGGGCTGAACATCGCGACACCATGGAATGGAGTCGTAGAGGAAGGAGACAGAATCTTACAGCAGTTTTAGGAACCGGATTATTTCTTTCCACCTCGCCTCTCAGCCGGATTCTGTTCCCGATCCCTTAAATCGTGACTCGATTTAAGCAGCAGGAACGCAATCGCCAACAGCAGGACGACCGCGAGTAGCACGCCGTTGGAGCGATTCCATCGCTTGCTCATCTCACTCAGCCCAGATTGTTTCTCCGAGTATTTTCAACGCTGTCAGCGCGTCTGTTAGTGCTATCAGTTCATGATGATGATCTGGGCTGTTTTCTAGTTGCTTGAGTCGCAAGATGGCGGCTTGCTGCGCGGTTGAAATTTTATGTTTGAACAGTTTAGGATTTATTTCTATTACAGCCGCGCGGTAAGGCTCTTGCCAGGTCGGGTATTTCAGAACTACATCATCCATCATCATGGTATGTCCTTCTCGGCTAACCCAGCGCATGGGCACGTTTTCAGCGTTTTAGTTGTAAGAACAGTCTTACATTTTCCTGTTCGACGCCAGCGGAATCCGATGTCAAGGGGTGTGCGTTAGCGTACTCTCTAAAAAATCAGCGTTGACTCGTACTCATCCAAGGTGTATCTAACATTAAAGTCTAGTCCCAACTGTTAATTCGAACGGAGGCACTTATGTGTGTCAAGGTGTTTCTGGCAGATGACGCAGCTGTTATGCGTAAGGCGATTCAGAGGCTCTTATCCAACCGGGAAGATATTTCGGTCGTTGGTGAAGCTTCGACTTTTTATGAAACGATTGAGAAGACTTCGGAATCGCATCCTGACTTAATAATCCTCGATTTGAATTTGCCTGACAGAAATCACATCGCACCCTCTGAAGCGAAGAGGTTGCTAAACGGCGCGAAGGTTTTAGCGATTACATTGGGCACTGATGATGATCTCAAAGAAGAATTGTTGGACAGCGTTGGAGCCGTCAGATTGCTGGATAAGGCGGAATTGGCGAACGAACTGATTCCGGCGATTTTGGAACTGGCACCCGCGCACACTAATACGAACAGTTCGATTGTGGCAGCTAATCCGACGCTTCTCTGATCCAACTGTGCGCCGCTCGTCGGTCGATTTGATGCAATCGCATGTGCGTTTCGACAGCCGCATCTACCAGACTTCTGGCTGTCTGCAACATGAAATCATCCCGTTCGCAATCTTCCACAGTCAGTTGCGCTTCCTGCTCTGTGTTGTAGACGCCGACTGTCGCGCCAGCGTTCTGACTGACCATGAACTCGGGGCCTTGGTGTGTAATTCGGTAGGTTTCCATTTTGCTGCCCCCAAAATACGAATATAAACTGTCACGGGCGGAAATCGTAGTCTGAAAAAAGTGTGTGCGCTGGCGTACATTCTCGTTGACGGGCCATCGCAAAAGTGGAGTAGGGGCTACTGTTTGGCGGTGCCTACGACAGCGTTGCTCCGTCGTTCGGGAGAGTTGGTGGTAGCAACGCATCGACACGTTCTAGCAGCTTGGGAATACCATCCACTTTTGAAATGAACTCAATGCCGATGGCCGTGCACAGAGAATCGGCATGTAGGTCGGTATATGTAAATAGGATGACTGGCGTGTCCGGCAAATCATTTTTCAGAACCGTAGCAGCTTCTGCTCCATTCACGCGAGGCATCGCGAGGTCCAGAAGTATCAAATCAGGCTTCGATTTTTTGGCCTTCTCGATAGCATCCATGCCGTCAAACGCTTCGCGCACCACGATTTCCTTGTGCCGACCCTGAAGCAAGAGCCGCACCGATAGCCGTACGGAGGCGCTATCGTCAGCAATCAGTACTGTTTTGGCCACGAGCGGAGTTGACGGTTATTCTGCGTCTGACGCAATACAGGTTCTTCTGTATATGCTGGGCTTTAATTCGACGCAGATTGCGCCTGAACGGGAGATATTTTTGTGAAGCGCAGATGCCAGCCAGAAGTGTCTCGCGTAAACACGTCAGTGTCGTCTTCGCCGAAGAATTTTGATGTGTCCGGTGTCTGGCGATATTCCTTAACGTAGGTCACGACCGCCATGTCCCCGAACACACGAACCAAAACATTCTTCTTCTCGATTGTGTAAGGGTTGATTCCGTTTTCGTGAGTGTCCAGGTTGTGCTTCATGTTCTGGATAAACTCTGTCTTCGAAATGCTTCTCGCGGGGCTAACATAGACCCAATCATCTGCTATGAATTTCACAAGAGAGGTATCGTTCTGTTGTTCCAGCCTCGCGGTCTCCGCTTCGATTCTCCTGAGTTCTTTCTCATCACTGGTTTGGGATTGGCTGGAAGAAGCAAAAAGCAAAATTCCGGCAACCATGAAGGGTGCAACGATTCGCATGATTTCCTCCGGGCATTTAACGCGCCTACCGTACCGTACGGCGCTGACAAAAGGATAGCAATCATTTCGGATGCCTACGGCGATATTCTTCGCGAGAGGGATGCTCCTGATCTGGTGCAGTCCTATTACTGTTCTCTAAGCTAATCCCAGTTCTAACGGGTTTACCTTATTGACTCACTCGAACTTCTGGACAGATTCTACGTGTTACTCTCACTTCGAACCAATCAATAGGCAGGGCGCAGAAGACGAGAAGGCTTTTGTGCCCTGTTCCTCCTCATCGATCAAGAACAGACTTAATCGATTCTCCGCGACATGCAGGCTTGCCATTTGGGACCATGCTTAGGTTCTTCTCCCCAGGTTGCAACGTGACAGGCTTCGTGCCTCAGAGTGTCGCGAGCTTCGCTTTCTGACGTGTTTGTGCTTCGGTCGAGGACGATTGCAAACGAATCATCGGTCATCTTGTACGTTATTCCTTCAGCGTTTTGTTCTTTCAAATATCCCCATTGCACAGACGCATCTTGCAACTGCCCACCAAACTCCGTTGCGTTTTCTTGCTGATACCAGGCATGGAGGTCTGCACGGCTCAACCTCTCACGCATGATGGCGTAGCGGATGCCGAAAACGATAACGGCAATCGCTACGAGCGAGATGAAGATATCGCGGGTGTTCTTATTCAAAGGCTCCCCCGAAGGGAAACAGGTCGAGTCTTTTTGTATGAAGGGAAAATTTCCTCCGGTGCTCGATTGGTGTGCTAACAATTTCAGCGCTTGGGTCGGAACTTCCGAAACCACAAATCGGGCCGTTTATAAGCCGCAATTTTGTGTATGCGACCGAGGTGGGTGCAATTCTCATTCGCCTGCACCTCTCTACTAGATCAATCCGCATATACTCTGCTACGTCTGAATCCGGCGCGAACTTAGCGCCATAAAATTTTGCCTTCATCGTTTCAGCCGGGTAGAGTAGCGTCCCTACTAGATTCGCATTTTCTAAATGGGCTCCTCGCAAGTCGCAATAACTCAAATCGGCTCCGCTGAGGTCCGCGTGGTCCAGTATTGCCTCGCGCAATTTAGCTCCCCGGAGGCAGACGCCAGAAAGATTTGCATGGCGCAAATCGGCACCATTTAGCTGAGCGTTTTCCAACGAAACGCCTCGCAAGTCGGGTGCATACAATTCTATTTTCCTGTCGCCGACCTCGACTTCATGGAAAATAGGGCGTCCCAAAATATCTCGGGTATAGATTTTGTAGATCATCCAAGCCCTACTTCGATGTCTTTTTAAACAGTCCGAAGTCTATGAGTGCTTGTCGAATCACCATGGAGCGATTACCAAAATAATTCTCGTTGGCGAATTCATCGATAGCTTTTAATTCCTTTTCGGTGACAAGAAATATCACCCGTTCTTTTCTCGGTTCGTCTTCATCTTTTCGTGCGCTCATGATGCCTCCCCTTCCGATAATGTTCATAAAAGATACCACATGTCATTGACATGCCTGACAAGACCTTGTCGTAATGAGGACTCCCCCGCTGAATGGGCCTAGCGGGAATTATCGGCTGATCCTTATGGTGCGGGCGACAAATTTGCAAATTCAGACTTTGGCCAAAACAGTTGCTACCAACCTAATTAGTCTTTCCAGGTTTCTACCCAGCGGATTGCCGAATTTGTCCATCGATACAAAACGTGGATTAGACCGATCACAAAAACGTAGACCACGAAGGTACAAACGGCGATTGAGAGAACGATGCGAAGTATGTGGATCATGTTTTCCTTACTTTCTCCCTCGTGCGGAGGGTTTGGAATTCGGTCCTATGCGGATCGATTGCAATGTGCGTTCTTACGTAGGCGCACAATAGGAAAGACTGGTTTTGCAGTCCTCCCGATGTGCGTCTACTTTTCTTCCGCGTCTTCTTCCGTTTCGTCTTCCTCATCATCGGGATAGTTTTCTGCGAGGTATTTTTCTGCCTCTTCCGCCGTGTCGAAGACGGACCAGTCCGTGCAATCGAGATAACCTGGCGCAGAGAGACGCGCACCATATCCTTCGCGTACGGAGATGCCCTCTAGTCGTGTTCCTTCTGTGTATTGCAAATAATCCTTGGACAACGTTTCTAGTGCCCAAGAATCAATTTGCAATCCTTGCTCTAGTGCCTCGGCGAATTTTCCGCCGTCTACGTCTTCGACATCGACAAACCATGTGCCGCAGTTCGTTTCTATCTCGTACCATTTGCGTTTAACCGTGATTTGCTTTTGCATAAATGACATGCACACCTCCTATAAATTCTTGAGATTTGAAAACAGTTTCGAGCCCATTCGGATCGATTGAACTAACTAGGATCGGCAAGAACTTTGCGCACGTACTTGGCAAGGTCTTCCGCTGTACATCCGGCATAGGGCCAAGGTTTCGTTAGCCTATTGAATTCGCGGATCGGTAACTCTGTGATCGTGGAATGAACGTCTTGGGATTCGAGACCTAGCGGACGAAGCAAGGATCGAACGTTTGACTCTCCGCCGCTAACCGTGCCGCACACCTGTTTGCCGGATGCCGTATCTGTGTACCGAAAAGCCCAGTAGCAATTCCCGTTGAGGTCTCGTTTCGAGTACAAGGATTCTAAAATTGCTTTAATTGGCATGTTTGCACCTCTTTTCCTTTTTGTTTCGCGTTTCGATTCTCAAAACGGGCTCACCAAAATTGTTTGAAAAATCTAGTCCGCCTAAAACACACGCACACGGACACTTCCGCCGATCCGGTATTGCCCGGCAGACGTGCTAGTTCACCTCCCTGACGCGAATGTGTTTGTAATCGGCGATTGCCTTACGGGCTTCCTTGCAGACTTCCGAAACCATATCGGCGAAATAGCTGCCACACTTGCCGGTCTCGAAAATTTCGTATGCTTCTTTCGCGTTTGCCTTTGCCCACACTTCTGCCCGTTCGCGTGTAGCAAACCCGCGTTTCTTAAGCTTGTCTTTCGGGCTTAGGCAGTTCTGGTATGGCCGGGCTTTGCGATATACCTGGAAACGTCCTTCACGGCGGATCGTCGCGCGATTCTGTTTCCCGCATTCCCTATGGTCTTCGAAGTCTGCGAGACTCTTATAAATGCATCCGCCCAGATAGTCGGATGCAATCTCTAGGCCGCGAAAGAAGACGCGAGCACGGGCACAGAACGCGATTAGGGAGCCATTCTCTAAGCCCTCTCGCGTCGATCCGTTCTCATCCCATGACAAGTCAAGATCAAACTCTTCGACGGCATCCACTACTACGTGGAAGTTTTGCGTCTTAAATTCGCGGATCGTTCCTATCTTGCTGTGTGGCATTGCGTCACCTCGTGGGAATGTTTCCCATGGAGCCCGGCGAAACCGATACGGGCTCTAGCGAAACACTCCCTAAGCCCAAGCAATGCCCGCGAGGGCTTCCGCCTTGTGCACGTCTTCCGCTACGCTTTGCACCTCTTCCCAGCGAATCGAATGACACCCAGCACGGAGAATCGATCCGTCAAAGCTTGTGACGGTAAACTGGCCAATGTGTTCTGAGTGTCCGTTCGTGTGGTATGTCCGCCCGGATTGCTTGAGGGCTTCCAGGTAGCGAAGCAATCGCGCGGCGCCATTGTGCCCGCCGATGGGAACGCGAACACCTTGCGAGGTTTCGCAAACGAAAGACTTAGCGTCTTCCGGATTGCGAACGATGCGGAGTAACGCGTATGGGGTTAGTCGATTCCAACCCCAAGATGGTGTTACAGATTCCCCGCGTTTCCATGCTGCTATGTCCGCCTCTGCGCGTTTGAGGGCTTCCGCGTTGCGCTGGGCTTCGCGTTCTGTTTTCGTCGCGTCTAGACGGGCTTGCCTTGTTTTGGCATCCTCTGCGCGCTGTGCGTCATATTTTGGAATTTTCGGCAGTGCGGGAAGTTTGACGCCAAATGTTTTAGCGTATTGTTTCGTTTCGGATGTGAGCTTGCGGGCTTCGCTGTGTGCGGATTCGATCCTGTAGGCGGATCGTGCCTTAGTGTACTGGCGGACTTCCTCTGTAATTCTTTCTATGTAGTCCGCGAGGTTCGCCTTATGCGTTGCTGCATCGGGCTTGCCGTATTGTGGATATTCTTGGCCATACTTTGCTAGGTCCGCATGGTTATAACGAACGACAAACGGCACGCTGAAAACTTCGCCATTGTTCCGCACGGCTTGCGCTGCCTGACTCATATGCTGCGCAGTAGTCACTGAATATGGTTTGCCGGATCGAACGAGGAAAACAGGCTTCGCGTGCTTTCCCTTGCCAACAATGAACCGCGAAGCAATCGGATACGATTCACGATAGGAAAAGAGAATCCGCATCCCGTCTTCCGAAGTATTGAAAAATAAATTGTTTTGCGAATTGCGTGCGTGAGTCTGCGCATAGCCCGATCCGTCTTTCTTGAGAGGACTAGCGAAGACGTGCGACACCTCTGAAGTGTCAAAAACGGCTTTTAGTTTTTTCTCTTTTGGGGGTTTCGCCGGGCTTGCCGGTTTTGGTGTGCTGCTATATTGGCCAAAGCTCATGAGCGCACCTCCGCGATAAATTCAGAGGCGGACACCTGGAGCGCACGGCGAATATCGCACTGCGTTTCTCTCCGCTCGATGCGGGCACGGCGAAACGATGCTGCTACCTCGCGAAAACGATTTGATTTTTCTCGGGCTTGTCTGGTTTGCTGGTACGTAGGCATGCATGCCGCCCTCTTCGCGGCTGTACTGCTTAGCGGGTTGCGAGTGCTATAACACTCACAGCCCGCGTTTCTTTTCTCCGGGTGTCTCCCGGCTTGCACACTCCGCAGAGCACGCAAGGCTAGAGACGATCCGCCTAGTTCTTAATGCATGGTTTGCCCGTGTAACGATTCGCGCCGCAATCTGGGCAGACTGCGCAACGTTCGCGGGCTTTGCCTGCCCATGTTTCTATGGACTCGAAAACCGTTTCCAAAATTTGCAGGATTCGAATTCTCATGCGGCCCTCCGAAGAGGTTTCTCTTCGCGCCATGCGGAAACATCGGGCAAGGGCTTCGCGGCATACTTTGGCGTCCGCCAAATGTAGATTGCGCCAACGATTGAACAGCTGAGAGGTAGGCCAACGATGATGAGGTAAGGGTTCATCGGCTTAGATGTCCATCGTTTCGATTGAAAGTGTGACGGGCAAGCCCGCGTGTTCTTTTCCGTAGCATCCGCAGTTCATAGACTCCGGATGTCCACAGCGGACATACTTTCCGTCTGCTACCCATGCCTGATTGTCATAGTCGAAACCGTTTAGCAGGATGCCTTGTCCGTCGAATTGATCCTGAGATTGTCGTGACATCTTTTCGCCTCGTTGTTTTATATGCGCATATGACACTGTATTGTCATACGTACGCATACCTCTGCACGACCCGGGCCACAAGGCGAGCGGATGCTATCTCGTTTGTTTTCTGTTTGGGGATTAGAGCGCAGTAGGCTGGGCCATCAGAAAAGTGACAGAAAAGGGAAACAATTTTCGTCATCCGTGACAATGTATGACACTAGAGGATAACACATGGACATATGATGCAATGCCGTGCATGTGCGTGCGGGCGTTCGACATAGTCGCTTTGCGTTCAAAATTAACTCGGGATTGTCCTTCATGCGGACGGCGAGACGTTGCGCTGAGCCTATTTAGGGCTGAGTGTGTCTATAACATGCTGAAAATACGTTAGTTATACTTTATTGCACCACAATTGCACTCAGCAAGCCCGGCAACCACGAACATTCGGCGGATCGACGCTAAGCGGGGGAGTGTCCTGTCTCTATGTCTTAGTCTGTTCAGTTCTTTACTTGCCAGACTGTGTTTATGTCTAAGTCTCGTCTTTTGTTATCAATAGGGTGTCTAGGGGAGGTAAGGCCCTACCCTCCCTGGCCTTGCCCTTTGGGGCCCCGGAAATCGCGCGTTCACTCCGACACTCCTCTTCATCAAACGTGACTTTGCACATCCCTGGGCAAACTCACGGTATAGCGTGCAAACAAAGCGTGCAAACGCGAAGGCCATAGCGTACCTAAATTCAAAGCGTACCAAACGCCAAAGCGCGGGAAATACCGCAGGTTGAAAGCGTGGGAAACGCAGAAGCAAAGCGCGGGTAACTGAATACAGCAGGAACGTTTGGAACAGGTCCTCCAGATTCGCCCCATGGGTCACGCCGAAGAATGGGTCCTTCTCGGCCGGCTGCCCCTGGGCTCGATCCGGAACAAGGTTCCATGCGGTTCCGTGCTGCACCTTCAGTATAGAAAAACTCCCGTTCAAAATATGTCGTTTTGCTAAAAATTGGACTCACGCATGAGCCGTTCAGTATAAGAAAAGTTCCCGTTAGAAATACGTCGTATTTTCGGAAAAAGGCTCCCGTTCAAAATACGTCGTTTTGTTTTTTCCCGTTTCCCGTTGGCGTATAGCGAAATGCACTTCTGTCTGTAAGTATATGATAATATTATATATATTAAATATCATATTTCAAAAACGCCATATATTGAACGGGAGATTTTTTGCCTGATTTGGACCTAATTTTTATTCGTCTATCCTTGAACGGGAAACGGGAGATTTCCATTCCCAATCGCCTTTTGGCCTAACATTTTCTATGCATGTCCCGCGCGAGCCGCGCTCCGCACACGCAACTGTTCCGCATCGCCCGCGCCGAATCAGCCGAATCAGCCGAAACGATGAGTGGTCACCTGGGCTCCGATGCGCGGGTCCTCCCGACCGCCAGCCCAGACGTACCCACCTTTAAGGGAACCCATGATTTGCTTGATCTCGAATCGGGATCGAAGCGCTGGCGGGACGGCGCCCTGAGCACGCCCATGGCAACTGCCCTACGCTGGCCGGTCACATCATCAAAGAACTTGACCCGACGACCTGGTGCTGGTACCATTCCGTAGGCAGTATTAAGCAGTATCATTCCGATAGCCACGTTGAGCCGGCCGAAGAAGGAGCCGGACGCTCGGTAGGATCGGAAACCCGTCGCCTAGTTGTGATTCCTCAAAAAGAGGTATCCGTGATGGCACTCGCGAACATAGTTGTTCGCTAGGAGTGCGTCATCATGGAACATCCTCAAAGCAGTACCGCTTTTTTCGCTCGTTCCTACATTACACCAATCCGCACAGATGAAGTCGATCGCATAATCCTCAATCACATCGGAGACGAATCCGTTGGTGTCGTCGATCTCCAGAGATGGGGATTCTCGCATGTCACGCTGCGGGATTCTCTCGGCCGTCTGCTGAAAGCCCAACTCATCGAACGCCGCTGGGTGGGCAACGAGCGCTTTGGTCGCTATCTATACAACCGCAAGGTTGGTGCGTGATGTACATCCAAACACCTTGGGCTATCGAGGGCGGTGTTGTTCTTGTCTGTTCCAACTGCGATCACAACCTGACTGAAAGGGATGTCCATAGCGATCGTGAGTTCTGCAAGAAGAATGGATTACCTGATCCGCCCGTCGATGGACTTCTGTGCCGCCGAAAAGATTGCCGAGCTAATCGGAAAAAACAGGCAACCGAAGAAATCAAGGAATTTAAAACTAATAACGATAGAGGCGAAAACGCGTTCACCGATGGCAAAGAAATCAAGCGACTTGAAGGCGTCGGCGATCTCATTCTCACAGGCACACGCCGAACTGAAGACGGATATGTCCGCCCAGAGAAGCCAATCGTCGAAGTCGCCTTGACGAAGTACGACCTGATGGATGACGAGGGAAAACTTCGTCGTTCGCCTAGAACCGATCATCAGATTCTCCAAAGTTTGCTGGATCGACATTCATTCGAAAGTTCGTGCGAAAGACATAGAACGCCTGGGTGTCGTCCTTGTCGGTCTCTTCAAGAGGCGTACAAAAAAGCTTCTGAGAATGCCGCTGCTGATGCCGGTGCAGGTAAGCAGGCCCATTCAGAACAGGCACCGGCGGTGATTCAGCCCGCACAATCACCGTCGATCGAAACTCTGCCTGATGAATTCGCTGGCTGGCCCGAACTGGATTCAATCAAAAATGAGGTCGATAAGATTATCGACGCGCGTCCAAAAAGGATTCGGAAAAGGAAATCTGAGCCGAAGGTGCTGATTTCTCTTCGCAATAAATATCGTTATACACTGCGAGAGCTTGCCGCGTGTTTTGATGAGCCGGGTTTTAACGCCAAGGTACAGACGAGCGATCTGCGGCTACTTTACACGAACGACATTCCACCCGGTTGGACGAACAAGAGCTGGCGGCAGTTGCATTTGGAAATTATCAACGGCGAGCGCTATCAGAACGACAAGCCTCCTCGGACCATGGAAGAAATTCTGAACATGCTACCGATGAGATGGATGCCCATCTTTTCTTCAGGTCAGGTTCAGTTTTATAAAGAATTCGCCTCGGGAAATTACACGCTTGAAGAGTTGGAACAGCGAATTGTGGATGGTTTATATTTTCGACGAGGCTTCGAGGAAAAAGACCACCTTGTCCTTTTGGAGAACAAAATTATCAAAAGGGCCTGGGACAGGTTGTTGCTACCCATTCCGGACGACGGACATTACCACCATAAAGATTTCGATGTTCTCTTGGATGAAGCTGATGATGCCAGAATTCGAGGCATCGATGCCGGCGCTGAAACCATCAACGGATCGATCATCGGTATGAAGCATAAAAAGATGTGGGGTTGGGGTTCCCGAGCCTCACTCAATGATTTCGACAACATCAATGGAAAAATCACTGAACGACGGGTGGGTGACGATTCATTCGACTCGTCCATGGGAGTCGGTTCTGACGACTACGGGGAGGAATCGATGGTCTGACGGGAGGCTTCGAGAGTTTAAAACGCGCATTTTTCCGTTTGAGAAAAATTAATTTGGGGAAAGCCAATGTTGAAAAGAAAGGGATTATTCACGTCCGACTCTCAATTCTAGGCTTTGCAATGACCGAGTTTCTGAAAAACCAACCCTATTATTGGAGGGTAGTATGCCTTCGAATGTTGACTACGGTGAGGAGCCGGGCCGTGCGAGGAGGCTTAAAAGCATGGATTTTCCCGTTCGAGAAAAATAAGTTTGAGGTGGCTGCATGTTGAAAACAATAGAGTTAGTGCTGTTTAGTCCTCGATCCTGGGCACGGCGAGGACTGAGTTTCTGAAAAATCGACCCTATTATTGGAGGGTAGTATGCCTCCGAAGGATGTAGATGTTATGAGCGTAGCCAAGCTGACTGATCTGATGTGGCTGGTCCAGGTTCGTCCTGGTAGCTACTTTTTGGATTTGCACGATAATCAAATCACGGTGACAGACATTCCAAGTCTGGCTGCGCACTATTCATATTTCGACGCTGATCGAGCTGTTCAGGCACTTGCACGTCGAGGTCACCGTTCCGCAGTGGTGGTTGACCATACGGGCATTCCCGTCACCCGAGAACTTCTTTCAGTCGCCCAGAGTGTTACCCGCTGATAAAGAAACAGCGGCCCCTCGCGTTTAAGTAGTTAGCAGAAATAAGATCGCGCGATTTCGGATTGAGACCGCCGTCATATTTTCAAGGAGAAATGACAGTGCCAACCGAAACGGAATACGTGTGTGCAAAATGCGGTTGCAGATTCCCAGATGAAGGGATAGCTGCTGAGCATATTGAGTGGGTTCACACCGAATCTTACGAGCCACGGAACTTAGAAAGTTTGGAATCAGCGATCGAGCGAATGATAAAAACGTTCGGCTCGTAACACATTCGTCCGTTGTCCTTTGGAGCTTCTTGTATGAGCGCAGTCGCAACGACATTCGAAGTTGGTAACCCAGTTCGTCACGCTGCGCATGGACTCGGAGTGATTCAGAAGATTTTTGCCGAGGACCGCGCGTTCGTTAAGTTTATTGCGCCGACAGCAGATGGAGATACGGAAGACGTTGTCCTTCTCGAAGATTTAGAACTCTTCGAAGATAATCCCATCAGTTCCAAACCAGCAGCAAGCCCGAAACCGAATCCAGCTTTGATCGGACCAATGCCGAAAACTCCTCTGAAGGGCAAAGCTCCGTTCCTTCAAGGATGGCAGAATTGCGCGACGACCGATCCGGTCCAGCTTTCAGCGTGGGCTCAAATTCCCGGAGTTACGGGTTTTGGTGGAGTGGCTAAAGCCGAGATCGGCGGTTATTGGGCTCTGGAAACGGATTCCACCGATGTTGCGAAGCGTTACAAGGCAGAAACAGGTCAGAGTTTGCCGAACGATGGGCTGATAACGAAGTCCCGGCAGGGAGGACATCGTTGGTTCAAACACACACCAGAGTCGATCGCGATGGGGAATATCTCTCAATCCGATGTTGTCGGCGGAGATTTCTCCGTCAGGGCGCACAACGAACAGTGCGTCATGCCGGGCAGCCTTCATCCGTCTGGAATTACGTATGAGCTGGCAAACAATGCGGAGCCGAAAGAAGCGCCAGGGAAACTCATTGCGTGGCTGATAAAACAAAAAATTGCTGCCACACCACAATCAACTTCTTCTTCGGAAAAGACGCTTGTTGTTCGGGGCGGGCGGAACAGTCATTTGTGTCATCGGGCTGGAGTCCTTCGTCGAGCCGGCTTAGAGCAAGAGGAAATCGAGAGTGTCTTGCTCAGGGAGAATGAAACAGACCTGGCTGAGCCTTTGGACGACAAAGAGGTTCTAGTTATCGCTCGTTCAGTGTCCAGATACGAGAAAGGGCCACTAGGCGCCACGGTCACTATAGGAGGCGCTGAGCCCGGCGCGAGCGTAAACGCTCCTCAGACTTCAGCAGAAACGACGACTGAAGTCGCAGTTAAAACTAAAAATATCCACATCGATTATTCTGAGGATGTTTTTTATGGGTTGGCTGGAAAAATCATTAAAAAACTTCAACCAGAAACAGAATCACACCCAGTTGGAAACCTTCTCGAACTCCTGGCGACCTTCGGAAACATCGTTGGTCCAACCGCTCATTACATGATCGAAGATACGCGGCACTATACCAACATCAATGTCGTGAAAGTCGGTAAGTCTTCGAAGAGTCGCAAAGGTACGGGCAAAGCCCGAATCGAACGAATCGCTTCACAGTTAGATTCTCACTGGTTCACGAGCCGGAATATCAGCGGACTTGGATCGGGCGAAGCCGTGATTTGGGATATCCGCGATCCAGTTATGGGGCCGTCCAAAAATAAAACGACCGGGGAAGTAACCCTGGTTCAAATAGACCCTGGAGTTTCTGATAAGAGGCTGTACATCTCTGAAGGTGAATTTTCTGGAGTCTTGGCTGTGGCCGGCAGGAAGGATTCAATTCTTTCAACGGTGATTCGAAACGCTTGGGATCATAAAGCCCTACGTAACAAAGTGAAGGGTTCGCCAGCAGTTTGTATGAATCCACACGTCAGTATTTCAGCGGACATAACTCGTGACGAATTGTTGAATTTGCTTTCAGATTCAGATCGATTCAATGGGTTTGGTAATCGATTCCTGTGGTGCTTTGTGGACCGCCAAGGTTTGAAACCGCACGGCGGTGAGGACATCGATTGGTCTAAAGAAATTATTCAGCTTTACGAGGCCGTCGAATTCACCAAGAAACAATCTCGCATTTTCATGGATCGTAACGCTAGGGAAATGTGGAATCGGATTTACGAGGAGCTAAGCGAGGACGTGGATGCAGGCGTCGTTGGCGCTGTCACAGGTCGAGGAGAGGCTCAGGTTATTCGTATGGCTCTTATCTTCGCGATGCTCGATCTTTCCGATCATATTCGGGTCGAGCATCTCAAGGCCGCCCGAGCCCTTTGGCAGTATTGCGAAGATTCCGCTCGGATCATCTTCGGCGGTGTCTTGAAGACGCACCGGCGCATTTTGGATTTCATCAAAGAGGGTCCAAAAACCATTCGGGAGATTCAGGACACGTTGTTCGCAAAGAATAGAAAAGTATCCGAGATTCAGGTCGATCTAAATACGTTGTCGGCCATCGGTCGAGTCTACACAAAGAAGGATGAGGCCGGGATGGAGCGTTACTACTCCGTCGGAAGTTAAGGAGAACGGAATGAACAACCGACGCAACGCACGCCTGGCTAAGAAAAAAGCGACGATCGAAAGCCTCGGCACGAGTCCGCATGCTCTTCCCATTCTTTTAGGCTTGGCAGATGAGAATCCCGGCGCACCCCTCCGCACTTACATTAGAGGCAAATGCCGAGAGATTCTTCAAGCCCATCCGGACGACCACGGTCTAGTCATTGATGTGAATGAAATCTTGGCTCTCTTGACTGAAGCGCAACTTAAAAAAGAACGAATTCTCAAAGTCCAAAAGACGAAACCTACACCTCCATTTCCTGTTCCGAATGAATTCGTCGGACAGTTCAGGTGGGGATTCAAAATTACAAGGAGTGGTGACATCGTATGGCAAATGAATCAGGTATAAAGCCACGGAAGAAAAGAGGCGGATGGACCGAGGTCGTTGAGGAAGCGCCGGCCGCTCCCACCCCGGCGCTCGTGGCTGGCACCTCGGCGAGCGAAGTTCCAAAGCCGCTTTCTATTTCACTCGCCGAGATCGTTGCAGCGCATCACGACGTGTTAGGTGGTTTCAAATGGCGCCAATTGAGTGAAGGCACTATCGAGCTGAGCGAAGAAGAGAAAACGAAACTCCTCGAAGCGGTGCTCGGATGCAGCTCTAACGTTGAGAACGTTCGAAACCTCTATGACGCTTTACATGTGGAAAATTCTACTGGGTGGACAGCCGCAGGAAGTTGTCCAGATATCGTCCGCATCGCCCAAGAATTCTTGCAAAAGAAAGGCGTCCGAGTCGAGCCGCCTCAATCCAACGCCAACGCAGAAACGCAACGGCTACTCGATGCCTTAAATAATCGATCAGGAGTTTCATCATGAACGCAGAACAGTTTGAAAAAGATTACGACACGTTTTTAGAAAGCGGCTTCATGTTCACTGCAAAGGATCAGGACGGTCGGTGGACCATGGATGAAGCCCTGCGCCGATTGCGTTTTTACACCCGGCTTTACATTGAGAAAAATAACGCCAACATTTCCAGCGTGTCGGCGTTCAGGATCGTCGCAGACGCCTTAACATCCGGTGGTGAGATCAAACCGATTGTCCGGAGCGAGGAGGAGCCGGAAGAAATCGTCCCAGATTTGACGGCCGAAAACTACAGACGAATGCCCGTAAGGCAGATTCAACTCAAATATAAAAGCGATCCCGACTTCAAGCGACAGGTTGAACAATTAATTTCAGACGGTCTGATCTGATGGCTTACCTCGTCATCAGTTTGAAAGACGGCCGTCGTGCTTGGTATCGGGGAACGGATACGAGACTCGATAAATGGGGACAGGCGCAACAGACTCCGCAATTTGACGATGAGAAGGGTAAGGAAGTGTCCTTGATTTTTGCTCTTGACGCCGCACGAGCGTGGCGCTCGTTTTGTTTGTCGGCGTTCGGGTCCGATTTGAAAGTTACACACGAGAAATTCGGAGAGCCTTTGGATATCGGAGCGCAGTCATCCGCTCCGGTCATTGACGTTCGGCAAAAACATTTCGTCAAGTTTACAAACGGTTTGGGGCTGTACGTCACACCCGGTCGTGACCCAATAGGTGAAGCGTGGTTCGTTCGTGCAGCGGATGTTCCATCATTTGTTAAAGATGGTAGGCATACGACAATAGAAAGTATTTCAGGCAGAACGCCGATCGAAGCAGCGCAACGCGCCATTGACTTATGGAGTCAGAACATTTTGTTCCGTGATCCCGCCGATATCGCTCGGGAACAGCAAGAGCGCCATCAAGCAGCACAACAGAGAACATTTACGCCTGGGATTCGTCCCGGCGATCGCCGCTAATCGCGGCAAAGGATATTGAAAATGTCAGAACATGTTCCAGTTGGTCGTGGTCCGAACGGATATGTTTACGCAGAAGTTTTGTCCAGCGATGAGATTGTTGAACAACTGAAAGCGAGTCCAGAGTGGCAAGCATTTAAAGAGCGCTTCGACATGTCCGTGGAAAGCAACCACACATTGCTTGGCTGGCTCTACGCAGAAAAGCTGGGTGATGATCCTGATGTCGAAGATTATAAAAAGTTGCTCAAGAACATCATTCGCTCTGGTGGAGTCGTTACTGTTAAAGGCACGACGTACGAATTTGAATTGCGAGAGCAGGAACCGGAGCTGGCGCCAGAACCTGACGTTCCCCGTGATAAGAACGGCAAACCACTCAGCCAGTCGCAGATCGCATGGGGCGAAATGGCTCGCTGGAGTGAGCAGGCCAGTTCGCAGGAAATAAAAGAACGTCGTCGAACCGATCCGGCGTTTGCCAGTTTCTATCGTTTGAATATCGAGCGCGAGGCTCGCGAGACGGAGTCCACACAGTTTCAGATTGCCGGCTTGCCGTCCAATCAAGTCACGGCGTCAGACAAGTTGCAACGATTTGCAAAACTTTATCATGAGACATCCACCGATCGCCTCAAGCCGAGAGGCGGTTACATCACGCTCAGTGATGAGTTCAAACTCACCACTGGGCAGTTCCAAAATTTCGTATCCCAGGCCGTAGACGCCGGGCTTATCTAGGAGATTTGAAATGGCAATCACAAAATCGCAATACTCCAGCCAGATGACTCAAGACCTGTTTTTCGGAGACTACCGTGAGTTGATCGCTCATTTTGGCGAAGTCTTTGAGGGCATAATTTCATATCTGCAAATGAATCATGCAGAAGAATTGCTTGCTTTGTCGAAGACACCCTCGCCACGGCTCTACCGAAGTTTGCTGGCCGAGGCCCTAATCACCCTGATCGATCGCATGGCGCTCGCTCCAGTATCCGGTCTCAATGATTTAGCCGAATCTGAACTCGCCAAGCTTCGCCATGAGACCGGTGTCGGCATCGAACTTTTGCCGCCTCCTCCGCCAAAGCCTCTTTCCGCGCAGGAGCAGTTGGAGCAGCGAGTGTCCGGCGATTGGAATACTTTGAAGATTTCAGACTTTAAGAAAAACTGCGCAAGCGACCGTGCGTATCGTGAGACGTTTGAACGCCTTTCGGAAGAGAATCGTTTAGGCGGAAACGCAGCGACCAGTCTTCAAAGAGCGGGTGGATGATGGCCTCACGTTTCAAGCTTCGTCTCAAACGAAACAAACGCAGGGCGCGTGCGCAATCTCGTACCGCCACGGCAGCACAACATCCGGTCCCAATCGCAGCGCAGCAAACACAATCCGGCGTCGAGGTGCTGCGAAACTTGGCCCAGCGTTTTGATGAAGCGTTCGAGTCGAAGTCTCCCCGGAAAGTTTTAGTGAACGCACTCGCATCGAAGAATTAATTTCCAACATCTTCACCGGCCTCCAATCGAGGGGCGTCCGGTGATCTAACGCCGACAACGTTCGTTCTGCCGCGAGCGTTTCGGCGTTTCGCGTTTATCCAGGAGATGAGAATGGTTCGGAATTACGTTGAAACTATCTTGATTGATTCTTTAAGTGCAACAGACAACCGATCGAGAATTGAGGGTTGGATCGAGGATTTTTATCCAGAAAGAATGTACGGGTTCATCCGACACGAACCCCGCAACGGTATTTTCGTCACGATTTCAGATGTTATTCCTGATGCCGTTGGGCGCCGATTTCTGAAACCGGGTACGGTCGTTTCGTTTGAACTTACAGAGAGTCGAGGACGTTTTCGAGCCTTGAATGTGAAAGATGAGTCGCCCGAACTCCTGAACATTGATCCAGAAAACTACGCGGAGACATCATACGTTGAGGATTGGCGTGGCGGTTATGGTTTCCTTGTGCGACCGAACGGCGAGCGATTGTATTTCCATCGAAATAAAATCACTACGGTTGGTCAAGAACTTTTGAAGTCTTGGGACGGTATCAGTGAAGCGGTGTGGGTTAGACACAAAATTGGCCGTGCGGTGCGTAAGACGGGCGAGTCAAAGTTCTTTGCAACTGAAATCCAGATTCTCGAACCGGCAGGTCCCACCATCGAGGAAACGTTTTTGCAAGCCCCGGAACTTCCAATCAATGTACCGGAACCTGTAGCAGTGTCGCAGTCGGTGCTCGCACCAGAAACTAAAAATCTGTCGTTGTTGGAAATCATTCAGCAGCGCCGCAAGGGATAAGGGAAATGAAACTTACAAGCGAACAGCAACTACGGATTAGTGAATTGCACGGTGTCTGCGTTAATGAAGCGTGCGACAAATGTGGGAAAGTCCTGGCCGAAGTTCGGTTCACAGTTAAAGATCAATCTGGTGAGTGGTGCTCACGCTTGTGTCGGGATGGCCAGGATCAAACTGTTCGACTACATGAGGGTAGTAGAAACGGCCGGCCGCGCAAGTATCAGAACTCAGCCGAGCGGCAGCAGGCATACCGCAGGAGGGTAGCAGCCTGACTGGATCGACCTAGGGTCAGGCGCGTTACGAAACCTCCCTTTTGCCCCAATAGAATCAATAACTTACAGACGCTTTTTCCGTTCTCTCGTGGTTACCCCTTAACCCCCTGGTTTTCGTTACGAAACCTCTGGCCCCGCCTCATCAGGCGTGCCCACCAAAACAATCAGACGCAGTTCACGGAGATCGACCCAATGCCAGAGCCCCGGTCGTGCGAAGTCTGTTCATCAGTGATCCCTAAGTGGAAAGCCAAGAATGTTTCGACCTGTTCAGTGGCGTGCAAATTTAAACGGAAGGATTCGGAGGCCAAGAAGAAACGAAAAGAACGATCTCAGGAAAAACAAAAGAATGGCCACGTTCTTTTTCATAGTTGCATTTTTGGCGGAGGCGGAGGGCTTGATCCTTTTGTTTTGGAGAGATGCAACTGTCGAAAGCTGGTTTCCCAGGAGAAGGCACAAAGCCTAATCGCTCGTGGCGAGGCACTTGATTTCGAAACCAGAACGCCAGTGTTCGCAGGCGGAGCGATAGTCCAAATTGGGAAATTGTTACGCACTGGTCGCTCTGCCACGGTCGAGAAAGCCCACGTCGCTCGCTTGGTGGAAAAGCCAGAGAAAAAGGCGAGAGAAAGGACTAAGTCTCTGGAAGAGTTGCGGGTTGCCGTTGCGCAAGATAAGGCAGAACGATTTGAAGAAGAAAAACTGCGACTAGAAATTTACAACGAAATCACCGTCGAAGCACAGCGACGTTGGATCGTCCAGGTGCCGGCCGAGGAATATGACGCCAGAGAACGCGAGAGCTGGGGCCGCCCTGGAACATTTTCGTTCGACGAAGAACGAACCTCTCACGGCGTAGATGTCGTGGGTCTGGGCGTGCTTGATGACGAGACGACGGACAAACACGAGAAAGAAGAAATCGTGCCCGCAGATGTCCGAGATGAAATCGAAGTAGAAGAAAAGCAGCAAAACGAAGACGAACGATCCGCCGAGGAAGTCTTGGCGGAATTCAAGGAGCGTTAGATGCAAATCGATGCGGAAGCGAAAAAATTGGCTGAACAGTTTCTGGCAGAGCAAGGTGCCAAGTCGGATGAAAAAGCGCCGGACGTATCCCAGCCTTCCACAAATGTGCTGATCGGAGTCCCGTGTTTTGGTGGGAACATTCAATATAACACCGTGAATCTACTCATGAGTTTATCCAGTTCCTTGTCGAATGCGAAAATTCCTCACCGAACGCATTTTGTCGCAGGCGAAAGTCTTGTCACCAGAGCCCGCAACTACTTAGCCTCGGTTGCAACTTTCAGCAATGACGGTGCGGGCAGGCCGTTTTCACACCTGCTGTTTTTAGACGCAGATATTTCTTTTCACCCGGAATACGTCTTCAAAATGTTGAAGGCCAATCGTCCAATCGTTGCGTTGCCCTACGCACGAAAATCCTTGAACTGGAGGTGCATCGCGGAGGCCGCGAAACGTGTTCCACCAGAGAGTCTTCCAGTTTTCGTAGGTGATCCGGTTTTTGCTTCTGATTCATCGTTTGCAGTGGACGATAAACCTGTACCAGTTCGCGCGGCGGGCACGGGAGCGATGCTCATATCCGTTGAGGTCTTCAGGGCGTTTGTAGCAGCACATCCCGACCGAAAGTACAGATATCAGTCAGTATTCCATTGTAATTCGCCGCATCCGGATTGGAATTATGATTTCTTTCGAACTGAAATACTCGAAGATAACTTCTTGAGCGAAGACTACGCATTTTGCGAGGAGAGTGCCCGACTTGGATTTTCGACATTTCTACTTCCCTTGGCCATAACGAAGCACACAGGGAGCTTTGATTATGTTATGGACATGGCGGCCGTCGGGTCGCTACGTGCAGCGATCGGACGGGATGTGGATACGGCACTCAAGTCCAATGAATCGGTCGAGCAGCCGACGAAATGATTGCGGCGAAGTCCGCAAGGGAGATTGAAATGAGTTAAGCCGGCGCCGAACTGGCGTATGGCTCTGGCGGGTTCGGCAGGGAAGGCGATTTCGGAGCTGCGAAAAAGATTACTGAAAGTCTGCTCGCAGCCGCCGAAGAAGAAAGATTGAAAAAGGAAGGTAAGTGAAAATGGAAACTTTGATTAAGAAGTATCCGGCTGTTGTAGAAGTGGTGTTTGAAAATCAGGCGGCGTATGACGCAGGCAGGGCATCAGCGATTAATTTGAGGGTGCCTGTAGGTGAAAATGTTTGCGGAACATACCGACAACCTATCTTGGTTCCGGTTGATTTTGTTCATAAGCTTCGTTATTTGGAAGCTGTTGAGGCTTCTGACGGCAAACCTGAAACTATTCAAGTTTTGGTGAACGAGTACATGGCACGGAGGTCATAAAAAGTATGGCCGTCTGTGCGACTTGCGGAGCGGATCAAGGGTGCGCTCATTTGGCGAAAGCGGAGCCTAAACGTTCTGCTCCGGCCGTGTGCGCGACATGCGGACAGAAGGAATGCCATCACACAAATCGTGATCTGAGTTCTGGCGAGATGGCGGCGATCTGTGGGCAAATTCGATTTCAACCAGTATCCGTAAAACAAGACCGAGTCGAGGCTGAAAAAGTTTTCAGCCGTAAGCATTAGGAGAAAAGTCATGGCGCACAGATTAGTTCCAATTCAATATGCAAAGACGGCGGCCGATGCGGAGACATTTGTGGTCGCCGATACTGGAGGTCAAATTATCCCGATCGTCGGGAAGACCACAAAAGTTAAAGATGGATGGGAATTTTGGCGGGTCGAGGTCTACTCAACAGATGGTCGCGCTGCGGTTCCCATGCTTGCGGGTAAAGAACAATTCAAGGTGATAGCCGTATCTGTGTGCGGAAAGTTCGTTCGAGTCCGGGACAGTTTCGGAATCGAGAATGATATTCCTCGGGCATTTGATAGCGATGTGGCTCTAGAGATGGGCGATGTTCTCTCTGCTCGGTATGCCAGTCCAACAGAGATCGTCGATGTTTTTCCAGAACGGCGGGCTAATGGAAGCTCGTTCTGGGAGGAACGTCCTCAGGTTGAGAGTGCCGGCAACAACGGACCCGGATGGACGTTGGGAATTGCCACCGGCCCAGGATTCCGCAAATAACCAGCGGGAATCATATGAGCCTAATTTACACGGCTGCCGCGAGCAACTTCTCCGGTTAGGCGACAAATCAGGAGTTGACCACACGTCTCTGGAAAAATCGGCGATAGATAAAAGAGACCAGCACGCCCAATAATCCATATAAAAGTGCGTTCGCAACGACGGACATGAGAAAGCCTAACGCCGCGCCGGAATCGCCACCATTACCCGTATCGGAGGCCATATAGAAACCGAAAGCTGGCCACAAAGTGAAGAGCAGCCACTCTCCCATCCGCTCAATCGGCATGCCTAGGAGCGCGTCCGAAAATTAGCATGTAATGACGTCGAGGTGGGCGTTTCTGATTCGTGAGGCTAGCAGAAGCCTATGGCGAGTTGGAGTTTGTTCCCGTGAGTTACTTTGTCTTCCAAAT
>Ga0137388_10000121_pt1 | contig 41696 bp, 41 predicted proteins | sample 15con2h14AmetaG_FD_104644 | JGI IMG/M metagenome (GOLD analysis project Ga0137388, IMG submission 104644) | Vadose zone soil microbial communities from Angelo Coast Range Reserve, California, USA - 15con2h1.4A metaG | ecosystem: Environmental > Terrestrial > Soil > Vadose zone > Saprolite...
ATTCTCGCTTCACTCTTCAAAGAGTAGAGACTGAAGAGTCAAAGAAGGCCATTCAATCACTTCTTAGCGGGCGACAGCTTTGCGTCGTCCGGCAACGATCGTTTTTCGCCGGAACGCGAAAAAACACGCCCCAACGCCGCGTCGATGCGCATACGTCGATCTTCTGCCTGTAGAACCGAGCGAGAATCAAAGATCTGACCCCATGGTCAATGCCGGAAGTGGCGCTCGCCGGTGAAGACCATGGAGAGGCCGCGCTCGTTCGCGGCCGCGATGACGTCTGCATCGCGGACGGAGCCGCCGGGCTGGATCACCGCCCGCACGCCGGCATCGGCCAGGATGTCCAATCCGTCGCGGAACGGAAAGAAAGCATCGGAGGCCGCGACAGATTCAGCGGTCGCGGCGGTCGCTTTCAAGATGGCAACCCTGGCGGCATCGACGCGGCTCATCTGACCCGCTCCGATTCCGATCGAGTGGGCCGCGCTGGTGAGCACGATGGCGTTTGACTTCACATGGGCGCACACGATCCACGCAAACTCCAGCCCGGCCATTTCGACTGACGTCGGCTGTCGCGTCGTGACGACTTTCCATCCGCCCGGCGGCGCGATGTGATCGACGCTCTGCCCCAGGATACCGCCGGCAGCGCTGCGGTACTCCATCGGATTGGAAGGGAGAGCGGCCGCCACCACGCGCAAGTTCTTTTTCTTCTTGAGCGCGTCGAGCGCACTGGCGCTGAACGAAGGAGCGACGACCACTTCCAGAAAAAGCGATTCGATTGCGCGCGCGCATTCGTCGTTGAATTCGCGATTGACGCCCACGATCCCGCCGAACGCCGACACGGCATCGGCCTCGATGGCGCCCCGCAGCGCTTCCGAGATGCTCTGACGCCGCGCGACTCCGCACGGATTCGTGTGCTTGATCACCGCGGCTGCCGGATCGCGAAAAGCGTGCGCCAGCCGGATCGCAGAATCAAGATCGAGCAGGTTGTTGTAGGAAAGCTCTTTTCCCTGGATCTGGTCGAACGGCTTTCCGTCGGCGTAAAAGGCGGCCGTCTGCTGCGGATTCTCGCCGTAGCGCAGATCCTGAAATTTCGCGAGATGCAGCGTCAGGCCCGCCGATGGCTGGAAAAAGGTCGCGATCGCTCGATCGTACTGGGCAGTTTTTTCGAATACCGCCACCGCACAGCGCAATCGAAAGGCCTCGGTGATCTCACCCTTCTCCAGCCGGCGAACGAACTCTTCGTACAACGACGGATCGGGTAACGGAAGGACGTAGCGATAGTTTTTCGCGGCGGCGCGAAGCATCGACGGACCGCCGATGTCGATCTGCTCGACAGCTTCCGTGATCGCCACGCCTTCTTTTGCAACCGTCGACTCGAAGGGATAGAGATTGACCACCACCAGATCGATGGGCGGGATGCCGAGACGTGCCATATCGGCGAGATGATCGGCCTTGTCGCGACGATGAAGGATCGCGCTGAACACTTTCGGCGTCAGCGTCTTCACGCGGCCGCCGAGGATTTCGGGTGCGCCGGACCAGGAAGCGATGGCAGTGACTTCGACCCCCGCGTCGACCAGATGTTTGGCCGTTCCGCCGGTCGACAGAATCTCGGCGCCTTGAGCTCGCAGCGCTTTCGCCAGCTCGATGATCCCGCTCTTGTCCGAGACGGAGAGGATGGCGCGCTCAATTCGCATGCTGAATGACGCGCGCGCCGCGCATCGATGCGGCCGAACGGACGTCGCCGCCGGCTTCCCTCCAGATGTAGTAGTACAGATTCACGAGGTCCGTGACGGCGTGCGAGTAGCAGATCGACGCGACGCCGAAGGCCGTCGAACGGTCGTCGAACTCGGCAGAAGTGTGCCGGGCGTCATCGCGGAAATATTCTTCGCTCATCAGCGGAGCGTAACTGGCGGTCCTCTTGAAGGTGCGATCGAGATACTGGGGCAGCGCAAATCGCGCGTCGAGTCCGTAGAAGACGGTCGGAAAGCGCTCCATCCGCCGCTCGAAGTAAAACTCGAAATCGCTGTGCGACGATTCGAGCGCGTCTTCGGTATCGACGTGAAACGGATTGTTGGCGTCGCCGACCAGATGGGAGAGAAGGCCCAGACGCGCCACGACCTGCGCCATCGGTTGATTCGAGTGGATCATGCCGATGCAGCCGCGTGTTTCTTTCTCGATCCGTTCCTTGAGATGGGCGCGATGCTTGTCGGCGGCCTCCTCACGAACTCCGTAGTCGATTCCGGCGCGATACTGCGTGCGATAGCGTTTGATCACCAGATTCAGATCGTGCGGTGCGAGACGGCCGGCGCGGTCCGCGATCTGGTAATCCGCGGTGAGGGTCCAGGCGTTGGCGGTGATCGGAAAAAGAAAGAGGAGGAGGAATCGCCGTATCAACAGCGATCATGTTAACTGAGTTGCTAGGGATTCGCTCCCCTCTGCTGCGGCCGAAGGATATCGTTGCGCTTCGGTGACTCTCCGCTGACGAGCTCGGCGATCGAATATTTCGGCGTCACGTTTGTAATCCGAACGACCGCCACCTGCTTGTCGGGAGTTCCGAGGTTGACTCCAGAGGCCGGATCGATGAGTGCTTCCGCGGCGCGATACACGCCGAACGTCTGTCCATTCTCGACGCCCGCTTCCTCGCCGGCGTTGACATAAATCTGCGCGCCCTCGGCCCGAATGACGCGTGCTTCCCACTTCGCCTCGCCCAGTTTTGCGATGATGAAGCGCACCGTGCCGTCGAGCGCTTCGCGCGACGCTCTGCCCAGCGGCGTCGTGACAAAGCCGGCCGCGCTGGCGTCCATCCTGGCGTTGGAGAGCTTGACGTCGGCGCCACTCGATGTCGCGGTTCCGTGCGAGGTCGCCGATGCGATCACCTCGCTGGTGAGCGCGTCGTACACGCGGGTGTCGATGCCGACCTGCGCCCGCAAAACCGTGGCGCCGAGGTTGATGCCCTTGATCACCTTCAGCGAGCCGCTCGTTCCGGTCTGGCTGTACGAATATTCGCTGATTGCAGAGCGGATCAGATACTGCGCGCCGATGATCGCCCCGCTCCTGGCGGCCGTCTCGGGATTCGCTTTGCCGCCGGCCGCCAGTTCATGCTCGGCAGCGATGTCGCTCATCGCCTTTCGCTCCAGAACGATGACGCGACCTGTCTTGGCAAGCTCGGTCGTCAGAATCTCCGTCAGCGCCATCGCGAAGTCGGCGGGCGGCGGAATCTGAATCGTCGACGTGAACGTCGTGCCGCCGCCTCCCGTTGGCTGAGCCATCGCCGTGGCGGCCATCGACATGTCCATGACGGCCACGCGCTTCTTCAGCCCGGCCGGAGTGGCAGCGATTACCGGTGACGCGATCAACAGCAGGACTGCCATCGTCTTGCGCATCGAGAGGACCTCCGGGTGCTTGCAAACTATCACAGAGAGTGAGTTCCCGCGCCGGTTGCGGCGTTACAATGGCGCGCACCCGAGACATCATGGCCTCCGACGCGATGACACGTGCGGCGAACGGCAGTTCGGCGGACGAGATTGCGGTCGACCTCAGCAACCGCTTCTGGAAGCGTCTGTGCATCTTTGCTGCGCGCCGCTTACGCGATCGATCGGCTGCTGAAGATGTGGCGCAGGAGACCTTGCGACGGGCACTCCAAGCGCTTCGTCAGCAACGCGTCGAGAATCTGGAGGCCCTTCCTGCCTTCATTTTTCAGACAGCCCGCAACATCTGCCTTCACTACGGGCGTTCGGCGCGGCGTGAGGAGGGAGCACTGCTCCGCTTCCGCGCCGGAATGCAGAGCTCGAGCGGCGAGGAATCGGATCCGCTGATCGCCCTGGTCGACGAAGCGCGGCGCGAGGGAGTCCGCTCGGCGATCGAGCACATGCCCCCAGACGATCGCGATTTGTTGCGCATGCTTTACATCGACGGTCTCGAGAGCTCCGATATCGCGCGGCGCCTGGGCGTGGATCCCGGAACCCTGCGCGTTCGAAAACATCGCGCGCTCAAACGTTTGTCGGAGCTCATCGGAAACGTTTCGCCATGATCGGGAACTCAATCATCAGCGTGGATCAGAATTGCCGCTATTCGGATGAGGACGATGTTCTGCGCGCGTACGTCGCGGGACGACTATCCGAATCGGCGGCCGAAGAGTTCGAGCAGCATCTCTTCGAGTGCGATCGATGCGCCCAGGAGGTCGAGCGGGCGGTGGAATTGCGCTCGGTCATGGGCCGGCGCGAAAAACAGAGCCCCTTGCTGCCGCTCGCGGCTGCGGCCATCGTGGCGGCTGTCGCGATCAGTCTCTGGCAGGCGCGGCCCCGCGAAGCGTCGCTGACGCCGCCTCCATTGCGCGGCATCAGCGGCCGCGAGATCATGGCGTCCGGCCGCCTTGTCGACGGCGTCTTCACGGCGTCGTGGAAACCGGTTCGCGGCGCGCGCTCGTATCGCGTGCAGATCTTCGACTCCATCGGCGAGCCGGTGACATGGACCGAGACGAGCAAAACGACAGTCTCCGCCACGATCGGTTCCGCGCCTCCGGGCCAAACGCGTTACTGGAAGGTGCAGGCACTCGACGATGATCACATCGTGATCGCGAGCTCGGAACTTCTCAAGATTCAAACGCCATGACTCCGCTTCTGGTCGTGCTGATGGCAATCATGTCGCCAGCGGAGCGAATCGATTCGCTTCTGCAGAAAGCATCCGCACTGCAGTCGCAGCAGCAGCGGCGGGCGGATCTGGCCATCCCGTTACTGTTGCAGGCGCGTGCGCTGTCCGCCGCATCGGGAGACGATCAGCGCGAAGCGCGGGCATCGAATCAGCTCGGACATGCGTACTGGACCACGCATCGGCACGAACGCGCGTTCGAGATGTTCCGACGCGCTCTCGTCAAATCGCGCGCGTGCGGCGACCACAATGCGGAAATCGATGCGGTTGCCGGCATGGGCGCGCTGCACATTGATCGCGGCGAGTATGTCGAGGCCCAGGCCTTCTACCGAGCGGTTGTCGACCTCGGCACGCGATACGACGACGCCGCCACACGCGTGCGCGGGCTCAACGGCCTGGCGGCCATGGCCGACCGCCGTGGTCGCAGCTCGGACGGAGCCCACTATGCCCGAATGGCGCTGGCGGAGCTCGATGCCGGAGTGCGCGCCGGCAAGAAGTTTCCGTCGCAGCATTTTTTCTCCGTGCCCTACAACCTGGGCAAGGCGCTCTCCGAGCAGGGCGATTACGCGCAGGCGTCGATCTATTTCGAGCGCGCGCGATCGGCCGCAGAACGCGACGGCCTGATCACCGGCGTGTGGCACGTCCTTCACGAAACGGGCGAGATGTACCGCGCGCAGGGAGATCTCAGCACCGCCGTGCGCTACTACCAGCGCGCCCTTGCGCAAGCGCATCGCGTCGAGTCGCTGGATCCGGAAGCGATCACGCTGACCGCGCTCGGCTCAGCCGCGGAAGCGCGCGGTGACTTCGAAGCAGCCCTCAATCATTACAACGAAGCATTGGCGATTTTCGGGAAGGCCGAGATGTATGGGCACGTGCCGCAAACGCTGGCGATGCTGAGTCGAGTCCAGTTTCTTTCCGGCGACCGGGTTGGGGCGCGCCTGTCACTCGACCGCGCCGATGCCGTTCTCGCCACCATGGATCAGCCGCTGGGGAAGTCGATGCAAAAACTCGAATCGGGTCGCCAGAAATTCGAGAGCGGCGACGTCGCAGGAGCACAATCCGAATATTCGGCGGCCCTCGACACCGCCAGCAGGAACAACCTCGACAGCTTCCGCGCCAGCGCGCTCCTCGGATTGGCGGAGATTGCGCGTGCGCGCCGCGATGTCAAGCTGGCTTTACATCTCTACAGTGAAGCGGCGGACGCGATCGATGCCACGCGCGCGCGAATTCCATCAATCGAACAGCGCGCCGCATTCGTCTCGGCAACGCATCGCATTTACGAGGGATGGGTCGACACGTTCCTCGACGTCAACCTTACCGAGCGCGCCTTCCTCGTTCTCGAGCGCGAGCGCAGCCGCAATCCTCTCGATGCCGTAATGTCCCAGAGCTTCGAGCGCAGCGCGCAAGCTGGCGCGCTGCACGATCGTGTTTCAGCGCTGCAGGTCGATCTGACTTCGCCGATCCTCACCGCGGAACGCCGCACACAGCTCCTCGGTCAGCTCGACGACGCCGAGCGAAAGCTCGATCTGCTGCAGACATCGACGAAGCCGCGTCCGCCATTCAACGCCGACCTCGTCTCACTGCGACACGCGCTGAAGAAAAACGAGGCCTGGATCGAATTCGCAGAGCGGCCCAATCGCGTCATCGCCTTTCTCGTCACCGCCGATGGCCTGCATGTCTCGCAGCACGCGGTTGGCTCGCTGGAGTCGCGCATCGAGTTTTTCAACGACCTGCTGAACAGTGCGAGCTCGGAGGACGCGATCCGCCCCGGAACTGCTCTCTCGCACGATCTTCTCGGCGATGTGCTGCCGCATGTCCCGGCTGTGCGGCGGCTGATCATCGGCGCGGCGGGCGAACTGGCCGCTCTTCCGTTCGATGCTCTGCCCGATCTGCAACACTCATCGCAACCGCTGCTCGCGAAGTATGAGATCGCCTATGCGCCGTCGCTGACGGTGCTGGCGGAGCTGCGTCAGCGCCGAGCGAGCTCTCCGCAGTACGACCTCCTCGGCGTCGCGCCGCTGACCGGCGGGGCGATCGCTGCCACACTGCCAATCTATCGCTCGGCCGCGCTCGCGCCGCTTCCGTGGAGCGGGCGGGAGGTGGACCAGGTCGCGCACCTCGTGGGCGGACGCACCGACGAGCTCCTCGGAGCGTCAGCCACCGAGGAGGCATTCAAGCATCTGCGGTTGCGAGATTACAAAGTGATTCATCTGGCCACGCACGCGCTTCTCGATCCGCAATTCCCATCGCGATCGGGAATCGTCTTCAACCGCGGCTCGTCGAGCGATGACGGCTGGCTGCAAATGCGCGAGATCTATCAGCTGGATTTATCAGGACAATTAGTTGTCCTGAGTGCGTGTCAGACGGCATTCGGAACCGTTTCGAGCGCCGAGGGCATGCACAGCCTCGCCCGCGCGTTCACGTATGCCGGCGCGAAGGCGGTTGTCGGTACGCTTTGGAAAGTGCACGACACTGCCGCTGCCGCCATCGTGGAAGACATGTACACCGCCATGAGTCGAGGCGAATCCGTATCGGGAGCGCTGCGGGCGGCACAGCTCGCGGCTGCCGGACAGCATCCTTATCGCAACGCACGCGATTGGGCGGGCTGGGTGGCCACCGGCGACGCATCTGCGCGTCCCGATCTTCATCCGCCGACGTTTTTGGATCGGATCAGCGCCGCGGTTTATCACTGGCGACAATGACCGACGCCTTTTCCGAACACCTCGCGACGCTTTACGCGTGCCGCGCATGCCCCAACGTTTTCGGCGCGCCCGTCACTGGCGCTGTCGGAGGCGCAAGAGTGATGCTGGTCGGCCAGGCGCCCGGTCCGCACGAAGTCGAAGATCGGCGTCCGTTCGCGTACACCGCGGGGCGGCGCCTGTTCGGCTGGTTCGAGCAGTTCGGCGTCGACGAGCCGCAATTTCGAGCTCGCATCCACATGTGCGCCGTCATCCGCTGCTTCCCCGGAAGAAATCCAAAGGGCGGAGGCGATCGCGTTCCGAGTCCGGCCGAGATTGCAAATTGCAGAAAGCATCTCGATCGCGAGCTGCAACTGCTTCGACCGAAGCTCGTGATCGCGGTCGGGACTCTTGCGGCTCAGGAGCTCATCGGAAAATCGGAGCTGCGGAGCGTCGTCGGTCCGCTGCAGCAGGCGGAACGGGCGGGCGTGAAGTTCGATGTGGTGGTGCTTCCGCATCCATCCGGCCGGTCGACCTGGCTGAACGATCCGAAGAATCGCGCGCTGCTGGATAGGGCACTCGGCCGGATCGCGTCGCACGCGGCATGGCGCGCTACGTTTCAGCGAAAGCGGCGCGGGTAAGGTTCTCGTGACCGCTGGTGGTCACGACAACGTCATCCTCGATCCGGATGCCGCCGAATTTGCGGAAGTCGTCGACCTTCGACCAGTTGACGTACTTCGCGTTTGCGCTCTTTTTCAGATCTGCCAGGAGCGGCTCGATGAAGTACATCCCAGGCTCGACGGTGAAGACGTGGTTCGGCTCGACGGTGCGCGTGAGACGCAGGTAGGGATGGCCTTTGGGCTTGGGAATGCTGGTGCCGGTGCGGTCGGCCATGAAGCCGGCGACATCGTGCACCTGCAGGCCGATGTAGTGGCCGACACCGTGCGGGAAAAACGTGCTGCTCATTCCTTTTTCGACGATGCCGTTCGCGTCGATGTCGCGCGTAAAGCGGAACTGCTCGAGCATTCTCGCCACCATCTGGTGCGCGCTCATGTGGAGATCGGGATAGTTGATGTTCGGCTTGACCGCGGCGCAAAGCTGCTGTTGACCGGCGTCGAACGCCTGGATCATCTGCGCGAATTCGTCGTCGCGCTGCGAATGGGTCCGCGTAATGTCGGCGGCATAACCGTTCACGCTCGCGCCGGCGTCGATCAGAAACGAGAATCTTTTCCGCTCCTCCAGCCGGCGCCGATCGTGTTGGATGTAATGCAGAACGGCGGCGTTCTCGTTCAGACCGATGATGTTGGCGTACGGCAACTCCTCTTCAGTCGAATTTGCGGCCTGCAGGTATTCCAGGTGAATCTCGTATTCCGATCCTCCGGAGCGGTACGCCCGCTCGGCCGCGCGATGGGCGCGCGCTCCGATCCGGTTCGCGCGGCGCATGCACTCGATTTCGTAATCGGTCTTCCAGGCGCGATCGAAGTGGAGGCGATTGAGCAGCGCCTCCGGAGCGGGTTGATCTTCCCCGATGTACGCGACCCGTCCGCTGGCCGGGAAATGCTGCTTGGCCTCCGCGGGGTCGGCAATGATCTTGATGTCGAAGTGATCGACCCAGTAGCCCGTTGGTGTCTCGGCCGGCTTGTACCAGTAGTCGACTGGTTGAAAGTAAATGAGGCGCGGCTTCCGCCCCGGCGTGTAGATGACGTAGCAGTTGGGATTGTCGAGGACGGGCACCCACGCTTTGAAATGCGGATTGGGCTTGAACGGATACGGCATGTCGTCGAGAAACGCCATCCGGATCGCGCCGGCGAAGATGATCGCATGGTCGTAGCCGCTCTCGGCGAGGGCGCGATCGTGCCGCTGCGCCAAGGTTTGGAGGTGGAGGGGATACAACCCCGCAAGGCGATCGCTCATTAATGTATGGTGCCGCGCCTACAGTTTGCTGCTTTTTCTACTCCTTGTGGTCCACATCTCGTAGAAATAGCTGCAAACTGTAGGCGCGGCACCAAAAAAAGAAGCGCGCCGACCCACCAGGGATTATCGGCGCGCCTCGTGTCGCTAGCGGCTGTGGCGTGCCTTTGCGCGAGTCATGCCAACCAGCTGCCCATGTATTTGAGCAATTGGTCGATCGACAGCATCCGCTCCTCGCCGCTGGGCGTTCTGAAAATCGAGTGATACCAGCCCTTCACCTTCACAGGGGTGAGGATCTCGTCGCCGATCTTCAGCCGCTGACGCCTGCCTAACTTGAGGAACACCTTCTCATACGCCGACCGCCTCAGAGGGTCGCCCGCCCACGGAGGCGCGAGCCTCTCCTCGAGGTCAACCTGTCGCCTGCGCGGGACAGATTGCGTCAAGGTGGCGTCACCGGTCATCAAGGAGGCGAAGTTGTCCATCTCCGGCAGCGTCGCGCCCCACCGGATGCTGCGGCCGATGTCGTCGTAAGCCGCCGGCCGGTCGGGGAGGTCGAGCAGTGCCGGCGTTTCGCCGCGCAAAACGGAGAAGAGCAGCCGGTAGCTGAATGGATCGGCGTAACGGCGGATCGAATCGCGAAAGCGCATCGCGATGGCGTGAGCGATCCGGCGCAATGACATCGTTTCGCCGTTGGTCGTCTTCCAGACCGCCTCATCGAGGCCGGTCGTAAATGGATTCCGCGGGAAATGAAAATCTTTCATCAACCAACCTTTGCGGACGACGTGTTTTCCTGGCGACGCTCCCGCGATCAGCGCAACGCTGCTCAACTCCTCGAGCCGATAACTCGGCCACCCGATGACGTCGCGAACGATCCCGACGCACAAGGCAGCCGCCGCAGACATCAGGCCGGGATCGGGAGTGAAGTCGAGCGTGACCTCGATCCGATCGCGCCTCGGACGCACTCCGATGCCCGTCGATTTGCGATTGGCGCTCGAGACGATGAGCGGCACCGGCAATAGATGCGCCAGAAGCAGCGCGAGCTTCTGAATCGTCCGCCCGCTGCTTCGCTCCTGGCGCGACAGCTCGAACGAGATGTTGTGGTGACAACTGAACGCCTGCAGCCGGACGCGTTTTCCGGTTCGCGTCTCCCACAGGTCGAGCTGCTGGCGCACAAAGCCGATCTGCTCCCAAAGACTGCGCACCACGCGCGCGGTGCACTGCGGCGCGATCTCGATCACGGGCGTCACAACTTCCACCACGCCGCCGTCGAAGTAGAGCGCTCCGCCGGTTGGCAACTGCATCGACTTGTTGGTGCGCTTCAGCAGCGGCTGCTCGATGAAGCCCGACGGAGTGCGCCACACTTTCTCCGGAACCTCTCCGACGTCGTCGATGAAGATCTTGAACTCCGCTTCCAGTCCGATCACCGGCAGTTCCAGTTCGGAGGTGTAGGGAAAGCGCTCGTCGTAGATAGGCATGGGGCCCTAGCGATAGACGAGCTGATAGAACACCGTGAGCTCGTGAACGACCTCGATCGCCCGCCCTTCCAGAACGAGAGGCTTGAATCGCCACTCGCGAAGCGCCTTGACCGTCGCATCGTCGAACGCCGGCCGCTTCGAGTGCTCCAGGACGTCGAGCTCCTTGATCCAGCCGTCAGTGAACAGCGGAATCGGCTTGTCCCTTCCAAAATGGACCCGCCCGTCTTCCTCGACCGGCATTCCGCCGGCGACACCCTGCGACGCGCCGCCAACGACTCCCCCTTCCACTCCTCCAGGTTCCTTAACCGAGACGGTGGTCTTCGCGGCTGGAGTGAGGATCGACGGCGATCGATTCAGCGACATGGGCGGGATCGTGTCGGGAATCGCGGGTGGAGCAACGAGAAGATTGGGGTTGTACTGCGGTCGATTCGAGAGCTGGATCGGCTTGGGAGGAGCTTCGGGCGGCCTCATGGAGGCCGGGAGCGGTGGGTCGAGAGACGTCACCAGCACATACGCCTGCGTGACGCGCGGTGAATGCGTCGGAAAGACGACCTCCCAAATCACGAGCAGCGCCGCTACGCCAACGCCGGCGATGTGAAGGACGAGCGAGACCGGCAGCGTCTCGTACGCGAGGCGCTTGCTTCGAGCCCCCGGCGCAACAGTCTCGAACATCAGTGACGAATCAATTCGAAGTTCACTGCCAGCTCGTGCACGACTTCTACCGCCTTGCCGTCCTGGATCATCGGACGAAACCGCCACTGCTTGATCGCTTCGACGGTCGCCTCGTCGAACATGGCATTCTTGGCGTGATCGATGATCTGTACATCGATCACCAGGCCCTTCTTGCCGATGATGTAGCGCACGATCACCTGATCTTCGAGCTGTGCCTTTCTCGCCTTGTCGGGATAGACCGGATACTCCTGCGAGATGACCTGCAGCGGAAGCGACTGGTTGCGTTCGATGTGGACCCGGCCGTCGTGCGGAAAGAATTGCGCTCCGACCCCGTGTAATTTTCCGCCGACCTCGCCGCCGATCTTTCCATCCATCGCTGATCCCGGCAGGGCGGTGTCGGTCGGTGGCAGTGCCGGCGTGAGCAGCGCCGCCGCCGGAGGGGTGGGATCAGGAATCAGCGGGACGGCTTCGGGGATGACCGTCGGGGCCACGATCTCCGCGGGCGGCGGAGCGACCACGGCCTGCTTGGGCGCGGGCTGGGCGGGGGGCGGCGGCGGGGGCGGGTCGGGGAGGGAGACGATGTTGTACGCGCGGACGGTCCGCGGAGATTCGGTCGGAAAAACGACCTCCCACAACGCGCCGATGCCGAATCCTGCGATCGCAACCACATGGATGGCAATCGACAGCGGAAGGGTCTCGTACAAGACCTTTCTGCTGCGTGCTTCGAACGTCTCGGGCGCGACGGTCTCGAACATCTGCTTGTGAAACCTTCATCGTAACAAAGGGCTGCGAATCGAGGCGGTTACAAGTTGGACGCCAGCACAGTCAACTGCTCGGCGATCTCGCGTGGCGATGCCTGCGGCACGGTGGCGGTGTCGAAGCGGACCAGAATGGGATCGAAGATTCCTCGTTGAAAGAGCTCCGCCCGGATGGCGAGGAAGCGCGCCCGCAACGGCGCTGGCAAGTCGCCATTGGACGCCGACCCGGACTCGCGGAGCTCGCGCGCGATGTTCGTGGCCGCGGCTTTGAGGTCCTCAACCGTCATAGCGGTGCAAGAATAAATGAGGCATGGCCGAACTCGTCATCTTTGTCGGTCTTCCCGGGTCAGGGAAGTCGACGTATTACTTCGCGAACTTCGCTGCCACGCACACGCACGTCAGCAAGGACCTGATGAAGAGCGCGCGCGGCCTCGATCAGAAGCAGGCCGGCATGGTCGAAACCGCGCTGGCATCGGGGAAATCGGTGGTCGTCGACAACACCAATCCTTCCTGCGCCGCCCGCGCGCCTCTCATCGCGCAAGGCAAGCGGCACGGCGCGCGCATCATCGCCTACTATTTCGACTGCAGCGTGAAAACGGCGTTGACGCGCAATCAGCAGCGGGAGGAAGGGCGAGGCCGCGTGCCGAGGGTGGCGATCTTCGTGACCAGGAAAAAACTGCAGCCGCCGACGCTCAGCGAGGGATTCGATGAAGTGCATGTCGTGCCGTGCGAGTGAAGATGGCCAGCCCTGAGCAACTTCTCCGAAAAGTCTTTCCGCCCATGCTGGCCACGCTGGCTGAGGCGCCGCCTCCCGACGACGCGAATTGGAACTACGAGATGAAGTACGACGGCTTCCGTGCGCTGGTCGCGATCGTCGACGGAGAGTTCGCGATGTGGAGCCGCAACGAGCTCAATCTTGCGCCGCGATTTCCCGTCATCGCCGAGGCCGTTCGCAAAATCAAACTGAAGGAAGTCGTGCTCGACGGCGAGATCGTGGCGCTCGATGACAAAGGTGCGCCGCGCTTTCAGCTTCTGCAGCAGGGCCAGCAGAGGGAATTCATTTTCTTTTTCGACATCCTGTGGCTGGACGGACGCGATGTGCGGCCGCAGACCTATCTCGACCGCCGCGCCGCGCTGCGCAAGGCCCTCCGCCGCCCGCCCGCCCGCGTTCGCATCGCGGAGCAGCTCGAGATGTCGGGCGTCGAGGCGCTCAAGCTCGCCAAAAAGGCGGGCTACGAGGGCATCATCGCGAAGAAGAAGACCTCGCACTACGAAGCGCGCCGGTCGAGAGAGTGGCTGAAGGTCAAGGCGCTCAACCAGCAGGAATTCATCATCGTCGGGTGGAATCCGAGCGCGCACTCCTCGAAGGAAATCGGATCGCTGCATCTGGCCGTCAAGGGCGATGACGGTCGACTGCATTACGCCGGAAAAGTCGGGACCGGATTTTCGGCGAAGTTGCGGATGTGGTTCAAAGCGCAGCTTTCCAAGGATGTGATTCCCGAACGGATCGTCGAGGACGCGCCGCGGGAGAAGGACGCCACCTGGGTGCGGCCACGGTTCGTGGCGCAGGTGGCGTTCACGGAGTGGACCGGCGACAACCGCCTCCGCCACCCCTCATTCCTCGGACTGCGAGAAGATAAGGCGCCCGAGGAAGTCGTGCGCGAAAAGCCAGTAAAGGTTTCGGGGAAGGCGATCGTGACGCTGTCGAATCCCGATCGCATCCTCTATCCCCGTGACAAGATCACCAAGCAGGACGTCGCCGATTATTACGATGCGGTCGCGGGCGCCATGATCCACACGCTGCGCGACCGCCCGCTCACGCTCGAACATTGGAACGCCGGCATCGACAAGCCGTCGTGGTTCCATCAGAACATCGGACGCGAAGGGCCGCCTTGGATCACCACCATCGACACGCCCACGCGGGCCAGCAGTCGAAAAACAGTCCGGCATCTGGTGGTCGACAAACGCGAGACGCTGCGCTGGCTGGCGCAGATGTCGGTGCTGACCATTCACATGTGGTCGTCGTGCGGCGCGAGCCTCGACCAGCCCGACTGGTTCGTTTTCGACCTCGATCCCGCCAAGGGGAAGGGGATCGAGCAGGCCATCGAGGCGGCCGGCGTGATTCGCGGGCTGCTGGAAAACCTGCAGTTGCCGAGCGTGCCCAAGACTTCCGGCAAACGGGGAATTCACGTCTTCGTTCCGCTGGCCGCCGGCTACACGCACGAGCAGGCAGTCGACTTCGCCTGTTCGATCAGCGCTGCCGTGGTTGCCAAAGTACCGACCATGACAATGGAGCGATCGATCGCGCGGCGCCGCGGGCGCCTCTACCTCGATTGTCTGCAAAACGGCTACGGCAAGACCATGGTCGCACCGTATTCGCTGCGCGCGATCGACGGCGCGCCGGTGTCGGCGCCCCTGAAGTGGGAAGAGATCAACAAGAAGCTCGACCCGAAGAAATTCAATGTGCGGACGATGCCCGACCGCCTCGCCAAAGTGGGCGATCTGTTCGAGGCGGTGTTCAAGAAGCGGGCGAAGTTGCCGGCGCTGAAGTGAAAGTTGCTGGGTTGCTCGGTCCCTTGGTTGCTGAGCAATCGAGTAACTGAGCAACCGAGTAACTGAGCAACCTGAGCATGAGTCGCGAAGAATGGCTGGCGCGTCAGTTTCCGGGGGAATCGCTCTCCGTCGGCGAAATCGTGACGCGGACGGGATGGCTTCACAGCGCCGGAGGGACGGGTCCGTATCTGTCGCTGAAAGCGCGTAACCGAACATTCACACGTCAACATATTGACGATTCCGTCTACCGCCGCCTCGATCTGATCGAGCTTCCCGCCGTCCGCGACTCCATGATGCTCGTGCCGAAGGGCGACCTGGCGCTTGCGCTGGCAGCCGGACATCGATCCTTCCTGGCCCGGATCCGGCAATTTCCCAACGTCGATCCGGTTGCCGATCGCATCGTGAAGACAATCGGCGATGGCGTGCGCAGCCCGGAAGCTCTCCGCGACGAGATCCCGCCGAAACTCATCACCAACCTCGGCCGGGCCGGCAGGAAGATGGGATTTGCATCCACGTTGCCGATTGCGCTGCGGCTGTTGCAGGTGCAGGGTCGCGTCGTGCGGCTCGCCGAGGATTTCCGTCTCGACGCCAAGCGCTACTTCTACCGCCGCTGGCCCGACTCGATTCCGATCGGCCAGCCGCCGGAAGACATCGATGGCGCGCTGGCCGAGAGATTCCTGGCGTGGGCTGCTCCGGCAAGTGCCGACGACTTTGCGTTCTGGGCCGGCATCACCAAGACCGCCGCAAAAAAAGCGCTGAGTGGAGCGCCGCCGCCCCCGGCGGCGGGAAGTGGCCGGGGAGTGATTCTGCTTCCATTCCGCGACAACTACTTCACGCTGCATCGCGATCTCACGCCCTTCGCAAAGGGAATCGAGTTGCTCGACATGAGCAACAAGCCTGCGCCGATCGAAAGGCTCACCACACTCCATCACAACGCGATCGTCGTCGATGGCCAGCTTCGCGGGATCTGGGAGTACGACAAGGACGCGGCAAAAATCGTCTGGAAGATGTTTCGCAGGACTCCCGGCGTCGAGAAGGCCGTCAGTGAGACCGAGAAGTTCATCAGAGAGGAGTTGGGCGATCACAAGTACTACGCCTTCGATCACGGCCGCATCCGTCAACTGCGACTGACGTTTATCGATAAACTGCACGGATGAAGCGGGCGATCATCACCGGCGCATCGAGCGGCATCGGAGCCGAGATGGCTCGCGAGTTTTCGCGACGCGGCTACGAAGTTGCGCTCCTGGCGCGTCGCGCGGACCTGCTCGACCAGCTCTCGAAGGAATTGCCGCACGCCACGCCGATCGCATGCGACGTCACCGATTCCGCCGCTGTCCACGATGCGGTCGCGCGCCACGGACCGTTCGACGTTGCCGTTGCAAACGCGGGCGTCGGCGTCACGGCCTGGGCCGCGAAATCGGTTGCCGACGCCGAGCTGATGATGCGTGTGAATTACTTCGGCCTGCTCTATCTCTTCGACGCCGTGGTTCCGTCGATGATGGAGCGACGATCGGGTCACTTTGCCGGCATCGCTTCGATTGCGGGCTTGCGCGGACTTCCCACCAGTTCCGGCTATTCCGCCAGCAAGGCTGCCATACAGGCCTTCCTGGAGGCCGCACGCGTCGAGCTGGCGGCATTTAACATTCGCGTCACGACCGTCAATCCCGGATTCGTCGTCACGGCCATGACCGAGAAGAACAAATTCAAGATGCCGTTTCTGATGAAGGCCGACCGCGCGGCGCGCATCATCGTCGACGGCATCGAGCGCGGCGCCCGCGTCGTCGAGTTCCCGCGGCCGATGTCCATGTTCATGCGTCTCGGCCGGAATGTGCCGAGCGCACTTTGGGATCGCGTGATCGGCCGGTATGCGCTCCGCGAAGTCGATCCCTCGAAGGTCCGCCGATGAATCGCGAGACTTTGTGGGTCCGCGGCTGGGCCCTCCGAAATGTCTTCCTGTTGTGGTTTGTGAGACCGCGGATCGTCGCCTTGACTGACGATCGATGCGAAGTCGTCATTCCGCTCTCCTGGCGCACCCGTCGCCGCGACATCCACGCCATGTACCTCGGCGTCTTGGTGATGGGAGCGGATGTGGCGGGAGGACTCATCGCGTTCAATCTGATCGCACGATCGAAGAAGAACGTCTCCTTTCTTTTCAAGGACGTGAAAGGCGAGTTTCTGAAGCGCGCGGAAGATGACGTTCACTTCGTCTGCCAGGATGGCGCAAAGATCCGCGATCTCGTCAGCCGCGCGTTATCGACGGGCGAACGACAGGAAGCGACAGTCGACGTCACCGCGACCGTGCCGACGAAACTCAGCGAGCCGGTGGCGCGATTCGCGCTCACTTTGTCGGTGAAGCGACGCGAGTCGAAAAGTTAGCGCGGCTTCGCCCACGACATCAGCAAAAAATAGGGGATCCGCTGAAGACGAGCCATCCGCGGCGTCTTTTGCGTGTCGGGCTTTGTGCCGTCGGGCTCATCGAACGAGTGCAAAACGAAACCTCGTTGCAGGAGCGGCCGCATGAAGTCTTCGAGCGGCCGGTGGCGTCGCAGGACCGGTTTGCGGAACTGCGCCGTGATGTAGTCCTCGCGCATCACGCGATCGAAATAGCGGTCGACGGCGAAATACTCCGTATCCACCCACTTGGACACCGGGGCCGAGAAGCAGGGATGCGTGATGCTCATGACGAGCCGTCCGCCCGGCCGCAATACACGCCAGCTTTCTGCGACAGCGGCGGGGTAATCGTCGACGTTCATCAGCAGCATCGCCGCAACGACGACATCGAATGACGCTGACGCAATCGGAGTCAGCGCGGTCGCATTGGCGCAGAAGTACTGAACAGCAATGCCGGCCTCCGAGGCGCGCTGTTGTGCGACGGCGACGAGCGACGGGCTGCTGTCGACTCCCACCACCGTCCCGCCGCGCCGCGCGAGCACGCGTCCATAGCCGCCCTCGCCGCATCCGAGGTCGAGGACGTCGAGGCCGCGGACATCGCCGGCAAGTCCGACCGTCAGCGGCAGCAGAAGCGCGTTGTGGTAGTCGTTTTCATCCGCATGCCTGACCCAATCCTCGGCGACCGCCTCCCACGAGCGTGTCGAGTCGTCGTCGGGCATCAGTGATGTTGCGTCGATGTCGCGGGGGCGGGCGGCAGCGTTCCGCCCAGATCGCGATAGAGCGTATCGGCCCACCGATCGACGGTGATAAAGCTGGAGGCCCACTTCGACCACGGGTCGAGAACCTTCTGCTGCTTGATCTGATCGAGCGTTTTGCCTGACCGCATGGCGGCGTCGACGGCGGCGCTGGAAGTGCGGATCATCTCGGCGAAGGTGCGAAGCGTGGCCTTGTCGCCGAGCGGTCCGTGCCCCGGAATGACCTTGGTGTCATCGCGAATCTGCGCGATGATCGCTTCGAGATTCATCGAAAGGCCGCGGACGCTGCCGCCGTTGTCGATGTCGACGAACGGAAAAGTTCCGTTGAAAAAGTCGTCGCCCATGTGCACGACGTTGGATTGCGTGAACCAAATGACGGCGTCGCCGTCGGTATGACCGTGGGGCATGTGGATGGCGCGAATGTCCTCGCCGTTGATGTGAACGGTCGCGCGATCATTGAAGGTGATGACCGGCAGTGCGTCCTTGGGCGCGGGAGGGGTGGATCGCCCGGCGGCCGTCGAGCCGCTCTGCAAGCGCTTGCGGACGTTCTCATGCGCGATGATCGGGCCATCCTTCGAGAACTCGATGTTTCCGCCGGTGTGGTCGCCATGAAAATGCGTGTTGAGAATGAACTTGATGGGCTTGTCGGTGATGCCTTTGAGCGCCGCGCGGATTTTCGGCGCGAGCGGTGCGAATTGGTCGTCGACGATCACGATTCCGTCCTCGCCGACCGAGACGCCGATGTTGCCGCCCTGTCCCTGCAACATGTACACGGTTCCGGCAACCTTGGTCGCCTTGACCTCGACTTTGCTGAAGTCAGGCTGGGCCAGCACCGGCGCCGCCATGACGGCGAGAAGTCCCACAATCGCTCTTCGCATGGGGGCGAATTGTAGATGAGGTTGCCCGAGGGGGTCATCGTCCGGGATCGCTTTCCGTGGTGGTTGCGGCCCTTCGTGCTGCGCGGCGTCGTCGGAATCACTCTTGGCCGTCGCATTTACGTCGAGGGCGACGATCCTGCGCGCACTCTTCGGCACGAGCTGGTGCACATGGAGCAGATCGCCCGGCTGGGCCTGATTTGCTTCTATTGGAGGTGGATCCGCGAATATGCAACGCACCGTTTTCGGGGTGCTTCGGCGGAGCAGGCCTACCGGAGGATTTCGTTCGAAATCGAGGCATTCGCGGCCGAGCGCGAGGAACCCCTATAATTTCCGCGGGTCCCCTCACAATGATTCAGTTTCATTCGCTCGAAATTCCGCAGCTCGAGCGCTTTCTGGAGCGCCATCGGAGCGGTCTTCCCTTCAAGGGCGCGATCGATCTCGACCTCGTGCTCCGCGAGATTCTCCAGAAAGCGAACGAATTCGTCCCCTCCGAATCGGGTTCGATTCTGCTCGACGATCCCTTTCGCAAGATGGCGTCGCGGCGCGAGAACGAGCTGGTCTTCATCGCGACATTCGGCGAAGCGGGACGCGATCTGGTCGGACAGCGTCTCTCGGCGAAGCAGGGGATTGCCGGACAGGTTTATCAGACCGGTACGCCCCACCTCTCCGCCGACGTGCGGGGCGACGCCTTTTTCTATCCCGAATTCGATCAGAAACTCGGCCACAAGACCCACTCCGTCGTCTGTGTCCCCATCTACATCGGCAAGCACGTCTGCGGCGTTCTGGAGCTGATCAACCGGCTGGACGGCAAGGCGTTCACGGATCGCGACAAGACACTGCTGGAGATCTTCGCCGGATACACGTCCTTCACGCTGCAGAACGCGCTGGACGGGAAGCGCGCGCACGAGCTGGCGCGCAAAGACGATCTGACCGGACTCTTCAACGACCGCTGGTTCCACATGCGGCTGACCGACGCGGTCGCGGAAGCACGGCAGAGTGGAAAGCCGGTCATCCTGATCTTCATGGACCTCGATCAGTTCAAGGTCGTGAACGACAGCCATGGACATCTGGCCGGCAGTCAGGTGCTGCGCGAAGTCGGATTTCTCCTCAAACGCATCGTGCAGGCGGTCGACTCCACGGTTTCCCGCTACGGCGGCGATGAATTCGTGATCATCCTTCCCGAGACGGCGCTCGAGGACGGCCTGCTGATTGCGGAAGAGATCCGCAACGCCATCGCTTCGACGACATTCCTCGATCGCGAGTGGGCGCTCAACAATCCGCCGCTGCACCTTGGCGGACTTCTGTCGGCATCAATCGGGATTGCGGAACACCTTCCGTCGACGGACGCCAGCGTCTCAGTCGAGCAGGAGAAGAGCGATCTGCTGCGGCGCGCGGATTCTGCGATGTACCGGGCGAAGTCGCTGGGCAAGAATCAAGTGGTCGTGAGCAAGACAGGTGAGGAACTGCCGCGTGCGGTGCGATGAAATTTCAAATTTCAAATTTCAAATGAAAAATCAAGAATCAGCGCCTTCCGGTTTTCATTTTTAATTTGAAATTTGAAATTTGAAATTCAGGCTTCCAATTCTGTTATCCTCCCGCATCCTCATTGAAGGAGGTTTTGCAAATTGACAAAGATCACCGCGGAGTACATCTGGATTGATGGACAGAAGCCCACCGCAAAACTCCGATCCAAAACAAAAATCATCGATGACGTGAAATCGCTCAAGGACATTCCTGACTGGGGCTACGACGGATCGAGCACCTATCAGGCCAGCGGACACTTCAGCGATCTGCAGCTCAAACCGGCGCGCTACACGCCCGATCCGCTGCACGAAGAGGGATCGATCCTGGTGCTGTGCGAGGTCCTCAATCCCGACGGCAGCGTGCATTGGAGCAACACGCGCGCGCATCTGCGAGAAGTCGCCGAGAAGTACAAAGCCCACGAGGCGTGGTTCGGCATCGAGCAGGAATACACGTTCTTCCAGGGCGCGCGCCCTCTGGGATGGCCCGACAACGGATTCCCGGCGCCGCAGGGCGGCTACTACTGCGGCGTGGGCAGCGACGAGGTCTTCGGGCGCGACGTCGTCGAAGCGCATACGCATGCATGCATGAAAGCTGGAATCCACATCGTGGGAACCAACGCCGAGGTCATGCCGGCGCAGTGGGAGTTTCAGGTGGGGGCCATCGGCGCGCCTGACGTCGCCGATGAGCTGTGGCTGGCGCGATGGCTGCTATATCGCGTGGGAGAAGAATTCGGAGTCAGCGCGACGCTCTATCCCAAGCCGGTCAAGGGCGATTGGAACGGAGCGGGCGCGCACACCAACTTCTCGACCAAACCGATGCGGGAATCGGGCGGTATCAAGGTGATCGAAGAGGCGATGAAAAAGCTCGAAAAGCGTCATAACGAGCACATCAAGGTCTATGGCGCGCATAACGAGGAACGGCTCACCGGACTGCATGAGACATCGGCGCTCCACGAATTCCGTTACGGCCAGTTCGATCGCGGTGCATCCGTCCGCATCCCCATGGCGACCGTCAATGCCGGACGCGGCTACTTCGAAGACCGCCGTCCGGCGGCCAACATGGATCCGTATCAGGTCTGTGCGATTTTGATTGAAACGGTCTGCGGCGATGGACAGCCATCGCGAAGGACGGAGGAAGCGGCCGCCTACGCGCGGCAATAGATCCGGAGGCGTCCGTGAGTACAAAAGACGCGATCAAGCTGGCGAAGGAGAACGGCGCCAAGATCGTCGATCTCCGCTTCATCGATGTTCCTGGCTTGTGGCAACACTTTTCCATCCCCGTCAGCGAGCTCACCGAGGAACTGTTCGAAGAAGGGATCGGCTTCGACGGCTCCTCCATCCGCGGCTTCCAGAGCATTCATGAATCCGACATGCTCCTGATGCTGGATGCCGACACGGGAGTCATGGATCCGTTCACAGCCGATCCAACCGTCGTGTTCATCTGCGACGTGAAGGATCCCATCACCGGCAAGATGTACTCCCGCGACCCGCGCAACATCGCGAAGAAAGCCGAGGCCTACGTCAAGAAGAGCGGAATTGCCGACACGATTTACATCGGACCGGAGCTGGAGTTTTTCTTTCTCGACGACATCCGCTTCGATCAGAGCTACAACTACGGCTTCTACTACATCGACTCCGAAGCAGGCTTCTGGAACTCAGGCAAGGAAGGCACGCCGGAACGTCCGAACCTCGGTTACAAGCCGCGCTACAAGCAGGGTTACTTTCCGGTCCCGCCGATGGACAAGTTCCAGGACATCCGTTCGGCGACCGTCCTTGCACTCCAGAGCGTCGGCATCCAGGTGGAAGTGCATCATCACGAGGTGGGCACGGCCGGCCAGACCGAGATCGACATGCGCTTCGACACGCTCACGCGCATGGCGGACAAAGTCCTTTGGTACAAGTACTGCGCGAAGAACACCGCGCGGCGATTTGGCAAAACGGCGACCTTCATGCCCAAGCCGATCTTTCAGGACAACGGATCGGGCATGCATACGCACCAGAGTCTGTGGAACGGGAACAAGAACCTTTTCTACGACAAGGCGGGCTACGCCGGAATCTCGAAGATGTGCCTCCACTACATCGGCGGCATCCTCGAGCACGCGCCTGCGCTGTGTGCTCTCATCGCACCGACCACCAACAGCTATCGCCGTCTGGTGCCGGGCTACGAAGCACCGATCAATCTTGCCTACAGTCAGCGCAATCGCTCGGCGTGCGTTCGCATCCCGATGTACTCGCAATCGGAGAAGGCCAAGCGGATTGAATTCCGCACGCCCGATCCCTCCGCGAATCCGTATCTCTCATTTTCGGCGTGTGTGATGGCGGGACTCGATGGCGTACGCAAAAAGATCGATCCCGGCCAGCCGATGGATGTGGACCTCTACGAGCTCGAGCCGGAGGAGGCTGCCAAGATCAAGCAGCTTCCCGGCTCGCTGGATGTCGTCCTGGACGCCCTGGAGGAAGATCACGATTTCCTGCTGGAGGGGGACGTCTTCACGAAGGACCTCATCGAAACGTGGATCGACTACAAGCGGAAAAACGAAGTGGACGCCATCCGGCTGCGTCCGCATCCATGGGAATTCGCGCTTTACTTTGACATCTGATTTGAACCTCGTCGTATACTGGCGAAGTAGATGGAACTGCTGCTCAACCTAATCTGGCTCGCGATCGCGGTTGCGGGTTTCACGCTCGTTCCGAAGCGCTCGGGTCAGGTGTGGTTGGTGCTGGCGTGTGTTGCAGTTCTCCTGTTCCCGATCATCTCGGCGTCCGACGACCTCAACGCCGATCGGACGTTCAACGACGCCGTAGCCGCCATCGTAGAAGCGGTGGTGCTGTGCGTTGCCTTCGTCACGATTGCACGCCTCGGTGCGAAGCGATTCGCGCCCTACGTCCTCGAAGTCGCGACCGCCTCCGATCCCCGCTCCCCGCCCACCCGCTGACGCCAGTCTGCACAGCAAGTCGCAGACGCGAAGCGGCGGCGTTCTCGCGCGCTGGCTACCCCCTGAAGCCGGCGTCCGGGCTGCGGGATGCCGCCACTTGACGGCTGCGACGCTATGGAAAACTTCCTCAACCTTCTCTGGCTGACGATCGCTCTCGGGGCGATGCTCACCGTCCGGCGGCGGTCGCGGCGTGTTAGCCTCGCGATCGGCTGCGCCCTGGCGCTGCTCTTTCCGATCATTTCGGTATCCGACGACTTGATCGCCGATCGCGACGCGCTCGAGGAAGCGCTGGCCCTGGTCGTTGAAGCCGTCATCCTCGTCGTCGCACTGGTGGTGGTCGCGAAGATCGAGTCGATCCGCGACCGCCGCGCAACGCTGTTCCTCATTCCGCTGGCCGACCCGCGTTCGCCTCCCCGCGCCGCCTAACTGACAAAGTCAGTAGCGGCCGCGAAGCGGCGGCATTCTCGCGTGTCGGCACCCCCTGGCCGACATCCGGGCTGCGAGGGTGCCGCCGACTTGGCGGCCGATGCTAATCTGGTCATGTGCTGCCGGTTCTGTGCATGCTCGCGGCTCTCGCGCTTTCCGACGAGCCGGGCATTCAGGACAACAGTCTGCTGACCGAAGAGGCTTATAACCAGGAACCGGCAATCGTGCAGCACATCAGTCTTTTCCAGCGCGATATCCGGACCCACACCTGGATCTACACCTTTACGCAGGAGTGGCCCGCACCGGCCCAGAAGCATCAACTGAGCTACACCGTCCCTCTGCAGACCGGCGGTCGAATCGGCGACGTGGCATTGAACTATCGCTATCAGCTCGCCGGCAATTCTGATTCGAAGTTCGCAGCAACGCCGCGCTTTACGTTGATGCTACCAACCGGCGACTGGCGTCGCGGCCAGGGAAACGGTGCCGTCGGGTACAACGTCGAGATGGCTACCAGCCTCGCCCCGGTCGAGCAGTGGAACTTTCATTTCGATGCCGGAGTGATCACAGTTCCGCACTCCCACGGCACCTCGCACGCTCTCAATCTCGCCGACAACATCGTTTATCGGCCGGCGAAGCGAATCAACTTCATGGTCGAGACAGTCTTTAATCGCGAGGACGGCCAAAATTCCCTGCTGATCAGTCCGGCCGTTCGGTGGGCATACAACTACGCCAACGGCTTGCAGATCGTTCCGGCCGTCGGATTTCCGATCGGCATCGGCCCGAGCGCCGGCGAGCGGGCAGTGATTTTGTATTTGAGCTTCGAACATCCATTTCGATGATCCGAAACCTTTGCGCGCTCTGCTTCCTGGCTGTCGCAGGATGCGCGTCGCTGCCGAACCGTCGCGTCAGCGATCCAGCCTTTGCAGCGCTTGCGCGACCGGGTCCGCATCGCGTCGTGGAGTACGACGCCGACTGGTTCGACGCGAAACGCCAGCGCCATGTGCCCGTGCACATCTACGCGCCCGATCCCGCCCAGCCGAACATGCCCGCCATCATTTTTTCGCATGGCCTCGGCAACTCGCGTCTCGGCTATCGCTACCTCGGCGAGTATTGGGCGAGCTACGGGTACGTGTCTGTCCATCCCGGCCATGTGGGGCTGAATGCCGAGGCGGCGCGCCGCGGATGGTGGCACCTGTTCAAAAAGGGATTCGACCGGCAGAACTGGATCGATGTTCCGGAGGATCTTCGCTTCGTGGTCGATCAATTGCAGAGCGACGACCCGCTGCCGATGGCGCTGCGCGGAAACATCGATCGGACGGCCATCGGCGTGGCGGGACATTCCCTCGGCGCGTACGGAGCGCTCGCGTTAGGCGGCCTTCGAGTCCTTTTTCCCGATCGGACCGTCGTCAACTTCCGCGATCCGCGCGTTCGCGCCGCGATTCCGATCTCGATGTCGGAGAACTTTCAAACGGCGTCGTACAGCGACATTGCCATCCCCATGCTGCACATCACCGGCACGCGCGATTGGGACCCGCTGTACGGGACGTGGGCGCGGAAGAGGCGCGTCCCGTTCAACAGCATTCATCGCGACGATCAATACCTGCTGGTGGTGCAGGGCGCAAATCACTCCACGTTTTCGGACCACGACTCGGTCGCGGTCCGCATCGCCACGCTCCTGTTCCTGAACGCATATCTCCGCCATGACGCCACCGCGCTCACCGAATTGCGCGATGGCGAGATGGCGCGCGCGCTGGCCGGCATCGCACGATTGTCGGTCAAGCCGCCGCCCGCGACGCGCATCGGAACGATCACCATTCGCACCGCTCCACTTTTCGATCCGGCTGAGGCGAGCAGGGGAGGGTTTTACCGGAGGGCGAATCTCGTCGCCGTTGCCACGCCCGAAAAATTGTTACGAAAGTTCTTACTGTTTCACGAAGGCGATCCTTACGATCCGGCGCGACTGGCCGAGACGGAGCGGAGCCTCCGCGCGCTCGGATTTCTGAAGTCGGCATCGGTCAGTGCGGGCGAGCTGCACGACGGCGTCGTCGACATCACCATCGCGACGCAGGATGCGCTGACCACCGACATCAACGCCGATTTTTCCAACGACGGCGGCCGCTCGCTCTACGACGTCGAAATCACGCAGAAAGACATCTTCGGAAGCGGCAGCGAAGTCGACCTCGACGTCGCGAATGGGCGCGAGCGGCGGGTCAATTCTGTTCGGCTTGTCGATCCAGTCATCTTCGGACGGTACTGGAACGCATCCGCGCTTCTCGCCAAGAACTCCGACGGCAACCAGGAGCGGCTCTCGATCGATCGTCCGCTGACGTCGCACGCCACGCACTTCACAGCCAACGTGCTGGCCGATCATCTGCTGCAGAACGCCCGCACGTACGCCAATGCCCGAATCGATTCCGAATTTCGGCAACAACATCGCGAGGTCGGGCTGGCGGGGGGAGTGTCGATCGGCTCGACCGAATTGAGGAACACACGGTTGATCGCCGGCATCGATTTCGTCAGTGACGATTTCGGCGTGCTTCGCGGCGTCGCACCGTTCGATCGCAACTTCAAGTTTTTGCAGGTTGGCTTCGATCGCACGGACTTTCGTTTTGTGAAACTCGATCATGTCGATTTCGGCCTCCGCGAGCAGGACTTCAACGTCGGCGCTCATTCGGCCGTGAACTTCGCGCGCAGCGCCCAACGCGTCTGGCGGCTCCGCGGCGATCAATCGTATGGCCATGCATTCGGGCCGCACAGCTTTGCGATCGCGCGCCTCAGCGCAACCAGGCGAGCGGGTTCGACGAATCGCAACGCCATCGTCTCGGGCGACGGCCTGATGGTGGTGCGGTGGACGACCGCGTGGCCGATGACATTCGTGTCGCGCCTGCGGGTCGACGTCGGCAGCGATCTCGATCGCGACGTGCAATTCTTCGCCGATGGGCAGAACGGATTGCGCGCCTATCCGAACTACGCCTTCGAAGCGAATCGCCGCTTGCTCTTCAACGTGGAGCAACGCTTCTTCCTCGGTCGCGAGCTTCTGCAACTGGTCGAACCGGGCGCTGCCATCTTCTTCGACACCGGCAAGGCAGGCGGCCGTCTGCGGACCGACTTCGGAGCAGGGCTGCGCCTTGCGATTTCGCGCCTCGACACCGCGATCGTACGCGTCGATTTCGGTTACGCGCTCAACGACAGCCCGATCAGCCGACGCGGGCTGGTGGTATCAGTCGCGACGTCGCAGGCGTTCTAGAATCACGTGGTGACCTCACACATCGGCATCGTCGCGTGCTCGGCCGAGGGGGCGGCGCTGTGTTATCGGACGGTGTGCGCCGAACACCACCACCCCCAGGTCTCGATGCACACGCACCCGCTCGCGGAATACGTGAAGTGCATCGACCGCGGCGATTGGAAGGGAGTCGGCGAGCTGATGCTGTCGTCCGCGGACAAGCTCGCCAAAGCGGGTGCCGATTTTCTGATCTGTCCTGACAACACCATCCATCAGGCCATGGCGTACGTCGAACCGCGATCGCCCTTGCCGTGGCTGCACATCGCGAAAGTTGTCGCTGCCGAGGCTGCCGCGCGCGGTTTTCGACGCGTTGGACTGACTGGAACGCGATGGCTCGTGGACGGCGACGTCTATCCTGCGGAATACGTGCGCCCGAATGCCGCTGAGCGCGAGGAGATCCATCGCATCATCTTTGCCGAGTTGACGTACGGCGTCTTCAAGCCCGAGGCGATCGCGTACTTTCAAGGGGTCTTTCGACGAATGAAGGATGATGGCTGCGACGCTGTGGTCCTCGGCTGCACCGAGATCCCGCTGATCATGAACGACTCGAATTCGCCGCTGCCCACGCTCGATTCAACGCGCCTGCTGGCGCGCGCGGCGCTCCGGGAGGCGGCCGCGGTGTCACCGCATCGACATCTGCGGCACTGACAGCCAGAATCCAGCCGGGTACTGCACGTAGCCGTCGATGTTGTTGCGCATGACGGCCACGTTGCTCTGCATGTAGAGCGAGATGTAGGGCAGATCGTCCTGCACGCTCTTCTGGATCTCGCCGTAGACGGGTTTGCGTTTGGCGCGATCGAATGTCGAGCGTCCCTGCAAAATCAATTGATCGACTTTCGGATTGTTGTAGTAGCCGCGATTCTGTCCGTCGGGCGGCGTGTTCTTCGAATAGAAAATCACGTAGTAGAAATCGGGATCGGCAATGCCGTTGCGGCTCAGCGAATACATCTGAAAGTTGCCTTTCCCGATGTCCGCGAAAAACGTCGACATCTCATTCGACTGGATCTGCATGGTGATGCCGACCTGCTTGAGCATCTGCTGGATCACCTGGGCGCGCGAGTTGGCCTCGGCGTCCTGCGAGGTCTTGAATGTGAACGTGAATCCGTTCGGGTAGCCAGCCTGCGCCAGCAGCTGCTTCGCCTTGTTCGGGTCGTACGGATAGGAAGGGAGATTTTCAACGCGCACCCAGTGGCCTTTTGCGAACATCGTGTCGGTCGGCTCGGCGTATCCGCGCTGGATGTCGCGGATGATCCGCTCGCGATCGATGGCATGGTGAATGGCGCGGCGCACTGCGACTTTCGAGAGGATCGGGTCGCGCACGTTGATGGCGATGTACTGATAGACCGACCCGGAACTTTTCACGACCTTGAAATCAGGGTTCTTGTCGAACTCCGCGACGTTCTCGAACGGAATCTCGTTGACTTCGAAGTTGATGCTGCCGCGCCGCATCTCCAGCACGCGCGTGGTGGCATCGGGAACGATCCTCACCACGACGTGCTTGATCTTCGGCGCGCCGCCGTGCCACTGATCGAAGGCTTCCAGCACGATGCGATCGTCGGCCCGGAAATCGACGACTTTGTACGGCCCGGCGCCGACCGGCCTGGTCTTGGTGGTGTTGGTGTCGGCGCCGGTGGGCAGGATTCCCACCGTGAGGTTGTCGAAGATTCCGGGATTTGGTTCCTTCAGTTTGAAGATGACGGTGTGGTCGTCGGGCGCCTCGATGTGATCGACGGCCGCGTATCCCGAACGCTTCGACGTCACGAAATTCGGATCCATCATCGAGTCGTAGGTCCACTTGACGTCGGCGGCCTTGACCGGCTGCCCGTTCTGAAACTTCGCGTTGGCGTTGAGGTGAAAAACGATGGTCTTGTCGTCCGGCGTTTCCCACTTCTCCGCGACGTCGGGTGCGTAATCGAAGTTCGGAGTGACCTTGATCAATCCGCTGTGGATCAGATCGAACATCCGCCCGGACGCGTTGTCGGCACCGACGCGCGAATCGAGGTTCGTGGGCGACGACATGAGCGCGATCACCAGCGTGTCTTTTGATGCTCCGCCGCCCCCCTTTTTCTCTCCTCCGCACCCGGCGAGAAATGCAATCAGAATGAGCGCGAACAGTTCACGACTTCGCATTCGGGCCTCCGACGTTTACAAGTATGATGCCGGTCTGATGCGTCGCCTCCTGCTGCTCGTGGTGTGTGCGCTGTTTCTGCCGGCGGCCCGCGCCTCGCAGCAAAAAGTCATCGTCCTCGGCTTCGACGGCGTCGATGCGAAGTACACCGAGCGGTGGATGAACGAGGGGAAGCTGCCCAACCTGGCCCGGCTGCGCGAGATGGGAACCTTCCGCCCCCTCCGCCCGACCCTCCCGGCCCAAACGCCCGTCTCGTGGTCGACATTTTCGACGGGGATCGATCCCGGCCGCACCGGCATCTTCGACTTTCTGCGCCGCGATCCGAAGACCTACCTTCCGCTTTTCGCGGCCTTCGACGAGACGAAGGAGCCCTTTCTCTTCGGAAAGAAAAACGGGATTGCAGCGGCTGTAATTGTCGCCACCATCATTGCGGTGTTCGGAATCTTCGTTCGTCGGAGCGTGCGGCTGGTGCTGACAGTGGTGGCAATTGCTGCCGGTTACGCAGCCGGCTTCGCGGTCCAGAAATACATTCCGGAGACGCGTCCTTGCGTCGTCAATCGTCGTCAGGGAGTTCCGTTCTGGGAAGTGGCCGCCAGCGCCGGCAAAAAGGCGAGGGTCGTGCACATTCCGGTCACTTTCCCGGCGCACGATTTTCCGTCCGGCGAGATGCTCTCGGGCCTGGGCGTTCCCGACATGTCGGGCCGCGTCGGCAAGCCGTTCTATTTCACCTCGGAGCTCGATTTTCATCGCGCCGGCTCCTCCAACGAGTTTTCGATCGAGGTCGTGCAGCTCGAGGACAACAAAGGCGTCATCAACGCGCGCATCCAGGGACCGCCTAACAAACTATTCGGAACGCCGCCCTACATCTCCATCCCCATGACCATCGCCGTCGCGAACGATCGCAATTCGATCGAAATCGTGGTCAGCGATCAGAAGCTCACGCTGCGGCCGGGCGAGTGGAGCGGCTGGACCGAATTCATCTTTCCCTTTAACCCGCTGATCAAGCTGCACGGCATCAGCCGCTTTCACCTTCTTGCGTCGCAGCCGGAAATCAAGTTGTATCTCTCGCCGATCAACTTCGATCCGCGCAAGCTGCCTCCCGGGTTCAAGATCTCGACGCCGACAGGCTGGGCCCCGCAGCTTGCCAAAGAGTTCGGTCCGTACAAGACGCTGGGATGGCAGATCGACACCTGGGCAATCTCCGAAGGCTTCGCGACCGAGGAGATGTTTTGGGACGACATGAACTGGACGGTGGCGCAGGACCGCAAGATGTTCGACGCCTTTCTGAACGGCGACGACGATTTGCTCGTCCACCAGTTCGAGTTTCCCGATCGGGTCGGACACGTTTTCTGGCGGATCCTCGATCCGCAACATCCGGCGTACAACCCCGCTCTCGTTCCGAAGTGGGGCGATGCACTGCTGCGCGCATATCAATTGATGGATGCCATCGTCGGTGATGCCATGCGCGCGGCCGAGGCCCATCACGCTGCGCTCATCGTTTTGTCCGATCACGGCTTCGCATCGTTTCGGAAGTCGGTCAACTACAACACCTGGCTGGTGGTGAATGGCTACCTGGCCGTCAAGACCGGCGTGGAGGTGAAGAAGCGCAATGTCGAGATGCTCTTCGATCAGGGACAATTCTGGGAGAACGTCGACTGGTCGAAGACCCGCGCCTACGCCATGGGCCTGGGCGAGCTCTACATCAACTTAAAGGGTCGCGAAGCACATGGAGTCGTCGAGCCGGGTGCGGAATACGATGCCTTGAAAGCGGAGCTGAAGCAGAAGCTGGTGGCCATGGTCGATCCCGCAACAGGGGAACATCCGGTGCGGCGCGTCATCGCTCGCGAGGAGGCCTACCGGCAATTTGATCCCAACATGATTCCGGACCTCTTCATCACCAACAACGATGGTTACCGAGTGTCGTGGCAGACATCGTTAGGCGGAATTCCGAAAGACCTCCTCGAGCCGAACAAGCAGGTCTGGAGCGGCGATCACTGCTCGGTCGATCCCGAGATCGTTCGGGGGATCTTCTTCTACAATCGCAAGCTCACGACCGACCGGGCGCCGTACATCGCGGACATTTATCCGACCGTGTTGGGGCTGTTGGGTGTCAAACCGCCTTATCAAGTGGATGGGGTTGAGCTCAAATGAGATTTGAAATTTGAAATTTCGTAATGGACTACAAGATTCTCCTCAGCAAAGTCGAGAAAACGCTGGCGCAGATCGAGAGCGCCGATGACCGGCGCCTGACCATCGAGCAGATCGCGCACACGATTGCCACAAATTTTCGCGACGAGCTCGGCATCACGGGCGGGCGCATATACGAAGACACCGGCGGGGACAGCTACGAGCTGGTGGCGCGCTTCGGCGCGTCGAAGGACGGCGCCCTCGGGATTTCGGTCCCCAAGGGCTACAAGCCGCTCGAGCTGGCCCTCGAGAACGGCGTGGTGGTCATGGATCGCGATGACCCCGGAGTCGATCCCGAGCTCGAAGAGCGTCTGGGCACGCGACGTTTCGCGGCCATCGCCGCCGGCGATGACAACCAGCACGTCCTCGGCTTCGACGTCTCGCCGGAGCTGAGCCGCGACGACATTCTCTTCTCCCTCAACCTGGTGCGATATGCCATCAATCAGCGGTTGCGCGCGGAACGCTACGAGTCGCTGATCGTCGAGGCGCAGCGGATCCAGAAATCGATTCTTCCGCAGCGAATTCCGCAGTACGAGGGCTTCGACATCTGGGGAAAGACCGTGGCGGCCGAAATCGTCAGCGGCGACTTCTACGATTTCATCCCGGTCTCCGACAACATCCTCGGCATCGCCATCGCCGACGGTTCGGGGCACGGCTTGCCGGCCGCGCTGGTCGTTCGTGACATCTACATGGGTCTGCGGATGGCGACCGATCGCGACTTCAAGATCATCCGCACCCTCGAGAAGCTCAATCACATCATTCATCGCAGCCGGCTGACCACGAAGTTTGTGTCGTTGTTTTACGGCGAGCTCGAAACGGGCGGCATCCTCATTTACTCGAATGCCGGGCACAATCCCCCCTTTGTGCTCAAGCGCAACAATCGATTCGATCAGCTGGCCCATGGCGGTCCGGTCCTCGGCCCCACCCCCGACGCGACGTACACGCGCGGTTTCGCGAAGCTCGATCCCGGCGATTTGCTCTGTCTCTACTCCGATGGAGTGGTGGAGGCACACGATCGGCACGACCGCGAGTTCGGCGTCGATCGTCTGCAGCGGGTGGTGAAACAGCTTCGAAATCGATCAGCCGAGGAGGTCGGTCGCGAAGTGCTGGCACGCGTGGCAAGATGGGGACGCAAGGGGGAGGACGATCGAACGATCGTGATCGTGAAGGCCACGCAGTCCTGAGTGCTGAGTCCTGAGTCCTGAGTGCTCTAGACTACGTCGACAGACATGCGAAGCGCTACTCAGGACTCAGCACTCAGGACTCAGGACTTCATTCTTAGCACTCATGACTGATGCTTTATTCATCAACGGACGCTGGACCACGACCGACGAGCGCGTGTTAGGCGTCGAAGACCGCGGGTTTCAATTCGGCGATGGGGTCTACGAGGTTTTCAAATTCGGTCGCAAGCGGCCGATCTTTCTCATCGATCACTTTCGTCGGATGGATCGCGGCCTGCGTGACATCGACATTCGAAATCCGTGGAGCGAATCGTCGTTCGCGCGGACCATCGACGAGCTTCTCGACCGAACAGCCTTCGACGCCGGCATCGTTTACGTCCAGGTTTCGCGCGGCGAAGGCGAGCGCGCGCATTTCTATCCCGATGACATGAAGCCGACCGCCATCGCGTACTCGCGGCGATTCCGATTTCCCGATGACGCCAAGAAGGAGCGCGGGATCCGTCTGATCACCGGCCCCGATCAGCGCTGGACGCAATGTCACGTCAAGTCGGTCAACCTCCTGCCCAATGCGCTGGCGAAAAAGCGGGCCCAGCGCGCATCGGCCGACGAGGCGCTCCTGGTCGATGAGGGCGTGGTGCGGGAGGGTGCCAGCTCGAGTTTCTTCGTGGTGATCAAGGGAAGAGTCGTCACGCATCCGCTGGACGAGCACATCCTGGCGGGCGTCGTTCGCGATCGCGTCATCGGCCTCGCGCTGACCTCGAAGATTCGCATCGACGAGCGGCCCCTGCGCGAGACGGAGCTCTTCGGCGTCGAGGAGGCCTTCATCACCAGCACCACCATGGGGGTGATGCCGGTCGCGGAGATCGACGGGCGGGTGATCGGCAATAGCCGGCGCGGCGAGACTACAACCCGCTTGCAGCGACTGTTTGATGATCTGGAGCTGAGTGAGATTTCGCAGCAGCGCGCGACCGCATGAGCGCGAGATTTTGTGCTGCCACGGCCATGAAGAAGAGGCCCCCGATTGCCGCGCCTAACAGCGCCAGTTGCAGCGCATAGTCGATTGCGCCCATCGCTTCCCATGTCGTCACGACGTAGTAGATCAACGTCGCAGTCGCAGAAACGAAATAGAGCGCACCGAGGACACCGAGAATAGCGTTGCCTAACCGGGAACGGATCGGGACGCGCAGCATTGGGAGTCTCCCTCTGTGGAGGGCTTGATTGTAACTCTAATCGTCGCCGGAGATGATGCCGCCCAGGACTCCGCCGGCGATTCCGGCCAGACCTTTCGATTCCTCTTTTCGGCTTCCGACCGCCGCCGCGATACGATTCGCGAGTCTGCTGAACGGCAACGTCTGCAAGACGACGTGCCCCGGACCCGTGAGCGTCGCGTAGAACAATCCTTCGCCGCCAAACAGCGCATTTCGGAAACCGCCCACGAACTGGATGTCGTAGGTGACGGTATCGGCGAACGAGACGATGCAGCCGGTGTCGACCCGGAGCTGCTCGCCGGGCCCCAGATTGAATTCCAGCATGTTGCCGCCCGCATGCAGAAAGAGGAGTCCCTGTCCGCTGATCTTCTGGAGGATGAATCCCTCGCCGCCGAACAATCCCGCTCCGAAACGCTTCGTAAAAGCGACCGACAGATCGACATTGCCGATGGCGCAGAGGTACGCGTTGCGTTCGGCCAGGATGGTGTTGCCTTTCAGCTCGATCGGAAAGATTTTTCCGGCAATCGGGTTGGCCAGCGCGAGGTGCCCTTTGGCTTCATTGCAGCGGAAGACGCTCATGAACATCGTCTCGCCGGCCAGGAACTTCCGCATGAGGCCTTTCATCAGGCCGCCCTGCATGCGCGCCTGCAGCTCGATTCCCGCCCCCATGTACAGCATCGTCCCGGCTTCGGCGTATAGCTCTTCGTTTCGCTGCAGTTCGACCTGCAGCGCCTGCATGACATCGCCTACGATCTTGTATTCCATAGCTTGATTGTATGAGGGATGAGGGCTGAGGGATGAGGGATGAAGACTTTGCGATTCATCCCTCATCCCTCATCCTTCATCCCTCGTGCGCAGAATCGTAACGTCAGAGATCGAATTGCTCGAATTTCTTGCAACGGTATTTCCCGATTCGTCGAAGACGACGCTGCGTCAGATGCTGCAGAGCGGGCGGGTGCGCGTAAACGGTGAGGTCGAGAAGAACGCCAAGCTGCAGCTCGATGCCGGCGACATGCTCGACGTCGCCGAGAAAGATCTGCGGCGCGCGCTGCCGGCCGGGCTCACGATTCTGCACGAAGATGTCGATGTCATCGTCGTATTGAAGGCCAATGGTTTGCTGACTGTGGCCACGGAGCGCGACCGGGAGAACACTGCACAGGCATACCTGAACACCTACCTCGGCGGGCATGGAGACGAACGGATCCATGTCGTGCATCGGCTCGACCGCGAGACGTCAGGGGTGCTGGTGTTCGCGAAAAACTTTCATGCTCGCGAACGGCTGAAGGAACAGTTTGCGGCCCACACCGTGGATCGTCTTTACATCGCCATCATTGAAGGTGCGATCGAGCCGCCGTCCGGAACGATTCGATCGCATCTGATCGAGCGAAAAGATCTCCGAATGCAGAGTGTGGTCGCGCATCCCGACGCCAAGCTGGCCATCACGCATTACCGCACCATCACGACGTCGCCGAATTACTCGATGTTGGAAGTCCGGCTCGAGACCGGGCGTAAGAATCAGATTCGTACGCACCTTTCCGAAGCGGGACATCCGGTGGTCGGCGATCCGCTCTACGGCAGCAGCGTCAACCCCCTCGGGCGACTCGGTCTTCACGCGAAACTCCTCGGCTTCTCGCATCCGACCAGCGGGAAGAAAATGTCGTTCACGGCGCCGCTGCCGAAGTCGTTTCGCTTGTTGCAGTCTAAGTAAACGAGACCGCCAGCCGCGATCCTTCTTCCCGATAGATGGTGTCGACGAAGCGAATGCTGTTCGTTTTTAGCGACATGAAGAGCGAGGACGTTCGCACGCCGCCGCCGAAGAAACGCACGCCGCGGAGAAGGTCGCCGTCGGTCACGCCGGTCGCGCTGAAGATGATGTCGTTGCCTGCCGCCAGCTCGCCGGTGTCATAAATCTTGTCGCCGTCGGTGTAGCCCATCGACTTCAGTCGCTCTTCCTGCCATTTTTCGAGCGGCTTGAGTCGTCCCTGCATGCGTCCATTGAGACAGCGCATGGCGGCCGCAGTCAGCACGCCTTCCGGCGCGCCGCCGATTCCCATCGCGGCGTGAATTCCGGTCCCGCGAACGGCGGCGGCGATGCCGGCGGACAGATCGCCGTCGCTGATCAACTTGATCCGCGCGCCGGCCTCGCGAATCTGCGCAATCAGATCGTGATGCCGTTCGCGATCGAGTACAACGATCGTCAACTCGTCGACGTCGCGCTGAAACGCTTCCGCGATCTGGTTGAGGTTCTCCTGCACCGACTTGCCGAGGCTCACGAACTCCGCGGCAGTCGGTCCGACCACGATCTTGTCCATGTAAACATCGGGAGCGTTCAACAGACCGCCCTTTTCTGAGGCGGCCAGGACGGCGATGGCATTGGCGGATCCGGTGGCGCAGAGGTTCGTTCCCTCCAGCGGGTCGACCGCGATGTCGACCTCCGGGTAAATCTCGCCCTCGGTCCAGCCGCGGCCGAGGGGCTCGCCGACATAGAGCATCGGCGCCTTGTCGCGCTCTCCCTCGCCGATGACGACCGTGCCGCGCATCTTGAGCCGGTTCAGCTCTTCGCGCATCGACTCGACGGCCACTTGATCGGAGTATTTCCGCTTGCCGTAGCCCATGGTGCGGGCGGCGGCGATGGCGGCTTTCTCCGTGACACGCAAGAAGCCAATCTCGAGACTCGATTCCATTTTGGCGGGCACTGTAGCAGAAAATGTTCGCCGTGAAGGTCGGCAGGCCTGACCCCGTTAGCGCGTGATCAAGGCCCGAACTTCGGGATGATGGATGCGGCCGCCGAGGAGTGCGACGCGGACGACGACGGAGAGCGACCACAGAAGCACGATCACCATCACCACTTCCATCCACCGTGGGCGTGCAGGGCGTCGCCGTCCGACGAATAGCGTAATGAGCGCGAAACCCGCGGCCACGCCCGACGAGACCAAGACAAATACGGCAGCCTGCTCATGCGGTCCGATCACCGTTTTCTCGACGCCGGCGATGGGAGGGCCGTCCTTGATGATGTCTGCCGCCTGATCGCCGGTGTAGTAGGCGGCCACCCCGCAAAGTGCCGCCACGATGGTGATCACCAGACCGGCCGTGACGATGCTGGGGTTCCGGATCATCATGCCGATCAAGATGAAAAAGAACGCGAAGAGCGTGGCGTAAAGCGGCGAGTGGTTGATGGCCAGATGGATGTGGAGGAAATTCATTTCTTGGCAGTCTCCGCCGCGCGCCGTTCGGTCGCTTCGCGCTCGGCCTGCGCGCTCATGGGCGGATTGTAAGCAGCGATTCCGGTGACCGCCTCGCCGATGATGAGGTTGTGGATGTCGTGGGTTCCTTCGTACGTCTTGACGGATTCGAGATTGAGCATGTGGCGGATGACCGGGTATTCGTCCGAGACGCCGTTGGCGCCGAGGATGTCGCGGGCCATCCGGGCGGTCTCGAGGGCGATGTTTACGTTGTTCATCTTGCCCATCGAAACGTGATGCGGCTTCAGCTTGCCCTGATCTTTCAATCGACCCATCTGCAGCGCCAGCAGTTGTCCCTTGGTGATCTCGGTGATCATCCAGGCGAGCTTGTTCTGCACCAGCTGATGCGATGCGATCGGCTGTCCGCCGAATTGAATCCGTGACTTCGAGTACTGCACCGCCGTGTTGTAGGTCGCCATCGCCGATCCGATCGCGCCCCATGCGACTCCATATCGCGCTTGTGTCAGGCAGGAGAGCGGATATTTCAGTCCGTTCGTTTCGGGCAGAACGTTGTCGGCGGGGATGCGGCAGTCTTCGAAGAAAAGCTGCGACGTCACCGATGCGCGCAGCGAGAACTTGCCCATGTGATAGGCGGTGCTGAAGCCGGGCGTTCCCTTCTCGACCAGGAATCCGCGGATGGATCCCTCGGCTTTCGCCCAAACGACGGCCACATCGGCGATCGAGCCGTTTGTGATCCACGATTTCGCGCCGTTGAGCACCCAGGAATCGCCTTCGCGGCGGGCGTTGGTGCGCATGCCGCCGGGATTCGATCCGAAATCAGGCTCGGTCAGGCCGAAACATCCGATTTTTTCTCCGGCCGAGAGCTTCGGGATCCAGAAATCTTTTTGCTTTTTCGAGCCGTAGCTGTAGATGGGAAACATCACCAGTCCCGACTGCACCGACGCGAACGAGCGCAGGCCCGAATCGCCGCGTTCGAGCTCCTGCATGATCAGGCCGTACGCGACGTTGTTGAGGCCGGGGAGGTCGTATTCCTTGATGGTCGCGCCGAAGAGGCCCATCTCGGCCATCTTGGGAATGAGCTGCATGGGGAACTTCTCTTCGCGATTGGCGTGCTCGATGATGGGGAGCACCTCCTCGTCGACGAAGTCGCGCACGGTCTGGCGGACCATCAGCTCGTCTTCGCTGAAGAGCGAGTCGATGTCCATGTAATCCACGCCCGGGAAACTGGCCATGGCGCGAATTATAGTCGGGCGACGTCGCTTCCATTTTTCGGGGTAGCAGATCTTCACGCCGGATCACTACTTACCGATGCTCCATCCATCAGCGCGTGAGCTTCGGGGATTTGGCCGATGGATATCTCGCGGACTGCCTCGAAAGAGAGGACGTCACGCATGTGAACGAACTCGCGGCACTGGTTCGCATGACCGCCGGCGATTTCAGCAATCTCTTCCTCGAGGTCGTTGGTGAGCGGCCAAGCGAATACCTCAAGCGCGGCCGCGTCGAGCGCGCGAAGTATTTGCTCGCCACGACGGATCTACCAATGAACACGATCGCGTACAAGTGCGGGTTCGGCACACGACGAACGTTCTTCCGCACATTCAAGCGCGTCGTCGGGATAACACCTCGGTCCTACCGCCTGCGGCCACGGAAAGCCAAGAGCTGAGCCCGCTTGATGCGCTCCAAATATTGTCTCTTCCAGACGACTCAGACCGCCCCCTAGAATCCCGTCGCGCGCAATTTTGATCGCCAGAAGGAAAGAGAGAATGACAGTTAGATGGAAGATCACCGTATTAGTCTCCGTGGTTCTAACCGTAACGAGCACAGCTGTGGCAGCGGCAGAGACGTGGACCAAGGTCCTGCTCAGCAGACAAGGTTCAGGAACGATCGATGCCGCCGCAATGGCGCAACTGACTGCGATAGGCGCTCGCGAGCTACATCAGTACCCGGCATTTACGCTCGTCCAGGCGCCACAGCAAAACGTCAATCAACTCGTACGCCGCGCAAACCAGTTTGGTATAAACGCCGAGCGGCGTGATGACTTCGACAAGGTCTTTCTTCCACGCATGACGGTCGACACGCGGCTAGCGGCGCCGCGTACAGATTATGCTGAGGGAACAACTGGATTGTACGTCGTGCAGTATGTCGGGCCACCGAAACCCGCATGGCTGGACATCACACGGTACGGCGCGATCCCGCTACAAGCCGTTCCACAAAACGCACTGATCGTTACGGCGACGCCCCTTGCTATTCGCCAGCTGGAAGCTGGCGCGCCGATGGTCCAATGGGTCGACCGATATGACGCAGCAATGAAGACAGCGCTTTTCGCCACCACTGAACCGACCGCCAGGCTGATTGTGCAAGTCGCCAACGTCTCCGGGCGCGAGGCGGTGCGCGACCAAATAGCATCCCTGCCGGGCGCAAATGCGCGAGCGGAGCAGGTCGGCGGCGACTATTTCGTCCACGCACAACTCACCGGCGCGCAAGCCGACGCGCTGCTGCGTCATCCGCTGGTCATGGGGATACATCGCGAGCCGCATTTTCGTCCCTCCGACGAGCGGCAGGCGCTCAGCGGGTCGATGACCGGCGGGGGAACAGCACCGGCTCCTGGGTATATTGCTTGGCTTGCCAGCAATTGTGCCGTTTGCTCGAATTTGAACGCAGAAGGCTTTCGGGTCGACATCGCTGACACTGCTCTTGACAACGCCACAAACGCCGCGGCGCACGCAGACCTAGCGGGCCGGGAATTTTTTGCTGGCAACTTCAATCCAGAACCGCAGTGCCCATTTGGTGCCGATCTGCGATGCGACCGGTTTGGCCACGGCACAATGGTGGCAGGCGTGATTGCTGGCAACGGCGCTACGGCCGTCAACGACACCGGTGGGTACCGCCTCGGCGTCGGAGTCGCGCCGAGCGCAGGCGTTAAGAGCACTAAGATTTTCAACGTTTTCAATGCTCAGCCAGCAGGGACAATTTTTGATTGGGCCAGCGACGCGGTCAACGCCCCCAATAACGCGTACATCCAAAACCATTCGCACAACGATTATCCCGATGCCTTCAATCCGCCGCAGTACGTCAGTGGACAGTACACTCTCACGAGCCGGCAGTACGATATGGCCGTCCGTGACGCGGATAACAACTGGGCCAACGGAGTGACGCCGGTTACGATCACTGTTTCGAGTGGCAATATTGATCAATCTGTCGGCGACGCGAACCCGCTACTGGTCTTGCCGCCGGCGACGGCGAAGAACGTCATCGCGGTTGGAGCGGCCGAAAACTATCGTCCAGATCAGGATCCAGCTGCGTGCCATGGCACCCTCGCAGACAGCTACCTCAATCTAAGCATCAATAGTAAGCGCAGCATGTTGAACGCGAGTATCTTTAAGCCGGACCTGGTCGCTCCTGGCACAATGATCGTCAACCCACGGAGTGGCGGCCAAGACGGAAACATACATTGGTGCGATGACGCTCCCTACGGCAGCTTTATCTACACGATGGAATCAGGCACGAGTTTTTCAGCACCAGCAGCAGCCGGAGCGGCACTTCTAGCAAGCAGGGTGTACTCGGCTAGCCCTAGTGCCGCACAACCTGCCCTTCTAAAAGCGATCCTGACCGCTGGCGCGCGCAGTGTGATCAACGGCACTGATCGACGCACCGGAGGAACCATCGGAGCCCGACCGAACAACCGAGTAGGATTCGGCCTGCTGACCTTGGCACCGCTCTTCTCAAGTCTTGGCAATCAGTATGTCAACGAGAACACAATTCTCTTTACGTCCGGCGCGTCGTGGAGTCAGGAGTACACGCCTGTGGACCAGAATCAAACAGTCACCATCGTCCTTGCCTGGAGCGACGCGCCCGCCGCCGCCGGCGCAACGAACACTCTCGTCAACGATCTGGACCTATTTGTTGACGCCTTACAGCTAGGAATGTGCTCACGCACGTACGTCGGCAATTACATAAGTCAGACATCGGAAGCATCAATACCGGGCGTCTGCGGTTTCGCCCCCGCAGTGGACTCCGCCAACAACGTTGAAATCGTGCGCTTCATACCAGGCAATGCCAACACGTTTCGCGTTACCGTTCGCGGTACCAGTATCTCCGCAGGAGCGGTGCCCAATCAGCCAGCTCCCAACCAAGATTTTGCACTCTATATCAGCAATGCTCGACTCTAAAATTATGAAGATACTTGTTTTTTTCTCGTTCACCTTTCTCTTGGCCGGAACCGCAGCCGCAGCCACTGTCACGCGCCTTGTACCGGTCTTTGCTGAGAAAGTCCTTGGCAAAGAAGGATCAATATGGCAGTCGGAGTTACGCCTTTACAACCGTAGCCAGCAGGCCCAAACCGTACGCGTTGAACGATTATTACCTGGGGATGGTGTCATGTGTGCCGGTTTCGTACCAATTACGATGCAGCCAGGCACGCTCGCGCAGATTCGGTCGCTGGCGTGCCCTGCTGGCGCAGCGGCTGCGGTAGAAATCACTGCCGACGACACGATAGAAATCGCCATCGTGATCACGAACTTTGGTGGAATTCCGCAGGACCCGTGCTGTCTGGCCGGATTCACGCAGAATATCCCTGTGCTGCCAACAAGCAATGCATACTCACTCTCGCGCACCGTGGCGAACTTACAGATTCCGGTCGTCGAGTTCAGAAATATTGGCCGTCATAACCTGATCTTCGTCAACCCAAACGACACTCCACTTTCCGTGACGCTACGATACTTTAATGACGCAGGCGCTTCCAGCGATCTGTTTCGAAATACGAACGTCACAATTTCCCCGCGCAGGAGCATGTCCCTTCGGCAGTTGAAATCTGAGAGGCGATTCCTGTCCATTGTGGCTTAAGCCGTCTTCGCGAGCGACTGTTTAGCATCGATCGCTCGATCAAGAATGTCGATCAGGCGTTTCA
>Ga0137388_10000145_pt1 | contig 36510 bp, 29 predicted proteins | sample 15con2h14AmetaG_FD_104644 | JGI IMG/M metagenome (GOLD analysis project Ga0137388, IMG submission 104644) | Vadose zone soil microbial communities from Angelo Coast Range Reserve, California, USA - 15con2h1.4A metaG | ecosystem: Environmental > Terrestrial > Soil > Vadose zone > Saprolite...
CCCAAGCCGTTCCGTCCCGACGAAGTCGTGCTCACACTACGGAAAGCAGAGGAGCGAGAACGGCTGCGGCAGGAAGTCGCCGGCCTCAGGGCACAGCTGGCGACCGGGCCGGCGGAGCGGGGACTCATCGTCGAGAGCGCCGCGATGCGTCACGCGCTCGAGCTCGTCACGCGCGTCGCCGAGCACAACACCACGGTCCTGATCACGGGTGAGAGCGGGACGGGGAAGGAAGTCATCGCGCGGGCGATCCACCACGCCAGCCCGCGCGCCGGCAAGGCGTTCGTCGGCATCAACTGCGCCGCCATTCCCGAGGCACTGCTCGAGTCGGAGCTGTTCGGCCACGTGCGGGGAGCGTTCACCGGTGCGAGCTCGGACAAGACGGGACTGTTCGAGGCCGCCAATGGCGGGACGATCCTCCTCGACGAGATCGGCGAATTGCCGCTCGGATTGCAGGCGAAGCTGCTGCGCGTGCTGCAGGAGAATGAGATCCGTCGCGTCGGCGATCAGAAAACGCGTCGGGTGGACGCGCGCGTCCTCGCCGCCACGGCGCGCGACCTCGAAGCGGAAGTCCGCGCGGGGCGGTTTCGCGAGGACGTGTTCTATCGGATCCATGTCGTGGTGATCGCGCTGCCGCCGCTGCGCGAACGGGAAGAGGACATCGCGCCGCTGTCCCGGCACTTCGTTGCGCGGTTGGCGCAGCGGTTCGGCCGCCCGTTGTCACTCAGCGCTGATGCGATTGCTTGGCTCGAGCAACAACCCTGGCCGGGCAACGTTCGCGAGCTCGAGAACGCGATCGAGCGCGCCGCGGTACTGAACGAAAAGCCGGTCTTGGAGCAAGGGGACTTTCAGATGGTTCCGGGCTTGAACACAAGAAACAGCGGGTCAGGGGGTGAGGACCCTGGGGACGGGACCCTGAAGTCCGTCGTCGAGGATGCCGAGCGTCGAGCGATTATTGACGCCTTGAAGGCGACCGAGGGCAACCGCCGCGCCGCCGCGGAGCGGCTGGGTGTGAGCCTCCGCACGCTGTTTTACAAGATCGAACGTTATGGCCTGGCCTAGGCGCCTCCGCGTCTAGGCGTGCAGTTCTTTGCACAAGTGCAGTATTCTGCGGTGTTTCTCGACGACGTATCTCAACGTATCTGCTTGGCGCATTTGCAGTTACGCTCAGGCATAGAACCTGTAATAGGGGGTGGTCGAACAGGGGGTTCCATGGGTCGCAAAGGATTCAGCACCATCGAAATGATCATCGTCGTGATCCTGATCGGCGTGATTGCCTCGATCGGGTTTCCACGGCTGAGGGATGGGCTCGAGAAGCAAAACGTCCGCAGCGCCAAGGCGCTGATCGCGACGCTGGCGGCGACGGCGCGCGGCGCGGCGATTCAACGCGGCTGCTCCGCGACGCTGAATATGACCGTGGACAGCATCTGGGTGACGGCGTGCGGAGTCAATCCGCCCGCGGCGTCGGTGCAAGTCGGGACGAAAAAACTGGTCGGGGATGAATTCAGCGTGACGCTGAACCCGAGCGCGGCCACCGTCGTGTACGATCCGCGCGGCATCACGACCCAATTTCAAACCACCACGATTCAGGTCATCGGACCGCATTACAGCGATTCGGTGGTCATCAACGAGGTGGGGAGAGTAAAGCACCAATGAACACCATCAAGAACCGCAAGGGTTTCACGATCATCGAGGTCATCATTGCGATCATCGTACTGACCGTCGGCGTACTCGGCATGGTGACGACCGCCGCCCTCGTGACACGGATGATCGCGCGCGGGCAGCGCTCCGCGCAGGCCTCGGCGTTTGCGGCCCGCCGGCTCGAGCGCATGCGCGTCGCGGCGTGCGTTGACGTACAGCGCGTCAACGGCAGCGACACCCTGTACCGTGGGTCGACCTGGGTGGCGCTGAACAACTGGACGTTTACGGATGCCGGTAATCTGAACTACCGGCTCAAAATCCTGAGCATCTACAAGACGGATCAGGATAAAACTCGCAGAGACTCTACGGAGACCACGATTTCATGCAACACATTCTTATGAGCCGCGGCCGCCGCGGTTTCACGATCATCGAGGTGCTGGTTGCGCTCGTGCTGTTGGGATTGGTGAGCGCCGCCCTGTACCGCGTGCTGGTCAACAACCAGCGCCTCTACATGGCTCAGACGCAGCGCATCGATCTGTCGCAGAACATCCGGGCCGCCAGCACGATTCTGCCGGCCGAGTTCCGGGAGCTCGATGCCTCGGAGGGCGACATCAGCGCGATGTCGGCCACGAGCATCTCCATGCGCGCGATGCGCTGGCTCGGGTTTGCCTGCAATACTCCGGCGTTGGGCGGCGCGCTGACCTCCGTTTCGGTCATCGTCCGCGGCGGGGCGCCCGGTCAGCCACTGTTTTTCGGCGCGCGGGGGATCGACAATAGCAAGGATTCCGTGCTGATCTATTACGACGGCAACGTGAACTCGCGCACCGACGATTTCTGGGCGACGGGCTCGATCACCGCGGCGCCCAACGGGCAGAACTGCAATGACGGCACGAACGGGCAGCGGTTGCTCGTGAATCTCAACCTGCTCGGACTCGGCCCCAATGTCGCCGGCGCGATCCCGCTGGGTGCTCCGGTCCGGGGTTTCGAGCGCGTCATCTACCAGCTGTACCAGGCACCCGGCGATACGTCCTGGTACGTCGGCTTTCAGCCGCAAGGGCAGTCGATGCAGCCGCTGATCGGACCCGTGCTCGCCAACGGCTTGACGTTCCAGTACTACAACGCCAATGGCGCCGTCACGGCCATCAAGAACCAGGTTGCGCGGATCGACATTACCGTCCGCGCCAGGACCGTCTCGGCGGTTCGCGCGGGTGGCCAGGCCGCGGCGGCGACGGTGGTCGATAGTGTCGTCACCAGTGTGGCATTGCGAAATAACCGGCGGTTTTAGGGCCGACCGGAAACCCACGAAGGAGTCAGGCATGAAACGGATCTTGCGGGACGAGCGCGGTATGGCGCTCGCAGTTGCGATCTTCGCCCTGGTGGTTGTGGGGGCGCTGGTCGCCGGAGCGTTCTTCGCCGGAACTCAGGAACAGCGGGTCGGTGAAAACCAGCGCCGCGTCCAGGCCTCATTCGGCGTGGCCGAAGCCGGGGCGCAGGAACGGGTGCTGAGCTGGGATCCCTCGACCATGAACAAGCGCCCTCTGTACTGCAACTGCGCGGGCGGCGACTCCGTGGTGATTCCGGATACGCAGGCGCCGAGCGGGAGCGGCAGCTACGGCGGGAACAGCTACAAGGTTGGCCCGAACCTCTTCTTGATCGATGTGACGGGTCGCGACAAGGCCAGTGCTGCCGGCGCTATCGCCGGTGGTGGCGGCGCGCGCCAGCGCATTGGGATGATTACGCGCCTCGCGCCGGTCGACTTCGGCATCCACGCGTCCCTGACCACTCAAGGCTCGGTGAGCGTGGGCGGAAACGCGGACATCAATGGCGCTGACCAGATCCCGACTGGCTGGACGAGCTGCGATCCTCCGGGGCTGCCGCAACCCGGCGTCCGCGATCAGGGCGGAAACGTGTCCGAAACTGGTAACGGCACGGTGCTGGGGAATCCGCCGGTTGTGAATGATCCGACTATCAACAGCAATACGTTCACCACGTTCGGCGGGGCGACGTTCGCCCAGCTCGCCGCACGCGCGACCGTCACGATTCCGAGCGGGAACTACTCCACGGCACCTGTCGTGACGAATGGCGTCTGCGATAAGGCCGTCCTCACGAACTGGGGCGACGGAGACAACCCGGCCGGGGCGTGCGGCAGCTATTTCCCGATTATCTACGCCTCGGGTACGATTACCCTGAACAACACCCAGGGACAGGGTATCTTGTTGGTAAATGGTGACTTGAACATAACGGGGTCATACCAGTTCTACGGCATCGTCATCATTCAAGGCGATCTGAAGACGGCCGGTGGTGGCACGACAGAGGCGCACTTCTGGGGGGGCGTCATGGCCAAGAACGCCGACCTCTCGGTCCAGAACCTGAGCGGTAAGGCGACGCTGAACTACTCTAGCTGTAGTATTAACGCGGTGTTACAGGCCACGAGCCCGATTTCGATGATGCGTTCCAGGGGCTGGACACAGCTCTACTAAGTGGCCTAAGTCGCAGTAGCCAAAACAGTTGTTGCTTCGGCCTCAAGTCGATTCGAGGCTTGACAGGATAAGGGGCGGGGCCTATTGTAGTTTGCCCTCGCCCCTTCTTGTCTCTACGCCAAAAGGTGCACATGGCCCTTTTTGGGTTATTTGGCGGCAAAAAAACCTCAGTCGGCCTCGATATCGGCTCCGGTATCATCAAACTCGTGGTCATCGACCACGGGGGGAGCGAAGCCGAGCTGACTAAGGTCGCGACAACGGAAGTCGCCGCCGACGCCATCGTCGAGGGCGAAGTCATGGACCCCGGCCTGGTTTCGGAGGCTATTCGGGGTCTGTTCGAGGCGGCTGGCGTCAAGCGCAAATCGGTCGTCACGGCCGTCGGCGGCCGCGACGTGATCGTCAAGAAAATCCAGATGGACCGGATGAAAGAAGCCGATGCCCGCGAGGTCATCCGCTGGGAAGCCGAGCAGCACGTGCCGTTCGATATGGCCAACGTGGAGCTCGACTTCCAGATCCTCGATCCGGACGCCGAAGGCCTTCAAATGAACGTGCTGCTCGTCGCCGCCAAACGAGAGTTGGTGGAGAGCAGAGTTGGGTTGTTAACCGAGGCCGGGCTCGATCCCTCCGTCATCGACGTCGATGCGTTCGCGATCCACAACGCCTTCGAGCTGAACCACCCCGACGCGATGCAGGGCGTCGTGGGACTCGTCAACATCGGTCACGAAGTGACCAATGTGAACATCCTCGAAGATGGCATCCCCGTGCTGACCCGTGACCTCTCGGTCGGCACGCGGCGCTTCCGCGAAGATCTCCAACGCGAAAAGGGTCTCGCGAGCGAAGAGGCCGAGAAGGTCATTCAGGGGTCGTCGCAGCACGCGGATCTGGCCGGGTATGTCAGCGCCCGCGGCGAAGAAATCGCCACGGGTGTCGAGCGCGCCGCGGCATTCCTCGCGACCGCGTCGCGCTCGGCCGGCGGACTGTCCCGCGTCTACACGACGGGTGGCGGGGCCCGCATCCCGGGCCTCAACGATGTCCTCGGCGCTCGACTGAGAGTGCCGATCGAGCTGGCGAATCCCGTGCAGCGGTTGCGTGTGCGGGATGATGTGTTCGAAACGGTACCGGTTGACGAGGTCGCGCCGCTGCTCATGCTGGCCGTCGGTTTGGCGCTGAGGCGCGCCTCATGATTGAGATAAACCTACTCCCAGGAAAGAAGAAGGCCGCGAAGGGCGCCGGCATGAAGCTGTCCATGCCGGACTTCAAGGGCCTGATCGCGCAGGTCAAGGATCCGTGGCTGATCGGCGCGATTGGCGCGTGGGTGCTCGTCGGTGGCGGCGGCGCATTGCTGTTCATCACCGACCGCGCCCGTCTCGCCGCCGCGGAGACGCGACTCGAGAGCGTGCGGACCGAGAAGCGACGGTACGACATCGTGATCGCGCAAAAGCGGCAGGCCGAGAAGGTGCGCGATTCACTGCTCTATCAGATCAACGTGATCCGCCAGATCGACGGGGATCGCTACATCTGGCCGCACGTCCTCGACCAGGCGACGAAGGCACTGCCGCCGTACACCTGGATCACAGAGGTGCGCTCCGCGTCGGCCATCGTCGCGCCTGGAGCCGGGCAACCGAACAATGGACCGGTCACCGTCGAGCGGGACTCGACCGGGGCACCGGCGGTGAGCGTCTCGATCCAAGGGCGTACGGTCGACATCCAGGCCTACACGACGTTTCTGCGGCAGCTCGCCGCGTCGCCGTGGTTCACCGACGTGACGCCCGCCAGCTCGCAGACGGTGATCGAAGCCGATCGTCCCGTCACATCGTTCACGGTGACGGTGCGCTATCGGGTCGCGGATTCGGTGTACATCCGCACAGTCCCGCTCGTGCAATCGGTGAGGTAGAGGACTATGGCACTCGGTTTTCCGACCGATCAACGGGGCCAGATCATGCTGTTGCTCGTCGTAGCGGCCCTGGCCGGGGGCTACTTCTTCTGGACGAAGAAGCACACCCCCGACATCGCGAGGATCACGGACGCCAATCAGGAGTCCGACAGCCTCGAGCGCATCGTCGCGGCCGCCAAGGCAGACCTGGCGAGCGGCAGCATCGAGGATTTGCGCCGGCGCGTGGAAGAGTATCAGGGCTCGCTCGAGCTGATGCGACGGCTGGTGCCCGATCGCAACGAAGTGCCGACGCTGATCGACGACATCTCGACGAAGGCCAAGGTGCGTGGCATCACCATCGGCAAGATTCAGCCGCTGCTCCCCGAGCCCGGATCGCCCTTCGATACGTACCGCTATCGGCTCGAGGTCTACGGCCATTACGACCAGATCGGCGAATATCTCGCGGACGTCGCGTCGCTGCCGCGCATCATCGTGCCGCAGGACGTGATGCTCTCGTCGGCATCGCCGGCCGCGCAGAAGCTGCTCGGCGATACGGCGGGTGCGTTGCTCCTGGCCGAATTCTCGATTCGGACGTTCGTGAAGGCAGCGGCTCCGCCGCCGCCCAAGCCCGCGGGAGCACCTCGTGCGCGCAGCTAGCCCCGCGCCGGCAGCGATCGCGCTTGCATTCGCCCTGGTGTCGGCACCGGCCGCTGCGCAGCGACCGGAGCGGGACACGACGGCCGTGCAGCCCCAGTCCCTGATTCGCGAAGTGTTCGCGTACGAAGGCGGCGGGCGCGATCCGTTCATGTCGCTGCTCAAATCGGGCGACGTCCGGCCGCTGATTTCCGACTTGAAGCTGACGACCGTCGTGTACGACGGGCGGTTCGCATCCCGCAGCGTCGCCGTGCTGCGGGACATCACCAATCGCCGCATCTACCGGGTGAAAACGGGCGACATCATCGGGCGCTTGAAGGTCACGCAGATCCGGCCCCGTGAGGTCGTGTTCACCGTACAGGAATTCGGGTTCGAGCGGCAGGAAACGCTGTCGCTCGCCAAGCGGGAGGAGACGCCATGAAGGCTCTATGTGGCCTCACGCTCTTGCTCGCCGTCGTTGCTCCCCGGGCCCTTGCGGGGACAACGATGGACGGGCGGGACGGAGAGGTGCGGGGTGTGAGCGTAGTGCCGGCCACCGGCAAGGTCGAGATCGTCATCGACGTGCAGGGGGCCGCGCTGATCCAGGACTTCACGCTCTCGAATCCCGCGCGGCTCGTCATCGACCTCCAGGGCACTCGGCTCGCGGGGCCTGTGGCGTTGTACGACGGCCAGAATCGTGGCGGCGTGCGCAACGTGCGCTACGCGCAGTTCAAGCCCGACGTCGTTCGCGTCGTGATCGATCTCGACGCGCTGAAGGACTATCAAGTCGAGCGTGGGGCCGGACAGGTGCGCGTGCGCATCGGCACCGAGCGCACCGCCTTCGCCGCATGGTCGAGCAACACCGTGGCGCCGGCGGCGCCGGTCGCCGTGGCGAGCCGTGCAGCGGCGCCTCCCCCCGCGGCGACCAGCGGTCCGGACCAGGCCGCGCGTGTCACCACGCCGACATTGGCCCAACCGATGTCCATCGAGGAATACCTCGCGGCGCACCGCGCCGAAGTGGCGCAGTCGCAGGCGGCGCGCATCACCGTGCAGTGGGACAACGCGAGCATCGAGGACGTCGTCGCGGGCTTCGCGGCATTCAGCGGCCGCACGATCATCCTGGGCAAGGACGTCAAAGGCAACGTCACCGCCGAGGTCAAAAACCAGCCGTGGGACCTGGCGATGTACGCCGTGCTCGAATCACAGGGCCTCGCCGTGAAGACGCTCCCCGGCGGAATCCTCAACGTCGTGAGTCAGATCGAGCTGGCGCGCGCCGACTCGACCGTGCCGATCACGACGCGCCTCGTGCGCGTCAACTACGCGAAGGCGACCTCGCTCGTCCCGTCTGTGGCGTCGATTCTCAGCAAGCGCGGCAACGCGGTGGCCGACTCGACGAGCAACTCGCTGGTGATCACCGAAGTCACCTCGCGCATCGACGAGGTCGTGGAGTTCGTGAAGGGTCTGGACCAGCGCACGCCGCAGGTCTCGATCCAGGCGAAGATCATCTTCGTGGACCGCCAGGACGTCGAGCAGATCGGCGTCAAGTACGATCTCGGGTCGACGACCCAGTTCTTCAACAAGCTCATTCAGCGCCCCGATCCGCGCACCGCCAAGCCGGTCGATACCGACCTCGACGGCGTACCCGACGCGCTCGTGCCCACGGCGAACTTCCCGTCCAACGAGAACATCGTCTCGCTGGGCGGCAACTCCCTCTCGGCGCTCGGCAACGCGAGCCAGGAAGTCGTGAATCCGGCGCTCGACCTCATTTTCTCGACGGCGATCGGCAACTTCGATCTGACGGCGTTCCTGCAGGCGCTGCAGAGCGTCGAGCTGGCGGACATCCAGGCAGAGCCGACGATCACCACGCTCGATAACCGGCAGGCGGAGATTCTCGTCGGCGACCGTGTGCCGATCCGCGTCATCGACGTAAGCGCGGTTGCGGGCGGGGGCGGCACAGGGGGTACGAACGTGCCGCGCGCGACGGTGCAATTCCAACAGACCGGTATCAACCTCCGCGTCACGCCGCACGTGACGGGCACGCGTCAGATCCTGATGGAGGTGCATGCCGAGCGCTCCAACGTCCGTCCCGCGTCGGTGGACATCGGATTCACGTTCCAGACGCAGCAGGCAGACAACCAAATCCTGGTCAATGACGGCGAAACGGCCGTAATTGGCGGACTTACGGTGACTGAGGTCACGGTAACGAAGTCCGGAATTCCGTTTCTTGTAGATCTGCCGATTCTGGGCAAACTGTTCGGGTTCACGTCCCAGATCGAGAGTCGGCGTGATCTCCTGATTCTGATCACGCCACACATCATCGATGATTTGGTCGCGCCCAGCGGGCAGTAATCCCGCGGGCCGATACGAGCGGAGAGGGTAGATATGCGGCTGGTCAGAGGCAGTACCGCAATACTGAGTATCGGCTCGCTCGCGCTGGTGGTCTACGCGTGCGAGACGACGCGCCGTATTGGCGGCGTCCAGCCCGACACCCAGTCGCCGGTGATCACCCTCACGAACACCGCGGGGGATACGCAGGACATCGCCGGCGGGCTGCGCTTCAACGTGCAGGCCAATGACAATCTGGGTCTGAAGACCATCGACCTGCGGTTCAGCGGCGGTCTGAACGGCGTGCTCGACACCATTTTTCACACCGCGGTCACAGTTTACAACGTCGCCCGCACTCTCACGTTCGGTGCGAACTCGGGCAACGGCGGCAACATCAGGATCATCGGCCGCGCCACCGACGGCAACGACAATTTTTCCGAAGACACGATCACCATCTTCCTCAAGAACATCCAGGCACTCCAGATCACGCTGATATCGCCTACCGCTGGTGCGGTCGCGTCGCAGAACCGCTCCATCCCCGTCGAGGTCCGCGCGATCCAGAATTCGGGCATCGCCAAAATCGGTTTCCTCGTGAACCCGCGGTCCTCCGTGAGCAATCCCACGACGCCGCCGAACGACTCCATCGTGTTCCTCGGCACCCTGCGGGACACCGTCGACTACACCGATACGCTCACGGTCCTGGCCGCCACGGGGACCTTCGACGTGATCGGATTCGCCGAGGACTCGGCGGGACGACGCCTGTACACCAACATCGTCACGGTCACGATCCAGTCCGCCGCCAACGACGTCACTCCGCCGCTAGTGGCCCATAAGATCAGCCCGCGGGTCGAGGTCGACGACACGGTCATCGTGCGCGCCACCGACGCCAGCGCCATTGCCTGGATCGGATTCCGGGTCGACACGGGTCCCGCGCCCGGTGTGCTGCTCAAATTCGACACCATCTTTGTGGGCGCCGGGAACCTCACCGACGTCACGCGCCGGGCCAGCCTCGCCCTCGGCACCGTGCTGCCGCCGGGCATCTTGCCAAAATCGATCGTCGTGCGCGGCTACGCCTGCGACGCGGCGACCGCACGCAACTGCTCGTACACGAACACCACGACGCTCTTGCCCGTCGCGCCCATGCGTGGCGCCAACATGAGCAAGGCTTCCGGTCCCGGTCCCAGTATGTCGCCGGCCGGCTTGATCGACACGGTGATCGTGGTCAACGGCATCACCGTTCCGCTCCAGGGAGCGGGGAGCATCGCCGACGCCATTTACAACGCCAATCGTCGCGAGCTCTACCTGACCAACCCGGCATTCAATCGGGTCGACGTGTTCCAGGTTGCCAACACGTCGTTCGTCGCCGGGGGCATTCCGACCGCCGGCGGCCAGCCGTGGGGCATCGCGCTTTGGCCGCGCGACACGCTCGGCGGCTACAAGGACACGCTCATCGTCGCAGATGCCGGCGGCACGTACCTCGGAATTATCAACGTCGGAGCGGGCGGCCCTCGCCAGATCATTTGGCGCCAGGATCTCCCCGACTACGTCATTCAGACGTTTAAGGTCGTCATACAGGTCGGCGGCTCGACGGTGCACATCACCGACTATCACACCTCCGATCTGCCGCAATACGTGGCCACTGTCTGCCGGCCGACCTCCGGCAGCTCGACGTGCGCCGCGGACTCGGTGTACGCGATCTATTCGACCGCCCCCACCGGTGCTGAAACGTCGCCCTTCAACGGGCGCGCGACGCTGCGGATGGAGAAGCTCATCAACACGGCGAACCCGGCGCTGAAATTCGGGCACCTTTTCTGGGAAATTGGGACGTCGTCTTTCACCACCGGGAGCGATACCCTGCGGGTCGTGCTGACGCGTGGCCGTACCTTCGCGAAGGTCATCCTCTCCGCGTGCGCAGGCGTAACCGTGCAATTGGCCTCGATGGGACTGGGTGACCGAACGTTCGCGCGGAACTCCGGGAACTTCACCCACGCGTTCTTCGGGGAAGGTGGCAACGTCAGCGCCCAATTTGCGCGGGTTATGGCATACGACGCGCGCGCCCAGCTCTTGGAAACCGCGTCTACGACCTGCAGCACCGGTAACGGCACGACCGACACCGGGCAGCGGGACGTTGATTTTGGGATGTCACCCGGACTCGATGTCAGCGACTTCATCGCCAACACGGGCGTGAAGGTCGTGTCGGTCGCGACGAACTTCAACGGACTGACGAATGCCGTGCGCGCCGATTCGATCTACTACCTGGATCAGGACCTGCGCCGCAAGGTGACATCCGCCGCGCCTCCGGGGCCGTCGCCCCTCACACCCGGCATGGACATGAACTACTTCCACGATTTCGCGCCGACGGGCGACTGCCCGCCGACCGCCACATCGTGCGGTGGCGGCACGGACAAGAATCAGCGCCTCATCTTCTCGGCGAACCCGAACGGCAATATCGACGTTTTCGACACCTACTTCGGGGATTTCCTCGGGGCGATCCCGGTACGCGATCCCGTGATCGGGCCGTTGCGGGTGGCGCGCGACGTCGGTGGCAACCAGCTACTGTTTGGGGTCACGGCGACCGGGCTCCTGGTTCTGCAACTGCCGCCGTTTGTGAACCCGCTGCCGGTGCCGCCGCGCTGACGCCTGCGGGCGTCCAGGACATGCTGGGGCCGAGCCCGACCGAGGTCGGGCTCGGCTGTTATATAGGAGAATGAAAGCAGGGCGGAGGGACGGATGACTTTCCGGTTTACGACGGCGGGCGAATCTCATGGCCGTGGCCTGGTGGGAATCCTCGAGGGCATTCCCGCCGGCCTCCCTGTGTCTGCCGCCGACGTGGACGTGGAGTTGAAGCGGCGCATGGCCGGCTACGGCCGTGGCGCCCGCATGAAAATCGAATCCGACCGCATCGAATGGCTGGCCGGCGTGCGCGCCGGCGAAACCCTCGGCTCCCCCATCGCGATGCTGATCTGGAATCGCGACTGGGAGCACTGGCAGGACGTCATGGCTCCCGAAGCCGACGCGACGCCCGATCCCCAGGGGGGGGGCCGCCGGCGCCAGGTGACGAGGCCCCGTCCGGGCCACGCCGATCTCGCCGGCTCCCTCAAGTACGACCGCCTCGACGCCCGCGACATTCTGGAGCGCGCCAGCGCCCGCGAGACCGTCGCTCGGGTGGCGTGCGGAGCGATCTGCAAGAAGCTGCTGCGCGAATTCAGCATCGAAATCGGCTCGCACGTAGCGGAGCTCGGGGACGTCATCGCGAACCACCATTCCCCATTCCCCACTCCCCTCAATGAGCGTGCGGACCAAAGCCCTGTCCGTTGCCTGGACTCCGAGGCCGAGCGGGAGATGATCGCGCGGATCGACGCCGCGAAGGCTGCCGGCGACACCCTTGGCGGCATCGTCGAAGTGATCGCCCAGGGCGTCCCGGTCGGGCTCGGATCGCACGTCTCCTGGGACAGAAAGCTCGACGGCCGGCTGGCACAGGCGCTGATGTCGATTCCCGCCGTGAAAGGGGTCGAGCTGGGGCTCGGGTTCGAGGCGGCCCGCCGCAAAGGCTCGGAAGTGCACGATGAAATCCTGCCGGGCTTCGCCCGCGCGACGAACCGTGCCGGCGGGACCGAGGGCGGGATGACGACGGGCGAGCCGCTCGTCCTCCGCGTCGCGATGAAGCCGATATCCACGCTGATGTCGCCGCTCAAGACGGTGGACCTCAAGACGGGCGGCCCCGCGCAGGCGCAGTCGGAGCGCTCCGATGTGACCGCCGTGCCCGCGATGGGGGTCATCGCCGAAGCGATGCTGGCGATCGTCTTGACCGAGGCGCTGCTGGAGAAATTCGGCGGCGATGCGTTGAGCGAGCTGAAGCGCAACGTGGACGGCTATCTCGCGCAGGTGCGCGCGCGCACCTCTAAGGGAGCGGCGGGAGCGGCGTCGTGAAAAAGCACATCGTGCTCATTGGACTGCCGGGCGCCGGCAAGAGCACCGTGGGGCGCATCGTCGCGGAACGGCTGCATGCGGGCTTCGTCGACATCGACACGATCCTGAATCGCAAAGAAGGCAAACCGATCTCCATGATCTTCGCCGAGAAGGGCGAGCCGGCGTTTCGAGACATGGAGCGAAAGGAAGTCGACGCGGCGCTCGCGAATCAGCCGGCGGTAATTGCGCCGGGCGGCGGATGGGCCGCGCAACCGGGCGCGCTCGAGGACGCAAGACACCGCGGGTACTTCGTTTATCTCAAGGCGCGCGCCGAAGTGGCAGCCGGTCGCGCGGAGCCGTCGGGAACCCGCCCCGTTTTAATGGGTGATGATCCCGTGGCACGCATGCGCGAGCTCTTCACGGCGCGCGACCCGTACTACGCCAAAGCGGATGCGACGGTGCAGACGGAAGCAAAGCCTGCGGAAAAAGTCGCTGATGAGGTCGTCCGGCTTGCGCAAATCAACGCTGGATGGTAGAGATGCAGCCGACCTGGACGTCTCGACGTCTAGGCATTTGAAACGAGGTTGATAGGTGCCTGATAAAGAAGAAGAAGTGAAACCAAAAAAGAAGCGGGCGCCGCGGAAGAAACCCGCGGAAGCCCCGCCGGCGGAAACTGAGATGACCGACGCCGCTCCTGAAAAGGGCGGCGTACTCGTCATTGTGGAGTCCCCGACCAAAGCGAAAACGATCGGCAAGTACCTGGGCCGCGGCTACACCGTCAAGGCGACCATCGGTCATTTGCGCGACCTGCCGAAGCGCGAGCTGGGCGTGGATGTCGAGAACAACTTCGCGCCGAAGTACGTGACTATTAAGGAAAAGGCAAAGACCCTGGCCGAGATCAAGAAGGCGGCCAAGGCTGCCGATCGCGTGCTACTCGCGACGGATCCTGATAGAGAGGGTGAAGCGATAGCCTGGCATGTGGCCTCCCAGTTAAATGGGAATGGAAACGTCCGGCGAGTGCTGTTCCACGAGATCACGAAAGACGCGGTCGCCGAAGCGCTGTCCAATCCCCTCGACATCGATCAACGCAAAGTCGACGCCCAGCAGGCGCGCCGCGTCCTCGACCGCCTGGTCGGCTACAAGGCCTCGCCCGTGCTCTGGAAGAGCATCAAGACCGGCCTGTCGGCGGGGCGGGTGCAAACCGTCGCGCTGCGGCTGATCATCGAGCGCGAGGAGGAAATCCGGAAGTTCGTGCCGCAGGAGTACTGGACCGTCGCCGCCGACCTCGAGAAGGACGGCCAGCCGTTCCAGGCCCGGCTGCAAAAGCTCGGGGGACATAAGCCCGAGATCAAAACTGAAGCGGCGGCGCGCGCCATCGTCGCCGAAGTCGAAAAGCTGCCGTTTGTCGTGACGTCGGTCTCGACCGGCGAGCGCCGCCGCAAGGCGCCGGCGCCCTTTACGACGAGCACGATGCAGCAGGAAGCGGCCAAACAGCTCGGGTTCTCGGCCGGTCGCACGATGCGCGCCGCCCAGAAGCTGTACGAAGGTGTGGAGCTGGGAGAGCAGGGGTCGGTCGGTCTCATCACCTACATGCGCACCGACTCTGTGCGTGTGTCGGATGCCGCGATCAAGCAGGCGCGCGAGTACATCAACGCACAGTTCGACAAGCGCTATCTGCCGGATGAGCCGAACGTGCACAAAGGCGGCCGGGGCTCAAAGGTGCAGGACGCGCACGAGGCGATCCGGCCGACTGAAGTCGGTCTCAAGCCCGATGACCTGAAGAAATACCTGGAACGCGACCTCTTTAAGCTCTACCAGCTGATTTGGCGGCGCTTCCTGGCCTCCCAGATGACGCCGGCAGTCTACGAGGCGACGAAGGTCGACTTCGACCTGGCCAACGGTCGCTTCCTGTTCCGCGCGACCGGCTCACGCGTCCTGTTCGACGGCTACCACGCGCTCTACAGCGAGGCCCACGAGGCCGAGGACGCCAAGACGCTCGACAGCCTCGCCCCCATTCCGAAGCTCGCCGAGGGCGACCGGGCGACGCTCAAGCAAGTCGTGCCCAGCCAGCACTTTACCGAACCGCCGCCGCGCTACAGCGAAGCGAGCCTGGTGAAGGAATTGGAGCGCCTCGGGATAGGTCGGCCGTCTACTTACGCGGCCATCATATCCACGCTCCGCACGCGGTGGTATGCGACCGCCAAGGACCGGCGCTTTCAGCCGACCCCACAGGGCGAGACCGTCTGGAAGGTGTTGAAGCGGTCGTTTCCGGAGGTCTTCGAGGTCGGGTTCACCGCGAACATGGAAAACGAGCTGGACAAGGTCGAAGAGGGCGACCTCGATTGGCATGCCGTCCTCGGCGAGTTCTGGGTTCCGTTCAATCGGGCGCTGGAAGCGGTGGACATCAACAAGATCATTCACGAAGTGCACGATCTCTCGGGTCTCGACACCGAGAAGTGCCCCAAGTGCGGCGCGCCACTCGAGGTGAAGAGCGGCCGCTTCGGGCCGTACATCGCGTGCGCGCGCTACGCGTCGAAGGAGTGCGACTACTCGCGGTCGATCAAGAAGGACAAGGTCCCCGATCGGCCCTCCGACGAGATCTGCAAGGAGTGCGGTGCACCGATGGTGATCAAGACGGGACGCTTCGGCGAGTTTCTGGCGTGCACGACGTATCCCAAGTGCAAATACACGCAGCCGGTGCCGCTCGGCATCAAGTGCCCGAAATGCAGCGTGGGCGATCTCGCGGAACGGCGCACCAAGCGCGGTCGGACGTTCTACGGTTGCTTGCGCTATCCGGACTGCGATTATTCGACTTGGAATAAGCCGGTCGCCGTCCCGTGTCCCAGCTGCGGGTTCGTGGGCATGGAAGAGATCAAGTCAAAGACGACGGGAGAAACGACGCGCAAGTGCCTCAAGTGCGGGCATACAATGACGGTGGAAGACACCGCCCCCGAACCCGAAGAGGTCGCATCGTAGACGTGATCGGTGGTGGCCTTGCGGGCTGTGAAGCCGCCTGGGCCCTCGCCGAGCGGGGAATACATGTAAGGCTGCACGAAATGCGACCGGTCAAGATGACGCCGGCGCATCAGACGGAGAGCCTCGCCGAGCTCGTCTGCAGCAACACATTCAAATCGGTCGAACCCACGCACGCGCACGGCCTGCTCAAGGCCGAGATGCGCCAGCTCGGCAGCATCGTGCTGCAGGCGGCGGACGAGGCACGGATCCCCGGTGGGAGCGCACTCGCGGTCGATCGGGTTGCGTTTGCGAAGGGAGTCGAGGCTAGGGTCTCGGGACACGGGAACATCACGATAGTTCGTGGTGAAGTTACCGATCTTCCCAGTCCGGGAATCATCGCCACTGGCCCCCTTACATCGGACGCACTCGCCAACGCAATCGCCGCGCGGCTGGGCGTGCAGTCGCTCGCGTTCTACGATGCCATCGCCCCCATTGTCTCCGTCGATTCGCTCGAGTACAGCCGTCTCTTCAAAGCCTCACGCTACGGCAAGGGCGGGGGCGACGATTACTGGAACGCGCCGTTCACGCGAGAACAGTACGAGGCCTTCGTTGCGGCGCTCATCGCGGGCGAGCAGTACGTCCCGGGTCACGAGTTCGATAAGGTGCCATACTTCGAGGGCTGTCTTCCCGTCGAAGAAATGGCGCAGCGGGGGCCGGAGACGCTCCGGTTTGGACCGATGAAGCCGATCGGTCTGCCTGGCGATTCTTATGCTGTGGTGCAATTGAGGCAGGAAGATCGAGCCGCGCAGATGTGGAACCTGGTTGGTTTTCAGACGCGTCTCAAAACCGGGGCGCAACAGCGGATCTTCCGGACTATTCCGGGCCTCGAGAACGCGGAGTTTCTCCGGTATGGGAGCATCCATCGCAACAGCTATCTCAACGCTCCCCAGGCCCTAACGCCCTACCTCTCTGCGCTCAATGATCCGCAGCTGCTGTTCGCCGGCCAGCTCACGGGCGTGGAGGGGTATACGGAGTCGGCGGCGACGGGAATGCTCGCCGGGATCAATCTCACGCGGCTGCTGGCGGGCGAAGCGGCGATGCTGCCGCCGGCCACGACGATGCTGGGCGCGTTGTACCGCTACCTGCGCGATACGGAGCCGGCCAAGTTTCAGCCGATGAACGCGAACTTTGGGCTCATGGAGCCGCTCGATCCACCGGTACGGGACAAGTTCAAGAAGAAAGAAGCGTTGGCGGAGCGGGCGCTGAGAGAGATGGGTGCATTTGCGCAGGAGCTCGGAGTCGTGATCCCCGCATGACTGAAATTGCCGAATTCGTGACGTTCCTCTCCAAAGAGCGCAACGATTCGCCTCATACCGTCAAGGCCTACGAGCGCGACCTCGGCGCGTTCGCGGCCTTCTGCCAGGATTACTACGGGGGGCCGTGGAGCTGGGCCGGGGTGGATCGGTTGGCGGTGCGCGGGTTCCTGGCGGCGGAGCAGCAGCGTGGCCTCGGGAAACGCTCCCTGGCGCGGGCTCTGTCGGCCTTGCGCTCGTTCTACCGCTTTCTGAACGTCACGCGCGGACTCGAGGTCAATCCGGCGCGAGCGACTCGCACGCCAAAGTTTGACCGCACCCTGCCGGCATTCCTGGATCGCAAGGAGACCGACGAGCTGTTCCAGAATGCGGAGCAGCGAGCGAGCGCAGGAGGGTTCGCCGAGACGCGCGACCTTGCGATGCTGGAGATGTTCTATTCGACGGGGATGCGGCTGTCCGAGCTCGCCGGCTTGAATGATGGCGACGTCGATCTCGTGTCCGATCAAGTGAAGCTGCGCGGCAAAGGAAAGAAGGAGCGCATCGTTCCGGTCGGGTCGCGAGCGAATACGGCATTACGGCTGTACTGGCAGCGCCGCGATTCCATGGCAGGGCCGGGCAATCAGCGCACGACGCGTGCGGTGTTCGTGAATCAGCGCGGCAAGAGGATTACACCTCGTGGCATCCAGTTGGCCATGAAGCGGCTCTTCGAGACGGTCGCCCAGGGAACCAATCTCCACGTGCATGCGTTGCGGCACTCGTTCGCGACGCATCTGCTCGACGCGGGCGCCGATCTCAGATCGGTGCAGGAGCTGCTCGGGCATGCGTCGCTGGGGACTACGCAAGTGTATACTCATACGTCGGTGGAACGGCTGAAAAAGGTCTATCACCAAGCGCACCCAAGGGCATAGTTACGAATGCTGCCAGTCATACATAGCACCACAATCCTCTGCGTCCGCCGCGACGGCAAAGTCGCGATCGGCGGCGATGGTCAGGTCACGGTCGGGGAGACCGTAATGAAAGCCAACGCCAACAAGGTGCGCACCCTGCGCGGCGGGAAGATCCTCGCCGGCTTCGCGGGGGCTGCGGCCGATGCCTTTACGCTCTTCGAGAAGTTCGAGGAGAAGCTCGAGCGCTACCCGTCGAACCTGCCACGCGCGGCGGTCGAGCTCGCGAAGGACTGGCGCTCCGACCGCGTGCTGCGGCGCCTGGAGGCGCTCCTGGTCGTCGCGGACAAGGAGCACGGCTTCGTGGTCAGCGGCTCGGGCGAGTTGATCGAGCCGGACGACGGCGTGCTGGCCATTGGCTCGGGCGGGTCATTCGCCCTGGCCGCGGCGCGGGAGCTGCTTGCGTCTACGGAACTCGATCCTCCGGCAATCGTACGGAAGTCATTGGAGATCGCCGCCGAGATCTGCGTGTACACCAACACGAACATCACCGTACTCGAGTTATAGAGATGCCAAAGGCACCGGTTTCACCGCCACAACCTCCAGCTCCTTCATTGTCCTCCGCTAATTCTCCGCCGGAGGCCGACGCGCTCCCGTGGCTTGAAGAAATGGCGCCGCGGAAAATCGTCGCCGAGCTGGACCGCTACATCGTCGGGCAGGAAGCGGCGAAGAAGGCTGTCGCCATCGCGGTCCGGAACCGCTGGCGGCGCGCGCAGGCGCCCGAAGCGATCCGGGACGAGATCATGCCGAACAACATCATCATGATCGGTCCGACGGGCGTGGGGAAAACGGAGATCGCGCGCCGGCTGGCGCGGCTCGCGGGCGCGCCGTTCCTCAAAGTCGAGGCGTCGAAGTTCACCGAAGTCGGGTACGTCGGCCGTGACGTCGAGTCCATGATTCGCGAGCTCGTGGACATGTCCATCAACATGGTGCGGAGTGAACGGGAAGATGAGGTTTACCCGACGGCCGAACAGCGTGCGGAGGAGCGTCTCCTGGATCTCCTCTTACCGCCGCTCCCTTCGCCGCCCCCCCCCGGCGCGACACCTCAGGGAGCAGGGAGCACGGAGCAGGGTGCAGCGTCACGTCCGCTCTTCGTTGTGTCCTCGAAGGGTGACGTCGAGTCGAAGCTCCCCGAGGCGGAGACCGAGGCCAACGAGCGGCGCCGCCGGACGCGTGAGAAGCTGCGCGCCCAGCTGAAGGAAGGGCAGCTCGAGGAGCGCGACGTCGAAATCGAGGTGCAGCAGCAGAGCTTCCCGATGCTGGAGATGATGCAGCCGCCACAGGGAATGGAAGGACCGGACATCAACTTCGGCGAAATGATTCAGGAGCTGATTCCCAAAAAGAAAAAGCGGCGCACCGTGCACCTGCACGAGGCGCGCCGCATCCTGATCGACGAGGAGCTGAAGAAGCTCGTGGATATGGACGACGTCGTGAACGAGGCGCTCGACCGCGTCGAGAACCACGGCGTCATCTTCATCGACGAGATCGACAAGATCACGGGGCAGCGCGGCCAGAGCACGGGTCCCGACGTGTCGCGCGAGGGGGTGCAGCGCGATCTACTTCCGATCGTCGAGGGTTCGACGGTCCAGACGCGCTACGGTTACGTGCGCACCGACCACATCCTGTTCATCGCGGCCGGCGCCTTCCACATCGCGAAGCCGAGCGACCTGATTCCGGAGCTGCAGGGCCGCTTCCCGATCCGGGTCGAGCTGTCATCGCTGACCGAAGCGGATTTCGTGCGCATCATGACGGAGCCCGAGAACGCGCTGACCAAACAGTACGCGGCGCTGTGCGCGTCGGATGGCGCGACGCTCGAGTTCACGGCCGATGGCGTGAAGGAAATCGCGCGGATCGCGGCGAAGGTGAACGAGCGGATGGAGAACATCGGCGCCCGTCGCCTGCACACCGTGCTCACGACGCTGCTCGAGGACGTGCTCTTCGAGCTGCCCGACTATCCCTCCAAGCACATCGTGTTCGACGGACCGGCGGTGCGGGAGCGGCTGCTGCGCATCGTCGAGGACGAAGACCTGAGGAAGTACATCCTGTAGGAACACATGTTTGCGCTCCTGATAATTGTCCAACTGGCCGGCGGTGCTCCGGCGCAGTCCCAGGTTCCGCTGATCAAAGACGCGGGCTTTGAGATCACGAGCATCGCAGACAGCGGCTCTTATCTCGTATACCGCTACCGCCTCGTCAATTCCGCGCAGAGCCGCAGTGGAATCGCGGGAATCAACCTGGACCTCTCGGCACCAGCAGGAACGGGCTTGAACCTGCTACCCTCAACCGGTCGAATGACTAACGCGGCTGCCAACGCGGTTGGTCGCGTAACCGACCACGTGCCCGTCGGAATCGTCAGTCCAGACAGATGGACATCAGCGGTCATGCCGAATGCCATTATCACCTGGTACCCGTTTCTGGGTTATGCCTCAGGGAAGGACGGTTTGGCGGGACCGATCACCGGAGACAGCGCGCCGCCCGGCGGCGCGAAAGCCGGGTTCGGTCTGCGAAGTCCCTACCCGCCCGGTCTGCGGAGATTCGCGGCTGAACCCACGTTGGGAGCGTGCTGCGCCCATCCAAAGCCGGGCTCGGGTGAGTACCCCGCGCAGGGTGAGTTTCGGGCCAGAGGGTCGACCGTGGCGCCGACGGTTCGGCCGGAGAGCATGAGCGTTGCGATCGTACAGTCGGATCTCGAGCAACTGTGTGGACCGCTGCGGTGGATTCCAGACTCTGCAACGTGTCAGCGTTACAGCTCAGCACTCGACGACGCAGCCGCCGCCGTAAGTCGCGGTGACACCTCAACTGCGAAGCGAGCACTAACGACATTTCTCGACGCGTTGAACAACCACGGCGCCGCCAGGCCGGTAAGCGACAACGCGTACTGGTTACTCAAGGTCAACGTGGAATACCTGATCGCGCATACCAGCTAGCGGGGGATTGTGTCGTTTGGCGCGCGGCGTGCCCCTTAGCGGCACGCCGTTTTGTTTTGCGGGTACGAATTGCGCTACAGGGGAGGCCCATCGTGCACCGGAGGATGCCATGAAGCGGGTCTCGAGCTTGCTGGCAGTGGCTGTTGCCGTCGCTTGTTCCGATGCGTTCCAGCCGACGATCGACAATGTCGCCGGAGACTACACGGCGCGCACATTCACCATCACCGATTCCACCGGAACCACGGATGTGCTGAAGGCGGGTGGGGTGCTCACCTTCTCGCTCGTCCCCGCGGCACGACGGCCGGATATCTCTACATTCCCGGCGCCGTGGCGGGCGGTAGCGACGTGGTCGCGGACATGGTGGGTACATGGACCATGTCCAGCGGCATCATCTACGTCAGCGGGACCGCAGACACATTCATGCGCGACATGGGCTTTATCGCCGGAAAACGTCGACTGGACGGCAGCAAGGTCTTCAGCGGCGTGAGGGTACAGGTCGTCTTGACCAAATAGTTCTCAGCCTTGTCCTTCCCCCGGCCCCCGGGTAAAATCCGCCTGTCAACCTAGCCTGTCATTTTGACTGCCTCGGGGGCCTATGGCGAAGCGCGACTTCCTCCAGATCACCGACTTCACCCGCAAGGAGATCGAGCAGCTCTTCGATCTCGCCAAGCGGATGAAGGCGCGGGGCTACCGGGAGACCCCCCTGGCCGGCAAGACGCTAGCCATGATCTTCGCCAAGTCGTCCACCCGCACTCGTGTTTCCTTTGAAGTCGGTGCCTACCAGCTGGGGGGCCAGGCGCTGTTTCTGTCCAGCAAGGACATCCAGATCGGCCGCGGCGAGCCGATCCCGGATACCGCCCGCGTGCTCTCCCGCTACGTGGACGGCATTATGATCCGCACCTACGACCACGCGGAGGTCGAGGAGCTGGCGCGGTTCGCGTCCATTCCGGTGATCAACGGCCTCACCGACCTCACCCACCCCTGCCAAGTGGTCGCAGACATCTTCACGGTCAAGGAACACCTCGGCGGCTGGGAAGGGAAGCGCATCGCCTGGGTCGGCGACGGCAACAACATGGCCAACGCCTGGCTCGAGGCCGCCCAGGTCCTGGGCTTCGAGCTGCGACTCGCGTGTCCCGAGGGGTTCGAGCCGAACCACGCGAAGTTCGAGGCCGCCAAGCAAAGCGGCTGCGTGATGGTCACCGAGGTCCCCGAGGAGGCCGTCGAGGGCGCGCACGTGGTGAATACCGACGTGTGGGCCTCGATGGGCCAGGAAAGCGAAGCCGAAGCTCGGCGCAACGCGTTCAAGGGGTACACGGTCGACTCAGACTTGATGAGACTCGCAGATCCCAAAGCAATTTTCCTGCATTGCTTGCCTGCACATCGAGGAGAGGAAGTGACGGCTGACGTCATCGATGGACCGCAGTCGCGTGTCTGGGATGAAGCGGAAAACCGCCTGCACGTGCAGAAGGCACTTCTGGCCACGTTGATGGGCTCATGAAGAGAACCCCACTCTACGATACGCACGTGAGCCTCGGCGCCAAGATGGTGCCGTTCGCGGGCTTCGAGATGCCGGTCAGCTATCCGGCCGGGATCTCCGCCGAGCACAAAGCGGTGCGGGAGAACGTGGGTGTGTTCGACGTGTCGCACATGGGGGAGTTCGAGATTAGCGGACCAGATCGCAACGCCTTCGTACAGCGCGTCAGCTGCAACGACGTCGGCGCCCTGAAGCCGGGCCAGGCGCAGTACTCCGGCATTCTCACCAAGGACGGCACGTTCGTCGACGACTGTCTCGTCTATCGCTTCGAAGACAAGCTCATGATGGTCGTGAACGCGTCGAACATTCAGAAGGATTGGGACCACATCGTCGCGCAGAAGGCCGGCGCCAACGTGCGGCTGCGCGACATTTCAGACGAGACGGCGCTGCTCGCCGTTCAGGGTCCCAAAGCCGAGGCCCTGGTCGGACAACTCACGAGCCTCGGCGCGGCGATGATCCCCTACTATCACTTTGCCCAGGGGAAGGTCGCCGGCGTGCAATGCTTCGTGTCGCGGACCGGCTATACCGGTGAAGATGGATTCGAGCTGTACTGCCGTGCGGCCGATGCCGAGACGCTGTGGCACGCGTTCGTCGGCGCGGGACGCGCGGAGCCTGTGGGGCTCGGCGCGCGCGATACGCTGCGCCTCGAGGCGGGGCTGCCGCTGTACGGCAACGACATCGACGACACCACCACCCCCTATGAAGCCGGCCTCGCGTTCATCGTGAAGCTCGACAAAGGCTCGCCGTTCACGGGGCTCGACACGCTAAAGCGCCAAAAGCTCGAGGGCGTGAAGCGCCGGCTCGTCGGATTCAAGCTGACGGAGCCGAAGACCGTCGCGCGACCGGGCTTTGCGGTGTTGCTGGACGGGTCGCAGGTGGACATCGTGCGGAGCGGCACAGTTACGCCAACGGTAAACGCCGCCATCGGCACAACCTACCTGCCGGCCGATCGCGCCAAGCCGGGTACGACGATAGAGATCGACGTGCGGGGTAAGAGAGTGGCGGCGGAAACGGTGAAGCTGCCGTTCGTACCGCACCGATACAAGAAATGAGAATCGGCATCCTGACGATTTCTGATCTCGGCGCTGTAGGCCAGCGCGCCGACACGTCGGGCGACGCGATCCTCGACTGGGCGTCCGAGCGCGGCTACGAGGTCGTCGTGCGCAGCGTGGTGTCGGATGAAACGGACCGCATCGCGGGCAAGCTCGTGCGCTGGTCGGATTCCGGCGAAGTGGATGTCGTGCTCACGACGGGCGGCACCGGCCTCACCGAGCGCGACGTTACGCCGGAAGCCACCGCTGCGATCCTCGAGCGCGAGGCGGAGGGGATCGCTGAGGCGATTCGCGCGGCCTCAGGTCCGGGGTTTCCTCGTGCCTGGCTGTCGCGGGGCAGGGCAGGCACGCGTGGCAAGACCTTGATCGTGAATCTCCCCGGCTCCACGAACGGCGTGACAGAAGGGCTCGCAGTTCTGCAGCAATTTCTGGATCACGCCGTGGACCTGCTGAGCGGCACGAACACCACGCACGCCCATGGCTGACCGCGTCCTCATCACCACCGACGATCTCGAGCAAGCCGTCCGGGTCAATGCGAGCCTGGAGCAGGCGGGCTTCGATACCGCGATGGTCTCGTCCCTCGACGATGTGAGAGCCGCGGTGCGGAGCAGGGAGCAGGGAGCCGGGGCGGGGGGGGGGAGCAGGGAGCCGGATGCCATCGTCTTGACCGGCGGCCTCCACGAAACCACCGCGCAGCGCCTCCTGGCCGCCGCGCGCGAGCACGCCGTCTCTACACTGGGTCTGGTCGAGGCGACGGACGAGGATCCCAGCCAGATCGGTCGGGAGCTGGGGCTGACGGCGTGGCTCGTGAAGCCCACCGATCCGTCCGAAGTCACCGCGACGGTACGGCGGCTCATCCAGCGGCGGCACCTGCAGCAGCGCACCGGCATCCTGGGCGAATCGGCGCCGATCCAGGAAGTGCTGGTGAAGATCGAGCAGATGGCGCCTGTGACGTCGACCGTCCTGATCGAGGGCGAGTCCGGGACCGGGAAGGAGCTGGTGGCGCGGGGGATTCACGACCTCTCGCCGCGGCGCGGCAAGGCGTTCATCGCGGTGAACGCCGCGGGGCTGCCCGAGACGCTGCTCGAGAGCGAGCTGTTCCGCCACGAGAAGGGTTCGTTCACCGGAGCCGCCGAGCGCCGCCTGGGGCGGTTCGAGCTGGCGAATGGCGGTACGATCTTCCTCGACGAAGTCGGCGAGATGCCGTCCGCGACGCAGGTGAAACTGCTGCGCGTGCTGGAGGACAAGAGCTTCTTCCGGGTGGGCGGCACGCAGCCGATCGATGTCGACGTGCGGGTGATCGCCGCGTCGAACAAGCCGCTCAAGGAAGCGGTCTCCCTGGGGACGTTCCGCGACGATCTGTTCTACCGGCTCAACGTGCTCTCGGTGTATCTGCCGCCGCTGCGTGAGCGGCGCAGCGACATCCCGCTGCTGGTCCGGACGTTCATCGCGGAGTTCGCGAAGCAGCACGACCGCAACTTCCGCGGCATCACACCCGAGGCGCTGCAGATCCTCGTCGACGCCGACTGGCCGGGCAACGTGCGCCAGCTCAGAAACCTCATCGAGTCGATGGTGGTGCTCGCGCCCGAGGGCGAGATCCGCGCGACCGATATCCCGCGCGACATCCGGGAGCGCACGCGCACGTTGCCGATGCGCATCGCCGCGCCCCTCCCCCGCGAAATCGCCGGCCAGGAGCTCGAATTCATTTTCCGGACTCTGGTCGAGCTAAAAATGCAGATTGAGGAGATGAGGCGGCGCATTGAGGAGAGGCCTTCGGAGCGCGTGGAGGTGATCGAAGTCGGGACTCGGGATTCGGGGCTCGGGACTAGGGAGATCGAGGCCAGTGTCGATCCCCTCGCCCCGAGTCCCGAGTCCCCAACCCCTGTCATTTATAAAGCCGGCATGTCGATGTCGGATGTGGAGCGCGCGGCGATCGACGCCGCGTTGCGTGAGACGCACGGCAATCGCCGCAAGGCGGCCGAGACGCTCGGGATCGGGGAGCGGACGCTCTATCGCAAACTCAAGGAATACGCGATAGATTAGCCCCGCCCCAAAAACCCCGACCCAAGAGTCTCTCGCGCCCTGCCGGAGCTCACGTGGATTTTCGGATCGACCCGGAGCTGTGCGTCGCGTGCCTGGCATGTGTGCGCGTCTGCCCATCCGATGCTGTAGCGGTCGAAGATAAAAAAGTCTGGATTGTGGACGAGGCCTGCACGCGTGTGGGCCTCTGCCTGCCTGCATGCCCCCACGAAGCCATCATTGCCGTCGGTGACGCGACACGGGCGCTGGAGTTCGCGCTCAGCCGCAAGGCCGTGCTCATCCTGTCCGTGGAGTCGGCGGCCTGGTTCTATCCTGCAACGCCCGAGCAGGTCGTAAACGCCTGCTACGCCGCCGGTTTCAATACCGTCCACCGTGGCGTGCTGGGCGACGAGCTGGTGGCCAAGGAGTACCTCGACCTCTGGGAGGAGGAGGAGTGGGGGCGGGGCGGCACGGTCATCCGCAGCACCTGCCCCGTGATCGTCGAGACGATCAAGCACCAGTATCCCGAGCTGATCCCGTATCTCGCCCCGGTCGCCACGCCGATCGAGGCGGAGGCCCGCTATCTCAAGGCGATGTACGGCGAGCACACGCCGATCGTGTACGCGGGCGTCTGCCTGACGGAGGGGGGCGACGACGTGGATGCCGCCATCACCCTGGTCGAGCTCGGGGCGATCTTCAAGAAGCGCGGCATCGGCGTGCAGGACCAGCCGCTGTTCTTCAGCCGCATCCCGGAGGAGCGGCGCCGCTACTGGAGCACGGCCGGCGGTCTGCCGATGGAGTTATTAAAGGAAGAGCGGCAATCGAGCCGCCGCTTCCGCAAGGTCCGCGGCCTAGGGGCGCTGGAAGGGATCGCCCGGGCCGTCGGCGTGGACCGCATCGACCTGGGCTTTGTGGACATCCTGCCCTGTGAGGGCTGTCTCGACCACCCGATGCTCGGCCCCAAGGAGGAGCTGTTCCGGCGCCGGGCGATCGTGGGAGCGACCGAGCCGCCCCGGGCGCCGGGACCGGTGCTGGCCGACGGCATCGACATCGAAGTCGGCGCCGCCTTCGCGATCGAGGCCATTAGCAGCGGGCCATCGACCGAGGCAGTGGAGGAGATCCTCGAGCAGATCGGCCTCGCGCCCAACGGCCGGCACTGGGATTCAGGGGCGTGCGGCTACAAGACGTGCCAGGAGTTCGCGGTGGCGGCGGCGCAGGGGCGGACGACGCTCAAGTCGTGCCCGCGCTATCTCGAGCGCCAGGCGACGCTGGCGCAGCAGCAGGCCGCGGTGGATGCGCTCACGGGGCTGGCGTCGTTCCGGGTGTTGCGCGACCGCCTCGCTAACGAAGTTGCGCGCTGCCACCGCGGCAGCGACCACTTTGCGGTGCTGTTTCTGGACCTCGACAACTTCAAGCAGGTGAACGACCAGTTCGGACACGAGGCCGGGAACGCGGTGTTGCGCGAGACGGCGCGCCGCTGCAACGCTCACATCCGGTCGACCGACGTGGCGGGTCGCTATGGCGGCGACGAGTTCGTTGTGGTATTGGTAGGGACCGGGGAAGAGGGGGCGCGCGGCGTGGCAGAGAAAATGCGTGCCGCGGTGGAGGAGGCGGGTGTGGGGATGGGCTATCCGGCAGGGGTCGTGACGGCGAGCATCGGGGTCGCCGAGTACCGGCCGGAGAAGAAGGAAGAGGACGTGCTGGTCGCCGCGGATCGCGCGCTGTATCGCGCCAAGGCCGCGGGACGCAATCGCGTCGCCACCGGTGGAGAGGAGCAAGCCACGTGACTTCCAGTTCCGAGCCATCCTCGGATCAGCCGCTGCCACTCGGCGGTGGCACGCCCGATCCGTGGGGGATGAAGCGGCTCGAGAACCTGATCACCGCGCTGACCGGGGTGCTGTCGGCGCGCGTGGTGGCGACACCGCTGGGCGAGGTGAGCGAGGTGCACGTGCTCACCAAGAGCGACGTCCAGCCCAAGCAGGTAGTGCGCAACATCGAGTCGGCGCTGATGGCGCAGCTCGGCTTCAAGATCGATCACCGCAAAATCAGCGTGGCGCAGACGGCGGACGTGCGGCCGATCGAGGCGCTGCAGGAAGAGGCGATCAGCGAGCGCGCCAAGCGGCGCGTCGTCGTGTTCAAGAACCTCGAGGTGCGGCCGAGCGAGCGGCCGCAGCGCGTGCAGCTGCGCGTGACGCTGGCGTTCGGCGAGAGGGAGGCGCACGCCGAGGAGGTCGGGACCGACACGACGCGCAATCGGGTGGAGGCGGCGGCGCGCGCGGCGACGACGTGCCTCGACGATTTGCTGCCGGACAATTCGATCGCGCTCGAGGGCGCGCAGATCATCGAAGCGTTCGATCGGAAATTCGTGCTCGTCGCGTGCCACGGCCTCGGCGGGCGCGAAGCGCAATTGCTCACCGGAACGTGTGAAATTCGCGAGTCCGCCGAACGCAGTGCGGTATTGGCGGTGCTCGACGCCACCAATCGCTGGGTCGACGCCAGGCGCTAAATAGCCGCCTGTTAGCCACTTAGGCGTCTTAGCGTCTTGCCGCCTGCTCTGTTCGCGGTTCTCCTCCCTAGGAACTAGCCAATAGGGATTGTCCCATCTAGCGGACTTCTCATTTTGGCGGTATTTGGTATTTCGTGGCTCCTACTAGAACGAAGCGCTACTGGGGGACGCAGCGTGTTGCGCGCGTGCTCCAGGTGACACCCGCCACGGTGGCGAGCTGGATCGATCAGGGACATTTGAAGGGGCATCGGACACCAACGGGTCGGCGGCGCGTGGCGTCGGCGGATCTTGCGGATTTTTTGCGCGCGCATGGGATGATGGTGCCGTCGGAGCTGATGGCGACGCGCGAGCGCGCGGTGGTGGTGGTGGTCGAGGACGATCCGGGCTATCTGAAGGCGTTGGTGCGGACGATCGAGCGTGAGGCGCCCGAGGTGGACGTGCTCGAGGCGACGACGGGTGTGGACGGGTTGCTCGAGATCGGCCGCGTGAGTCCCGACCTGGTGGTGCTGGACTATGCGTTGCCCGATCTGAACGCGGTGCAGGTGGTGGAGCGGCTGGTAGACACGTCCAAACGCCTCACCGCGCCTGTGATGATCGTCACGGGCGGAATGCCGGCGACAGCTGAGAATGATCTACGACGTTTAGGCGTGCAGGCGATCGTCAACAAGGTGGACGGTATGGGGGTGGTTATCGAGGCGATGCGTCGTGTGTTACAATCGCGGAAAGTAGCCTAGTCATCAGTCATTTCAGACCATAGGGGGCCTGGGTCACCGCTACCTAGAGCGGAGCAGAGCGAACAGTAGACGAGCGGAGCGTCGGGCACGCTATAGAGAGGCGTGCCACTCCTAAGCGAGGCAGTATCACTCGCTGGACCCATTAAGGGGGTGACGCTCGATGTTGCAACTGCTCGCGGTGCTGTTCACAGCAGTGGCGAAGTTGTTTTTCGCAGAGGGTCTGGTTGGTTGGTAGAGAGGACTTGGGCCCCCCCCAGTCTTCACATTCATCAAAGTGACGAGCGGAATCTTGAGAGAACGACTCTTAGGACTGCGCATCTATGTTCTCGTTTGTGCAGTGACCGCTGCATCTGCGGTCATTCTGCTATCTGTCAGTTGGCACAATCCAGGTCCGTTCCCCTCACGATTTTGGAATGCCTTCGCTGCTTTCACCCTTCTTAGCGTCATCAGCGATTCATTCTTTTTTAGAATTCCGTTTGCCCGCGTTAATACATCCGTAGGCTTTATTCCTTTCCTCGCATCTGTTGCAATTCTGGAGCATCCGTGGCCGATGCTCGCGAGCGGAATAACTGCATTGACGGTAGACGCGTTCGTGCGGCGTAAGCCAACAATTCGCGTATGGTTCAACACGGCTCAGTACATGCTTGCTGTGGGGTTAGGAACGGTTGTCTATCAGAACCTGGGCGGGACCGTCAGTCTCGATGAATTTTCGTTCTCATTGATACCGTTCGCAGCCTTGGTTCTGACATTTTTCATCGTGAATCACGGGAGCGTCTCTCTCGCTGTTTCCTTCTCGAGCAGCGGTGTGTCGATTCGTGAAGCATGGGGTCGAATCGGCGGCAGCGCACTCGTGACCGATCTGCTATCTAGTACACTCGCCATCCTTCTCGCATTTCTGTATGTCAAGCTTCAGTTCCTAGGGCTTGCGGTAATCATTTTTCCGCTTTTCCTAGCTAGGCAGCTCTATCAGAAGAATCTGCAGCTCAACGAGGAGTTAGAAGAAAAGCTGGAGCTGATGGTAAAGGCCATGGAAGCACGCGATCCATACACCTCCGGCCATTCACGACGAGTAGCTGAGTATGCAGTTGTGATCGGACGTGAGCTCCGGCTTTCCTCGGGTGACCTGGATAGCATCAAGAGGGCAGCGTTGCTTCACGATGTAGGGAAAATTTATGAGGAATTCGCACCACTCTTGCGGAAAGACGGGCGCCTTAGTCCTGAAGAGATGATGATCATGCGAAGTCACGTTGTCAGAAGCGCACAGCTGGTCGCTACTGCCACGCGCCTGCGTGGCACTGTCGAAGCCATGATTCGTCACCATCACGAAAACTACGATGGTTCGGGATACCCCGATGGCCTGTCTGGCGAACAGATCCCGATGGGTGCGCGGATTATCATGGTAGCAGATACAGTAGATGCTATGACAACCGACAGACCGTATCGAAAGGCTCTGTCCCTGCAGAGGGCTATTGAGGAACTGAAGAAATATCAGGGGCTTCAGTTCGATCCAAAGTTAGTTGAATTGGTCGCCGGCTCCCCAGGTATCAGACGCCTGCTTGGCGCCCTGACCTCACCGGAACCCTCGTTGCCTCGAAGCATTCAGGAGGGCACCCGGATCGCACGGGCGCGTGCGTAAACCGCCTTTCTCCCACCCTAGCGAACAATTCAGCCGCTAGTCTGTTGTACGCCAGTGCGCACCGCTCGCGATGCGCCAATTTCGTTGGTGCGAGCCGGCCGTAAGAAACCTTGCGCAGTAAGCAGCTGCCTTCGCCCAACAGCGCCGAGCTCCTCAAAAATGCCAAGTTCCCGCTGAGTTTCTGGACTGTACTCCCCGTTCACCCGACTTTCAAGCCAGGCGCTTGCAGCGAGAACGTCCAGATAATGGAGGGGGCAGACGTCACGCAATCGCGCCGCAGTGGATTGAGCCAGTTTTTGAGCGACCTCTAGGCTTCCCAAATGAGCCTCTCTGAAGATTCTAAGCTTCCAGTATGAGCCTGGGATTGGGACCGCTCGTTCCTTACCCCGACAAACCACTTCGAGTTGGCCAATGAGGTCCAATGCTAGGCCAACGTTTCCTCGTATGAGCGAGAACGCGGCATTAACTATGAGAAAACCAGAATGGAATTTCCAGCGTCTCTTCGGCACCAACCATTCCCTCGCGCGCTCGATCGAGGCGACTGCATCGCCTTCTCTCCCGACTAGGACGTATGCATCAACGAGATTCGTATACGCCATTTGTAGGGCACTACTCTTTATATGCTCGCCAAGTGACGCACTGTGTTCTCCCCAGTTTATGGCTTCACTGTACAATCCACGCGCGACCTGAATAACGCTGAGATTTGAGGCCAAGACGGACATTCGTTCATCATCCCCAACCCTTCTCGACAGTTCGAACGCTTGCAAACACGCATCGTACGCATCTTTCAAACGACAAAGGTTAATCGACACGAGCCCAATCCCCGAGTAGAGGAACGCCATCTCTGCAGCGTTTGCGTTAGCGCTGGTCACCCTGGCCGCTTGAAGGAGATCGCGTAGGCACCCATCTGGATCGGTGTCAAGTCGGCACAAGAGTTGGGCCACGACCGCCAGAGGAAGCGTACTGATATCAACTCTCTCCCTCAACTGTTCGATCTCTTGCTCGGCGAGTGTGAGGAGCTCGATCAGTCCTTGCTCCGTACCTGCCCGAGCACATTCAAAAAGTGATCGAGCGATCAACCGTAGGTCCTTAGACTCTCTTGAACGCTCAAGGGCGCTGCGGGCGATCTCACAGTACTTCTCACCAGGCTCGCTATTAAGCAGGAATTCCGCTGATGCCCTAAACATCGCAATCTCTGCCTGCTGACTTGCAGATAGCTCTTGATCGACTGCGAGCTTGCCAATGAAGGGAATTGCCGAGTCAGCCTTCGATTGATCTAACAGCGCCTTAACGAGAAGAAGGCGAGTATGACGCAGTGCGGCGACGCCTTGCTCCGTGTCTGGAAGCGCCCTCAGGATCTCCTCGGCTTCGTGAGGTGCTCCTATCGCAAGGAACGCTTCTGCTGCCCGATGCGCAAACGGTATTGCGCGTGCTCCAGACCCTCCCTTCAAGAAGTGCCATGCAATCTCGAGAGTCACTCTGGGATCGGCTTTTATCGGACGTCCCGCCAGGAACTCCGCGACTCTGTTGTGAAAGTGGAGTCGGGACGCGCTTGCCACTGCATAATAGGCCTGGGCACGAATCAATTCATTCCTGAATTCCAGGTCGCCGCTAACCTCGCGGAGGTACCCCTCATCTCTCAGGCGAGACAGAGCTTGTGCCGCCTGCCCAGGAGTTAGGTCTATGGCAGCATAAAGACTCACTTCGGTTAGTCGTCGTCCCAAAACGGCAGCGAGATCGAGCGCTGCTCGGATCGCGGGTTCCAACCGCCGAGTCTGCCGCTCGAATACTGCCCCAATCGCACGGGGAATTCCGATCGTCGGGGCAGGTTGGGTATCAAGGGCCTCAAGATCCCGAAGTAATGAAGCAGAGCCGTGTTCAGCCCACTCGCGCGTCAGAAGTTCGATTGCGAGAGGATTCCCGCCACTCGCGCGCAGAATGCGGTTCGCTGGCGGCACAGACTTTGAGACTGATGCAGCAAGCTGGTTCACCAGTGCTTCCGCTGAATCAACCTGCAGTACTTCCAGCGCCAAAAACTTCATTTTGGAGATACTCACGTCCGTGGTTAGTGCCGAAGGGGCCCCCGAAAGTCGCAGTTCACTCACTCGCCCGGTGAGTATCATGAGAACGCGAGTATCAATCAGCTTACGGGCCACGCTATGAAGAATCGCTACGCTCGCATTGTCTGCCGCGTGCACGTCATCAACAACCAGCATCACGGGACTATCTGCTGCCGCGGCCGTCACAGTCTTCAGAAACGCGTCCGCAATCCTTAGTGGCATTAGCTCCGGCGACCACTCCACCGGCTTCGGCACGCCCGGAAACGCCTTGAGAATCTCCGAGCTGATCCTCGTCAACTCGCTCAACGCCTCGGGATCCGCGCTGCCGATCGCCCGCTGGGTCGCCAGCTGCTTCACGAGCTCACCGAGCACGGCAAACGGCAGCTCGCGCTCCGCGTCATAGGCTTGCGCGCGCGCGACCACCGCTCCCTCCATCTGGCAGCTCGACGCGAACGCATTGACCAGCGTCGTCTTGCCCACGCCGGGATCGCTCGTAATGACGACGATCCGCGGAGACTTCCGTCGAGCCTCGAGCCACGCGTCGAACAGCACGCTGAACTCGCGCTGACGTCCAATGATGGTCTCGGGCTCGAACCGGCGGTCCGCGCGCTCGGGCGGATACCCCGGCGTCACCGGTCGTGTGGGCGAGCGGCGGCCATCCCGCAGAAGATCCGCCATACGGACCAACTCGGGCCCCGGGCTCGCGCCCAGCTCCTCCGCCAGCTGCGACTCGTAGCGCGCGAATGCCTTGAGCGCGCCGCTGCGATCGCTCGCCCAGGCCCGCGCCTCCATGATCCCGCGAATCCCCTCCTCGGCGAGCGGGTCGAGCTCCTGCAAGCGGGCGGCGTGCTTTTCGACGGTCGGGAAATCACCGATGCGACGCGCGGCGTCCATCTGGCGCACGAGACAGTCGCGAATTGGCGGGATCAAACGCGCGCGATGCTCATCCTTCCAATCCTCGAACGGTCGCGCCGCCGGAATCTCGAACCCGTCGAGGAAAGGACCGTCGACGCTCACGTCGCCGACGGTCAAATGGCTGGCGTCAACGTCAATCCACCCCGGCGCCAGACCGACCGTCGACCGCTGAATGACGACCGCCTCGCGGGCGATCTTTGCCTTGATGATGGAGAGACCTTGCGCGAGGGAGTGATTCGCGTGCCGCGGCGGCGCTTCGGGCCACAACAGGTCGGCGAGGTAGTCGCGGGTGAATTGCTTGCCAGGTTCCAACGCGAGACGAATGAGGAGAGCCAGGTGCTTACGCGTACGAAACCGCACTTGCTCGCCGAGAACGGTGAACAAGGCGGGACAACCGAGGCTGTGCAGAACGAAATGGTGAGTCACATAGCGGCACGCGTTTTATTGATCCACCGACAAGATTAGGCCGACGAATCAACGACATGTCAACACGTTGATTTACTGGGGGTTGAGGAAGCTTTTGCGGCCCTCGCTAAGCACTCATCAACAGAGTACTTACCACGCTTTTACCCTGACTTCCCATTCCTCTCAATTCTAATAGGCGCCCGTGAAGGATCTGCTTCTACCCTGGAGCCTCGCGGAGCTCACGAAACGACGCGGTCAGCTCCGGCATCTGATGATTGGCATTGAGGCCACTCGGCTGCGGCAACAGCCATAGCCGCGCCGTCCCGAGCCGCTCCGGTTGCGGTCCGACCACCGCCCGCGGCCGCCCGAACGCCGCGCGATACGCCCCGATCCCCACCACCGCCACCCACTCGGGCTGGTAGCGCTTCACCTTCCGCTCGAGCCGCCGTCCACCTGCGACGAACTCCTCCTTGCTCAGCTCGGCGGCAGTCGCCGTCGCGCGCGCCACGAGATTCGTGATGCCATAGCCCCACTCGAGCAGCTCCAGCTCCTCCCACGGCTTGAGCACGCGCGGCGTGAACCCCGCGGCGTGCAGCACGGGCCAAAACCGGTTCCCGGGCCGAGCAAAGTGATGGCCAGTCGCGCCCGAATACAGTCCCGGATTGATACCGCAGAACAAGACGCGCAGCCCCGGCGGAATCACGTCCGGCACCGTGCGACCCGCGGCCGCAAGCACCTCGGCGCGCGTGGGACGCTTGGGCTCTTTCTCTATGGCCTTTTTTTCAGGCGATGACCGCGTGGCTGTCATCCGAAGGATCTGCTTTCAAGGATCCGCCTTACGGACTACCGCGCCGGCGTCAGCACCAGGTTGCGATACTCCACCGGCCCGTGATCCCCCTGCAGCATGATCGGCCCCGGCGCCCCTTCCTTACTATCCAGCGCCCCGCCCGTCGGCCCCGGAATCTCTTGCTCGCTGATGATCCGCTTGCCGTTCAGCACCACAGTCACGAGCCGGCCCACGAGCGTGACGTCGAGCGTCTCCCACTTGCCGGCGCCGTTGGACGCGTTCTGATTCGGAATGAGAAAACCGTAGATCGCGCCGAGGCCACCGGTGGCCTCCGCATCCGCATTGGTGACTACGGAGTCTTCGACCTGCATCTCGTGCCGCCCGCGCAGATACACGCCGCTGTTGCCCTTCGGTGGGTACCGCACCTCCACGTGCAGCTTGAAATCGGTGAATACGGCGTCCGTCACGAGATTCGCCCCGCCCTTGGCGTTCGTGAGCACGCCGTTCACGGCGCTCCACTGGTTCGTGCCGCCGACAGTATGCCAGCCCGTCAGATCCGTGCCGTTGAACAGCTGCCGCACGGGAGCCCACAGCGGGGTGGGGCGGCGTAGCGCGGGTGCCCGCACGGCGGTAAAGGGATACGGATTCCCGCTCGGATCGGTGATCGTCCCGGCTAGACCGTCGCCCGCGACCACGCCGGCGAATTGGAGATCGGCGCTTCCCGCTTCCCACTGCGGCGGAATCGCAAAGCGCAGCGTGTCGTTCGTGTAGGTGAGCCGCGAAATCGGGCGGACGCTCCCCACGACACCCTGGAAGCGGCCCACCAGCACGCCGTTGCCGGAGACGTGCACCTGGAGCCACGACGGGAGCGGACGGCCGTCACGCGCCGTCAGCGTCAGATCCCAGGTACCAACCACCGGGGGCGGAGCGGACTCCTGTGCCGCGAGGGAGGAGGTCAGAAGACAGATGGCTGCGATGACGAAGCGGAGACGCGTCATGGGCGAACTCTCCTTACGGGATCACCTACCGGGATGATCATTCGACTGGAATTCTACCACAGACGCCGGGAGAGCGGTATTTTCTCCCGCCTCATGCTCCCACGCTCCGCGACCCTCGCCTGCCTCGGCATGGCCGTTCTGCTGCTCACTACCTGTACGGAAAACGTCACGGACCCCGGCACGACGAATCCCCAGTCCGTGTCTGTGCTGACGCAGCACAACGACAACACCCGGGCCGGCTGGAACGACCACGAGACCGCGCTGACCACCAGCAACGTCAACGTGCAGCAATTTGGCAAACTGTTCACGCTCACGGTGGACGGCGAGGTGTATGCCCAGCCACTGGTCGTCGGCCGTGTCGCCATCGGCGGCGGCCATGACGTCGTCTACGTCGCCACCGTCAACAACACGGTGTACGCCTTTGACGGCGACAACGGCAAACTCTACTGGCAAAAGAGCTTCACCCGGGCCGGCTGGCGGCCGCCGAGAAACACTGACATGACCGGGGCATGCGGCGGCAACTACACGAATTTCAGCGGCAATATCGGGATCGTCGGCACCCCGGTGATCGATACCACGAGCGGGACGATGTATTTCGTCGCCCGCAGCACCAACGGCAGCGCGTACGTGCAGTACCTGCATGGGGTGAGCATCGTCGACGGCCGTGAAATCGCCGGCAGCCCGAAAATCATCACCGCCACCGTCAGCGGCACTGGTGACGGCAACGTCAGCGGCACGATCACTTTCGATGCCCAGAAAGAGAATCAGCGTCAGGGTTTGACGCTGCTGGGCGGCGTCGTCTACGTGAGCTTTTCCTCCCACTGCGATTGGGGGCCGTATCACGGCTGGATCCTGGGATACGACGCC
>Ga0137388_10000154_pt1 | contig 35611 bp, 61 predicted proteins | sample 15con2h14AmetaG_FD_104644 | JGI IMG/M metagenome (GOLD analysis project Ga0137388, IMG submission 104644) | Vadose zone soil microbial communities from Angelo Coast Range Reserve, California, USA - 15con2h1.4A metaG | ecosystem: Environmental > Terrestrial > Soil > Vadose zone > Saprolite...
GGTCGGCGGACTGGATGGACGTGCAGGTCCGCTCTAACGGCTTCATCGCCGCCGCGCCGAGCGTGCACCCGTCCGGCCGCCGCTACCGCTGGGAAGACTGGCCGCCGAGGGAGCCGCTGTACACGTTGCTCGAATCTCGGCCGGTACGCGAGCCCAGGCACACGGGCGGCGGTCCGGGACGCAGCGGCGGACCCGGCGCTGACATGAAGTTCTACGTCAGGCACGGTATCCCCGCTGGCTGGCAGGACACTGAGCTGCACCGGCTGGCGTGCGTGCACATCCGGTCGATGAGCGAGGAGGACCTGCACTCCTGGCTGTGGGCCGTGGCCTGCGCGTCACCACAGAACAGCCAGAACCCGTGGCGACCGGAAAACATCCGGGACAAGATCCGCCGGGCACGCGAGTTCGTCATGGCCGAGGATGAGAAGGCCCGCCAGATGACGCAGGCGTTCCTGGCCAGGATGGGGTACCGGTGAGTAACTGCAAGCACGGGATTGACCAGGCCAGCTGCGCTGATTGTCGCCCGGCGCGCTCGCTGGTCACCCCGCACGGCATCGGCGAGGTCCTCAACCCGGACTGGGCGGCTCTGTTCGCCCAGGCCCAGCGGGGAGACGGGCTGGGCCGGTGGATCACCGCGCAGTGGGAGGGGATATGCCGGGGGTGCGGATTCCGCTGGGAGCCCGGTGACATGATCCGGTTCGCCGAGTCCGAAGGCGGATTCGTGTGCAGCGAATGCGGGTCGGGCTAGGCTGGAAGACCTGCCCCTTTAATCGCCGCAGGCCGTGCCCCCCGCGAAGGTGCACGGCCCGCATGACGCCTGAAGTGTCCGAGGAGGCGCTGGCTCAGTGAATACACTACCAGCTGGTAGCACACTAGATAACCGGTTTCCGGGTGTCGTCGCCGCAATATATAGCTGGCGTGCCCGGTGAGCACCCCGGCACAGCCCGCCGCGAAGCCGCCGAATATATCCGAGGTGCTGCTGCGCATACTGCTCCAGCAGTATTTCATCGCCCGGACCGATCACGGCGAGCCGTTCGCCGCAGCAAGGTCAGCCCCCTCGGTGATGATCCGGTTCCGGGGGAACGGAGGGTTGCGCCAGCAGCTGGCCGCCGCGATGTTCAGGGCCACAGGCAAGGCGGCCACCTCCAACGCGCTCACCGACGTGCTCAACACGGCCGAGGGCATCGCGTCCGGCTGGCAGCAGCCGGTCACCCCGCACCTGCGCATCGCCGAGCACCACGGTGCCCTGTTCCTGGACCTGGGCCGGGCAGACGGGGCCACGGTGCACCTGTGGCCGGGAGGGTGGCAGGTGGTCACCCGCCCGCCCGTGCTGTTCGCCCGCACCGCGATGACCGGCGAGCTGCCGGTACCGGTGAGCGGAGGGTCGCTCGACGGCACCAGGGACCTGATCAACGTCCGGGGCCACAATGAGTGGGCGCTGTACATCGCCTGCCGGGTGGCCTCGCTGTTCCCCGGCATCACGCATCCGGTCGAGCTGTTTTCCGGGATGGCCGGATCGGCTAAGACAGCTACCACGCGGAATACGGCCAACTGGGTGGACCCGTCCGAGGTGATGATCCCGGTGCCGCGAGACGGGCGTACCTGGGCGGCCATCGCCGGTTCCAGGTACGTGCTGCCGGTAGATAACGTCAGCTACATCCCGCCCTGGTGGTCGGACCTGCTGTGCAAGGCCGCGAGCGGGGACGGCTGGGTGGACCGTGCCCTGTACACAGACGGCGACGTATATGTGTCGAAGTTCCTCGCGGTGATCCTGCTCAACGGGATCACCTTCGGCGCTCTGCGCGGTGACCTGGCCGACCGGATCGTCGGGCACGTGCTGGTCCGGCCGCCTTCCTACCGATCCGATGACGAGCTGGACCGCCAGTGGGCCATGACGCACCCGGCCTCGCTCGGCTGGCTGCTCGACCGCGCCGCCGAGACCTACGCCGACATGGCGCTGATGATGCCGCCGCAGGAGAGCGACCGGCTGGCCCGGTTCGCCCAGATCGTCCGGTGCCTGGACAGCCGGTGGGGGACCAACGCGGTATCAGCGTGGCGGCAGGGCAAGGCCGACGTGCTGGAGGACGTGGCCGACTCCGATCCGGTGGCGGTCGCGCTGCGGGCATCGGTTCACGGGCCGGTCATAATGACCGCGACCGAGCTGCTGGCCATGCTGACGGCACGCGGGGACCTGGAGCCCAACGGCAAGTTCGCCTGGACGCCGAAGACGCTGAGCGAACATATGGACCGGTCGCTGGCCGCGCTCGGGTCACTCGGCTGGCAGGTCTGGAAGAGCCGCGAGGGCCACGCGCGGACGCGGGTGTGGAACATCGTGTCTCCGGGCTGGGCGCACGACGGGGCTCGGTGGGTTGCCCAGCGCTAGGTTGATGAGGGCTTAATCGGGGCACTGACCTGGAAAGCCTGAGCCCAGCCTGCAAGAGCTGCCCGGCCGTGTATGCCGAGTTTGCGGCAGGCGCGGGTTATGTGCTTGCTCACCATGCTTTCGGTGATGTCAAGGTGACTGGCGATAGCGCTGTTCTTCAGTCCGCTCGGCAGGAATACCGCCACGTCCCACTCACGAGGTGTCAGCGTGTATCTGGCTTCTTGTTGCCGCTCGCTGAGGTACTGAGTCCCGGCGGTCATCAGTGTCTGGTGCAGAGCCTTCTTCAGGGGCCACCCTTTAGCCAGGAGCTTGGCGAAGATACTTGCACCTCGCGGGGACAGGTTGTGCAGCTCAACGATTCCGGCTATGAGATATTCGGTGCAGGTCCGGTAGAGAGCCTCCTGGTGACCGCTGGACTCGGGCAGATGCCGCTGGTAGGAGTTATCTGCCTCGCTGGCCCAGCGCTGATGGTGTGCCATGACCCTGGCCTGGTCTTCATTGTTCATAAAGCAAGATTCTAGGCTCTGCTGAAGACACTTACCAAGATGCCAGATATGAACCTGCTAGGTGCCAAATCTGGCACTGTCACCTTGCTTGACCTGGCACTACCTTTCAAGACAGGTGCCTGGCAGGCTGAGGACATGGCAAATTTTGAACGCTCAGGCTGGCGGGACCAGTGGCTGAGCAGCAGGCACCGTATCTGGGGTCCGGGAATCTGCGCGTCGGACATCGACTGGATGCCATACGCAGAATACACGGACGGTGGCCAGCCGGTCGCCGTCTGTGATTACAAGCACAAGGCCGCGACTGAGCCACTGGCTCACGCGAGCCGCGTCTCGATCGGCGCGATGGCGAACCTCTGGACGATGAGGGGTTCCTTCATGAAGAAACTGGCTTACTGGACGGTCCGGTACTGGCCGGATCACGATGGTGCGGTCGAGGTGCTCGCCATGAACGATAGCGCCAGCGCCGACGCTATTGCCATGGGCTGGCGGGGGTTGCACAGAGGTCACAGCGTGCCACCTGTAGCTACCTGGATTAGCCTCACCGAGTTTCAGTGGGTTGGCTACCAGTATCGCGCTCGCGGGTATTTTCATGCCATCCCGGCGAAGCTAGGCCAGGAGATGCCGCCCTGGAACGAACTGATGGGCAGCCGATCCTGACGCCAGGATTGCCCATCCTGTCCAGGATGGTGTCGTCAGCGGACGCAGCGGACGCACCATACCGTACGTATCTCCCTCTCTCTTTCTAAAATATGAGGTAAATTTCTAAATGAGGGGCGATGGAGATACGTAGGGAACCGTGCGTCCGCTGCGTCCGCAAAAAGATCCTGAGTCAAGCCTGTGCGTCCGCATCGAAGATGGTGGTGCGGGAGGTGCGTCCTCTGCGGTCACGCGAGATCCTGAGTGCAGGATGTGCGTCCTCACTCAGGATTCTCTGCGTCCGCATGCGGACGCAGATCTCGTAAGCGCCATCTCGAAGATTTAGCGTGCAGGATGTGCGTCCGCTCAAGTAGAAGATGAGACTTACCAGCCGGTAACTACCGCTGATGAGTACACTGGCAGGTACGATCACGATCACCGATAAGCAGCCTCTCAGTGGCTACGGAGAGTGAGTAAAAATGGTTACGTACAGCGGCTGGCTGAAGGAGCAGAAGGCCCGCACCGATGCGGTGGGCTGGTTTGCCAAGTACTGGTTCAGCCTGGAGGGACGCCCGAAGCTCAGCGCGGTCAGCTCGATCACCGAGCACCTGGAGAGCAGGGGCCTGTTCCAGTCCGTCGAGCACCTCACCGAGGCGCACGACGCCGCCATGAAGGAGTACCGGCGGATGCGCGACGGGGTGGTGCGCTCTGTCCAGGAGCAGCTGCCAGTCGGCAACAGCGACACGGGCGACCCCGCTGGCGAGGTCCGGGACGATCCGCTGACCCCTGGCCAGGTCGTGGACCGGGCCACCGCAGCTGGCATGGCTGCTGCCAGGGCGCACCAGACGCTGGCGGATCTCACGGCTGGCGATGTCGGCAATGCCCAGGCGATCCTGCTGGCCATCCTCAAGGACCTGGAGCTGATCAAGCTCGCGCTCGGGATCGCGCGGGACGAGGACGGTGCTGTGGTGCGCTTCCCGCCCGCCGTGGCGGTCGCTGAGGCCGAGGAGGACTTCCCCTGGCAGCAGTGGTACGCCGAGGCCGTCGGCGGCCAGGACGGGCTGTGAGCCGCGTGAGCCTGGTCCTGCACCCCTCGCGCGGCGAGGAGTACATCACCATGGCCGACGTAGTGGCCTGGGTGAGTGAGTGGGAGCAGGTTGCCGATACTGAGAACCCGCACCTGGCCATCCACGCGAACACCGACGCCACCACCGGCCGGGTCTTCCGGCTGAGCGCAGACGTGACCACGTAGCCGTGGGCAGGAAGGTCTACGACTGCTGCGGCGGCGTCGGCAAGCACATGGGCGGGTGCCCGAAGGGCGGCAGCCCGAAGTTGAGCCTGCCGCGCGGGCCGCGCCGTGACCGGGGCAAGGGCGGCAAGGTCTCCCGGCCCGGCAAGCAGGAGCGAGGCGAGAAATGCCCGCCGCACACGCCCAGCGCGGACGCCTCCAAGGGCGTCAACAAGAAAGGGCAGAGCTGTTACCGGTGCAGCAGGTGCGGCAAGTACCTGGGTAAATGGTAAGGAGCACAATGGCAACTGATGAGGAAGACGAGAAGCTGCTGGAGGAGCTGAAGGCAGCACAGAAGGCCGCTGCCGGGGCTAAGCGGATAGCGGAGACCGGCAAGAAGATTACGCCTCCGTCGAAGAACGGGAAGAAGTAGCGATGGCCGAGGACGAGGACAAGGAAAAGGACGAGAAGATCAAGGAGGCGATCAAGAAGGAGGGCAACAAGGCCGAGCCCGGAAAGGAGGGCCTGGCCAAGATCCGCGAGCGGACAAAGGCGGCCGAGAGAGGTAACGGCAAGAAGAAGGGCAAGAAGTGATGCCGTCGCAGGATGACTACTGCAAGCGCGGTAAGCACGTCTATATCAAAGATCATGGCCAGTGGGTGTGCTCGAATTGCGGGACTCCGAGATGAGTGACCGCAAGTACGAGGTGCCGGTCTACTACGACGGCCCTTTCCTGCACGCCGAGACGGTGATCACGGTGGCCGCCAGGGACAAGCAGGAGGCCATGCGGGAGGCCATGATACTGGTCGGCCCGCCTAAGATCGGCGAGATCAGGGAGGTTCAGTGAGCAGGGAAATACCGGAGTACGTCAGGAACAGGCTCAGGACATTCTTCAAGATTGATGCCGAGGATGCCCTCAGCAGGCCGCAGACGATCTTCGGCGGGAAGTCAGCGGCCCGGTGGGTTGCCGACGGCGACGGCACCTGGCATGAAGTCCTCGACCGGTACGAGATGGTGTTCTCGTACCAGACTGGCCCGTTATGAAGCAGGAATGGAAGGAAGCCGACCGCGAGCGCGTGCGGGCTGAGCAGGCTGAGCACCTGACCCGGCGGGCTGCGCTCATCGAGGCGCACGGCAAGCCGAAGCACCTGGCCGCATCCGATGCGATAGCGCTGGCCAGGGCCACGATAGACAGCCCGGACCCGGCCCAGCTGCACGCCAGCCTCTACCGGGACGCCGCCCAGGCCGACGCCTGGATGTCCTCGACCGCCGAGCACTACGGCCATTCTGTGCTGTTCAGGGCCACCCTGCCGGACGGCCAGGTGATCGGCGTCTACGACTTGCGCCCGGCGCTGGCCAGGGCAGCTGAGGAGGCCACGTGAGCATCGAGGCCGACCGGACGCCGCCGCCCGCTGCGGTACCGAAGGCGGCGTGCAGCGTCGGCCGCTGGATAACCCGTGACGGATGGCCCGGCTGGCAGGCCGAGTGCGGAGAGCCGGGAACGGAGTGCCAGGTGCCGCCGTACGTACTGTGCGGCTGGCACGCCTGGGACCTGGCGGTGCGGTATGCGCAGAGGAGGGTGTCATGAGCAGGACCCCGGCGATGACAACGGCGCGCAGGCTGGAGGGCTACGGCCCCGGTGGCCTCACCCCGGCGCAGCGCAGGCGCATCGGCCACAAGAACGGGCACGCACGGGCCAGCCGACAGAAGCCAGCCAGGCCAGCTGAAGTGGCTGGCGTCGAGCACCTGCCCGTCATCCTGGATGAGGCGCAGCAGGTGCAGCCCGGCCGGATGACCGCGATGGCCATCCTGGCCGCGATCGACGCGCCCAGGCAGGTCACGGTGGCCTGGAACCAGAAGGCCAGCGGCCAGCTGGCGGGCGGCAAGATCCGGCGGCGGTTCACCAGGCGGAAGGTATGAACGAGCGCGAGCAGCTGCTGGCCATGCTGGGGCATGCGGAGGTCAAGGATTACCAGGACCTGAAGATAGACGACCGGATCGCGCTGGTGACCGTGCACACAGGCCCGGATGACGCCGTGGCCAGGTTCGGCTTCGATGCGGAAGGGAAGCTGGCGGCGGTCAGCGTGGATGAGTCTTGACAGCAGAGGTAGATCTGTCCCAGCTGTTCGGGCAGCAGCAGGGCAGGCCCAACCCTGAGTACGAGCGCGCCGCAAAGGCGTTCACCGACGCCGTGATCGCGTATGAGCGGCGCAGCTTCGCCCAGGCCGGGTTCTTCGGACCCGTCATCTGCTGCTGTGACCCCTACTACGACTGGGATGCGCCCCATCCGGCCCAGGTCGGCTGCCCGGTGCCCAACCACGGCACCCAGGCGGTTGACCGGGAATCCGGCGCGCTGTACATGTTCGGAATACCGGAGGCGTGGTAGGGTGTTTACACCAGCGTGTGAAGAATACGCGGACGGAGGGCAGAGAGATGCCCTGACACCAGCGGGCGCAGTCCCGCCGCCAGATGCCGCAGTCCCGGCCGGGGCCACGGAGGCCGCAACCGGCCGGGCCGGTTTTACACCTCAACCGAAGGACACGATAACGATCATGACGAACGCGCATTCAGCCGTGAGCGAGGAATAACCAGGCCAGATGAGGGTGTTTACACCAGCGAAGGCGACGAGAGGAAACGATAACGATGGCAGCCCGCAAGCACAACGTGACAACTACCCACGGTAGGGACGAGTACGGACCGCACTACACCTGGACCTGTTCGTGCGGGGCCACAGAGACCGCCAGGGAGCGGTTCCGTGAGACTAACCGCGCCGCCGCCAAGGCGCACGTGAGTCAGCGCGGAACAGTGACCGACGTCGGATTCAGCGCTGAGGTTCCGCCCATCTACGCCGAGCTGAACAAGCGGTACCAGCGATGAGCGCCCCGAAGATCCGCAAGGCTGACCGGGGCACTGAGTACGCCAGGGCCCTGGTCAGCGCCCACAAGACCGGCTACGCTCGCGCGACCGAGGACGAGGCGATGGCCGGGTTCTGCGAGGTCCTGCCCATCCTGGTCGGCGCGGTGTCCCCGCGCCTGGTCTGGGAGGGCGCGGTGGCGTACGGCCTGACCGCCGCCGACCTCCAGAAGATCGTGCACGACCGCGATTATGCCTGGCTGGACGCGCTCCAGTTCTACCCGCCGTTCGTTCCCGTCGAGGATGCGCCAGCGCCGCCTGAGCGCGAGGTCGAGAACACGAGGCCGCTGTGAGGGACCTGAGCTACGACGAGCTGGGCATGGTCGCCAACGGCCTGGACACCCAGGCGGCCGAGCTGCGCCGGTCAGCGGCCAGCCGCAGGCACGCTAGCGATGCCCATGAGGCCCGGCGAGCCTGGCTGCGCAAGCTGGCCGACCGGTACACCGCGCTGGCCAGGGAGTTCGAGAAGGAGATCACATGACCCCGGCCGAATGGGCGGCAGGGTGCGCCTTCCTGCTGGTCCTGCTGGTCCTGTCACTGCGCAGGCCGCTGTTCCTATGGGCTGACGCCCGGCGGGCGCGGCGCGTAGCATTCAACCACGATCACGATAGGGAGAACGATGAGCGAGCTGACTGAGGTCGAGGTCACCAACCTGGAGGAGCTGGAGGGCGCGCTAGGCGAGGGGCTGCACAGCGGTGCCCCGTTCGTGCTCACCGAGGACGGCCAGAAGGTGGCCGTCGTGGTGCCCTACGACACCGTGGTGTCGCTGGTGCAGGCGCTGACCCCCATGTTCAAGGTCACCATCCGGGCGGTTGCCCAGGTATTCGGGGTGCCGCTGTGAGCACCAAGTCCAGCCATGAGCGGCAGATGCCGATCTCGCCCGGCTTCTGCCAGGAGAACCTGCGTAACCTGGTCGCCTGCTCCGACGGCATGATCACCAGGGCGCTCGCCAGCCTGCCCGTGCACGACTTGGCCAGGCTGGCCAGGCTGGTGAAGAAGACGGCAGAAGCGTGACCTGCGAGAACAGGGAGCATCCGGTCTACGGCGGCAAGTGCAAGGCCACGGCGATCTGGCTGGTCAGTGTCAGCACCAGGATTACCGACCGCCAGGCGAGCTGCGAGCAGTGCCTGGCCTTCACCTGCATGGCGATGCACAATGCCGAGGACCGGCCCGGAGCGAAACTGACACTGGAGGCACTGACATGACGAGGGAAAGCACCCGCCTGGGCAATATGCTCGGCTCGGCTATGCGGGTCGCCGCGTGGACGTTCGACTACGCGCTACCGCTGGGTGCCATGAGCGCGTACCGCCTCATCTCCGACGAGCGCCGGGGCCGTATGTTCGGCGGGCCGTCAGCCAGCCTGGCTGCGGTGTCCAGCCTGCGCAGGCAGGGCGGCGGCGGCTGGGAGATCACCCGCATCGCGGCCAGTAACCACCCGCCCAGGCCGACACTGCCATGATCACCCCGGACACCACCCACGCCCGGGTGACCAAGAAAGTCGAGCGCAAGGCTGGCGGCATGCCCAATTACGCCCTGCTCGGCGTCGGGCGCAACCACGAGGGCAGGTGGACCGCCTACTGGCCCTACACCTCGGAGATCGGCGGCCAGCGGTTCCTGACCAGGTTCATCGTCTTCCGCACCCCGCTGATCGGGCTGGACGTGACCCGCGTGCACATGGCCGACGACCAGCGCGAGTACCCGCACGACCACTCGCGCACCTTCTTGTCCTGGAAGTTCGGCTGGTACGCCGAGGAGGTCTACACCGAGCCAGCTGACCTGGGCATCAGGCGCAGCATCCGGCACCGCCGGTTCGGCATCCACCGCCTCGGCCACGACCAGGCGCACTCGATCACCTATGTCAGCCCGCGCCTGGTCACGGTGCTGCTCACGCTGCGCCAGCGGCACGCCAGCAGCTACTGGACCCCGGCTGGCAAGCAGTCCACCGGCATGGGTGTTGACCAGGGAGAAGACTGGGTGTAGATATGCTCGGCGGATTTGTCAAGGTCATCTACTACACCGGCATGGTGATCGCCGCCCTGCTGGTGCTGTATGTGACCGGCACCGTGAACAGCAAGGGCACCCACGGCATGGCGGCGGTGGGTGCCGGGCTCGGTGACGTGATCAAGTGGGCTGGCACGCTGCTGGGCCAGGCGCTGAGCCACCTGTGAGTGCCATCAGCAGGAAGCTGCCCGATCCGGGCAGCTATACCGAGGCCCCGTGCGGCTGCGAGTTCTGGACCCAGGACGGGGTTTTCGTCATCCGCTCCTGCGCGCCGGACTGCGAGGTCTACGCCTACGCGGTGGCCGAGACCAGGCGTCAGGGCCACCCCCTGGAGTTCCGCCGTGAGTGACCCGCGTGACATCGATGAGAAGCTGCTGGCCACGACCGGACGGCGGGCTCAGGCGCTCGCGCTGGCCAGCCCGGATAGGCAGGCCCTGGACCCGCTCCAGCAGCTGATAGGCCTGCCCTCGCCGGTCTGGGAGAACCAGGACAGCTCCAGGCTGACCGACGGGCAGTGCTCGGTCTTCACCGGGGCCAGCAGGTGCCCGGCAGCTGCCGTGTCCATGGCCTGGATCGGCTGTACCGTGGGCGAGCACCTGGACAAATCCAGCGTCTGCGAGAAGCACGCCCTCATGCTGGGCAGGGACAGGAGCGAGTATCACTGCCGCCGCTGCTGGGACGCCATGAACATCATCAGCAAGGCGAAAGTGATCAGGATCGAGGAGATATGAGGAAGACATACTGCGACCGCTGTGGCGTGCAGTGCGTCAACACCATGGTGCACATCCACGGCGTGATCCAGCACCAGACCAGCCAGGGCGAGAGCGTCGGCAGCGACGAGATCAAGCCGGTCGAGATCTGCCTGGAATGCTACCGGCTGGTCAAGGAGCTGCTGGACCTGACGGAGATCCCCCAGGAGATGGACCGGGACAGCGTGATGGCCGGACCGGTACGCGGATGACCAGCACAGCTGAGCTGGCCGCTGCCGCTACCGCCGACCGCCCGTTCTACTGGAAGGTCAGCCAGCGCCCGGACGGCGCGAGCTTCTGGCAGGTCCGGGTATCCGAGGGCTGGCGCGAGATGGTGCTCTGCTGTGACATGTACGAGAGCTACGCCGACTGGCTGATCGGGATTCTCCAGGGCCGCCCGCTGCCCGACGCGCAGCAGGTTACCCGTCCTATGACCGGCCTGGAGAAGGTCCAGGCCGCAGTACGCAAGGCGCGTGGCGGACCCGCCGCGCCGGGAGTGCAGGGGTACGCATGATCAAGCTGAGCTGCCTTCAGCACGGGCCGATGACCCACGACGAGCGGATGGGCTGGTGGGTTTGCCAAGGCTGGGCTGGCGAGGGCTGCCTGACCGCGATGATCGTCCCCGACGCCGAGGCAGACGTGGCTCTCCTGGGCATGAGCCAGCCTCCGCCGGGCACCGAGTTCATCACGGAGGCGGCGTGAAGGGCTGGGAGATCCGCCAGGCGCTGGCGGCGATCCTGGCCCACGATGACCAGGTGATCGAGACGGCCCTCGTATGGCTGCCGCCAGACAACGTAGCCAGGCTGGCTGCCCCTGGCCAGGAAACTGGAGGCATGATGCACCACCACGGAACAGACGGCAGCTGTCACCCTGGTCCAGGGGGCATGTTCTACTGTCCGGCCTGCGAGCGTGACCTAGAAGAGGAAGATGATGACGATGAGCAAGTACCGGGATCACCACGCCGACAACATCAGGGCAGCCCAGCAGGGCGACCCCGAGGCGGTGTTCACGTGGGTCAGGCTGCCCCAGGGCGGCATCAGGCTGTACGCCAGCCGGAATCTGGCGGACGTGGCCTGGGGACAGCGCGAGCACCTGGCCAGGGGCGTGCTGTGGCATCTGGACGCTAACCTGGACGGGCTGCTGATCGTGGACCGGCCGACGGCGGCTGAGGCGTTCGCCTGGGTGCTGGAGCGCTGGGCGCGCGAGGACGCTGAGAAACAGGCTGAGCTGCTGCGCGCCGAGCGCTTCCGCCAGCACGCCATCGCAGGCCAAGACATCAACGACCCGGAGGCGCTCATCCAGGGGCTGCCGGGTCTCTAGGCCGCTGTTTACGCGATCGTTACGGGAGTCGTAACCTGCTGTTCCAGGGGGACCGAGCCCTGAGAGGCGATGATTATGATGAGGAGCGGCCTCGGACCTGAGCGGGTGAGCTGTGAGGTGGTGGGACAGCGCATGGGCAGTCCTGAGAGACGTGATGCTGACTGGCCTGGGGGTCTGGATCATCATCTCGCAGGCGGGGTCGCCGCATCCGTCGGACGTTCTGCTAGGGGTGGCCGTGGCCCTGTGCGTCCCGGCGATCCAGGACCACGCCAGGGCGGTGGCGGGCGAGACGGTAAGCAAGGTCCGCGACCGTGGTGGCGGAACCCCGCCTGGGAACGGGCCGTCTTCACCGCCGCCTGCCTCATCGTCATCTTCGCCCTCATCGTCCTCGCCGGGGCCAGATGAGCGTGCCTGAGCAGCACGACGAGGCGGTACGGCACGGCCCGCGCACGATCGCCTCGGTTATCGCGGCCAACCAGCGCTCGCTCCAGCTCACCGCCATCATCGTGGCGTTCTTCCTGATCGACTTCTTCTGGAGCGTGCACACCCAGCACGTGGCGCAGGGCTACGCCGCCGCGACCCAGCGGACGGCTACCGCCCAGGTGGGCAAGGTGATCTCGGCGGCGTGCGACTTCTGGGAGCCGCTGGTGGGCCTGCCGATCACCATCCCGCCGGGCGCGGCCCGGCCGACCAAGGTGGGCGTGCAGATCCTGGCGGGAGCCCGCGAGTCCTACCGGGGCCAGTGCCAGCCTCCCCGCTGGCCGCCGCTGCCCCCGGTCCAGCCGTCGCTGGTCACCTGGGCGCGCTACTACCGCATCCCGGTGCCCTCGTGATCTGCCCGCAGTGCCGCCAGAAAATGCACACCCGCTGTCCTGAGCTACGGCGGCAGCTCGACCCGCAGATCAGCGATACTGACAAGACCGGCAGTCACCTGTGCTACTGCGGGCATGAACCCGGTAGCGTGCTGCGGCATGACCGCCAGCCGGATCCCCGGCGGGGCGCGTGACAACCGAGAGGCGAAGATCACGATGAGGACGATCCTGATGACTGGCGGCCCGCTGCCGCCCGAGGGCAAGGAGTTCTGCCCGATCTGCGTGGGCCTGTACCGCAACGCCCTGGACAGCTTCTTCAAGGCCGCGATCCAGGCCGGGCTGCGCGAGAATACCCAGCTCCCGCTGGAGCTGGACGTGAAGCTGGCTGAGCTGCCCGACCCCCAGTTCGCCGAGGTGGTGGCGATCTCGATCATGCCGCAGCTGGGCCTGCTGCGCATCTGCTGGGGTCATGTGCTGGCCGCCCAGCTGTCCGCGCTGCCCCCGGCCATCCAGGGCCAGATGCAGGGAGTGCCGAGCCTTGGCCGCTGAGAAGAGCCCCGGCCAGGTCGCGTTCGAGGGCTACGCCGAGCAGGCCGAGGGCCGCTCGCTGGTCAGCGGGGCCGAGCTTCCGGTCTGGGAGATGCTGCCGCGCGACATCCAGGACGCCTGGGAGGCGGGCGCGTCGGCGGTCATCACCGACTACGAGCAGCAGCACCGGGAGGCGGGTCCTCCCGGCTGATCGTGCTTAAGTACGACGAAACCCGCGCTTGCCCAGGAAGACGTAGCTCCGGGCCAGGCACTTCAGGCACTTGACCCACGGACAGCTGGGCGACGTGCAGTGCGCCTGGATCGTGCGCGACTCGCAGGCCGCGCAGCAGGTCAGGCGGGCCATCAGGCTTCCTTGGGGATCTTCCCGGCGGTACCGGCGGCCACTGCCTCGTCGTAGCCGCGCTGCGCCATCGCCAGCTGGCGGGCGGTGGCCCGCGCGGCGGTAGCCGGAGGGATGCCGCCGTTGCCCATCAGCCACATCAGCGCGTGGACCGAGTAGTGGCAGCTGTCACAGACGCTGGCCAGGTTAGCTGGCGTGGTCAGCCCGCCGCATACCTGGGGCAGGACGTGGTGCCAGACGAACCGGAGCGCCGGGTGCGGCCCGGCTGACCTGGACAGGACGCAGCTTGTGGCCTTGCCGACCTCGGGAAGCTCGGTGAGAGCGGTCATCAGCGGCTCGCGTTCGTGGTCCCGGCGGCCAGCCCCGGCACGCCGTTGACGGTCAGCCTCGGCTCGGCTGGCGGGGCTGGCGGGTCACCGTTCACCCACAGCCGGGCCTGGCCTGCTCCGATCAGGATCTGTACCTGCCGCGAGCTGGCCCAGAACGAGTGGCCGCTCAGCACCCTGGGCAGCGGGCCAGCCTGGCTGGACTGGTTAAGATCCTTCAGGGCGGTCATCAGCACCGGCGTGCTCGGCGCGATCGGGTGACCCATGAGGGCCAGGGTAACCGGGAATACCCCGGAACCCCAGCGTGCTGTATCGTGTAAACACCCCGCGATGCGGGACAACGATGAGGGAGACGATCACGATGGATACCGGACTGACCATCAGCGTCAGCGGCAAGGACTTCCCGGTGCATCTGGAGACCGACCAGAAGGCATGGGTCAAGGCGAAGTTCACGCTGCACCTGGGTGAGGGCAACGACGTGGGGGCTGATACCTTCGCTGAGCTGGAGGCCAAGGTCAAGGACCTGCGGATCGTGCGGTTCGAGCTGCCGTTCACCGACCGGACCGGCAAGGACGGCACGGTCACCGGCTTCCACGCCACCAACGGCAACATGCTGATCCGCTGGGCGAACGGCAAGACTATCCAGGAGTACGGCGGCTCCGGCCTGAACGACGCAATGCCCCGGCTGGATGAGGCAGACAAGGCCGCGCTGAAGCAGCTCATCTGGAACGTCCGGGAAGCCCAGAAGGTGTGGAACGACTTCGTGGAGGCCCGCAAGTTCGAGTCCGTCCGCGACGCGGCCAACGAGGCCCGCAGGCTGGCGGGAGGGGTGTCGGCATGAAGACCGCGATGACCATCAGCGTGGCCGGGAAGGACTACCCGGTCTATGTCAGCGACACCGGCATGTTCCGGGTCGATCTAGACGGCCAGCAAGGCCAGATCAGCGCACCCAGCTTCGCTGAGCTGGAGCGCAAGGCCCGCAAGATCAAGACCAAGTTCGAGTTCCCGTTCAGCAGCGTGCGGGTCCTGACTGGCAGGGTGAAGCACGGCACGGTCACCGGTATTCACGCGACCAGAGGCAACCTGCTGATCAGGTGGGAAGACGGCCAGAGCGAGCAGCTGCCTGGCTGGTCCAGCCCCGGCGACGTGACCCGGCGTCTGACCGACGCTGAGGCCGCCGAGGTGGAGCGACTGCTAGAGGCGCGTAACAAGGCCGTCAGGGAGCTGGACAGGTACCTGGCACCGCTCAAGCTAGAGAGCCTGAAGAAGGCTGCTGAGCAGGCACGAGACAAGGCAGCAGAGGAGACGAAGTGAGCAAGATCGGCCAGGCGGAAGCAACCGCCCTGATGATGGCCTCGCTGTGCATCAACGTGGTCAAGGACGACCCGGAGCTGGTCAAGCGGCTGCGCAAGCTGGCCAGGAAGACCGGGGCTCCGGTAGACAACGGCCAGGTCAACGAGACCGCGCTGACCCTGATCGACTTCGCTGTCACCGCGATGGCGCTGCGCGCCGCCAAGGGCGACGGGTACGGCGAGCGGGCTGCTGGCAGGCACGAGCACCGCTACGAGACGGTGGTGATCCCGGTCCCGCATATGGAGGACGGCGCGGCGAAGAGCGCAACCGCGCTGGCGGTAGCCAGCTTCGCGGTCGAGTACCTGCATGCGGTGCCCGGCGTCCGGGGGGCGTTCACCGCCTGGCTGGACGAGGCGCACCCCGGCACGGGCGGGCCGGTCAAGGCCACTCAGGATCAGCTGGAGGACGCTGACCAGGTGCTGACCATGATGGCGCACGTGGCCGGAAAGCTCGCCGACGGCAAGCTGGAAGAGGTTCCCGGCGATGCCGGACCCCACGCACACTGACGTGCGGGCCGCACGCGAAGCCTGGGATGCAGTGCTGGCCAGGCTTCGCGGCGTCATCCTGTACGACGCGACGACCAGTGCCATCGCGCACATGGCGGCGCGGGTCTTCATCGAGTACGAGGCCGAGATCGCCCGGCTGAAGGCCGAGCTGGACGAGGCTGCGGGCGCTCACGTGCTGCTGTGCCCGTCTTACGGCCTGCACAAGGCCATGGCGGATAGCACGGACGAGGAACCAGGCACGATCTTGCGCGTTACCGACAACCCTGGCCTGGAGTACGAGATGGGTACGGACAAGATCTGGCACTTGCTCAGCGGCGACGATCACCGCGAGATATGTGGCGACCAGGAGACCTGAGCTGGTGCCGGTGCGGTGCGCTGATCCGGGCGTCGAGCACCGGCTGGTATCACGTCATCACCGGGCACGGCCAGTGCGAGGGAGGCAAGATGGCCAGACCGAGGCCGCTGGCGGACGTGACCTGCCCGCAGCACCCGCACCAGCCGGTAGACGACTGCGTGGTCTGCTACACATCTATGCAGGTCAGCCTGTATTTCCACAACCTGGGAAGGTGTATCGAGCGGGTGTGCATTTACCCGCATGCCTTGCAGGCGGCCGATGACGGGGTTAGCGTGTCTTTGCCATGCGACAGAGCGCGATCGTGATCTGAATGGAGCCCAGGCCGGGGGCAATCCCCCGGTCCTGGGCTCTTTGCGTGGCGTAAACCAGCGCGCACTAGCCGGGAGTTGCCCTGAGAAAGCCCCCCGGATAGCGGCGTGACCCGCACTTACGTCAAAGAGGATACAGATGAAGATGGCCCCCGGACCATGGGTCAAGGTCACGTTTTCGGCAGTAGCAGCACTCGCCGCGATCATCCTGCCCCGGCCGCACGCCGCATCGGCTGCCGCCGAGGCCACACCAGGTCCTGACAACGCCTACCGCCCGCACCCGGTGGCACCCGCAGTAGCCACCATGGTCCGCGCCAGCCGCCTGTACACCGTGATCTCGGGCGACTCGATCAGTGCGGTGGCGGTGAAGGAGTGCCACGGCCAGGCGAAAGACTGGACCGGCATCTACGCCGAGTCCCGCGCCGAGCACCTGACCGGGCGCAACGCCAACCAGATCAGCATCGGCCAGCACCTGGCAATCAACTGCGTCTACCTGCCCGGCCAGCTGAAGTACGCACTGGCCGTGGCCCCGCCGCCCGTCCCGCAGGCAGCCGTGACCACCAGCTCAGCCAGCCCCGTCAGCTACGGCGGCTACCAGCAGTGCGTGATCAGCCGCGAGTCCGGCGGCCAGACGCAGGTCATGAACGGCAGCGGCCACTACGGCCTCTACCAGTTTGACTACGGCACCTGGGTGTCCGGCGGCGGCGCTAGCGCTGACTTCGGGCATGCCTCGGTGGCCGAGCAGAACCGGGTCTTCGCCGCCGTTTACGCGGTACGCGGCACCCAGCCCTGGTCACCCTCGGACGGCTGCTGACCATGCGCCGCATCCTGCTTGTCCTCGCCATGCTCGGCGTCCTGCTGACGGGCGCAGCTGTCTCCGTCACGCCAGCGCAGGCGTCCGTCAACTACGGCGGCGCGGCGCTCAACTGGGCCGAGGCCCACGAGACAGGCCACTGGTATGCGTGGGGCGGCGCAGGCCCCTCGGTCTACGACTGCTCGGGCGCGGTGATGGCCGCCTACGCCCACGTGGGCATCAGCCTGCCGCACAGCACCTACATGATGCTGGCCAGCGGGCACCTGCACTGGATTCCGCTGAGCCAGGCCCGGCGCGGTGACCTGCTGTTCTTCGGGTCCGGGCACGTCGAGTTCGCCACGATCTGGTACCACGTCAGCTACGGCGCGCACCATTCCGGGACCACGGTGGGCTGGCGGTCCTATGATCCCCGGTACTGGGGTCCGACGATGGCGTTCCGCGTCTGGTGAGGACATCGGGTGTAGAGTCTCGTTCATAACGGGCGATGTGTGGGGGATCGCCCCACACGATCATGAAGGGATCACGATGAGAGGTTTCAGGAGGCTGGCCGCGCTCGCGCTGCCGGTCCTGCTCGGCGGGGCACTCGGTACCGGCGCGGGCATGCTGCCAGCCAGCGCCGCCCCGGTATGCGCGCCGCTGACGACCGTCGATCATAGTTACGTGTCGCCGATCCACTTCGGCCAGGCGCTTGACGCGATCAACTGGGGTGGCAGCGGTCACGCATCCACCGCCTGCTCAGGCGCGCTCGTCAACGACAACATCAAGACCTGGACGTATCACGGCGCAGGCGTGGCGGCCGATTTCACGGCGGTCGTGACCGGTGTCGGTATCGCGCAGCTCGTCTACACGCCCGGCAATCAGGTCAACGTCGGTAACCCGCTGTGCGTCTCCACCGTGCTCGACAGCAAGGGCGCGTTCGCCCGGCTGCGTCCGTGCGCGGGCCTGACCGTGACCGTGGACGCCGTGACCGGGAATGCCGCCATCGCGGCGACCACCGGCAATCAGTGGCAGAATTTCTCCGGGGTGAGCGAGGGTGATGGCTTCGTCCAGCTTGAGGCTGTTCACGAGCCCGTTCCCTACTCGCTTAACATCGCCGGGTTCGGCGGCAGCGGCACCCAGGTGATCTCCTGGACGCCACTGGTGGCGGATGCCTGCGAAGACAACAGCGCGCTGACACCATGCTCGGAAAACGAGATCTTCGAGGTGCTGGCCGCAGCCTGAGGGCCGCAGCTAGCACAGGCAGGGAGCACGTCACCATGATCAGCTGTGGCAACAGTTTCGGCGTAAGCGTTGGCAACGTCACGAGGGATTACGGGCGTTACCCTGTCCCGACCTGGAAGTTCGGCCTGACGGCTGTCCAGCCCTATTCCGTCTCCTGAGAACCCCCGATTAGGCCGCAGCTAGCACGGGTGTGGGGTTGCGCACCGGTTACTCAGCCCGTTAGACCGGCGCAGATCGCATGAACGGGTCACCCGGCGGCCGACACTGGAAAGGAGCCCCGCGTTCTCCCTCCCCCCCGGAGGCGCGGGGCTCCTGCCTGGTTACGGGGGCATAATCAAGACATGCGCGGTGAGGGAACGGTCCGGTGCGCCGACGGCGGCTGCGGCGAGCTGGAGATCGAGGGCCTGGAGTACTGCCTGACGCACATGCCCGGGGATCTGCTGGAAGAGGCCGAGGCGATCACCGAGGTCCGGCGGGCGAGCCAGCCCAGGGGCGTGTCCCCGCACCGGGCGCTGCGGGTGATCAGCGGCGAGGCCATGGTCCGGGCCGGGGAGATCCTCGGCCAGCACGGAGCCGAGCTGATGAACCCGCAGGCGGTCGCCGACCCCTACAGCGAGCTGATGAGCTGCGCCGGGGAGATCCGGGCCTGGAAGAACGTGCTGCGGGGCAAGGTGGCCGAGCTGAAGAGCTTCGGCTACATGGGCAAGGCCGGGGAGCAGATCCGTGCCGACGTGGCGCTGTACGAGCGGTCGCTGACCGAGTACAGCCGCGTGCTGCGCGACATCAGCAGGCTCAACCTGGATGCCCGGCTGGTCGGCATCAGGCAGCAGACCGCCGACATGGTGGAGCGGGCGATCGACCAGGCCCTGGTGGCCAGCGGTCTCCCGCTGGAGCAGCGGGCCAAGGCCCGGAAGACGATACGAGAGCACCTGAAGGTGGTCGCATGAGCTACCAGATCACGGTCAAGTCGAACAACGGCAGCCTCACCGCCACCGCGACCGGCGACGTGCCCGACGGCGAGCACATGGTCAGCGGGCACAGCGACGGCAACTACGTCACCCTGGGTGCCGCGCGCAAGGACGAGCTGGGGCATCACGTGATCGCCGCCCAGCACAGCCACGGCAGGGCCGAGGCGCAGCAGGCTGCGGAGTTCTTCGGCTAGGCGCAGGTGACAGCTGACGCCGATGTCCTCGGCATGGTGTCAGACCGGCTGGGCCAGCCGGACGCCGACCCGAGGTCATGGTGGTTCGGCACCGCCAGGGACGAGCAGCGGCTGCCGCCGCTGGATGACCCCTGGCGCATCCTGTACTTCCAGGGCGGCCGGGGCAGCGGCAAGACGATGGCAGGCGCAGCCGGGCTGGCCCAGATCATCATCGAGGACGAGGAGCCCGGCGGCCAGTACGGCATCGTGGCCCCCACCTACCGGGATGCCTGGACCGTCTGCGTCGAGGGCGAGTCCGGCATCCTGCGGGCGCTGGGCACCACGGCCGGGGAGGTCAAGAACAACACCTCCAAGAGCGTCGAGTACGCCTACCGCAGCTACGGCGAGATCGGGCTGCGGTCCGGCCACACCATCTACGTGGACTCGGCCGACGATGGCGCGCTGCGGGTCCAGGGCAAGAACCTGCGCGCGGTCTGGGGAGACGAGCTGGGCCTGTGGACCCGCTGGCAGACCGCCTGGGATGAGTCGATCAGGTACGCGGTCCGCAAGGGCGTGTCCAAGATCATCGTCACCGGCACGCCCAAGGTCAGCCGACCGGCCAGGGCGCTGATCCGGCGGCTGATCCGGGGCGGCGAGCCCGGCGTGATCGTCCGGCGGCTGCGCACCATCGACAACATCAGGAACCTGTCCGAGTCGTTCTACACCTCGGTCATCGGGATGGCCAGGGGAACCAGGCTGGAGCGCCAGGAGCTTGAGGGCGAGCTGCTGGATGACATCGAGGGCGCGCTGTGGTCCAGGGACCTGGTGGACGCTGCCCAGTGCGGCTGGATCGGCGAGGAGGGCGGCCCGCCGTTCCTGACCCGGACCTATATCGGCGTGGACCCCTCCGACGGCCTGGAGGATTCCGACGAGCAGGCGTACACCGTGGTCTCCCGTGGCCAGGTCGATGACCCGCACATCTACGTCACCGAGAGCTGGGGCGGCCAGGCCAGCCCGGTCAAGTTCGCCAAGATGGTGATCCGCCGCGCGGTCGAGCTGCATGCCACCCTGGTGATCGAGAAGAACCACGGCGGCGAGTGGCTGCGCGCCACGTTCACCGAGGTGATGCGGGACCTGCAAGAGCACGGCGAGATCCCGCCCGGCATGGTCCCGCCAGTCGAGCTGGTCAGCGCGTCCAAGGCCAAGCGGACCCGCGCCGAGCCGGTGGCCGCGCTGTACGACCGGGGCATTGTGCGGCACTGCCAGCGGAGGGTGAAGTACCAGATCACCGACCCGGCAACCGGCGGGCAGACCTGGCACGCCGACACCGAGCGGTTCACCGAACTAGAGGACCAAATGTGCTCCTACACTGGAGCGCGTCTTGAACGTAGTCCCGACAGGCTGGACTCCCTGGTCTGGGCCTGCCATTTTTTCCTGGATCTGTCACACCGGCATGCAGGCTCGCCAGGCAAGCGGGAGTACACGCTGCTCACCGACCTGGAGAGCGAATACGGCGACGTGGAGGCCCGGCCGCGCGACGGCACCGAGCGGCACCGCCGCCTGGCTACCGCCCACGGCGGGGACTGGGACCGCTCCGAGGGCGACTGGTCCGAGGACGGCTTCGCCCCGCAGGATGACCAGGCCAGCACGCCCGCCCAGGACAGGGCGCGGGCCAACGTCCACCCCTGGCGGTAAAAGATTTGACACCCCGCCCGGCCCGCGCATATGGTGTCTTCAGGTTGGCGAGCCGGATTCGGGTCGGGTTACCGCTGTGAACGGAGAGGATGCGGGGTTGGAATCCCCGTCGTCAGGGGACTGGCGTAGCTCAGGGCTAGAGCGCTTAGGGAGAGATCCCACCCCGGCTGAGCTTTATGCCCGCTGACCGCTTAACTAAATAGAGACGTGAGCGGCGAGCCGGATTTCCCTGGTTACCGTGTCGGACAGTATCCCCAGGGACTGTAATTATGCCCGCCGCGCCTTTTTACCCACGAGCCGGATCAGATCCGGTTACCGTATGCAACGGTCTGCCCCGCAAGGGGCTGGACTCCGGGTCTTGCTTATGCCCGTGGGGCTTTTTCTCGGCGCGGTCCCGTGAGCCGGACGGAAGCCGGTTACCGTTCACCAGCCCGCTTTAACGGGCAACCCAGCCCAGGAATGAACACCTGGAACCCCCGAAAGGGGGGAACGGCTCCCGATTTATGCCCACGGGACTTATCCGAGAGGAAACAACGATCACGATGCCTGACTCACTGTCACAGATCACCACCCGCCGGACGCCGCCGTGCGAGCAGGCGGACCCCCGCGAGGTGAAGAACTACGCGGGCGGCTACGTCTTCCAGACGGCCGACGGGTCCGCGCTGGACCGGTTCCTGACCATCGGGACCGAGGGCGGGACCTTCTACGCGGACGAGAAGCAGCTGACTCACGTGGCGGCCGGGCGCGTGCTGGAGATGGCCCACGCGGGCAACCCGCTGCTCATCGAGCGCGCGACCACGATCAGCCAGGCCGGGCGCGCTCCGCGCAACAACCCGGCGCTGTTCGCTATAGCGGCGGCTGCGGGCCTGGGTCCGCCCGAGTACCGGGCGCAGGCACTGGCGGCGCTGCCGCTGGTGGCGCGCACCGGCTCGCATCTGCTCACCTGGGCTGGCTATGCCGAGCAGTTCCGGGGCTGGGGTCCGGCGATGACCAAGGCGGTCGGCTCCTGGTACAACGGCAAGGGCCTGCCCGAGGTCGTCTACCAGGTGCTGAAGTACAAGCAGCGTGAGGGCTGGGCACAGCGCGACCTGATGCGCCTGGCGCATTTCGGCCGCACCCCGCAGACCGGCGGGCGCAAGCTCTTCTACGACTACGTGATGAAGGGCACCTGGCCGTCCATGTGGCTCGACGGCGGCGAGATCCCGGAGCTGCTCGGTGCCTACCGGCAGATCTGGAGCAGCACCGACCCGAAGTACTGGGCACGGATCATCGAGGACTACAACGGCACGCGCCCGGCGTCGAAGCTGACGCACGAGATGCTGCCGTCCGAGGCGCTGGCACGGCCTGAGGTCTGGGAGGCGCTGCTGTTCACCGGGCTGCCCACCGGCACCCTGATCAGGCGGCTGGCGCAGATGACCAGGCTCGGCGTGATCGCGCCGTTCAGCAACAGCACGCTTGAGGTGACCAGGCGCCTGACCGACGCAGCCGGACTGGCCAGGGCGCGCATCCACCCGGTCGAGCTGCTGCTGGCATCCAAGACCTACGCCAGCGGTCACGGCACGCGGGGCCAGGACACCTGGAACCCCGTGGCGCAGGTGATCGACGCCATGAGCGACGGGTTCTACCTGGCGTTCGGCGGGGCCGAGCCCTCGGGCAAGCGCTTCAACCTGGCCGTGGACGTGTCCGGGTCGATGGGCCACCCGGCTGGCGGGCTGGGCCTGTCCTGCCGCGAGCTGGCAGGCGCGGTGGCCCTGTCCGTCGCGGCAACCGAGCCGAACCACGTGATCACCGGGTTCTGCAACGGCCCGTACCCGAGCCGCTGGAGCCGCATCAACGGGATGGGCTCGGGCATCGCGCCACTGCCCATCAGCCCGCGCCAGCGGCTGGACGACGTGCTGCACGCGATGGACCGCATCCCGATGGGAGGCACCAACTGCGCGCTGCCGATGATCTGGGCCGAGAAGGAGGGCCTGGCCATCGACGTGTTCACCATCATCACCGATAACGAGACCTGGGCCGGTGACATCCACCCGGTGCAGGCGCTGCGCCGCTACCGCGAGGTCAGCGGCATCGACGCGAAGCTGATCGTGGTGGCGGTCACTCCCACCGAGTTCAGCATCGCCGACCCGGCCGACCTCGGCACGCTCGACATCTCCGGGTTCGACTCGGCGGTGCCCAGGCTGGTCAACAACTTCGCGCGAGGCTGGGATGAGCGACCCGCTGCGTGAGTACACGGTGCACGGCGGTCTTGACAAGGGCCGCCGTGTCCGTGCGGACCTGCCGCCGATCGGCGAGACGCTGGCCGTCGGCATCGCCGAGGAGGCGCTGAACCTGGTGGAGATGCTGGACCGCCAGCCGGGCAACCGGGTGCTGATCCTGGAGCGCCAGCGGGAACTGCGGGCCAAGCTGGATGAGCTGGTCAGCAGGGATTATGGACATACGGGCAACACAGGCACGTGAACACCACGAGGCCCTGGCCAGGCACCGGGCTGCACGGGACCACCTGATCCGGCAGCTGCGGTCGGAGAATCCGCAGTACTGGACCTACCGCCGCCTGGCCAGGGCTCTCGGCTGCGCGCATCAGCTGATCTCGTACATCGTGGGCAAGGAAGAGCACGGCAAAGAGTGATCGGTTAGCGATTTCGGCCTACGCTGGCCGCATGGCACCCAACGCCGACGGCACGCTGGCCAAGGTCCTGAAGCTGCCCGACCTGCACACCACGCGGTCTCAGCTGCTGGGCAAGGAGATCGGCACCCAGTTCGATTGGGGTCAGCGCCTGTTCGCCTACTACGGAGACGGAGATGTGTTCGATTACGGGGAGTGGACTTCCCGTGATATGAAAACTATGTTCCAAAGGGACGGCATCTGCCAGTCAGTCGAGGCGGTGCTGACCCTGCCGATCCGCGAGGCCGACTTCAGCATCAATCCGGCCAAGGGCGACAAGGGCGAGGCCGAGTTCGCCAACAGCGTGCTGATGACGCCGGACCACAACGGCGGGATGCAGACCCCGAACGTGGACCTGATCGGGCAGATCACCTCGGGCCAGATTTACCGGCGGGCCTTCTTCGAGAAGGTCTGGAAGATCCGCCCGGCCGACGGCAAGATCATCTACGACAAGATCGCGTTCCGGCCGGTGGCCACCTGCCAGGCCCGCTACAACGCGCGCACGGCGGCCGAGCACGGCTTCCGCCAGCAGGTCTGGCTGTTCGGCGGCCAGATGATGACGCACCAGTCCAAGACCCCCGGCTACGTGGACATCCCGCACGTGCGGAGCTTCATCTACACCCACGGCAAGCACCGCGAGCCGCTGATCGGCGCATCCGAGATGGATGTGGCGTACTGGTGCTACCAGACCAAGATGAAGCTGCTCTACCTCTGGTACCACTTCCTGGAGAACCAGGCGCTGCCCCGGACCATCGTCTACGGCAACGACCAGGCCGAGGCCAACGACAAGGCCGACTCGATCGCCGCGCTGAAGTCCAGCGGCGTGGTCGGCATGGTGCACCCGACCGAGGACAAGAAGCTGTTCGAGGTGCTGGAGGCCAAGGGCGACGGCGGCAAGTTCTTCGCCGAGGCCATGGCGTTCCTGGAGGGCTGGCAGACCCACTCCGTGCTGGCCGGGTTCATGGGGCTGACCGGCTCCGCGATGGGCGGCAAGGGCAGTTACAGCCTGTCCCAGGACCAGTCCAGCTTCTACCTCAAGTCCCGCCAGGGAGTCGCCAAGGAGCAGGCCGAGGCGTACTCCCACGGCATCATCCGGCCGCTGGTGCTGCTCAACTACGGTCCCGACGCCGCGTTCCCCTCGGCCAAGTTCGGCCCGCTCCAGGACGAGCAGCAGGCCGCGCTGCTGACCATGTTCCAGACCATGGCAGCTGCCCCCGTGCTGCATGTCCCGCTCCAGGTGTTCGACCTGATCACCGAGCGGATGGCCAGCATCCTCCAGCTCGACGTGGACCAGGTGCACGCGGCGCTGATCGCCACCGCCACGCAGCGGCAGGAAGCGATGCAGGCTAACCCGCCGCCCGGCCTGCCGCCTGAAACAGCAGGCTCTATCGGGCAGCTCCAGGGCCTGGCCGGGGCCGCGCACGGTATCGTGCAGCAGGCGGCGGCGCGGCCAGGCGGCGCACCAGGGCTGCGTCTGCCGCCACCGGCAGCCGGGCCGTCGTCAGCAGGGGCACCAAAGCCCCCGAGGGCGGGCGGGCTGCTGGCCGGGCCGTCGCCAGCGGCACGGGCTGGCAGGCCAGCATGATCATCTGGTGGCACCAGCACTGGCAGCAGGTCCTGGGTGCAGCCATCGCAGTTAGCCTGGTCATGACGCTGATCCTGCTGAACAGCGTGCGCCGGATGAGGAAGCGGGCGGATCGTCAGCACGAGTTCCGGGTGGACCTGGCCTGGCATCATCACAGGCGCATGCTGATAGCGATGGGAGTCAACCCCGATGACTACACCCGCCTCGGCCCCGCCCCAGCAGCCCTCAGCGACAATGGCAGTGGCCGATACAGCCCTGGTGGCGGCGCTGGCCTCCGCACTTGCTACCGCAGTGACGCCCATGGCGGCCCTGACGAGCCTACTGCCGTTCTTCCGTACGTCTCGGGTCCAGCCCGCCTCGATGCTGGCCGTCCTGGATATGGTGATGAGTTTTCCACCGGAGAGGACGGGGGTCGCTGGTTCGGCATCCCTGGTGACCAGCCGGGAGAACGCACTCAGACGCGCCCAATTCGCGCTAGCAGCTGGACGTAGGGTCACCCGTGACCTGGCCGGGGCGCGCAGCCACGGGCAGCCGTTGCACCAGGCGCTTGCAGATGCAATTGCACGCGAGCGCCGGTACTTCGGCCAGCATCTCGACGCGATGTGGAACCGGGCCAGGGCAGCTGCGCAGGTGGACCTGGCGGTCATGACCTACGGCAACCTGATCGGCTGGAACACGGTGCTCGACGCGCGGACCAGCGCCGAGTGCCGGGCAGCTGACGGGAAGAACTTCGAGGCCACGGCGCAACCGCTGATCGGCTGGCCCGGCGCGGTGCACCCGCACTGCCGCTGCTACCCCGGCCCGCCGGTCAGGGGTGCGAGAATGCTCGCAAGCGCACACCGCATCCCGGTCAGAAGGCTGGTGCCAGCAGGATGAGCAGAATCGTCCAGACCACCCCCATGAAGGTGCGCACCTCGGCCGGTATCCGCAGGCTGGCCGCCCAGGTGGTGCAGACCTTTCCCGATATGAGCGTGCACGACCACCTGACCGACGCGGCCAGGGAGCTGGACTCCGGGCGCACCGAGGGAGCCAGGCGGCACCTGAACGCGGCCATCGAGGGCTTCGCCCCGCTCCAGATCATCCGGCACGGCGTGCACGACGACCAGGGTCACATGGCGGCCAAGCTCTACATGCAGCAGGCGTACCGGCACCTGCTCAACGTCAGGGACATCGAGGACGTACGGCAGGCCAATGACGGTCTGGCGGCCGAGCGCCGCGCCGCCGCCCTGGCTCTGAAGGGGACGGCTATGAGCCCGTCCAGCCAGCCTGTCCCCGTCGGTGCACCTAACGGCGCAGCAGGCCCCGTCGCCGCCGCGCCAGCGGTGGCCCCGCAGGCCCAGCACCTGAAGGCGCTCAGCTGGGAAGACATCGACACGGCTATTGAGCTGGTAGGTCTCAGGGGCTACAGTCACGGCTGGGTTTTTCACGGGGTTCCCGGTTCCCAGGAACATGCCGACGTGCTTGACCGTATGGGGTCTGCGGCTGTCGATGGCAGCCCGGCGGATGCCGGGCTGATACACGACGCGGCGCTGGCTGCACGCCAGGGGCGTTATTCCGATGCTGTCAGGAACCTTAATTCCGCCAGGGAAGGAACCAGGAACAAGCACCTGGCCAGGGCTCTGGGTGACCATTCCAAGATGATGCAGGACGCAGCGGCACACCGCCCGGACAGGTCTCGTATCAGGGATCTTGAGACTGGCCTCGGCATGAAGCCAGCGGGTGATATGAGGGGCATCATGAAGAGCATGGGAGACAATGCGCTAAAAGACGCCATATTCGGCAGTGGTGACCGGGATGTGGTCAGTGCCGCCCAGGATGAGTTCCTCAAGCGGCTATCTGCCAGGAAGACCAGGGCAACTGCGGGTGCGGGGTCCATAAACTTCGCCACCTACGCGGGAGCCAAGCCGGGCTCGGGCAAGAACTTCTCTAAGCTGAAGGGCGCGCTAGCCAAGAGGGGCGCGACCAACCCAGGTGCGCTGGCCGCCTGGATCGGCCGGAGGAAGTACGGGCGCAAGGGTTTCGCCAAGCTCAGCCACGGCGGCAGCAGCCACAGCTGGGGAGACGTGCTCGACGCAATCGAGCTGGTCGGCCCGAAAGGCTATAGTCATGGCTGGGTGTATCACGGCACCCCCACGACCAGGGCCGGGATGATTAACCACCTGGCTCACGGGCACGAACAGGGACTCCCCACCGGCCGCACCGGGTATCAGCGCGAGACTCGCAGCTTCGAGGACTTCCAGAAGGTGCACGAGGAAATGCACCGGATGAACCCCGGCCAGAACCACACGCACGAGCCAGCCGGGACAGCAGCTATCCGCCCCGCCACGGTCACGGCAGGCAGGCACTACGGCACCGGGGTGTCCTCCGTCCGGGACTTCGAGGCGCTGGCCTCGATGCCCGCGTTCAGCCCGGCCGAGTCCAGGATGCTGGGCATCGCGGACCCTGCCTACTACGAGAAGATCAAGGCTGGCATCCAGGCCACCATCCAGGCCAGCTGGGAGGACCTCGACCGGGCGATCCTGCTGAGCGCGGAGACCGGGCGGCTGGCCACGGAGCCGCACCCTTTCGGTAAGCCGGGCGGGCCGGGCCTGTGGGGTGTGAAAGGGATGGAGCTTCCTCCTTACATCCAAAATATTGCCCGCGCTCTGCTGCGCACCGGCCGAGCCAAGACCCTGAGCCAGGCCATCGCCATCGCACGCGGAGCGAGCAAGCGCTGGGCGGCTGGCGGCGGCAACGTCCGGCCCGAGGTCCGCGCGGCCAGCCAGGCTACCGGTGCTGACTGGAACGCCAAGCAGGCCCGTGCCCACGCTCACGCCAACGACACCTGGAGCACTCTGGATCGCGCGATCGAGCTGGCCGGGTTCAACCCGGCGCAGCCCCGGACGCCGGTCGGCACCTGGGGGTCTGGTGGTGCGCCAGCGGCGGGCGGCAAGGCCCAGAGCAAGCAGCAGCTCCAGGCCCAGATCAAGGCCGACCGGGCCAAGCTGAAGGTGCTCAGCGCACAGCTGGCCAAGCTGACCACGATCAGGCACAAGACCACCGCAGCTGCCCAGAAGGCCGCCGCCACCGGCAAGACGGCGGCGGCTACGCCAGCCAGGAAGGGCGCACCGGCCAAGAGGGGACCGGCTGGCAGGAAGGCCCCGACCAGGGCGCAGCTGATCATCTCGATCCGGGGGCAGATCAAGCAGCTGACGGCGCAGATCGCGGCCGACCAGAAGAAGCTCGTGCACATGTCCAACCCGCTAGACGGTCTCCTGCTGGCTAGCTGATGGCCACGCTGCGGGTCTTCGACGCCCAGGGCATGCTGGGCACCATCACGCTGGACGGAGGCCAGCTGACCGGCAGCACCCGGAGCATCCAGCAGATGGCGGACGGTGCCCTGCGCAATGCTGGCGGTGACGCAGAGCAGGCGTTCAGGGACCTGAACGGGCGGAACAACGGGTACCTCTGGATTAATCCGTGACCAGCATCATCGAGCAGCTCGACCTGGCGTTCCGCGAGGACCTGCACCCGCGTGACGCGCACGGCCACTGGATCAAGAAATGGCAGCCGGATACCTTTGCCCGGAACAACGAGCGCCTGGGGTGGCCGAGCGAGGCCAACCGGCAGTGGCGTGAGCATGCGGAGGGAGTTCTGCGGCAGCTTCAGCATGACAACCGCCGGGCGGCGGGTGACACCTGGACCGCCGATGAGCAGGGCCAGATCATCCGGCACGCGCATCCTGGCGGGCTCGGGCGGTGGAAGCCCGCTTTTGCCCCGCCGCCGCCTGAGCCGCCGAGCCCGAATCTGCCAGGTGACTACATTGCGCCCGGCATCAAGCAGCTGGTGCTGCCGGGCATGGGCGATAGGGTCACGGAATTCGGGGAGAACAGCGCACCGGCCCGTAAGCTCCGGGCCGAGATTTCCGGGGGCGCGCTGAAGGCCGGGGAAACGCACCTGCCCGAGGGCGATGTGGGCCAGCAGGCAGACACGGCTGTCGTCACGCTGCCTGATGGCGTCAAGGTGATCCACAAGACCGGCCAGAACAGACTGCGGGCCGACCGCGAGGAGCTGTCCTACTACGTCTCCCAGGCTGTCGGTGCCAGGGCCCCCGCCGTGGCGAGAGTGCCCGGCACTGAGTCTGACCTGGTAGAGGACTTCGTACCCGGCACGATAGGAAGCCGCTACCTGGATGAGACTGGTGACTGGGATGAAACCGAGTCCGAGCTGGAGTCAACTTCCGAAGGCGAGCAGATAGGGCTGCTGGACCGGCTGATCTCCAACTCCGACCGTAACGGCGGCAACTGGATCGTCACCCCGGACAACATCCCGGTGCCGATCGATCACGGGCTGGCGCAGTTCGATGGCATGGACTACAGCGAGGACGACTCCTATCACTTCAGTGACTGGATCAGCAGCACGGACGGGCTGCCAGCGGAGTATGTCAACGACCTGCGCGGCAAGCTGGAGAAGATCAGGCCCGAATTCGACCGGCTCGGGCGATCGGGCTGGTATGCCAGCATGATGGCGGTGCTGGGCAGCCTGCCGGTGGACCAGGACTACGCCACCATCAGCGGGCAGGCCCTGGAGCTGGTGTTTAACCCTGCTGAATTGCGAGATTCACACGGGAAATGGGCTACTGGCAAAAGCTACCGGGGGATGAAATGGGAGGCTGCCGTAGGTGCGCCGGGGCAGTTTATGTATCACCGTACTTCCCAGGACAATATCGTTTCAATGATGAAACATGGCTTGAAGGCAAGGGCATCTGCCGGGGCACTGCCTGATGACCCGGATAAGATGATCTATGTCACGACGGATGATCGAGTATTCCATGCTCGGCGAGAGTGGGGTGTTTCAGGATCTGAGGAGTGGCGCAAGGCAGAACTAGGCCCCATGCTCAAAATTGATGTATCAGGGCTTCCGCTGGTAAAAGACAGGACATATAAAGACGGTCGGGCATGGATGGTCATCACGGATATAAGCCCTGACCGTATTAATCTGCATGAGCAGGGCACTGAGTCAGGGGCCAGCTATGACAATGCGGGTATCAGCGGGCAGGCCCTGGAGCTGGGCTGGCGGTACAACCCGGCTGAGGCCCGCGATCCGCACGGCAGGTGGTCGAAGGGCGCTGGCTACACGGTGCCCGATCCGGCCCGGCTGAACGTGAAGAAGACGAAGAGCAGCATCAGCTACCCGTATCCCGAGGATCACCCGTTCTTCCAGGCACATCCGGTCAGCCCGGCGCACATACTCGCGGCGTACGAGGCATCCACGGCTCAGGAGAAGGCACAAGGCATGCGCTGGTACGCCGACGTGCACCTGCTGGCCGCCAAGATGGCCGACGGGGATGCCCGCGAGGGCGCGATCCTGCTGGCCGCCTACAGCCCGCAGGCCAGCTGGCCGGTCAACATGCTCAACTCGGCGCGGGCAGCCGAGGAGCACCGGGCACTCGGGCCGAAGGACGGGCTGATCAGCGGGGACATGCAGGCCAACGCCCAGGAAGCCCTCGACGGGGCCAGCGTCGATGAGGCCCTTCAGGCCCCCAAGACGCTGGCGTTCGCGCGGCTGATCGAGCACGGCGGCGATGCCCCGGATGACGCTAAAGGACAGGTGGTGATCGACCGGCACGCCCTGTCAGTGGCCACGGGAGTGCGGTTGCCGGACAACACCCCGATCCCGATCGGCAAGACCCGCTACCATGAGTACGTCGCCGACCAGTACCGGGAGGCTGCCCGCCAGCTCAACACGGCGGGCACGGTGATCGCGCCGCACCAGCTCCAGGCGATCACCTGGCTGCACCAGCAGGCCGCCAACCAGGCCGTCAACGTCCTCCAGGCCGCCGACGTGACCAATGCGGAGAATGCCCGCGCCAAGGGCCGCAAGACCATGCTGAAGAATGCCTGGGCCAGGTGGACGGCGTACGCCGGGGCCGAGGGCCTGCCGCTGGAGCCCGGCACCACCAGCCTGGCTAACCTGGTCAGCGACTGGTTCGAGGCCGTCGAGCTGGCTGTCTGGGAGCACGAGCTGAGGGACAGTCACGGACGCTGGACGCGAGACAGCTGGGGGTCCAGGGCCGACCCGCTGGCACCAGCCGCCCAGCACGGGCCTGGAACCAGGAGCAAGCGGATCAGGCCCGTGATCACGGCAGCCGAGGCACGCGGCAACTCCCGGCCGGTCAGCTTCGAGGAGTTCCAGCACCTGGCCGCCATCGGCAACCGCCAGATCGACCAGATGAAGCGGGACAGCTCCCCGGCCACCGGGCTGGACGAGCACTGGGGCGAGATCAAGGCCGCCACCTTCGCCAGGGCGCAGCTGCCGTGGGGCGGCGCGACGATCGACTCCCATACCGGCGAGGCGCTGCCGGACGGGGCCGACAAATACGCACTATCCGTCAAGCCAGCTCATATGCACACGGTGAGCGTTCCCGAGGACGCCGGGTTCGATGAGTTCTCCGATGCGATGAACCACGCCAAATCACTGTTCCGGCCCGCCCTGGAGAGGCGCTCGTTCTATCTGGGCGTCTTCCATGATGATGAGAACAACCGGATCGACATCGACCCGGTGGTGGTGGTCGATACGCCTGATGAGGTCGAGACGATCGGCAGCTACACCAGGGCGATCGGCGGTGCCTATCACTTCAAGACCGGCGATGGCTACTGGCCGCCGCACGTGGCCGGGGGAGCTGACATGGCCAGCCAGGAGCCGTGGCACTGGAAGGGGCCGGGCCAGTGGCGGACCAACGCTGATGAGGTGCAGGACCCCGAGCCCGAGGAAGAGCCCGAGGAGCCCGGCACCGTCACCCAGCAGATCCAGATGGCCTGGCACTTCGACCCGCGCGAAATGCGGGACAGGACCGGCAGGTGGGCCAGGAGCGAAGGGTTCTCGGACAACACGGTCAGCCAGGGCCGCCTGTACGTGCGGCTCCAAGGTGAATCCGCCGCCGCAGCGGACAGCGGCCAGCAAGTCATCGCGAAGCAGCTGGACAACGCCGCCCAGGAGATACGGCGCGGGGAAGCCAGCGGATTCGCGATGGCTGCCGGGTACGTCGGCAATGCTGCGGCCGAGGCTGCCCGCAATGGCCGCCAGGGACAGGCCGAGAAGTACCTGAAGTTGCAGCATCAGCTGCTGATGGTCAGCCGGGACACCCCGCAGGCCGGGTCCGCCCAGGGCGCTGTCCTGGACCTGGTGAAGAAGGCGGCTCCTGTGGTGCCGGGCCTGCTCGGTGGCGGGCACGAGACGTGGAACGGGCAGGTCAGCGTCTTCCCGGCCTATGACAACCCTGGCGTGATCGGTGAGCTGGACTGGAACGCCCGGATGAGTATCGAGGAGAAGACGGCCGGGAACATCCAGGATGCGGTGGAGCACCCGGACAAGCTGGTCTCCGATCCGGCCGCGTTCGAGGTGATCCTGCACGAGCTGGTGCATGGCATAGTTCCCGAAGGAGAGAACTATGCGGGCAGCAAGCCTGGCTACAAGGAGAACTACCGGGCCTACCAGGAACTGACCGTGGCCCAGATCGAGGAGGGCTTCACCGAGCTGGGCAGCATCCACCACGCCCCGGAGTTCTTCGCCAAGATCGGCGTCGGGAAGCGGAAGCTGGGCTTCATGGGCATACCGACCCCGCAGACGATGAATGACCGTGCCCTGGCGCTCCAGGACCCGGTACGGATCGCAAACGGCGAAGCCTGGGGCCACTACGGCTGGCAGACCCGGATGGCCCAGGACTGGGTGCAGCAGGTGGCCATGGACGAGGGGCACGCTGACCTGCGGAGGGGCACGCCCGGTTATGATCGGACCCGCGAGCTGGCCGACGAGGTGAACCGCGAAGGTCCGGCGGGCAAGGTCCAGGTGCTGGCCACGCAGGTGGTCCGGGCCGCGCTGAAGGACACGCCCGATGCCGCGCTGCTGGATGACAGGGCCGCGCTGGACAAGGTGCTGGCCAGCACCCGGAAGGCCATCAATGATGCCTGGGCTGGCGAGCAGGCCGCGAGGGATGCGCACCGCGCGGCGGTCAAGATCGCGAGGACCGAGGCACATACTGTTGCCGTGGCCAGGCTGGCGGCAGAGCGGAGAGTTGCATGACGGGCGCACGAGCAGGCGGCGACACCCTTCAGGGACGGCAGGCGTACGGCGTGCTGACCTGGGTGTACGAGGACCCGGAGACACGCGCGGCCGAGGGCCAGGCCAGGGTGGCCGAGCTGGCCGGGCAGGCCACAGGTGCCGCCCTGCGCGAGATCCAGGACGTGGGCACCATGCTGGCCAGGCTGGCTGGCTCGGTGCAGTTCGCCGGGATCGCTGACCAGGTGCTCGACCTGGCCAGGACACCGGCCTGGGTGAACGAGCAGCGCAACGTCCGTGGAGAGTGGTCCAGGGGCGGTGGCACGATCTCCGGCCAGGTCAACGTGGGCGCGAGGCACCGGGCAGCCCAGCAGCGGGTGTCCGCCAGCAGGGCGCAGGCCCGCATCGCCGCCGTGATGCCGCCGGGGCCGCTGGATATCGAGCGGATCGCCGAGCAGCGTGCTCATCAGGTCGTGGCTGAGACCACCACTGAGCTGAAGGCCGAGCAGAAGCAGGTGGTCGATGAGATGGTGGCCAGGGTGCAGGCGGTGAACGACAAGCTGGAAGCCGCGAAGGAACTGGCCGAGTCCGATGCCAAGCACAAGCACAGGCTCAAGCTCGCCGTGGAGGGCGTGCTGGCTATCGGCAGCGGGATTGCCGCGCTGATCGCGGCAAAGATGGGTGCCCCGGAGATCGTTGCCGTGATGGCCCCGGTTGTCCCGCTGGTCATCCAGTCCTTCATCGAGTTCCTGAAGAGGCTGTGATGGACCTCAGCAGTGAAGACAGGCAGAAGGCCATCGGCGTGCTGACCCAGCTGATGACGGATAACGGCATGGATCAGGAGGACGCGGAAACGATGGCTGGCGAGGTTATTGATGAGGCAATCCGGCAAGGTTTAGGGTGAGGCGGCATGCCAGATCCCAGATCTTGTGCCTACGATGGCCTTTCAGGACAGGTTGAGACTTTGGAGGCCCGATGGCCGGACGCCTGGCAACGGGAACGCTAGCTGCGCGAGGTGCCGGGAATCCCGCCGCTCTCGCCGCCTTCATCGCCAGCCGGGCTCGCGGCGGCCAGACTATCGGCCAGCAGGTGACCACTCTGGCTAGCCCGGACACCTGCCCGCTGTGCGGGTCCAGCTCACCTGGGCTGGCCAGGCAGCAGCCCGCCCTGGAGTTCGCCGCCCCGAGATATCCGGTCGCCAGCCCGAATGACGTGCTGGTCAGCCGTACTCCGCAGGGCACCGCGTCAATCCGGCACCGCCGGGGCGGCACGCTAATCGGGGAGATCAGGCAGGGCGAGCAGGGCTGGCAGGCCGTCTACGAGGGCAGGGACCTACAGCCCCACAGTCACCAGCGCGGTGCGCTGGCAGAGCTGCTGGGCACCTGGAACAAGGGCACTGGCAATCTGGCCAGGCCAGCTGAGTCCCCTGGACTCCAGCCGCCGCCGGTCCAGACCCAGCTGATGGAGCGGTTCGGCATCCCGGCCGTGCACACGTTCGCCTTCCCGAACACCAGCTCATCGAGCGGGCCGCGCACCACGTCATCCAGCTCGGATGGCAACGACGAGGACGACAACGGCCTCGGCCCCAAGGGCAAGAGCGTCTACGCCAAGCTGAAGGCCAAGGGCTGGGACGACGCCAAGGCCATGGCCTTCGCCAAGCGGGCAGACAACTTCGGGAAGAGCTAGGCAGTGGACACCGCAGCGGTCCTGACCCCGTTCGACCGGGGCAATGTCATCAGCCTCGGCAACCGGCTCTGGAAGAAGCGAGTGCTGCCCGTCGGCGATGTCGAGTACCAAGGAAGGACCCTCCACTTCACCAGGGACTACCTGGCCAGCCTGGAGGCCGCGTTCCGTGACCGGGCATATGACCAGGTGAGCTTCCAGCTGGCCGACGCCAAGAACACCCACACGAACGACCCGGAGCGGCACCGGGGCACGATCACCGACATGCGGGTGGAGACGGACGGGCTGTGGGTGACGCTCAACCCCACCGAGGCTGGCGAGCAGGTCCTGAAGACCAACCCCTACCTGGGCGTCAGCGCGCGGATTGTAGAGAATTACCCCAGGTCAGACGGCAAGTTCTACCCGGCGGCGGTCCAGCACGTGCTCGGCACGCTCGATCCCCGCATACCGGGCCTGGGTGCGTGGCAGGCCATCGAGAACGCCAA
>Ga0137388_10000155_pt1 | contig 35405 bp, 31 predicted proteins | sample 15con2h14AmetaG_FD_104644 | JGI IMG/M metagenome (GOLD analysis project Ga0137388, IMG submission 104644) | Vadose zone soil microbial communities from Angelo Coast Range Reserve, California, USA - 15con2h1.4A metaG | ecosystem: Environmental > Terrestrial > Soil > Vadose zone > Saprolite...
GAGTTCCGCCATCGTGTTGGTCATCACCTCACGCTGAACCGACAGGTTCCACTGATAAATCTTGGGGACCGGAGTGTGGTACTGGGTGTATCCGACTCCCCCGCCATTGAACCGGGTTGGATCCTGGGACGCCGACGTATAGGGTAGTGGCGTAGACGTACCGAAGATGGTTCCAGGTCCATCGAGAAGCGCGACCGGTGTGATGCCGGTACTATCGCTCAGGCTGCCCGAAGAACCGAAGGAACCGCCCATGCCGCCGCCATAGGTATCCAGGCTCCAGTTATAGGCATAGAGCCCGAAGCCGCCACGAACCGTCATATTGGATCGTGGCGCCCAGGAAAATCCGACGCGCGGCAAGATCGTGTTGTACACGTTGGCCTGGAGCGCTGTTCGGCCATTGGCATGGGTGCTGGCAAACCAGGAGGCACCCGGGGTGTTGGTCGCCGGATTCATGACCGTAGGGTCAAAGGTAGTGATGTTGCCAGTAACTTCATTCCAGCCGTGGTTAATCTGATAGCGAAGGCCCAGGTTGAGGGTCAGGTTGGGGCGCAGCTTGAAATCGTCCTGAATAAAAATCTGCGGACTCTTCAGGCGTCCGCCGTATTCGGGGCTGACGCTTGCAGACCAGTTGTTGATATAGCCCAGCAGGAAGTCCGCGTACTCCATGCCGGTGTTGGGGACAGGCGTAGCCAAACCGTTGGAATCGGTCGTCCACCCTTCCGTGTATTGCCCCGAGAACAATGGAGGGCCCGCATTGATATTGCCCCAGGCGGTGGAATTGTCGCGGTACATGAGCATCTCTCCGCCGAAGTGCAGAATGTGTTTGCCGCGGATCATGGTCACGACATCGGAAGGATCGAAGACATGCTCCTTGTAAACCGAGTTGGTAGCGGGCGTGAGCCAGCTGTAAGACCATGATTGGGTGAAATATATCGCCGGAAAGTCGTCCGCCTTGCCAAACTGCCAACCCAGTTGCGCAGCATACCCGTGGTTCAGGGATTGATCGGTGAAAAAGTTCATCTGAGCGGTGTATCCAAGCCTGGCTTCGTTGACGGTGCGCGAACTGATGTTCCACACGTCGGTGATCTGCGCATTGTTGTTGTCCACGAAACCGGACCCGCAGCTGATGGGGCACTTGGTAATGGCGCTGACGCCGGGGTATGAGTAATCGCCCTCTGTGTCCGACAAGCTTATACGGTTCGTCTTCGTGATGTCGTAGTCCAGACGGCCGAAATATCGCCGAACCGGGCTGGAATATAGCTGGCTGTAAGACCAGTTGTTTTCCTCCTGTCCTTGGCCTCCTTTAAAGAGACCTCCCGGAATCGATCTCTGAGTACTCAAATGGTTGGCCGGAGTCGGATACCACTGTTGATATTTTGCGGCAACCGTGTCGAACAGTGACGCTGGAATTGCATTGCCGTTGCCGTATTCACTGGCAAAGGTCTGCCGGACCGGGTAAGGGTTGCCCGCGGAATCGAGCGCGATAGTTTGCGTGGTCGGATCATACAGGGTGTTGATTCCGGTGAAGTCGCCGGCGATCATAGGCACGGTTGGGAGGGTGAGGAAGCCGCTACTGTTGCCATGGCTCACGACCTGGTCATAGTTGAAGTAGAAGAACATTTTGTTCTTCAGAATCGGGCCGCCGATGGAGCCACCGAAGTTGTTATAACGAAGGAACGGGATTGGCGGCAATCCGTTCGCCTTGGTCAAGCCGAACTCGAAGGGGTATGCGGTTAGAGCGTCGTTTTGGAAGAAATCGTAGGCTGTCCCGTGGAACCTGTTCGTGCCGCTCTTGGTGACCTGGTTGAAGATGATCCCGCCAATGCCATACTGGGCGGAAAAGGACGAGGTGTTCACCTGGAGCTCACTGACGTTCTCGAAAGTGGCGGGATTCGCATTCTGGCTGTGCGAGAGCGTGGTAGATGCTCCGTCGGCCAGGATGTTGCTGTAAGGCAGGTTGCCGTTGACCGCGACTAATTGGCCCGGATTGGACGAACCCTGCGCTGAACTGGTGGCGCCGGTGGCGCCGGGCAGCAGGATCGTGAAGTTCTCCCAGTCCTGGGTGACTTGCGGCAACTCGACCATCGATTTCGCCACGAGGGTCGTGCTCTGCTCACTGGTCTCGGTTTGCAGCAGCGCTACGTCGGAGGTGACCGTGATCTCTTCCATTGAAGAACCGACCTTCAATTCGCCATTCACCGTGGTGAATCCGACCTGCACCGTGACCGGGCCGCGGACCAATCTCTGAAAGCCGTCCTTCTTGAACGCGATGGTGTAGCGGCCGGTTACGATGGAATCCGTGTCATACAACCCCGCATCGTTAGTTGTGAAATCTTTCGATATGCCCGTATCGACATTGGTGACGGTGACCGTCACCCCCGGAATCAGCGCCCCCGAAGGGTCGGTTACGCTGCCGCGAATGTCGCCGGCGTTTGTGCTCTGCCCAAAGCAAGCCGCGCTTCCAAGAACCAGAAGAAGCGACAGGACCCATCGCCAAACTTTCAGCATGTTCGTCATGGAACTTGCCTCCAAAACTGCTTAACCGGGTGTATGGTAATACGAACGTACTAGCGTCGCCCATTTGGCAATGTATGGGGTATGGTTGTCAAGTACAAAGTTGGGGATTTTGGGTGTAAACAAACGTGTGTCTAAGACTGCTGTCGGGCCGACCTGCTTTGTACCGAATCACCGAATTTGGCTCCGATCTGATGGCTGCGCCTTCTCTCCGGGGAAGGCATTGTGCTTTTCACGTAGGTTAAGATGGCGTCTCAAAACTCAGGCAGTCCGAGACCGGGAGAGGGAGTGCACGACGGTTCGATGGCGACGCGGAAAAAGTCCGATCTCAAGGTTGACAGACCGGTCACCCTTAGGATCCTTGCCGACTACCTTGGGCTCTGCCCTGCAACCGTCTCTGTGGTGCTGAACAACGTACCGGGTCGCTCCATTCCGCATGAGACACGGGAGCGGGTGCGCGCCGCGGCCCGCAAATTCAACTACCAACCCAGTCTGATTGCGCGTTCCCTGCGGAACCGGCGCAGCTTCACCATCGGCGTGCTAGTGCCGGAGCTGAGCGACGGCTACCATACCCACGTGATGGCCGGCATTGGTGACCACCTGATGAGCGAAGGATATTTCTACTTCAGCGCGCACCATCGCCACAAGCCCGACATGATCGAGGAGTATCCGCGGATACTGGCGGCGCGCGGGGCTGAGGGTCTAATCGCGATCGACACGGCGCTGAGTCACTCGTTGACGATGCCGGTCGTTTCAGTGGCGGGACACAAGAGGATTCCTGGTGTCACCAATGTCACGCTGGATCACCGGCTTGCGGCGGAACTTTGCCTCCACCACTTGCATGAGCTTGGGCACCGACACATCGTCTTCATGCGAGGTCAGCCGTTCAGTGCGGATTCGGATGAGCGCTGGCGCTACCTTGTTGCCGTGGCCCGTGAACTCGGGATCGAAGTGCGTCCGGAATTAACGGTTCAACTGGAGCGCGATCTGACCACGCCCGAACTCGGCTACCCCGTGGTCCAGCAACTACTGCAACAGAAGCGCCACTTTACGGCGATCATTTCCTTCAACGACATCGCAGCGATCGGAGCCATCCGCGCCCTGTGCGATGCCAACCTCAAGGTGCCGGAGGACGTATCGATCATCGGATTTGATGACATCAGCGTGGCCGCTTACTACACACCGCGCCTGACCACCATCCGCCAGCCGCTTCGCAGTATGGGAGAAACAGCGGCTCGGATTCTCCTGCAGAGAATTCAGGGCTTCAATGACTATCCCGGGGAGCTCGCGGTGCCGCCAGAGTTGATTGTTCGAGAGACCACCGCGGCCGCGCGGAGCCGGCCCTGTAACTAGGCAACTTTGTTTTCAAAAGATATGTTCATGAACAGATTCCTCTTTCTCCCGACTTGCCTACCTACGCTTTCTATTCAATCGCCGCTTACAGCCCGGTCATTTTCTCCGAGCGTTCTGGACACCGAGCTCCTTCTTGATCTTCGACGCGGCGGCATCGATGTCTCGCAGGTCTATTCCTGGAGGCGTGCTCATGATGGGGGATGTAGGTTTGCACGAGGGGGTTCAGTGCCATACAGGGGACCGCAGGGGTCAGGAATCGCGGAGAACATTCGGGCCGAAGAGGTGGGTTGCCCTCCCTATAACGGGATCGGATCAAAGTAATCGGTGGGATCGTCTCCCACGAATGCGTAGACATTTACACCTGCACTGAAGCCCGAGGGATTTTCGCTAATCGTGATGCGAATCTTGTCTGAACACTTTCACTGGAATCGGACAGCGCCGTACTTCCCACCAGGTCAGACAGGATGTGCGGTCTCCCCGAGGGGTGGCTGTGGCAGCAACCTTCGATGGGCGGCGATTGTTGGGTTCTCTGTAGTCCTATTGCTTCCTTGTTTTTGGCAGCGGGAGATTCAGGCTGGGGATTTGTCCAGCCACGCATATAACGCTTGGCTAGCTTCGCTGATCGACCAAGGTAAGGCTAGGGGCTTATGGATTTCGTCCCAGTCTAACAATGTCCTTTTCGACATCGCGTTGAAGTGGTTGTCAGTCCGGGTGGGTCCGCACCTCGCTCAGCAAATAGCCGTCTCCACCTGTGTTTTGCTATTCGCCTGGGGAACAATTCTGTTTATCTTTACGCGCTGGGGGCGGAAGCTTGTGGTTTGTGCTGCCCTGCGTCGCCATGCTTTCCTATGGTTTCATTTTCCACATGGGCTTCTTCAACTTTTACTTGTCGATGGGAGCATGCCTATGGTATCTCGCCATTTTTTGGCGCTGTGGTTGGACAGTACGGCTTGCTGCCATGCCACTCCTGCTATTGGCTTGGACCGCCCATCCGTTTCCTGCAATATGGGCGTTGGGCATGTCCGCTTATGTCGCTTTGGCGACTTGGATACAGCCCCGACGGAGACTCATGCTCTTGGCGCTCGGATTACTGAGCCTTGTGCTCGCCAGTTTAATTGTCGACCACCTGTACTGGCACTCCTGGTCACTTGATCAGATATTTTTGTCTACAGGCACAAACCAGGTTGTACTGTTCGGGTTCAAGTACATACCACTTTCTGCCGGCCTGCTGCTGATATGGCTGGTGTCGTTTCGCTCTCTCGTTAAGCGTATTGGAATTGTACAAGTGCTTGGTACAGTTCCTTTTCAGCTATGGTTGCTGAACGCGGCTGCAGTGACGTTACTCCCTGATCGAGTGATGTTTCCTCAGTTTGGATTACCTTTTGGGTACATAGCTCAACGCTTGTCGTTGGCGGCTGCCGTCCTCATGTGCGCGATGTTGGCCCCCGTGCCGATCGGACGCATACAGAAGGCTGGCCTAACGCTAATAGCCGTATCATTTTTTGGACTTCTCTACTTGGATGACAAGAGGCTTAACAAGCTAGAAGATCGAGTAGTTCTCAGTGTTCACCAACTGCCGCCGGAACAGCGCGTTATTAGCTCGATTTCTAGGGAGCGGTTAGGCTTAATCTCTCAGGATATTCTCGATCGGGCATGCATCGGTCACTGCTTCAGCTATGCGAACTACGAACCGTCCTCACGTCAGTTCCGCATTCGGGCGGGTCACGCAAACGGCATCGTCCTCGACGACTATCGCGACGTAGCTGCAGTAGAAGATGGAATCTACTTGGTGCAATCCCGAGATCTTCCCCTGTATGTTGTTTACTTATGCGGCCCCGATTCTTCTAGTGTCTGTACACGCCTTCTCGAAGCGGGTGAGACTACAGGAAAGCCTGATGTGCAACAGACAAAGAGAACAGGCCTTTAAGCATGAAACTCTGAAAGTCGCTGCTGAACCGAGCACGTTTACTCGACGATAGGTTTGGCAATAAGCTTACTTTATCGACGCCCCAAACTTTTCCACATCGGAGGTCGAAAGCGCCTTGGCAATTTCCCAGGTGAACCACAATAGTGGGATAGCCATAAGATTTACCCTGCCGCTCCTGAACCAAAGCAGCATCCACAAGGGGCTGAAGAGAAGAAGTAACGCGGGGAGCAACACTCCCCACTTCCTTCTCGTACTTCCCGGTAGCGACAAGGAGGAGTCCAGTACCAGCATTAGAGGGAGAATCAGCAACACGAGATCGTGGACATTTGTGTGCCAGCCCACGAGGACCGATACCAGAATAGCTAAGGCAAACCCGATATTGATGTGCGGACCGTTCATTGTGTTTCGCTTGGTTGCTGCCCACAGCAACAGCATGGCCGAACCCAGACCTGTAAGAACTTCCGGCACAAAACCCCGCAACCTGATTGACCACCCCTCCAGCAATCCCCTGAGATTCGGCATCAGCGCGGGAGGAACATCTCCTAGATCCGGCGCTCTGGCAATGTGCAGAATGAATCGTGGATACTGCAACAATTCATTCCATCCAACGAGCGCGGCTGAGAGCAGCACAAGCAGCAGTAACACCAATGCGAATCCTGCGGCCACCCGCTTGCGACTCCAGATAACGATCAACAGGACCAGGGGAATCGCGAACTGAAACTTGAATGTGCCCAATGCGAGCCAACAACCGCATACAAAGTTCGCTTGTTGTTTGAGCGCGACAAAAGCCAGGGTGAATAGCAACAGGAGAAGGATCGAATCCTGTCCTTGTAGTAAGTTGAGAAAGGTCGGAAAGAACGCCAGAAAGCCCAGGAGAAATTCCCACACCGAGATTGTGTTTAAGGCATTCAGGTGCGGTCGCAAAAGTAAAGCCACACCCAGTAGCGCGATCAAATTGAATAAAGTCCACGCCACAAATGCCTGGGTGTAAGGCAGCAAACTGATCGGCAGGAAGATCAAGGCCTCGAAGGGCGGATGTATGTAGGGCAGCGGGCCGTGCCGGGAGCTAATGTTCGCAAACTCCCCCTGCACTCGATACTCCATGCGCAGGTCATATAGTGATGCTCCCGAACCTTCGTGCAGAGTCCTTCCCGCCGCATAAAAAGCAGTGAAGTCCGGGTATCCGCCTTGAATGCGATTCCACAGCTTCAGGAAAAGTAATAAATGGAGGCAAAGCATCCCGACCATGAAGATCCGAATAAGGCGTTGCCGTGCTGCGGACCCGGCTAACGCGCCTCTGTGCGTTTCCTTATCCGTCATGGGCGCAGCAAATTATATCTTAGTTGCGTGTAGGGTCTCCGACGTGCTTGCCAGCTTCCGACATAGCGCAATGCTCAGGAATCGCCCCCATCTCTCCCCCGGAGTCTCGGGACAGTTGCAAAGCGTTCGAAGCGCGGCGACAATCGTTGCGTGGACAAAGCACCATTCAACCGCCAGCGCGCGATTTCTCCGGGCTCAACACGCGGCCCGTTCTTGCCCGACGCCATCGTAATCGTGACCTTGTGCAATCCCAGGGAAAAGTTTTGGGGGATGGTCCTTGCACTTTCGCCCGAAGGCCTCAGCTTAACCGGGATCGAACTGGCCTCGTTCGAGGACTTCGCAGTCATGGTCAAAGATGGGGAGCCGTTCACCGCGGCAGTCGTCTTTTTTCCCATGCACCGCATTGAGCGCATGGAACTTGACCTGCCCGACGGAAGTCTTCCTTCGCTTACGCAGCGCTTCGTCGCGAAAACCGGCGTGCAGCCCTCTGAACTGCTGGCGTCTTCCGGCTTCGCTCCGGCAGACGACTCGGGAGGAGGTACACTTCGCGCCGCGTCCTCCGGCGAGGAGTCCGCGTGAAGCTTTCGCAAATCTTCACTGCGCCCAATCAGCTCACCTTGCTGCGGATGATTTTTGTTCCCTTCGTTGTGATTCATCTGGTCGACGGGCACTACTTGTGGGCGCTTATCGTTTTCGTGATCGCGGGCTTCAGTGATGGGCTGGACGGACTTCTCGCCCGTAGGCTGCATCAGCAGACGATGTTGGGCCAGTATCTTGATCCCATCGCTGACAAGCTCCTGCTGAGCACCATGTTTCTGGTGCTTTCCATCCTGCACAAAATTCCATGGAAGTATACGGTGGTGGTTTTCAGCCGGGACATTTCAATACTGGCGGCGAGCGCGGTTCTGTTTGCGATTGCAGGACTGCGCAACTTCAGCCCCAGCATCTTCGGGAAGGCAAATACGTTTTCCCAGATCAGCGCGGTTTTTTTCGTCCTCCTGTTGCAAGTCCATACCCTACGCTGGGTGTGGATTGCCCGCACGGTGTGTCTGCGCGCTACGTTTTTTTTCACGATTATTTCCGCCGTTCATTACGTGTTCCTGGTACAGCATCGCTTGCGGGCTCATCCGCAACTGGCCGCTCATCCAAGTCAGAAGGGAACCTGAGGGTAAGTCTTCGTGCAACTTTGTGTCCTTGGGGGTCATTGATTTCCGCCCAATTTGACCCCCTTTCTCGCGTCCCCCTAGAATCGTAGGTTCGTCGTTGCCGCTTGAAGACATCTATGGCGCTGCACCTTTACAACACCATGTCCTCGCGAGTCGAGGAGTTCCGTCCACTGAACGATAACGAAGTCCGCATGTACGCCTGCGGGCCGACCGTCTACGATTACGGACACATCGGCAACTTTCGCACGTTTATCGCGGTCGATCTTTTGCGCCGCTTTTTACGGCAGAGTGGATACCAGGTGCGCCACGTCATGAATATCACCGACGTGGACGACAAGATCATTCGCAACGCCGCGCGCGACGGTTTGAGTGTGCAGCAATACACCGCCAAGTACGAAAAAGCGTTTCTCGAAGACGCGGCCATGATCGGCATTGAGCAGCCGGTGCTCGTGCGGGCCACCGAGCATATCCCCGAGATGGCGGAATTCGTGACGAAGCTGGTCGAACGGGATCTCGCGTATCGCGCCGAGGACGGTTCTTACTACTTCCGCATCGCGAAGTTTCCGCGGTATGGAAAACTCTCAAAAAAAGATTTTGGCGGCATGGTCGATGGCGCGCGAGTCGACTTGGACGAATATGAAAAAGACAGCGCCCGCGATTTCGCTCTCTGGAAGGCGCCGAAGCCCGGGGAAGCCTCGTGGGACAGCTCCATTGGTCCGGGGCGACCGGGCTGGCACCTGGAGTGCTCCGTGATGTCGATGCGGGAATTGGGCGAAACGTTCGACCTGCACGCCGGAGGAGAAGACCTGATCTTCCCACACCACGAAAATGAAATTGCGCAATCGGAATCGCTCACAGGAAAGCCGTTCGCTCATTTCTGGTTTCACGCGCGTTTTCTGCTGGTCGAGGGCGAGAAGATGTCGAAGAGCCTGGGCAACTTTTTTACGTTGCGCGATCTCGTGTTGAAAGGGCACAAACCGTCGTCTATCCGCTACCTGCTCACCTCAGTCCCATACCGCAACCAGCTGAACTTCACGTTTGACGGGCTAAAGCAGGCCGCGGTCTCGGTGGAACGCCTCCGAAATTTTCGTCTACGTCTGACCTCGGGCAACTTCCCGGCAGGCAGCAGCGACCCGATGCAATCGCTGGCTCGCGAAACAGTTGATCGCATGCGCACCGCGCTCGAAGACGATCTGAACACCGCCCAGGCGCAGGCCGCGATTTTTGAGATGGTTCGCCAGGCCAACGCTACGTTTGATTCAGGCAGTGTTAAGAAAAACGACGTTGCACCGCTACAGGCCGCGCTCGGCAAGTTCGATGAGATCTTTGCCGTGCTAAACGACGATGACGTTCCGAAGATGAAACAGGTTTTCGATTGGGGGAAGACCGAAGGCCGTGACAAAGACATCGGAGACGAACTGCGAGAGGCGGTTCAGGCCAGCCAGCTCTCAGACGCCGACATCGAGAAGAAGATCGCCGAAATGGAAGCCTCCCGCCGCAGCCGTAATTTCAAAATCTCAGACGCGTTGCGCACCGAACTCACGACCGCCGGCATCGTCATCGAAAACACGAAAGATGGAGTCCGCTGGCGACGAAAGTGAGTGCAATGTAGTACTACCTCCGTGCCTTTCTCAAAGGTGTCATCCCGAAGGCCCGCGCTTTAACGAGCGGGCCGAGGGATCTCGCGTGGATGACCTCACGTTTGACTCCGGCGAATGTTAAGCTGAGAGCTGGCAGCTGATAGCTGTTTTTTTGTGAAATCCTTAGACGAATACCTTCGCGATGCCGAACAAGCCCACGGCCACATCTGTGCCGGGCAGGTGCTCGGGGTGCGGCTGGCTATGCTCGGCCTAAAAAAACTGGGTATTGAAGACCCTCAAGGCAACAAGGAAGACCGCAAGCGCCTCGTTACATTCGTCGAAATTGACCGCTGCGCCACTGACGCGGTTGGAGTGGTCACAGGCTGTCGACTGGGCAAACGCGCCTTAAAGTTCCGTGATTGGGGAAAAGTCGCGGCCACGTTTGTGGACGTCCGCGATGGCAAGGCCATCCGCATCGCGGCAAAGGAATCTTCTAAAACTCTCGCCCGCCAGATGCATCCCGAAATCGCAGACAAGAACCAGCAGCAGATGCTCGCCTACCGAGAGATCTCGGATGACGATCTGTTCAGCACCCAGTGGGTAAAGGTCGAGTTGCCGCCGGAAGAGTTTCCCGGGTACAAAGGTGAGCGCGTGGTGTGTGACGTCTGCGGCGAAGGGATCAATTTTCGGCGCGAAGTGCGGCGAGACGGCAAAGTGCTATGCCGCAGTTGCGCTGGAGAACAATACTATCTCCCTTTGTGATCGATATTCTTGTTTGGCGCCGTGAGAACTAGATTAATCAGGACCAGTCCACGCTTTGAAGAAGTGCTGCAGCACCAAACATTCCGGCACTCATCTATGCGCACCGGCGGATCGTCCTCGAGGTCTTTCTTCAGTTGGACACGTGACTCTTTAGGGATGTACTTCCGTGCGCTCGAACTACCAAGCCACAATGTGACTGCATCACGAGGTGAACCGGCAGTGAGTTGCGCAATATATACGTTCCCCCAGCGTATTCACAAATGAGTGTGTAGAGGTCTAACATGTGACGACCTATCGGGCCTGTTCATACGCGTGCGCCACACGCAGAATCGTAGCTTCGTCGAAGTGCTTTCCAAGAATCTGCAGCCCGATCGGCAGATGCTCTCGCGTCTCGCCGCAGGGTATCGAAATTCCAGGAATACCAGCCAGAGATGCAGTCACTGTGTAGATGTCAGCCAGATACATTGCCAGCGGATCATTAGACTTCTCGCCCAGACGGAACGCCGCCGTCGGGCTGGTGGGCGTGACAATCGCATCCACCTTGCGGAATGCCTCTTCGAAATCCCGGGTCAACAAGGTGCGCACCTTTTGCGCCTTCAGGTAGTAAGCGTCATAGTAGCCGGCACTCAGAGCGTAGGTGCCGAGCATGATGCGCCGCTTCACTTCCGCGCCAAAGCCCTCATCCCGGCTGCGCCGGTACATATCAGATAGCGTCTTGACTCCGGGCGCGCGATGGCTGTAACGCACGCCGTCGTAGCGCGCCAGGTTCGACGAAGCTTCCGCCGTCGCGACCAAGTAATAAGTGGGAACCGCATAAGGCGTATGTGGCAGAGACACCGGAACAATCTCGCAGCCCAAACTCTTTAACTTGTCGATGGCCCCTTCCACGGCCTGGCGGACTTGATGATCGAGGCCTTCGCCGAAATACTCCTTGGCGACGCCCAACTTCAAGCCGCGCACGGGTTTGTCGAGTTCGGCAACATAGTCTGGCACAGGGATATCGGCTGAAGTCGAATCCATCGGGTCGCGGCCCGCGATCGTGCGCAGCACAATCGCGGCGTCTTTCACTGTCTTCGCTAGCGGACCAATGTGGTCGAGCGACGACGCAAACGCAATCAGCCCGTAGCGCGAAACGCGTCCGTACGTCGGCATCAATCCGACGACACCGCAAAACGACGCTGGCTGGCGAATCGATCCGCCGGTATCCGAGCCCAGCGTCACGACCGCCATGTCCGCCGCAACCGCAGCCGCAGAGCCGCCGGACGATCCTCCCGGCACACGATTCAAGTCGCGCGGGTTGCGTACCGGACGAAATGCCGAGTTCTCATTCGACGAGCCCATCGCGAACTCGTCGCAGTTCATCTTGCCGAGCACGACAGCACCCGCTGCTTCCATGCGCGCCACCGCCGTGCAATCGTATGGCGGAATGTACTTGTCGAGAATCTTGGAGCCCGCCGTAGTGCGCACGCCACGCGTCGACATCACATCCTTGATGCCGACGGGAACTCCGCCCAGCGGCGGCAGCGGCTTGCCCTCGGCGGCTATGCGGTCCATGCGATCGGCCTGCTCGAGAGCGCGTTCCTTCGACAGAGTGAGGAACGCTCCAATCTGTCCATCTTCTTTGTGGATGCGCGCGTAGTGCGCCTCCGCCAGCGCTACGGCAGTCGTAGTGCGGTCCTGGACAGCGGAGCGTACGGCGTCAATGGTGAGGGCAGTCAGTTCCACTTACTTACCTTTCAATCGGAAGCACTTTCCCTTAGCATCCCAGTAAACCTGATCTTCGTACCGTGCCCAGAGTTTTCGCCACTTCGCCTGAAGCAGCGCTCTGCCGTGTCTCTTAACAAAAAGGTGGAGCTGATCCGGGGAACTCCTGTCTTTGTCTTGGGGTTCCATCATGCTGGCCCAATCGGCGCCGGGAACCGTCTCCTTCTCGCTCGCATCGGTGAATAGGTCAGTCAACATAGTGAAAGCGATATCGCCAACGGTCATATCCCAGAAGTAGCAAATGATCGGCTCTTCCGTTCTTAACGTCCTCGTGTTGGTGATCATGTCGATCAAAACTGGAACAGCCGTCGGTCCTGAAGAGATGATGTGATCCATCATTTGCGACGGATAGTCTTGTAATCGCCCGTTGTCTTCGCATATCTGATGACCATTCACCGTGAAGCCGATCTTCGAAAGATCAAACTGCGGTTGCTTTGCCGTCGTTGTTTTCTGAGCGAAGGACATTCCGACGAAAAGCAAAAGGATTACCGGGAGCGCTGTGGACACTGGTCGGCACTTACCTTTCAATGACTTTGGGAACCAGGAAGAACTCTCCATCTGAGTCCGGAGCATTTTCGAGCGCGATTTCTTGCGCCAGGGACGGGCGCAATCCCTCAGGAAGGTCCTCGCGACTGGCGTAGGCAAACCGCTCACTACCTTGTTTTGACTCGTCGACACCATAGCGATCCGAAACCTGCGCCATCGGCGGAACGTCCGATGTATCTAGCTCGTTAAGCCGGTCGATGTAGTCGAGGATGGAGTTCAAGTCGCGCAGCATGCCCGTGCGCTCTTCCGCAGTGAGCTCGAGGTTCGCCAGATCGGCCACGTACGCAACGTCTTTTTCGGTAACTTTCAAGTTGACCTCTGCTTCGTGTCGAATCTCTGTCGATGGGACCGGAGGTTTGTGTGGGACCGGTCTCAGGTCCGGTCATTCCGAGCGAAGCTCGGAGGTTTGAGGCCTAACTATCGGACTTCATCCCGCAGCACGAACTCCAGCCGCTGCACGCGTTGGCCGACATAGCGATTGATGGTTGCCAGATACCGCGGAGCCAGCGCCTGCAGTTCGCGTCTCCATCCAGCGTCGCTAACTTCGACGCGCAAAACGCCGCCGGTAAAACTCACTGCCCGGGTGCGCTCAGCAACCGCCGATCCACAAACCAGCGGCCACGCGATCACAGGGGCATCGGTCAGCGGCATCCGCCGCAGTGAATCAGCAAGAATCTTCTCCAGCCCCGCACCCGCCGGCTCCATTCGCGTCTTCGCCTTCGAATGCATGACCTGCACTCCGGGAACTCTGATTCTAGCATTCCGGAATCAGCGATAGAGATGGTCTCATAAACAGTCCCGCAGCAAGTCCCCAGGCGCTAGAGCGCACACTCTTATTTGCCGCTATCGGCACGAGTGGAAGCGACTGCTGAAAAAGTCGCCACAACGTCTCTTTGAAAGGGCGCGGCTTCAAGCCGCGCCGTTAAGTTCGACAGTGTCAACGCGGCTTTAGCCGCTGAGGAACTCTGGGCAGGCTTCGGAGGCTGTGGAAAAACTCAGTTTGCACCATTCATGAGCGACAGGCCTAATCTATCTCGCGCATTCCACCAGCTTCCGCTCGCATTCCCGCACTCGCGCCGGACCCTGATTCTGAGTCCCGTTTCTTCTGCCACTCGGCCTCAGCCAGTACCGAAATCGCATCCAGTTTCTTCTTCTTCAGTCCGGCATTGATTCCCGGCAACTCCTTCTGCGTCAACTTCTGAAAATCATCAATCACGTCTTGTAGTTCATGCCCGAGCGAATCGGAGCGTGCCGCCTGGTAATCCGTCGGACGCCCCTCGTAGCTGTCGATCGCGCCGTAGAGCTGTCCGAGATGTTCGCGAATCCGTTCCTCTCCGGTGACCATGCCGCCTTCCTTGGTGGCAACAATCTTGGATCGAAGCTCATCGCATTTCCCCGCCAGTTGTTGCAGCCGTGACCGCAGCGGATCCTTTTCCGGAAGCTTTGCCGCCCGTTCATTGGCTGCATTGCGCACTCCCTCGATGGCCGCGACCGACCACGTCATGTGCTCGAGCAGCTTGTAGACCTTCATCTCCAGCTCAAACTGCGCCTTGCGATCGTCCACAGAAAACTTTGCCCGCGGGTCGAGCACCACATTCAGCGTCTCGGTGTAGACGTTGTCACCTTTCGTGAGCTTCACCGTGTAAGTACCCGGCAGCACGCGCGGACCCTGCGCAGCTGCCCCGAGCACGCTCGCGGCGGGCGCTACCGCCGGAGCCTTGAGTCGCATGGACCAACTCGCACGATTCAGCCCACGATGCTTGCTGCTCGGGATCGAATCCACCACCTTCCCGCTCTGATCAACGACTTCAATCTTCAGGTCGCCGAAAATATGCCGCGCCTTCTGGTAGTAAGTAATCTGCGCCTCCGATGGGCGGTTGCGGCCGCGGAAGGTCTCATCTCCTTCCGGCCACCCACCCGAAACTTCGAAATACTGAATCGTCGGCCGGCCTGGGATGAAGCTGGCTTCTTTCCCCATCACATCCGGCGTCAGCGCCCGCAAGGGGGAAATGTCATCGATGATCCACATGCCGCGTCCGTGCGTCGCCAGCACCAGATCGCCCTCGCGCGGATGCACGACGATGTCATCCACCGGCGCCGCCGGGAAGTTGCTCCCTTTGTACTGTGCCCAATGCTGCCCGCCGTCCGCGGAGATCCACAGCCCAAACTCTGTGCCCACAAACAACAGATTCGGATTCACCGTGTCTTCCTTGATGACATGCGCATATCCGCGAACGCCTTCCTGCACGGGAAGTGCGGTCCACGTCTTGCCATAATCTGTGGTCTTGTAAGCGTACGGCTTCATGTCGCCGAAGGTGTGGCGATCGAATGTCGCGTAGGCGGTCGCTTCGTCGAAACGGCTGGCCTCGACGGTTGAGACCCATGAATTCTTCTCGAGTCCGCTGATGTTGCCCACAACATTGGTCCAGGTCTTCGCCCCATCGCGCGTGATCTGGAGGTTTCCATCGTCGGTCCCCACCCATATGATCTGCCCATTTTTCGGCGACTCCGAGATCGAGTAGATCGTCGTATGCATCTCAGCCGAAGAGTTGTCGACAGTCACGCCGCCCGACTCTTCCTGCTTCTGCTTCTCCGGATCATTCGTCGTAAGATCCGGAGAAATGCGATCCCACGACTGCCCGTGATCGCGCGAGCGAAACAGGAACTGTGCTCCGATATAAATCGTGCCCTTCTCACTCGGGCTCATGTGGATAGGAGTGTTCCAGTTGAAGCGCAGCTTCTTCTCTCCGTAATTCGGCAACGGCTGGATCGCCCGGCCTTCATGCGTATACCGGTTCACGCGTCCGATTTCTCCCCCTTGCGCCTCCGCGTAGATGTAGTCCGGATCGCCTGTGTCCTCGAACATCCAGAAGCCATCGCCGCCATACATGTTTTCCCAACGTGAGTTCGTGACCCCGCCCGGGTATGACGAATCTCCCACCCACGAACTGTTGTCCTGCAAGCCGCCATACACGTGGTAGGGATCGGCGTTATCCACGCTCACGTGATAGAACTGCGACACCGGAAGGTTCAGCTGGTGCTTCCAGCGATTGCCACCGTCTTCGCTGCGCCACAGCCCGCCGTCATCGCCGGCAATCACGATGTTCGGATTTTTCGGGTCAATCCACACGTCATGGAAGTCGCCATGCGCTGCGCCCGAAACCACGTTGAAGCTCTTCCCGCCATCGGTGCTCAACAGAAGAAAGTAATCGGGCTTGAAGATCTTGTTCTCATCCTTGGGATCAACAATCAGGTTGGCGAAATAAAACGGACGCCAAACCATAAAGTTACTGGCATCCCCTTTGGTCCAAGTCGCTCCGCCGTCGTCGGAACGATACAGTCCTCGTCCCTTCTCGGCTTCGATGTTGGCATAGACCACCTGCGGCTTCGAAGGCGCCACGGCCACGGCAACGCGTCCCCACGGTTTCGGAGGCAGTCCCTTGGCGTTCGTGTCGTTGATCTCCGTCCAGTGGTCGCCGCCGTCTGTGGACTTGAACAATCCGCTGCCCGGACCGCCCGAGCGGAACGTCCAACCCTGCCGCCGGAAATCCCACATCGACGCATAAATCGTCTTCGGCTCCTGGCGGCTCACGGCCAGCAGGCCACAGCCGCTCGAGCCATTTGCTCCGGCCAGAACCTTCTTCCAGGTCTTGCCGCCATCAGTGCTCTTGTAGACGCCGCGCTCGTCGTTGTCGTTCCACAGATGCCCGCTCGCGCAGACCAGAACGTTGTTGCCATCATTCGGATCAACCAGAATTTTGGCGATGTGCTCGCTGTCCTTCAGCCCCACGTTAGTCCAGTTCTCGCCGCTGTCAGTTGACTTGTAGACTCCGTCGCCGACTGACACGCTATTGCGCATCCACGCCTCGCCCGTGCCCACCCACACCGTCTTGGGATTCGACGGATCAATGGTTACCGCCCCAATCGACTGCACATCTTCGCGGTCGAAAACGGGCTTGTACGTCGTCCCGCCATTCACGGACTTCCACACGCCACCGCTGGCCGCGCCAACGAACACGGTGATGCGCCCGTCCTGCTCCGCCGCGTCCAGCGCCGCAATGCGCCCGCTCATCATGGCGGAACCGATGTTCCGCGCCGGAAGTCCCGACACTGTCGCGGCATCGAACTTGTAAGCAGCCTGGGCAAAAGCCTGCGCCGCCACAGTGAGAAGAGCGAAAACCGACCACACGTACAACTTGAGCAAGAGCTGCGAACGAAACGGGCGTGCGTTCATTTTCAGATGTCCTCTTTAAGGCTGAAGATTTCGTTCATATGTATTTCGGCGTTGGGCGGACGCATTCGTCCGCCCCGCGAGCGAAGCGAGCGCTGCGCTTCTGCGTTAGAAGTAACGGGCCCGGACGAATGCGTCCGGGACTACGCGTTTTGTGGCGTGCGGAGACGGGATGACAGAGAAACGGGATGACACCGACAAATGAAACTGACACCGGAGACAGGCTCACTTTTTGCCGGCCTCCGCTTTTGCGCCCTGCTTCAACGAAGCCGGCAGCGCGAAATCAGAATCCGGAATCGGCACATTCACTTCCATCTTCTCGACCGTCGTTGTCTGCTCCCTGGGATTATTCCTCGACCCCTGCGAAATCGAGAAGGGATACATCACGCCATTCACCGCCTTGTACGAACCCAGCTCAAACACTTTCTCCCGGATCGATCCCCGAATAAACTGCTGTAATTCCTTGCGAATCTCGAGACCGGTGTCGGGATCGAAAAAGTAATAAAGGATGTCCCCATTCTTCAGCGTCACCTTCAGCCGCAACGCATCGTCCCCGTCGACGATGTCGTGTCCCAGATACTCGACTGTGTTTCCCTTTTCTTTGTAATCCACAAGAGGCCCGTCAAAATCGGCATCCAGCAGCAGATCGCGCAGATCGTCTTCTCCCATTAGTTCCGGATCCTTGTGTCCTCCGAAGGGTTGAATCTGCCAGCCGGTGGTCCCGTCGTAAGCGCTGATGGCAGTCATCCCTTGCAGCGAAAAAGTCTCCCGCACCAGGTTCGGCCGCTTGTTTTCCTGCGACACCTTGGCCGTGAATCCTCCACCACCTTCGAACTTCCCCGTCATACGCATTGACGTGATGGCCTTGATCTTCTCCAGCCCGCCCTTGGCCTGAATGTTCTTGTTGACCAACTCTTCCGCGGTTTGCGCCTGGGAGAAGACACTCAGGCACGAGACTGCGATCAGCACAATCACTGCATGACGCATGGAGCGAACTCCTGTTGTAAGGGACTTGAGAACCCGGAAAACGAGAACACAGTACTCTACGTCGTGGTGGACGTTTTTGCCAAGCCAACGTAAGCAACAGGAAGCCTAAGGAACGTCGTTTGCCTGCCCCGCATTCCCTCCGCTATAGTTTTACTCAGCCGTGTTCGAGAACTTTACTGCCACCGATCGTTGGACCAAAAAACCGGCTCACTGCGTCTACCAAGCGATGATCGTTGCGATCGCTACGCGCCACGCCGACGCCGTAGACCTGAAGTTCCTGGTCGACGGCCGCAAAGTCTGGGTGGCGCTTCCGCATCCTGCCTGGGTCGAATACAAGAACCGCACCGGCAAAATGATTACGGACTCGTTGGCGGTCGAAATCGCCGGACATTATTTGAAGTACGCTCTCGAATCCGGCGAGGGAGTAGGTCGCGAAATGTATTCGCTCACGGTGGACGAGACGCTGGCTCACCTCAACGCGGTAGTTGCCGAGATGCAGGCAGTCACGGCACCATCGCTTCGGACGGGGTGATTTTCAGCCGGCTTTCTCTTCGTGAAGGAGTCGGATTCTCCATGTTGCCCTCATCGTCACGAAACGCATCTATATGAGTCCATGGCCTTTGTTACACATGGGGCTGCGCTGCGTGTATTTGCGTGATGCTGGCACTTGGCAGGTCATGCGCTTTGCGTCACAATATTCCGTTTTGTTTGCGCGCCCTCCCGGGAGATTTTGATGGCGACGACGATGCATGTGAGCGATGTGGCCGAACTATTGTCCGACGGCAGGACACACTTCAATCTCTCCCCCGCAGCTCTGGTCGAACACGCCATCCGCCGCGAGGAAGCCAACCTCGCCTCCAACGGCGCGCTGGTCGGATACACCAATCGCACCGGCCGCTCGCCGAAGGATAAGTTCATTATCCGCGATGAGGCTACAGCTCACACCGTTGCCTGGGGCGCAGTCAACATGCCCATGGAGCCGGAAAACTTCGACGCGCTCTACGAACGAGTGATGGAGCATCTGCGCGGACGCGAGCTCTACGTCCAGGATCTTTTCTGCGGAGCCGATCCCGCGTATCGCCTACCCGTCCGCTTCGTCAATGAGTATGCCTGGCACAACCTGTTTGTGCGGCAGCTCTTCCTGCGGCCTACGGTAGAAGAGTTGAGAACCCATCATCCCGAATTCACAGTGATCGCCGCACCCGAGTTCAAAGCCGATCCCAAGCGCGATGGCACGAACTCCGAAGTCTTCGTCCTGCTGAACTTCATGCGCCGCACCGTACTGATCGGCGGTACTTCCTATGCCGGCGAGATGAAGAAGTCGATTTTCAGCATCATGAATTTTCTGCTGCCGCAGCGCAATGTGTTCCCCATGCACTGCTCGGCCAATGTCGGCCACAATGGCGTGAGCGCCTTGTTCTTCGGGCTTTCGGGAACCGGCAAAACCACGCTCTCCGCCGATCCTTCCCGCGATCTCATCGGCGACGACGAACACGGCTGGAGCGCCAACGGCATCTTCAACTTCGAGGGCGGATGCTACGCCAAGTGCATCAAGCTCTCCAAAAGGAACGAACCCCAGATCTGGAACGCCCTGCGATTCGGCTGCGTGCTCGAGAACGTAACCCTCGATCCCCAGACGCGCATCCCGGACTACAACGATGACAGCAAGACCGAAAACACCCGGGCCGCCTATCCCGTCGACTTCATCGAGAATGCCGTAATCCCCGGCATCGGCGGACATCCCAGGAACGTAGTCTTCCTGACGGCCGATGCCTTCGGAGTCTTGCCCCCAATTTCCCGCCTGACGCCCGAACAGGCTATGTACCACTTCCTCTCCGGCTACACCGCGAAAGTCGCAGGCACCGAAGCTGGAGTGAAGGAACCGCAAGCCACATTTTCGACCTGCTTCGGATCGCCCTTCCTGCCCCTGCCGCCGAAAACATACGCCGAAATGCTGGGCCGCCGCCTGCGCGAACATCACGCCCAGTGCTGGCTCGTGAACACCGGCTGGCAAGGCGGACCCTACGGCGTCGGCAAGCGCATGGCCATCCCGTATACGCGGGCCATGGTGGATGCGGCCGTCGAAGGTGAGCTGGCAAGAGAAGAATTCGAAATCGAACCGACGTTCGGCTTCAGCATTCCCAAGGCGTGCCCAGGAGTTCCGCCGCAGGTGCTGAATCCACGCAACGCCTGGCCAGACAAGGCCGCCTTCGACAAAGCCGCCGAAGACCTGCGTAACCGCTTCGCCAAGAACTTCGAAAACTTCGACGCCCCGCCCGAAGTGAAAGCCGCCGGACCAAAAGCGCAAAAGTGACTCATGTGGCGACAGCCGCCTCGGCTGTCAAGCCGAGGCGAAGCCAGGCTGCCCCGGTATAAGGAACCCAGCCGTCTACGCCCGCTTGATCAACCGACTGATCCAGATAAGGACGACGGCGCCCACAATCGCAACCACAATGCTAGCGATAAGCCCACCGGATGGATAAATGCCCAGCGCGTTGAAAATCCATCCCCCGACGACAGCACCGACCATCCCAAGAACTGTGTCCATCAGCGGACCATAGCCCGTGCCTTTCATGATCTTTCCCGCCGCCCAGCCTGCGATCAGACCAACGATGATCCAGTAGATCAGCCACATGACGGTTCTCCTTTTCGGTAACGGCAATCGCGCGAGGCGATCGGCAGCCTGAAATGACCTGACGTTGCGGCAGACTAGCCCCGTACGATATAGCTGTCAAGACAGGAGATCCCAGTCATCTATGTTCGCCCGCAAGATTCGCGTCGAGTACGAGAAAGACGGCAAGAAACTTCCCTGTCCCCTGAAGTGGCTGGATAGTTTCTCCATGCGCAACTTCACCAACGCCACCGTCTTCGACGACACTCTACCCGTCCTCGATGGTCAAATGGAGATTGGCAAGAACGTCCCTCTCCCGGAACTCGCTGCCGCCATGGAGGATTGGTTCCAGCGCAAGGGCTATGTGCCGAAGGGGTCGAAGTTGTCACTGGCAGAGCTCTGACAACCGGCTCACAATACCCTAAATTTCTTGAGTTTCTAAGGGAAAAGCTTGAGCGAAAGAGCACACGATCCGCTCGGGGTGTGGTTTTTTTAACCAGGAGGGAAACCAACCCGCATAAATCGGCCTCTTATTTTCAGAAGTTTGCGGGGCGTCCGGGTGGCAGGCCAGTTGCTTGTCAACACTTGGAGGTGCTTCATGAGCTACAGAGTTTTGCAGCTGTCCCCCTTGACCAGCACCGAAGGAACGCATATGCGAATGGCGATCCAGGGCCATTGGAACGATCCGCTTGATCTGTCGAACACCACCTTCCTGCGCTCCTGGCTAGTCTATGACTCTCGCGAAGATGGCGAGCCCCGCATCCGTCTTAACTGGAAGGTTGCTCTGGGTATGCTGCTGGTAACGGGGATCAGCGCCGGCTTCTGGACTGGCGTCGCGGTTGCGGTGGCAGAAATCTGGAAGTAGAGTCTTAGCCGGCTCAGTGCGGTCGGAGCGAAAAGTTAATCTGCACTTCCATCTCACTAGGCAATGGTTTCGCGCCGCACGCTGTTGGCGCATAGACCCACTGCTTGACGGCTTGGATCGAAGCATTATCCAGGGCAGATCCCGCGCTTTCCAATAACTTGACCTGTTCAACCAAGCCGTCCGCAGCAAGCAGGACGTAAAGAGTGACTGTGCCTTGCTGCTGTTTTCCGCGGGCCTCCGGAGGGTACTGGGGCTGTATTTTCTTGACGGGAGTGCTTCCCTCCCAGCGGTCGCAGACGGCCATCAGACGGGTGGCGGCAGGATGGTCGAAGTGAGCTGGAGCCGCATCTGGCAGTTCGTTGAGCTCGGCCACTTTCATGTCGAGCACCTGTTCTCCGTTCTGGAAAACCCGCATGTGCCGGGGATACACCTTCTCTCCGAACTTCTGAAAGTCTAGATACTCCAACCGCAGTCTCCAGTCGTGGATCGTGTCGTGGTCTTCCGAACTCACGAGTGGCCCGCGTGAGTCAAAGCACAGTGTTCGTTCCCAGTTTTCCCGCTTCAACTCAAGGCAGTGCAGGTCAACCCCATCGCTTTTGCGATCGGAGAGCTTCCTGATTTGCTCCTCGGGCTGGAGAGAAACCGGCATTGCCGTCTCCATCGCGCGAGACAGCACGTATATGGCATGTGGCCGGAAATCAAGATTGCGGGCTAGCCAACGGCCCTCGCTGTCGCCGACTTCCTGCTGGGCAAAACCTGGAAACGAAATCTGACGCTGCCAGGCATTGGCAGCCCGCCAAACCTCGTCGTAGGTCCCATCGAGGGGTTTCGGACTCAAGTGCGTGGCATGAATTTCAAGGCGAAGGTGAAACGGAGGAGAGTTATGCTCCCGCAGGTTAGCAACTGCCGCATTCGCAAACAGACTGTCGACTTGTTGTTTCTTCCGGGCGTCGTTGGAACGAGCGACGGGAGCTGCGGCGAGCAGAAGCATCATCGAAAACAGAACCGAGCGGACCGCGAACACTCGCATGACAACCGCCGCAGATTTACTTGTCATAGTGCAGCAGTGACATCACTTCGTAGCCTTTCAGCTTCTCCCGCCCGTGTAGGAAATCCAACTCCACGACAAATCCGAGCCCGGCAATCTCCGCGCCGAGTAGAGATGCAAGCTTCGCTGTGGCCTCGGCCGTGCCTCCGGTTGCGAGCAGATCGTCCACAATCAACACGCGCTGGCCTTTCTCGATAGCATCCTTGTGCATCTCCAGAGAGTTAATGCCGTACTCAAGCGCGTAATCGAACTTCACCGTTTCGGCGGGAAGCTTGCCGACCTTACGCACCGGAACAAATCCGGCGTTCAGGCGGTAGGCGAGCGCGGGCGCGAAGATGAAGCCGCGGGCTTCCATGCCCAGAACGAGGTCGACCTTCTGGTCGACGTAGTGCTCGGAAAGCCGGTCGACAAGTGTCGCCAAGCCGACTTTGTTTTTCAGCAAAGTGGTGATGTCGTAGAAAAGAATTCCCTTCTTGGGGAAGTCGGGAACTTCGCGGATTAATTGCTTGAGTTGGTCGGGATCCAGTCGTGAGTTGGCGGACAATCTACCATGCTCCTTCAATGCGAAATGAACTGAGACCGGAGACCGGTCGCGCCTCGGATACTTCCACGTTATCCACGCGCGCCGCCCGCGGTCCGTCGCGCAGCCGCGAATGCAATCCGGACAACTGATCGCGGCTCCCCTGCGCCAGCACTTCCACACTACCATCGTGATTATTGCGAACCCATCCAGCGATCCCGAGCATGTGCGCTTCCCGCTCCACAAACCAGCGGAAGCCCACCCCCTGCACCCGCCCGCGAACCACAAATCGCCGTGCCTCGACGGCTTTTTCGATGGGATTCATCCTCACAAATGAAAATGCAGAAGTGAGAAGTCAGAATGCAGAAGTAAGAACCAGCCTCGTTCTAACTTCTGCATTCTGACTTCTGCATTTTGCCTTCGCTCTACGCCCGCGACAAATACACGCCCTCAGCCGTATCCACCTTAATTTTCTCGCCCTCATTGATGAACGGCGGCACCTGCACCACCAGCCCGGTCTCGGTCTTCGCCGCCTTGGTCACGCTGGAAGCGGTCGCGCTTTTGAGTCCAGGTTCAGTCTCGATCACAGTCAGTTCCACGGTCTGAGGCAGTTCGATGCCGACAGCCTTCCCATCGAAAAATTCCACCTTGATCTCGAGATTGGCGATGAGGTAGTCCACCGCGTCGCCCAGAACCTCCTTGCTCAGGTGGGTCTGCTCGTAGTTCGAAGTGTCCATGAAGTAGTAGCTGTCCCCATCAGCGTAGAGGAACTGCATCTCGACTTCGTCCACGGTGATCTTCTCGATCGGATCAGGCGAGCGGAAACGGTGCTCGAACATCGCCCCGGTGCGCAGGTTGCGCAGCTTGGCCTGGATGAAGGCGCGCAGGTTGCCGGGCGTGCGGTGTTCCACGCTGAACACGGAGTGCAGATCATTGTTGTGCTTGATGATCATGCCGGGACGGAGCTGGGTGGCAGGGATCGACATCGCTTGAAAGATTCTCCTTACAGAATTGCCATTTGCGGAGCCGGCGGAAGGCGGGCACGCCAATATTTCCGGCCACGAGGACTAAAGCATTATTTTACACGGGCCTCCGCCCGAAAGGAAACCTTTCCCATCCCGGCCTCATCGCAATGTGACCAACTCGGTGTGCCCGTACCTGCGCCCAATCCGCAGGACTACAATTGTCCTGACCACCGAGAATCGTTCAACTTCGCCCGAGCACTGAAGCCGGGCAGGAAATGAGGTCTTAATCATGCGCTCTGGACGCTACGAATCTTCCGAAGGCAGCAACCTCGGCACCGCAATCACTTTCCTACTAATCGGACTGGGAGCCGGTGCACTTACCGGCCTTCTGCTCGCACCCAAGACTGGCAAGCAGCTTCGCCGCGACCTGAAACGCGGCTACGAAGACGCCCGCGAAACCCTCGACGACTGGACCGAAGAGGCGAAGGACCGGGTTCGCGACGCCAAGGATCGGGTACGTGACGTAGCTGACCGCGGCGTCGAGATCGCCGAAGACCTCCGCGAAAAGGTTGAGCCCCTTCGCCGCGCCGTCAAACGCAGCTAGCTGAGTCAGTACAAGTGGAAGTTCACTTCCACCGCAATCTGTGTCGCTACAGGCTGCCCGTTGAACCTGGCCGGCTCAAAGCGCCAGCGGCGGACAGCCTCCATCGCCTTCTCGTCCAGCCCCATGCCGAGACTGCTCTGCACGTGGATGTCATACGTGTGCCCGTCCGCGCCGACCACGAGGATCAGCGTCACCGATCCCTGCGTCTTTGACTTCCGCGCCTCGTCTGAGAAGGTCGGCTCAGGATTATAGATCAATCGCGGTACGGTCACTCCTGCCAGGCCGGGATGAACGCCGCGTGGTCCCGGTCCGAAGCCCGGCCCCTCGGATGGTCCCACTCCACCACAACATCCCGGTCCGATCCCTCCGGGCCCGCCCGGCCCGTTCGACAGCACGCTCGAGATCTGCGACATGGGATCGCCCAATTGCCCACCATGTGGCAAGGGCACCTCGGGCGCGACCATGACGGTTGCTTCCACAGGAAGCCGCGGCATCTCCTTCGGCACAACTACCGTAGGCGGTGCAAGCTGGTCATTCAAAGACGCTCTCGGAAGCGCTCCGTGCGAGGCCGGGGTCTTCTCAAAGTTGCCGCCGCCACCACCTCCATGTCCCGAAAACACGAGCGGCAGTTCCTTTACCAGCGGATGGATTCCATTCACGCCCAACGACCCGGGCGCGACGCAGACAATGAGATAAACCAGTAAGCCCACGACCGCAGCCTGTCCCAGCATCGACAACCAAAGAATTTCCTGCCTGGTCCGATAAAGACCATAGCCCTCGCCCGAAAACAGCGAGAACCCGTTTGTGCCTGAAGGCCCTGCCGTGGCTGTTGTCATGGCGCGCTCCTTCCGATTGAAGAAGACAGGATTGAAGAAGAATCGAAGCCGACCTGCCGTAGGACGGAAGCCGATCCGAAAAGGATTCCTGAGCGTCGGATAGTTTTGTCGAAGCCAGATTTGAGAGGCCTGGTTCTAGCGGAACATCGCCGAGAAAAATCCCTTCACCCGGCGGAAGAAGCCATGAGGCTGAACCTTGGCAGGCGGGGCTGGCGGTGCTTCCACAATCGCGTCAAGATGAACCTGCCGCTCCGGCGAGTCTGCAACCGGCAACTCCGACGCAGCCTGCACCGGCGCGGGGGGAACGCTGGGTCGATCCTTGGCGCTGAACACAAACGGCGCATCGACCTGGACATGAACCTCATTCTTCTGTGACGGCGGCAGTGCCGCAGTTTCGGGCCCTGAGGATAAAGATAAAGATAGAGTCTGCTGCGAATTTTGTCCCCCGCCCGCCGCGACTGCGTCCGGCGCAGTAGCTCCGCTCCCCAAGTTCGCCTTAGCCGGAAGCTGCGAATCCGGCAGCGGCGTCGTGGAAGGCGCTTCCGTCTTCAGCAGATTCGACGGTGGCGGCGGACACCCACACTCCAGCGGAACATTGGCATCCACCTTGTCGATCTGCCCCGAGAGAAACACCACCTGCTCCGTCGGCTTCACCTGGTAGATGCGGTCTCCCATCAGTTCCGAAACGATCGCCGATGACGTATTGCCCATCAACGCCCGCACGCAGGTATTGCCGTGCGAGTCCGCACTGACCGCATAGTGAAACTGCCCGGGCCCCGCAAACAGGATGCGGAAGTCCGGCGTCATCACCGAGTCCGCCGACGCATCCAGCGAATAGTGTGCCTCCAAAGCGCCAGTGCTCATGCCCAGCATCAGTTCGTGCTTGTTTTTCGACGGGGTCACCGAAATCGTGGTTCCCGGGCATACCCGAACCTCTCCTCCCTGCGAGAGATGCAAAACGGCTGTGTCCGAACCCGCCGTCACCGACGAACCCGCGCCGATGCGGCTTCCCGCGAGCACCACGGCACCGTGTCCACCAGAGACCGGCACCAGCGCCGGCGACGCCGTTGTCAAACTAATAACGGACGGAGGTTCGAACGGAGACTTCTTCCCGGCATTCGGGTCCTCGGGCGGCTTCAAACGAACCATGAGCCGATTTCCAGCCCCGTCCCAGGTGTAGCCAAAGGGGGCAAGCAGGTCGAGAACAATGCGCGTGACCGGAGGATTCTGCTGAAACTGATCTACGCGAATCGCCAGGATGTTTTCCTGCTTGATGGCAATCCGCTTCTGCGCGAATCCATCGATCGCTCCAGGAAGATCGATCACCAGCCGCGGCGGCGAATCCAGCATCTGGATCGCAGGCACCACCGGCCGCGTGGAAAGAATCTCAACCACCGGCACGCCCCGCGCGTGCACGATCCTGACGCTGTTGACCACAGCCGGGCGAGTCACAACCTGCTCGCTCGAACCTGCCGCCTCACCTGGAGCAGGATTCTGCGCCGCCAGCAATGCGGTGAGCGCCACACCAGCCAGCGCGGCGCATAAAAGTTGGAGTGCGGATCGCGACAAGGACATCCCCTGAAAACAGCTTAGAACCGTTGAAAGCAAACATATCACTTGCCAGAGATGCGGAGAAGGGGCGGGAATGGCGGGCGAGAAAGCGTTCCCGGAAAACAATCGCAATCATGCCTGTACCGAGCATAACAGTTTGTTTGAAAAACTCGACTAAAACTCCGCTTTGAAAGGGCGCGGCTTCAAGAGTGTGCGTGAGAACCAACTCTGGCGCGAACGAGGGGAGCAAACGACCAAATTCAAAGCCCCGAAGGGGCGACATTCATTAGCCCAGGACGTAAGTCCTGGGAAAGTGGGAAATGGAGCGAGAATCCCGCTAGGGACGGCACGAGTTCTCACGCACACTCTCCAAGCCGCGCCGTAAGGGTTACAAAATCAACGTGCCTGTTAGGCCTCAGGCAGAAACTCGTACTCCTCGATCACAGCGGCCACAACCATCTTGCCGTCCGCCGTGTTATCTTCCACCCGCACCACGCGCCCCTTGCACTGCACGCGGATGCTCTCTGTGAGCGTAATCTCGGGAGGAAGAGTTAAAGTGAACCCGATGGGAGCTCCCTGCTCCATGGCTGAATCCACATGAAAACAGATGCCACGCGCGCTCACATCACGAATCTGCGCCATCTCGCCCCTCGACCCGTTCGCACCGCGATCCACCGTAACGGGTACGCGCAACGCGAAGCGTCGCGCTGCCCTCTTCTCTTGCCGGGCTTCGGCCATGCGTTCCTCCAGATTCTAAGGCGGTTAGACGTGCTCTAATATCAAGAATCACAACAACCTGGTCAATACCACCATCGTGTACCGTGTGGCCCTTTCGGGCGGCTTGCCGGGCCCCCGCGACGCATGACAAACCGCAGACAAGCCCGAGCCGAATTCCGTTGTAAGCTTGATAAAGGGAGAAAATTCCGCTGGTCTTCGTACTCGATAACTACGATTCGTTTACCTACAATCTGGTCCAGTATCTCGGAGAACTGGGCGCCAACGTTGAAGTACGCCGCAACGATCAAGTCACCGTTTCCGAGATCGAAGCCATGCGCCCCGAACGAATCGTCATCTCACCCGGCCCCTGCACACCGCACGAAGCCGGCATCAGCATCGACCTGATCCGCCACTTCGCCGGCAAAGTACCCATCCTCGGTGTGTGCCTCGGACATCAAGCCATCGGCGAGGCTTTCGGAGGCCGCGTAGTCCGCGCCCCCCACATCATGCACGGCAAAACCAGCTCGATCGTCCATGACAACAAGACCGTCTTTCAAGGCCTGCCCATGCCAATGACGGCTACGCGTTATCACTCGCTGATCGTCGAAGAGGAAAACTTGCCCGCAGAGTTGGAGGTCAGTGCCTGGACCCGCGAGAAGGACGGAGTGCGCACAATCATGGGCCTCCGCCACAAGAAGTATCCGGTTGAAGGAGTGCAGTTTCACCCCGAGAGCGTGCTGACGGATGCGGGAAAGAAACTGATCGGAAATTTTCTGGCCTTGGACAGCGGTCGGTGATAGGTTCAGTCGGCCTACGTTTCCGCGAACAGGTATAGGCTGGATTTGGGCTGCCGAATGCTCTTCATGAGTCCTAAGTCGTTGCTGTGTCCTGAATGCGGCAAAGCTATCGACCGACGAGAGCTTAGGGGTCCGCACTGGGCATGTCCGTCATGCAAGACCGATGTTGACGCGACATATTCGTATCTGCGTTGTGCCGATCTGTTCGCGTTCGTAGCGGTCGTCCTGCTCGGAGTCGTAACTCACAGACCGACGTCCAGCGGAACCTGGTTGCTAGGGATTGTTCTAGGCGGAATACTTTCCTGGTTTCTGTTCCTTTTTTTCGTTCCCCCTTGGCTCAGAAAAGGGCGGAGGCAGCCAAGAATAACTCTCATGGTGACCTACATCAGCCAGTGATGAGTCTGTTTTTTGTCGGATTTTTGGGGTTGGGTGCATTGACTGTGTTCTTCGGAAACCCATCCGATGTTCAGGAACACCTTGAAGATCTCTCCTTGCCACTCGCGCGGATCAGCCCAAATTTCCTCATTAGGCGCGAGAGCAGCATTCTAGATGTGTGCGGGATCATTCTCGGAAACAGTTTTTTCTTCGCACTGCTGATATTCAGTTTTTACCAGCCGATCCGGTGGCTGTTCCGCAGGGCGAGGCCGACTCAACTAAATATTTCCCATAGTCATGCAGTGGATGAAGATGACTAGCCGAAGAAGAGAGCAGGCCACTGATCACTGGCCACTGTTTCTAGCCATCTCTACGGCACGCAGCAGCGCCTGCGCCTTATTCATGCTTTCCTGAAATTCGCTCACCGGATCAGAATCCGCCACAATCCCAGCTCCCGCCTGCAGATACGCATGCTTGCCCTGCATCAACAAAGTGCGAATTCCGATGCACGAATCCAGGTTCCCCGCAAAGTCCGCGTACAGCACCGACCCGCCATATATCCCACGCCGCGTCGGCTCCAACTCCTCAATAATCTGCATGGCCCGCACCTTCGGCGCCCCGCTTAGTGTCCCCGCAGGGAAGCAGGCCGCAAACGCATCCAATGCGTCCAGGTCCTTGCGCAGCGTGCCCTCCAACGCCGAGACCAGATGCATCACATGCGAATACCGCTCCACATACATCAGGTCTTTCACCTTCACCGAACCGTACTCACTGACCCGCCCCAGATCATTGCGCCCCAGGTCCACCAGCATCACGTGCTCCGCGCGTTCTTTCTCGTCGTTGCGCATTTGTTGTTCAAGGCGCTGGTCCTCAGCCTCGTCGCGCCCACGAGGATGAGTGCCCGCAATCGGACGGTACTCCAGCTTGCGTCCCGTCACCCGTACCAGCATCTCGGGAGAAGACCCGAGAATATGCGTCCCATCCATTCGCAGAAAATAAAGATACGGCGACGGATTCACCTGCCGTAGCGCCCGGTAAAGATCGAACGGCTCGACTCCCGGCACGAAGTCCAGCCGCTGGGAAAGAACCACTTGGAAGATGTCTCCCGCAGCGATGTACTCCTTGCATCGCTCCACACTGCGCAGAAAGCGCTCGCGGCTCGTGCCTGCATGGACTTTCAGTTTCCCCCGCTTACTGTCGCCGGACTTCCGCCATAGCGCCGCACTCAATCCTCCCGCCAACTTTCCTTCGAGCGCCGCAATGTCCCGCAGCGCACGATCATAGGCGCGCCGCGGGCTCTCGCGTGATACATCCGCCGCCGCCACGATGTGAATCTGATGCCGCAAGTGATCGAACGCCAGCAATCGGTCGAAGAACATCAACTCCGCATCCGGCAGCGACAAATCATCCTTAGCCCGCTCGCCGATCGCTTCCAGTTGGCGCACCACATCGTAAGCAAAATATCCCACCGCTCCAGCCGTGAACGGAGGCAGTCCCGGCACGCTTGCCGGACGGTGCTCTCGCAGCAGCTCTTTCACCGCCTGGAAAATGTTTCCCGGATGCGTCTCTCGCCGGCGTCCACGCTCAATCTCAACCTCACCCGCCTGCGCGCGAACTCGCATGTAAGGACGCGTCCCCAAAAACGTGTAACGCCCCACCTGCTCGCCGCTCTCGTTTGATTCCAGCAGGAAGGCATAAGGCTCCTTTTCGGCGATCGCGAGAAAGGCGGAGACCGGCGTCAGCAGGTCCGCGCTGACCGACTTCACCACCGGGATCAGCGACGCCTCCCGCGAAAGCCGCAAGAACTCCTTGTAATCCGGTCGCACCATGGGGTCGTACAGGTCCGATCATTATAGGGGACGCGGGAGCAGTGGCCAGTGGTCAGTGGCCAGAGCCAGCGGGTTCGCCAATCAGCGAAGACCGTACATTCCGTTCCGAGTGGCCATTGGCGGCAGCTCTTTTTGCTGGCCACTGGCCACTGACCACCGGCCACTGCCGTACACTTCGGTAATTCCCCGAACCCACCAATCCAATTGACGGAAGCCCCCCCACGGTCGAAGATTACAGGTTAAGCAATATTCAGGCCTATGCAGATCAAGTTCTGGGGAGTGCGCGGCTCTACGCCTACCCCACAACCCGAGAACATGCGTTACGGCGGCAACACGTCCTGTGTCGAGGTGAGGCTGGGAGACCGTATCTACATCTTCGACTGCGGCACCGGATTCCGCATCCTGGGCCACCACTTGAAAAAGGAATTCGGCGAGCGCCCTTTTTCCGCCCACGTCTTCGTCTCCCACTTCCACTGGGACCACATCCAAGGCATGCCCTTCTTCCGCCCCTTATACGACAATCCGAACAGCCAGTTCCTCTTCCACGCCTCCAGCCGCACCCGCAGCCTCAAGCAAGTCATGTCCGAGCAGATGGCCTCCCCCTACTTTCCCGTCAATCTGAATGAGATGCGGGCCAGACAGGCCTTTTACGAAATCGATGCCGGACGCGTCAACGTCGAAGACGGCGTGAACCTGCAAGCCGCCTGGCTGAACCATCCCCAGGGATGCATGGGCTTCCGCCTCGAAACCAAAGACGGCATTCTCGTCTACGCCACCGACAACGAGCCCGGCGACGCCAATTTCGACAAAGCCGTGCGCAAACTGGCCGAGGGAGCCGACGTCCTCATCTACGACTCCCAGTACCTGCCCGAGGAATACGAAGCCCGCCGCCGCGGCTGGGGACACAGCCACTGGCGCGAGGCCGTCAACGTCGTCATGGAAAGCGGCGCCAAAGAACTAATCCTCTTCCACCACGATCCCGACCACGATGACGCCTGCATCGACAAAGTCGTCATCGAAGCCCGCAACCACTACCCCAAAGTCCGCGCCGCCGCTGAAGGCATGGAAATCCAGCTGTAGTCAACCTTGGGCCCTTCGTCTCTATCAGAGCGGCTTTCTTCGTGTTAATCTCTGCCACGCCTTTCCCCAGGGCCCACGGAACCGAAAAAAGAAGATAGGTATTTCGGCTGAGGAGAAGAAGCCATGAAACTCTGGGCCAAGAGTTTATTCCTCGCAAGCTGTTTTGCGTCCATCTGCTTCGTAACCACGCTCGCACCGGCGCAAATTTCCAGTTTTCAGCACATTATTGTGGTCGTGCAGGAGAACCGAACCCCAGACAATCTTTTTCAGGGACTCTGCAGTCCACCCTACGGTACGTCTAGTTCCTGCAGCACCACGCCGACCGGAGCGCAGTACAACATCCAAACCAGCAACTGGCTGGACAAAACGTCTTCCACAGGCACGACCCAGCCGACCTCGGTTCCACTGGCAAACGCCTACGATCTAGGTCATAAGCACAGTTCGTTCACCGCGATGTGCGACGTGAGTACCTCGGGAACCTGCAAGATGGACGGAGCCGCCACCAACATCTGCGTGGGCACGTGCCCCACCCACTCCTGGTTCAAGTATGTGGACAATTCCACCGGGCTCGTGAACCCGTATCTGGATATAGCGACGCAATACGGCTGGGCAAACTACATGTTCCAGACCAACCAGGGGCCCAGCTTTCCCGCGCATCAGTACCTGTTTGGAGGAACTTCGGCCCCCAGCGCGACCGACGATGCTGCCGGCAAATTTGCCGCCGAGAACGTGGCTCCGGACGTGAAAGGGACGGTCGCCGGATGTATCGCGATTTCAACCACGACCGTCGCATTGATCACGCCCAAATCCGAAAGGCAGAGAATCTATCCGTGCTTCGAACATCAGACGCTGGCAGATTTGCTCGACTCCGGCGCAATCAGCTGGAAGTATTACACTCCCGGCCGCGGCTCCATCTGGACGGCGCCGAATGCGATTCAGCATATCTGCGTGCCCAGCGCGCCCTCGGGCGGGCAATGCACCGGCACCGACTGGACCAACGACGTGGTGATCAGTTCGAAGCAGGTATTGACGGATATCAGCAACTGTAAGCTGGCCGCAGTTTCATGGGTGATCCCGAGCGGGCAGAATTCTGACCACCCGCAAACCACCACCGGCGGAGGGCCTGCCTGGGTAGCGTCGATCGTCAACGCCATCGGCAACAACGCCAAGTGCAAGAACGGAGAAGTCTACTGGGATAACACAGCGATTCTGATTACCTGGGACGACTGGGGCGGCTGGTACGACCACGAGCCTCCGACGATCCTGGCTCAGCCCCAGGGTGACTACCAGTACGGATTTCGCGTCCCGCTCATGGTGGTCTCTGCCTACACATCGGCAGCTTATGTGGACAACAACCGCTACGATTTCGGCAGCATTCTGCGGTTCATCGAACAGAATTTCGGGATTCAGCAAGGTGCTCTCAACTTTGCCGACGCACGCGCTACGGCAAATCTCACTGGGTTCTTCAACCTGAGCCTGCCGCCACGCGTATTCACGACGATTTCGGCGCCACTGGACGCAACCTACTTTTTGAACGACCCCACACCGCCCTCAGATCCGGATGACGATTGATGTTGTCGCTGATCGCCAACGCGATGGTCCGCCCACGGTGGTAGGGCTTCAGTTTGAGCCGCATGTCTCCGCGCACTCTGCGGCCCTTCTCCGCGTCCTCTGCGCTTCAAGCTTTTGATCCGTTTTTGAAACTGAGGCACGATTCCTACCTTAGCTAGCTTGCTTCCCTCCCACCCCCACTCATATACTCGTGAACGTTTGCCCACGCCGGGCTCCTTCCCGGTGCCGGCCCGCATCTTACTTAGCAATCATTCCGGAGACTATATTTATGACCACGACGGCCGCCCCGCTGCATACCGACAAAGAAACTAATGCGTGGGAGTCGCAGCGGGCGCGCTTTGACCTGGCTGCCGAAAAGCTCAATCTCGACGAAGGCCTGTGGCGCGTGCTCCGCTATCCCACCCGCGAAGTCACCGTCTACATCCCCGTCCAGATGGACGACGGTCATCTCGAAGTCTTCACCGGATTCCGCGTCCAGCACTCGATAGCCCGCGGTCCCGCCAAAGGCGGCATCCGCTACGCTCCCGACGTCACCCTCGACGAAGTACGCGCCCTGGCCAGCTGGATGACCTGGAAGTGCGCCGTGGTCAACATTCCCTTCGGAGGCGCGAAGGGTGGCGTAATCTGCGACCCCCACAAAATGTCGATGGGCGAAGTCGAACGCATGACGCGACGCTACACCGCCGAACTGATCGAATTCATCGGCCCCGAGAAAGACGTTCCTGCTCCCGACGTCAATACCAACGAACAAATCATGGCCTGGATGATGGACACATATTCCATGCACATGCGCCAGACCGTCACCGCCGTAGTCACCGGGAAGCCCATTAACATTGGCGGCTCCCGTGGACGCCGCGAAGCCACCGGACGCGGCGTGATGATCGTCTGCGACGACGCCTGCAAGAAACTCGGCCTCGATCGCGAACGCAGCCGCGTCATCGTGCAAGGCTTCGGCAACGTAGGGTCAAATGCCGCGCTGCTCATGCACGAAGCCGGCTACAAAGTGATCGGCATCGCCGAAGTCGGTGGCGGTCTCTACAACAAGAACGGCATTGACCTGAAGGCTCTCGTCGAATATCGCCAGAAGAACGGAACAATTCACGGATTTCCCGGCGCCGAGAAATACGATCCCGCCGAGCTGCTGACCACGGAATGCGAAATCCTGATTCCCGCCGCCACCGAGAACGTCATCACCAGCCGCAATGTCGATCGCGTGAAGTGCCGCATCCTCGCCGAAGGCGCCAACGGCCCGACCACTTCCGCAGCCGACGATGTTCTAACCGACAAGGGCGTCTTCGTGATCCCCGACATTCTCGCCAATGCCGGCGGCGTCACGACTTCCTACTTCGAGTGGGTGCAGGACCGCCAGGGCTATTTCTGGAAAGAATCCGTCGTCAACGAGCAGCTGGAAACCATCATGAGATCCTCGTTTGAGGATGTGGTCCGCTACGCCGAAACTCACCACGTCAACAACCGTATCGCGGCATATATGTTGGCCATCGATCGTGTGGCGTATACAATTCGTCAGCGCGGCATTTACGCCTGAGGAGGGGCCGATGATTACAGTCCGCAAAAATTCACTCGCCAGGTTCGCGTCAATCGCGGTTGCATTGTTCGTGCTGGCGACATTCGCCGCAGCGCAGTCTTCCTCAGGTGCGGGTGGCGCCGTGTCACCCGCTTCCAAGCCGTCGTCCAGGCCCACTGCGGCCGCCGACAAACTCGATATCAACACCGCCACCATAGATCAGCTGAAGGAAACCCCCGGCATCGAAGCCTACGCTCAGAAGATCATCGACGGTCGCCCCTATCGCACCAAGCGCGATCTCCTGCACAAGAAGATCATTCCGCGCTCCACCTACGAAAAGATCAAAGACCAGATCATCGC
>Ga0137388_10000156_pt1 | contig 35270 bp, 32 predicted proteins | sample 15con2h14AmetaG_FD_104644 | JGI IMG/M metagenome (GOLD analysis project Ga0137388, IMG submission 104644) | Vadose zone soil microbial communities from Angelo Coast Range Reserve, California, USA - 15con2h1.4A metaG | ecosystem: Environmental > Terrestrial > Soil > Vadose zone > Saprolite...
CATCCTCGAGGGACCCGCCGATCCCGATCTGAGCTACAACCAGCTCATCCGTCCATGGAAGAGCCGTCTCGGGCTGGAGTACATTGCTCATCGCAGCCTGTGGCTCGATATTCGACTGATGACTGCCACCGTGTTGGTCACGCTGTCACGCCGTCGGGCCTTGGCCTGGGTGGCGGAAATGTTGACCGAGACGGGAGCCGATCCGGTGCTGACGGCTGTCGCCCGCCGGGACGCGCCGCTCGTCGCGGCGGCTCCTCCCGGGGCGACCGAGGTCGTGCAGTCGCGCGCGCCGGCGGTCGAGGTCGGTCATTGAAGGAAACCGAGCTTCCGCAGTTCGCCAAAGACATTCGGATGGCGGCGCTGCGGATGATCTCCCGCTCCAACTCGTCACATGTCGGTACGGTGTTTTCCTGTGCGGAGCTGTTGGCTTGCCTGTACGGACGCATCCTGCGGGTGCGCCCCGACGAACCTGATTGGCCTGGTCGCGACCGGTTCGTCATGAGCAAAGGACATGGCAGTGCGGGTTTGTACGCCGCGCTCGCGCTGCGAGGCTTCTTTCCCCAGCGACGCCTGGACGAGTTCTGCGTCGATGGCGGCAGTCTCTACGGCCACGTGACGCACCGCGGGGTGCCGGGGGTGGACGTGTCCACGGGCGCGCTCGGACACGGTCTCGCCGTCGCCGTCGGCCTCGCCGCGGGGGCGAAGCGCCAGGGGGCGCCGTGGCGCGTGTTCGCGCTGCTGAGTGACGGCGAGTGCGATGAAGGATCGACATGGGAGGCGGCCCTGCTCGCGCCCGCCTGGAAGCAGCGCAACCTCACCGCCATCATCGACTACAACAAGATCCAATCGTTGGGGCGGGTGGAGGACGTCATACCGCTCGAGCCGTTCGCGGCAAAATGGACAGCGTTCGGCTGGGACACACGCGAGGTTGACGGCCACGATGTTCCGTCACTGCTCGACGCGCTCGATCCCGAGCGGTGGGTCCCAACGGATCGGCCCCGGTGCATCATCGCGCACACCATCAAGGGGAAGGGGGTGTCCTTCATGCAAGATGATTTGTTGTGGCACTACCGCACCCCAAAAGGTGAGGAGTACGACCGCGCGCTCGCCGAGCTCGAGCGGCCGGCGTGAGAACGGCCTTCGTTCGCAGCTTGATGGAGGTCGCGAGCCAGCACCCGCGGGTCGTTCTGCTGACGGGCGACTTGGGGTTCGCGGTGCTCGACGAGTTCCGCGCAAAGTATCCGGACCGGTTCTACAACGTCGGCGTGGCCGAGCAGAACCTGGCGGGTGTTGCCACCGGTCTCGCCCTGGCCGGGCACGTCGTCTTTACCTACAGCATCGGCAACTTTCCCACGCTCCGTTGCCTGGAGCAGCTGCGCAACGACATCTGCTATCACAACGCCGACGTGAAGGTCGTTACGGTGGGTGGGGGACTCGCCTACGGCGCGCTCGGCGTGTCGCACTTCGCTACCGAGGACCTGGCCATTCTGCGTGCGCTCCCGAACATGACGGTCGTGGCGCCGGGCGATCCGATTGAAGTCGCGCGCCTTGTGCCGCAGATCGTCGAGCGACAAGGCCCCGCGTATCTTCGCCTGGGCCGGGCCGGCGAGAAGGTGATGCACGCGTCCGGGGTCGAGGTCCTGCTGGGACATCCCAGTCGAGCGCGCGCCGGATCGGATGTGCTCCTGTTGACGGCGGGTGGAATGCTTGCGGTGGCGCTCGAGGCGGCGGAGCTGCTCGAGGACGAGGGGCTGGACGCCGAAGTTGTCAGCGTGCACACGCTCAAACCGCTCGACGTCGAGCAGATCTGCGCGCTCGCCGCCCGGTTTCCAGTGGTCGTGACGTGCGAAGAGCATAGCGCGATTGGTGGGTTGGGTGGCGCGGTGGCGGAGGTTCTCCTGGAAGCCGGCATCGCGCCCGCGTTCCGGCGGTTCGCCCTCTCCTCCGATTTCCCCGAAGGTGTCGGATCCCAGGAATACCTCCGGAAGGTCAACGCGTTGGACGCGCCGGCGCTGCGTGGACTGGTGCTCTCACTTACCGGCGCACGGCGCTCGGCGCAGCCCCGAATCGCGGCTCGCCGGAGCGGATGACCCCCAGCCGAACGGGCGTTCCCAGATTCGAAGAGGTCACGGAGACGACAGGCACCCCCGTTTCGGCCGAGGGGGCGTCGATGATGTATACGCGTTATCATGTGGCCGCCGAGCTGGCGCGAGGCAAACGCGTGCTGGAAGTTGCGTGCGGGTCGGGGCAGGGGCTCGGCATGGTCGGCCGCGCGGCGGCGCAACTGGTCGGAGGTGACGTATCGCGGCCGCTGCTACGCGCCGCCCGGGCGCATTACGGGCGTCGGGTCCCGCTCGCACGCCTTTCGGCAGAAGGGCTTCCGTTCGCGGGCGCGACGTTCGACGTGATACTATGCTTCGAAGCATCCTACTACATCCCCCACATGGACGAGACATTCCGCGAGATCGCGCGGGTGCTGGCCGCTGGCGGGACGGCGCTGTTCGTGAATGCCAACCCTGAGCGGCCGGATTTCATCAGGAGCCCGTACAGCGTGCATTACCACACCGCCGACGAATTCCGCGTAGCGCTCGAAAGCGTGGGCCTGATGGTGACGGTCGAGGGCGCGTTTCCGTTGGAAGGCGGCAGCCGGGGTGTGGGTTCGCGGCTTGCGGGGCGCACAATGTTCCTGGCCCGGCGGGCGCTCGAAGCACTGGGGCTCGTCCCGAAGACGCTCCGCGGTCGGACCAGGCTCAAACGCATCGTGTACGGCAGGCTGCGTGAAATCCCGCCAGAGGTGTCGGACGGGTACGATCAGTTGGCGCCCCGAGTTCCCATTCTCCCAGGACCGGTAGCGGGATACAAGGTCATCTACGTGACGGGCCGAAAGGGTGGTGGGCGCGGCGCGTGAAGATCTGGCTGACGGAGATCGGCGAGCCCCTCCCAGTCGACGCCGGCGCCCGCCTGATGCGGTGTGGCCTACTCGCCCAAACGCTTGCGGCGCGCGACCACGAGGTGACGTGGTGGGCTTCGACCTACGATCATGCGCGCAAGACGTACCGTCGCTCAGCCGCTGGGACTGTCTCGCCGAGCCCGCACTTGCGTCTCGAGCTCCTTCACGCGTCCGGGTATCGACGGAATGTGAGCTTGGCGAGGATTCGACATCACCGCACGATCGCGCGCCAATTCACCGCGCGCGCCGACGCCGTTCCTCCTCCCGACCTGTTGTATTGCTGCGTGCCGACTCTCGAACTCACGGAGGCGGCACTCCGCTACGCGAAGACTCGCGGCATCCCGGTGGTCGTGGATATCCGCGACAAATGGCCGGACATTTTCGTGGATGCCCTGCCGGCTCCGATGCGCGCGATCGGCCGCCTGCTGCTCCACTCTGAGTTCCGCCGCGCGCGCTACGTCTTTGAGAATGCGGCCACAATTCTAGCTGTCTCCGATGGCTACCTCGACTGGGGACTGCGTCACGCGGCGCGGCCGCGCCGGTCCTGGGATGCAGTATTCCCGCATGCCTATCCGCGGCCAACGCTCGATGCAGCAGCGGCAGCGCGGTCGCGCGGGGAGCTCGAGGCGCTGGGCGTGGATCAGCGACGCGTCGTTTGCGCTTTTGTCGGCTCGTTTGGCCGCACCTACGATCTCGGCACAGTGATCGACGCCGCGCGACTGCTGCAGCGCGCCGGCCGCGATGACGTGCAATTCGTGCTGGCTGGCGACGGAGAGCAGCGGGCGGCCTGGCAGGCTCAGGCGGCCGGGCTTCCCAATGTAGTCCTCACGGGCTGGATTTCGGGAGACGCGATTGCGGTTCTGCTCGGCATGGCGCGCCTCGGGCTCGCGGCGTACGCGCGCCATGCTCCTCAGGGTCTCCCGAACAAACTGTTCGAGTACCTGTCGGCCGGTCTACCCGTTGTGTCGAGCCTGGGGGGAGAGACGGAGCGTTTCTTGAAGGACTCGGCGTGCGGCGTCACGTACGCCGCCGGCGACGCACTCGCGCTCGCCGCGCTTCTCCAACAGCTTGTGGCAGATGACACCGCGCGTCGGGAAATGAGTCGCCGCGCCCTGGCACGGTACAATGCGGAGTTCTCAGCTCAGCAAGTCTACGGACGGTTGGCAGATCACCTCGAGCGCCTCACGCCTTCGACGCGTTGACCCCGTTGCGCTTACTCATGACAAGCAGCGCTCCCCGAACGCCAAGATCGGGTTGTCCATAGTGGCGGAACCGTTGATCGACAGGTAGGGATTCGAGCAGGGTGCGGTCGGCGTCACTGGGATCCGTGCGGTGCTCTTCGATGATATCGAAACCCGCGTTGCTGATCAGCTGCTTGTAGTCGGAATGCCGTAGGCGGTTCTGGTAGTGTAGTGCTGGGTTGTACCAGGTCCACGTGCGCTCGGAGTAGCGGAGGAAGTTGTAGACTGAGATGTGCGAATCGAAGTAGGAGAAATGATCCTGATAATCGATCCGGAAGCTCATCACGCCGTCATCCGCGAGAATGCGCCGACACTCGGTTAGAATCCGGGCGATGTCGCCCTGCGGGATGTGTTCCAGCGTGTTTGTGCACGTGATACAGTCCACCCCGGCGGCAGGGAATCCCGTGTCGCGTGCGTCGGCCGGAGCTCGGTATTCCATTCCGTAACGCTCCCTGAGCAGCGCCAACGCCGCGGTTCCCTCGCCAGGCACCGGTTGCGCCGGCACGCGGGACAGCCCGAGATCTGTGCTCAGTCGCGCAAGCTGGGCGATGGTCGCGTTCACTAGCTCGGGGCGGAGCAGGGGACGGAGGTCCAGGAGAATCTGACGTTGCACACCGAGGCCGTAATACGCGAGAGGGATCATGAGATCGCACCCGGCCCCGAATTCGTAGAACACGGCGTCGCCTATGGCGCGACGGAAGTACCGGGCGATGGTCCGCATGTGCTCCCGCGCCTGCGCCACGATAGTGGCGCAGCCGGCATCGCCTGTGGGCAGGCTGCGGGTGACATGGCGCTGGAGGAAGTGGTTCAGCCGCTCGCCCTGCGGTACGCGGGAGAGAAGCTGCTGGAGGAGGGCCTTCATTCGCCAGTTCATGAGAATGGTGCCGTCCGAGGTATACGGTCCAACAGCCCGGTTTGTTAAGCGACGGTCGGCGCTTGGTACGACTCCAGCGACAGGAACGGCTCGAAGCGTCGCGCCCAAATCTCGAGCGCGAGCGGGTTGAAGATGTCCTTGAACGACATAGCGCCTCGGTCCGCGCCCTGGCGACGATAGGCGCTGTAGCGCTGTCGCAGACCAGCAGCGTCGATCAATCCCGCTCGGACCGTCAGCAGCTCGTCGCCGAGGATGGTTTCCACATCGTCCCGTAACTCTTGCCGCAGCCACTGGCTCTGGGGGTTATCAAAGCCCTGCTTGTCCTTGCGCCAGGTAATCTCGGGCGGCAGGTCGGGCTCCATCGCCTTACGGAACACCCACTTGGACCATCCGTCCCGCAGTTTCCACTGTGGTGCCAGCGGGAGCAAGAGCGACACCACGCGATGGTCGAGGAACGGCAGCCGAATCTCGCGGGAGAGTGCCATCGACATGCGGTCTTCATAATGGAGCAGCGCGGGGAGGGAGAGTCGGCACAGATCGTCCCGCTGGCGCGCCACGAGGCCCCCGTCGCCGAGACCGAGGCTCAGCAGGGAATCCGATCCCTGAAGCAGGGGGCCCCGGAGGTCGATGCCCTTTGGTCGCAGCGCCGCGGGGAGATAGCGCTTCCCTTCGTTCAGGCGCACGTAGGGGAGTACGGTTCCTCGCAACGTGGCTGAGGCGATTACCTGGGCCGCGGCACCCCAACGCCCGGCACGGGCCAGGGACTGAAGATAGAAGGCCCAGTACTTCAGGTAGCCGCACAGCAGCTCGTCGCCGCCCTGGCCGCAGAGGATCACCGTGACACCGAGATCCTTGGCGAGGCGCATGAGGAGGTAGTGCGCGATGGTCGAGAAGCTGCCGATCGGCTCGTCGTTGTGCCACGTCACGGTGTCCAGCGCTCGGAACGCCTCATGCGCATCGAGGCGCACGTGGCCGATCACTGTGCCGGTGCCGAGGTGCGCGGCCATGCGCTCGATGAACGGCGCTTCGCTGTAGCGCGGCTCGTCCGAGACCATGGAGAAGAGCCGGAGATCGACGCCATCGCCCAGCGAGCGACGGACGCCGGCGGCGATCGAAGAGGAATCGAGCCCACCGGAGAGGAGCACACCCACGGGCACGTCGCTGCGCAGGCGGATCCGGACCGCATCGTGGAACGTCTCTCGGATCTGCTCGATGTCCGGCGGTCGGCCATCGCTCAGCGGGTACTCGGGAACGGTCCAATATCGGTGGGGTTGCACGGCGAGGTCGGCGCGCCGCAGGTCGAGCTGCACGTAATGGCCGGCGGGAATCGACTCGATGCCGGCGAAGAAGGTCTCGCTCTGGGCGTCGAGTTGCGATTGCATCAGGTAGCGCGCGACGGCCGTGCGGTTCGCCGCAAACCGTTTGCCGGCGCCGACAAGAATCCCCTTGATCTCTGACGCGAACAGCAGTCGTTCGCCGTCACGGTGCCAATAGAGCGGCTTGACCCCCAGACGGTCGCGCGAGAGGACGAGGGAGCCGGTGCGCCGATCGAGCCAGGCGAGGCCCCACATGCCGTTGAATTTCTCGAATGCCGCGGTTCCCCATTGCAAAAGCGCCCGCAGGACGACTTCGGTATCGCCCGACGTGCCGAACATTACGCCGAGCCCTTGGAGCTCCGCTCGCAGCTCGCGGTAGTTGTAGACCTCGCCGTTGTACACCAGCACATGACGCCCGTCCTCGCAGGTCATCGGCTGTCCGGCGGCGTCGCGTAGGTCGAGAATGGCCAGCCGGGCGCTGGCGAGGCCCACCTGGGTATTGCTCACGCACCCGGTCCACACGCCGCGGCCGTCGGGGCCGCGGTGCGCCTGGATCCTGATCATCCGATCGAGCTGCTCGCCGAGGGACGGCTCTGGACGGATCGAGATTATGCCCGCAACGCCACACATATTTGCCTCGGCAAGGTACCTCTGAAGCGATGGGGTGCAACCCCCAACGTCCGGAGCCTGGAGTGGTTAGCTTCGACCCAACCCTGTGATTGTTGCGCACGCTAATCAGGGCTGCGTTTCGAACAAGGCGTTGTCGTTGCCGAGGCACACGAACCGCGTATTTGACCTTGAAGCGAACCACAGCGCTTTGCCTCTCGATCTCGTCCGCCGCCATCCTTCTCGCTGCCTGCCGGGACGTCGGCAGTGGACCTCGCCTGACCAGCACGGTCCAGCTCACGGCGACGCTCAGAGACTCCGCCGGCAACCTCCTCAAGGATCGCGCCGTGCTGTGGTTGAGTGACGACGCCACGCTCGCGACGGTCTCGGCGACCGGGCTCGTCGCGGGCGCCGCCGAGGGATCGGCGATCATCACCGCGACCACGTGTGGCCTACGGCGAGCCGTCCAGATGGGCTGGACATAGTCTGCTGGGGCCGCGCCGACACCGGCCAGCCCGGTACGGGCGTCAGCGGTCCCGGCGTTCGCATCCTTACCCCCCGCACATCGCTGGCGGTGTCGCACTCACCGGCGTGTCGGCAGGGACGAACACGTGCGGCCTGTCAGACGGGAAGGCGTACTGCTAGGGTCGCGGCACCTTCGGTAGGTTGGGCAACGGGTCGAGGAGCGACCAGAACACACCCGTCAGGGTGCGCGACCCGCTCTAACCAGGCGCCGATCATGTGCTCACTGGTGGCGCATTCAGAATTCGGTCGTAGAGATCCTCCACGGCCCGAGCCGTGACGTCCCAGGCGTACCGCTCGAGGACGAAGCTGCGCCCCGCTGCACCCATGGCACGGCGGAGCTCTTGGCTTGTCACGAGTCGCTCTAGCGCGTCTGCTAACGCCAACTCGTCCCCCGGCGGGACCAGGAAGCCCGTCTGCTGATCCTGGACGACCTCGGGCATACCGCCAACACGCGATACCACGACGGGCACGGCGCAGGCGGACGCCTCGAGCACTGCCACGCCGAAACTCTCCTCGTGAACGGACGGGGCCACATAAACGGACAGGCGCCGCAGGTACTCGGGCACGCGATGATGCGGCACCCACCCAGCGAACTCGGTGACTGCGCCGATCCCGAGAACTTGCGCCATGCGCTCCAACCGCTGATGCTCGGGGCCCTCTCCCACGATGAGTAGTCGGAGGTTGTAGGACGCCAACCTGCGGCGGACGGCCGCGAACGCGGCAATCAAATACTCGATGCCGTAGCCTTTGTCGAGGGTCTTCACCGTGCCGATCGTGATGGTATCGTCGCGGTGCGCGTTCCCTCCATCTTCGCTGAATTGGATGCAGTCCACACCAAACGGCGTCCAGACCACCTCGCGGCCCGTATACTGCTGGGTCAGTCGAGCCATGTACTGGCTCGTCGAGCAGACGTGGTCGGCTCGCCGGATGTTGAAGTTGATCAAGGCCCGATGGAGCGGGGAGATGCGCGGAAAGGTGAGGACCTCGCTCCCCCAGACGGAGATTACATACGGATGAAAGGCTGTAAGGCTCCCCAGCAGGCCGTACCCGCCTGCATAATGTGTGTGCAGAATCTGCGGGTGCAGTTGTTGTACCAAGGACCGCGCCTCGTTCACCGCCAGGAGGTAGCGCCATCTCGGCACCACCGCCCACCCGCTCCGCCGGCCGAGGTAATGGACGCTCACGCCGGCCATTTCCTCGCGCTGGGCGTGTAAGGACAGGACGTGCACGTCGTAGCCGCGACCCGCGAAATGCGACGCCCACTTCTTGGTGTGAATGTTCGCCGCGCTCGCCAGATAACAGATCCGCCTACGGGTGTCTGCCATGAGCTCCGCCCAGCCTCGCTTCCCGCGCGAGGACCACGTACAGTCCCAGGAAGAGCATCGACCACACTACGAAGCTGGTCCAGCCGATCCAATCGGCGAAGAGTAGAGCGACGACTGCGGATCCCAGCGGCAGCAAGTAGGGGTACAGGGGCGATGCCGTGTATTTCCGCAGATCCCGGCGTACCATGGCCACGACGCTGCCGGCAAAGAACAGATAGGTCACCAGTCCCGCCAGACCGGTTTCACTCAACACACCGATGATAGCGTTGTGTGCGTTGCGGGCCTCTTCTCTGCCCACGATTTGACCCAGGACATCCGAATAGTTGCCGGTCCCCACTCCCAACAGCGGATGGTGGACGAACATATCCAACCCCAGGCGCCAGAGCGTCAGGCGCTCGACCCACGAGAACTGTTCTCCGAGACTCGCGAAGGTCGCGGTGCGCCAGAGCGCCAAACCGAGCAGCAGGCGATTCGTGGCGAATAGGACTCCGAGGATCACCACGGCCACGACAGAGTCGCGAACGCCGCGAGTGACTTTGAAGGCGAGGGACGTGCTTCGGTCGAGCCAGTAATACGCCAGCAGTCCTACCGCGGCCGTAACCCAGGCAGTGCGCCCGAGCGTGGACATGAGTCCCATCCCGATCAACGCGGTATAGACAGCCCACCTGAGGCGTTTCCCGGTGGTTGGCGCGCGATGCGCAAGCGAGTAGCCGATGAGCAGCGCATAGATCTGGAGCCACGCGAGCAGCAGCCCCGTCTCGCCCAACGTCCCACCTCGCGAAACCTTTTCGCCAAGCGTCGCGCTCCCGCTCGCCTGCGCGATCGACAGTAGGCTCTGGGCCGCGATGACGATGAGAAAAACCCTGAGGAGCTGGATCGCGTCCTGACTTTGCGCAACGTCCACGACGATAAGAAACACGAGCACCCATTCCACATATCGCAACGACGACACCAGGCCGCTCTGCATGAGCGCGGGCGTCGCTGCTACGGAAAGGAATCGCACAAAGACAATGAGAGAAAGTGGGAAGATGAGGGGCGAAGTCCGAATGCCCTGACCCGCGCTTCCTTTGTGCCACGCCCATAGCACCGCATACAACGCCATGAACAGATCGGCCGGAATGAGCTCGTAGTGGAGGAAGCTGAGTACGCCTTCCGGCGGGATGACGGCGATTATCACCAGGAGCGGGTAGAGACCCCACGCTGGTCTCGTCAGCACGACCGGGACTAGGACACACGCAGCAACCACGGCGAAGGGCCAAACGGGGTTCGATACCGCAATGACGAGCCCGATGGCGAGGGCGGCCCCGCACACGACGGCGATCTGACGCCACGGCCGGTGCTGCTCGACGACTACCGCTTCTGACATACCATGATCTCTGTGGTCGGACTCTCGCTGCACAGCGCCGTGAGACAAAGCTCGACCGGATACAACACAGCCCCGTAAACTGACCCCAATACCGGCACCAGTCGGGCGGGCAGCATGAAGGCACGCCAAAGGAGGAGCGGCCATGCACGCCGCGTGTCGACCGGTGCGTTCATCGCGAAGAACATCGGTGCCCGTTTGACGATCGCGAACCCTGCTTCGTTGAGGACCGCCGTGATGTGCTCCAGGGATCGATGGACCTGATGAGGGGTTCTGACGGTCCTGCCATGGAGAAAATTATCCGAGAAGAGGAAGTATCCGCCGGAGCGGCTCAGGGACGAGATGTTGAAGATCGCAGCGCGGAACCGTTCGTCGTCGACGATGTGGAACAGGACATCGAAGGCGGTAATCGCGTCGAACGCTCCCGCGAATCCCTGCGACCCGAGCGAGCCACCGATGTCGAGCTGGACGTTCACCACATCGGGGTGTGCCGTCTGCAATCGCTGCACGGCGACCGTGGTGAAGTCAGAGGCGGTGATGGACTGTACTCCGAGCGATTTCCAGCTCGCCACGTAGAAGCCCGTCCCAGAGCCGATGTCCAGGATCTTCGATTGGGGCAAATCGAGCGGCAGCGCCCGCACGCACGAGAGAAACACGCGTCGTCTCAGCCGGTACAGCCATTGATTGTAGTAGAGCCCGTAGCCGGCGAATCCGACACCGTGGAGGTCCCAGTGCTCGCGCAGCCGGGTTTCCCAATACTCTCTGGGCGAGAGGGCCGTCATGGGTAGGGGGCGGGTCGGGGCGTCACGACGATCTCGGCCGCAGACGCTCGATGAGTTGCCGGCCGCGCCGTCTCAGGCCCCGCGCGACGTAATCCCAGTCCCCCTGCCAGAGATAGTAGAGGCACCGGCGCACGAGCGCGTACATTTTCAGCGGCAGAGCCCACCGAGTCTTGCCGCCATACATCTGGTCAACCCGGTCACACTCCGGGGCCATCCGTGTCGCGAAGAGCGTACTCTCCTTTGAGCTGCCATGCTTGCGACTTGCTCCCCAGTAGCGACGCACGTGCTTGAACCGCGCATGCTTCCGAGCAGCCCGCAGAAAGAACTCGTAGTCCATAGCCAGATGGTAGCTGTCGTCGATCATCCCGATCTTCGCGAACAGATTCCGTCGCCAGAAGGTGCTCTGGTTGCTGAGCGACATGCCGTCGTACCAATGACCGACGACGGAGAACGGAGTGAAGCGTGACTCCCCAATCACATTGTCTGCCTCATCGACGTCGAGCCGGTTCGCGAACATGATGTCACAGGCAGGGTGCGCCACAAACATCTCCGCAACCTCGCGAAACGTGCCGGGGAGATAGATGTCGTCTGAGTTCTGCCATCCGACGAGCTCGCCGGTGGCCCGGCGAAACCCCTTGTTCAGGGCATCGCTTTGTCCCGCATCGCGCTCGCTCACCCAGGAGGCGAGCCAGCGTTCGTATTTCCTGATGATCTCGACGCTGCCATCGGTCGAGCCGCCATCGATGATGATATACTCCAGTTCGGGATAGCGCTGATTCAGAACGCTGAGGATCGTTCGCTCCAGGAATTGCGCCTGGTTGAAGGACGGCGTCACGATGGTGAGGTTGGGATAGCCATCGTCCCGGCAGGGCGACGGTGCCTTGTCGAACCGGTGCTGCGACACGAACTCCTTGATCTCGTGTGACGCAGGTCGTCTCATGCCTTGACCAGCTCGATATCCAGACAATCTCCCTTCCCTCGCAGCACAGAATCTGCGAGACGCAGCCACGGACACGCGAGCGCTCTGAAGATCGGGCTGTCGAACACCCTGCCTTGCGTCTCCGCTCTCAGGCCGACGGTACCGCCGAACAGCCACGACTTCAGGGATGTCGTGAAGAAATCGTCCGGCGTCACCGTGCGACATCGGGCGACGCTGAATCCCGCTTCCTCGGCCACCCGCGCCACCGTTTGGCGCGTAAAGACATACAGGTGAAACGGGATGTGCCAACCGTGCCAGTTCTTGCCGAACAGGTCGCGGAGATATCCTTCGCCGTTAGGACAGAAGACAAAGACCCGCCCGCCCGGCTTCAAGATTCGATGGATCGCTTTCAGGGTTCGGGTCGGCGAGCCCACGTGCTCGAGAACCTGGGAGAGAATGACGCAGTCCAGCGACGCGTCGGCGACTTGTGCCTCCTCGATGGTACCGCTCGAAACGCTGAGCCCGGCCGCCCGGCAGAACTCCACGCAGCGCGGATTGACTTCGACTCCGTAGACCTCGCAGCCTTTTTGCTTGAGCGGCAACAAGAACTTGCCGTATGCGCACCCGACGTCAAGAACTGTCCCGCTGGCTCGCGCGATGAGCCGATCGGTATAGTTGCCGGCGACACGGTGCCATAGTCTCCGCAAAGGCTGCCAGCGCGGGAGCCCCAGGTCCGGCGCACCGACCACCTCCGAGGGGTAGTGCGTTTCGTACAGGTCGTTGAGCGCGTCCTGTGTCGGTCGTGGGTTGAGCCGGACGAGCCCACAGGATGTGCACTGCACGACGGGGTATTCTCCCGGAGCTCCGAACCGCCGATCCGTGCCTACGAAGAGCGTCGCGGTCTCGCGTTCGCCGCAAAGGTCGCACGGTACGGTTTCCAGGTCGAGTGGGGTGGTCATCTGGGTTCGAGCCGGGCACGGTCTTCGGCGAAGAACACGTTCCAGAATCGGTCGTGGTGCTGCCTTTCGAACGGGATCACGCGCCCGTGGTTACAGATGAAAGGGAAGTATCCAGCGTTTCTGAGGTATGCGACAATCTCGTCGATGCTCGTGGCGTACGCGCGGAGCATCGGCTCGTAGAGCTCCACCATCAGGATCTTCGGTCTCAGGTGTGCATCCCCCAAGCAGCCTGAGGCGCCCTCCAGGACGAGTTTTTCCGCTCCTTCGACATCGACCTTCATGAAGTCGATGCGCCGGAGACCACGTTCCTGACAATAGGAGGCGAGCGTGGCCACCGGCACCGTGATCGTGCTGTCCCTTTCGCGGCGTTGGGTGTCGAGAAAGGACGAGTAGGCGCTGTCCGCCGAGACGTTAAAGGTCGTGTGGCCGTCCTTGTTTCCCACGGCGCAGCAATTCAGCACCACGTTGTCGAAGCCGTTGAGGAGAACACTCGTGTTAAGCAGGTAGAAGTTCCGAGGAATGGGCTCGAACGAGTGGACTTGACCTCTCGGGGCCAGGGAGGCCAAGAGCAAGCTGTAGTACCCGATGTTGGCGCCCACGTCAATGCAGACGGCGTCCTCTCGGGTCACGCTCGCAATCAGTGCCGATTCGTTTCTCTCGAAGGACCGGTAACAGTAGATGCTGCAGCCTACGTCCTCGTTGACGAACACGAGGATGCGATAGCCGTTGATCGACACTTGTTTCACGTCCCACCAGCGGGCCGGACTGTGCCGCCTCCACAGGCGGTGCGCCAGGTCCATCCACAGCCGGCGCAGCATCATTAGAGGCTCCGTGTCGCCCGGATGAAGTTCATGCTGATCACGGGTCCATAGAGCAACCGGCCTACGCCCGCTCCGTTGAGTCCGATCACTGGGAGTAGAGCGGCGACACCGATCAGCGATAATGCGCCCCCAGCCAAATTCGCGATTGAAACGAAACGCACCTGGCCCAAGCCGAGCAGGGTATTGTGGGGCACGACGTTCATCGAAAGCAGGGCGTAGGCGGCGCCCAGAATGGCCAGCAGCACGGAGGCGTGGCTGGCGAACTCTGCACCCATCCAAAGGGTGAGAATAGGCCGACCCCAGAGAATCAGCGGAGCAGCAAGGACGGCGGCGAACACGACGTTCAGTGTCACGTATCGTCGGAACAGCTTCCTCAGTCCCGCTCGCCCGCTGTTCTCGTACCGGCTGCTGATCAAGGGAAACAGAAACGAGAAGGTGGCCGCGGGCAGCCCATGGATTTGTTGCGCCAGCTGGACGCACACGGCGTAGTACGCCAGCTGCGTGCTCCCGAGGATTGCTCCGATCAGCAGCAGGTCGGCCTGACCGAAGATCATGCCACCCAGGCCCTGAACCCAGCTGTACATCCCGAACCCGAAGACTTCGCGCAAGGCCGCGCGATCCAGCAGCGGCCAGAGCGTGAGCCCCGCCACCAAGCGCCGCGACAGGATCACTTGGGCCACCGTTCCCACGAGGGTCACTGCGAGCGTGTTAAGCAGGATCTCGACAAGTCCGTAGCCGGCAGCCACCAGCGCCACAGCGCCGCCGACGGTGGCGATTCTCACCGCCATGGCCACGCTGGCCGCGAGGTCGTAGCGCTCGTACCCCCGCAGCGTCGACAGGAAGACCGAGTCGACCGATCGGATGGCGAGCCCGACGCCCGCGAGCTGGATCGCTCGGATGGTCAGCGCGTGGTCCTGTGAGGCGATCTTGAACACCGCGCCCGCCAACCATGGGGCGGATGTAATGACGACGGTCGCGACGAGCACGCCCAGTAGCGTGGAGACGGTCAGGGTCGAACGCACGACCCGGACGACCCCCCCCCCGTGCGCGCCACCCCTGCCGCGATAGCTGGAGACGAACTTGACCGTCGCGTCTCCGAGGCCCATGGGGACAACGGCGACGGTGCCAACCAGGGCGTTGGCCAGCATCCAGATGCCGTACCGATCCAGTCCCAACCGCGACACCAGAAACGGTGTCGCCAAGATCATCAACGATGGTGCCAGCAGATAGTCCGCCGCGCTGTAGGCGGCGTTGCGGGCACTGCGATCAGCCACGAGGTGCGCGACGCGACCCGGGCGCCAGCGCGCCCAGAGCCCGACCGATCTGACGGCGGGCCTCACGGCGCAGCGCCACGAACTCTCCGTAGGGTGCGCTGTGGCGCTGGCGTGCGCGCTCCACAAACCGTGCTCCCACGGCCCAGGACACACCGATGAAACCGCTGAATAGCAACGCGACGCCCAGGAGCACGCCCAGTCGCGGTGCTGATGGTTGAGTTGGCGGAGTCGCCGGCTCGATCACGGTGATGACCGGTGTGTCGTTGACCTCTTCGATGCGGGCGGTTTCGTACTCGCGGCGGAGCGTGCGCTGCACCTCGGCGCGCAAGTCTACCTGGCGCCGCAGCTGCCCCTCCGCGAAGACGAGCTGCGGCGACTCTTGCCAGGAACGGTTCCGTTCGTAGAACGTCCTCAGGTCACGCTCACCCTGACGCAGGTCGACCTCCCCTTCCTGCACGCGGGCTTCCACGAACATCCGGCGGGCCCGCGCTTGCGACTGCCGGGTCTTGGCATTGAAGTCGTTCAAGTACTCGACCAACCGGTTCGCGACCTGAGCGGCCAGCGTCGGGTAGTGACTGTCCGCGTTGAGCCGAACGATGTTCGTCAGGTTGTCCACGTCGACGGCGACGAGCTGGTCGAGGGCCAACACGCCGTTGTGGAGACTGTCAACCGAGTTCAGACCTTTGACACCGAGGAGCTGCAGCAGGGTGACGGAGTCCCCCGGCTGCCGTCCGCCGCGCGGATCGGCAAAGCGGCTGAGGAGAATCTGCTCCGTGAGCGCCCGGCCTTTCAGGACGGCCGCGTAGAAGCGTGGCGACTGGCTTCCGTCCGACCCGAGGGAAATGCCGAACTGCCCGATCAGGCCGGCGATCCCGGTGGGCATGCCGCGGGCCTGGGACCGATTTTCCGGTACGAACGCCACACTCGCCGTATACGTCCGCGGGACCAGCGCCCAGTACGCGAGCGCGAGCGCGGTCGCGCCCACCACGAGTGCGGCCACGACGCGCCAGGACTTGAGAACGGCGTTCGGCAGTTCGAACGGGTTCAGCTCGTCGTCGCGCGGCGTCCCTCCTGGGCGCGGGAGCTCGGCGTCTTGGAGATCCGCACCCGCCCATTCGCCGCTCACCTCCGCGTTACCACCACCACGACGATCGTGGTCAAAGCCGCCAGGATCTGGGCGACGCCCGACAGGACCGCTCCGGCATCGCCGTGCCCGGTCGTGTCCCGCTCCGGCACAACAATCACTGCACCAGGCTCCGGGGTGGGTTTGCTCGTTCCGAAGGGGAATGGCCGCTTGTGAACGGCGCGCACATTGCCGTTCGGCTGCTGCACGTAAACGCGACGGCTGTCGCCCCGGAACGAGACGCCGCCGGCGGCGCTGAGATAGTAGTCCAGCCCCTGACCCTGCGCGTAGGTCACGCTCCTCGGGGAAGCGACCTCGCCTTCGACTCGTACAGTCGGCGAGTAGGCGGGAATGGAGATCGAGTCGCCGTCCGCCAGCACGATGTTATCCCGATGATGCCTGTCTCGTAACACGTGCGTCAGATCGAGTCCAACGCGTCCAGCCTCTCCCGAGCGGCGGTAAAAGCGGATCCCGTTGGCGTAGGCCTGGGGGGTGAGCCCGCCGGCCCGGTCGATCGCGTCCATCAACCGATCGGTCTTCGATCGCAACGAGTAGGTGCCGGGGAACCGTACTTCGCCTCGCACCTCTATGGTGTGCGGCAGCTCGAAGTCCGGTTGCTTGAGGATCAAGACTTCGTCGTACGGCCGGAGCGGGACTTCGGGGGCGCCACTCCCGGGGAATGTCATGCCGGCCGGGCCGATGTAGCGGCCCGTCCGATCACGCTCGAGCAGATAGGTCGAGTCGATCGGTGCGCGCAGCGTGTTCGCGAGCTGACCTTGCGCGCGATCGGCTGGGAGCCGAGCAATCTCAGCGTCTTTAAGGTAGGCGCCGATCTTCGGACCGCGCGCGAGCAGCACGAGATCGCGCAGCGTCAGCCCCTCTTGCCAGGGATAGCGGCCCGGCTTGTTCACCATGCCGCTGATCCCCACATACAACACACCGTCGAGCGGCGCGATGGAATCAACGACCAGCGAGTCGCCGTTGTCGAGCGGTAGCGACGGGATGACGACGCCGTTGAGCGGATCTGCATCGTCGACCGCAGGGCGCCCGGGCGCCGCCGGCGAAGTACTGGCGTGATTGCTCGGCGTGGCGACGGTCAATGCGAGGTTGAGCGCCGCCCGCGGCATCGGCCCGGGCTGTCGCTGGAGAGGCGGCAAGATGCGATAGATGGTCAACTGGTCCACCGCCGCACTCGCGCGGAAGCCGCCTGCGGCGCGCAGCAGCTCGGGGAGCATCTCCCCCTCTTTCAGCTCGTAAATCGCGGGACGCAACACCGCGCCCGTGACCTGCACCCTCTTGCCGTGCAGCGGCACGTACACCACATCGCCGCTCTGGAGTCGGACGTTGGACCCCATGACGCCATGGAGCAGGTAGCCGTACAGGTCAAGCGTCGCCGCCAGCGTGTCCGACCGGCGGATCTCGATCTGGCGCAGGTTGGCCCGCGCCGTCACGCCACCGGCCGCGTATAGTGCCGACATCACCGTGGCGAGCGCGCTGATCTGATACGAGCCGGGTTGCATCACTTCGCCGACGACGGAAACCTGGTTGACCCGGACATTGGTAACTTCGACGGCAAAATGCGTCGTCGCGGTCGGGGCACGCGAGAGCTTGGAGTACACGCGACCGAGGCGCGCGTATAGCACGTCGCGCAATTGGTCGAGCGTCAGGCTCGAAACGAAAAGCTGACCGACTTGCGGGATCAGGATAAAGCCGTCACGGCTCACCGGCAGAACGTAGGCGCGCTCGATATCACCCGTGAGAATCACGGCGAGCTGATCGCCAGGGCCGAGCTTGTAGTCCGGTGGCACGGGGCCGCTGAGAAGCGGGAGGAACTGCGTCGTCGTGCGGCGAAACACATCGACTCCGAACACATAGTTGCCTACCGCCAGCGATTCTGGGGGAAGCGCCTGGACCCGCTCGCGGATGAACCCCGTGTCCACCGGAAGTGCCTCAAGGCCGAGGGTCGGGATATCGAAACCGAGTGCTTGCATCGCGGCGAGCACTTGCGCGTTGGGCTGTCCCGTTTGTTGGCCGGTTCGCGGCCCGTGCAGGTAGGCGTCCAGCAGGTTGGGGGGATAACCGTTTGCGACGAGTTGGGCTCGCACCTGGTCTGGTGTCAGTCCCGACTGCTCGATGCGTTGCCGGAGCTGGGTTGCGAGTTGCGGGTTCTGCGTAAGCAGTTGCATCACCTGGTCGGGCGTCATCCCCGAGGGCAACCCGGGAATCTGGGTTCGCGCCTGTGTTAACACATGCGCATAGGTGGTGGAAGGCAGTGTGACGACGAGCGCCCAGGCGCTCAACGCCACCAGTGGCGACAGTTTCATGTCACTCCGACGTGTTCAAGGGCTCCCCGCGGATTCGAAACTCGCTTCTAACTAACGGGGAGTCAAGGCCTTACCGATACAGCGCGCACCCCATCCTTGACGCCGACGCACGGCGCTCCACCTTGATCACTTAGGAACGTATAAATGGGCTCCGTCCCTACATCGTAAGGTCGACCGTCACGCGTGGTCCCAGGTTCCTCACGGAATGTGTCGCATTTGGGTCCCGCGCCGCCGTCGCGGCCGCTGGCACCACGAGCAGCAGCGCCAGACCGATAGCGCGCCGGAATCGCGTCATCGCCCAACCGTCAGGGCAGTGCCCGCTCCCAAGCGAGCCCATACTTGAGCCCAATAGAGACGAGCCAGCGAGTCGCGTTCGCCCCCGTCACCTGGCCGGCGTTGTGGATCAGGTGGACGCCGCCGCTCCCCGTGACACTGAGGCCGTGATACTGCCAGCTGCTCGTCACTACGAGCCGCACCTCGCGCTGCACCACGCCCTGGAACAGCGCTGCCGTCGCGGGATAGGCGGACGGGACTGGATGCGGGGCGAAGGTTGGGGACGCCAGCGCGGGTGACCCTCGGGCCGGTCATCAATAGCGACGTACAGGATGACCGCGCCACGCTCTCCTTTGACGGCACCGCGCTCTACTTCGCGTCGCCCTGCAGTGGCGGTTTCGGATCGACCGATGTCTATGTGCTCGCCTTCTCTCCAAATGTCCAATGCCACGCCACTCTTGGGCATTGGACACTTTTTACTTCCCCCCCTCCCCCCGCAATCCGGAATCCCGAATCCTGGTTATCTTCCCGAATCACGATGACTGCACGATCCGGCGTCAGCGACGGAGCCACGAAGCCTCCACGACGCGAGCGCAGTAGCGGCGCCGTACGCGTGCGTCGCCGAGCGCGCCAGTCCGTCCTCAAAACCAACGACGGCAAGCCGATCCACATCGTCCACTTCGCGGCGGAGTGCTGGCCCTACGCGCGCTCGGGCGGCCTCGGCGAAGCGGTGGCGAGTCTCGCCACCTATCAAGCGGCCGCGCGTCTGCCCACCACCGTCGTCATGCCGCTATACCGGCAGGTGCGCAGCGTCGTCAACGCGCTCGAGCCGGTGGGCGGCCCGTTCGCGGTCCAGCTCGGAGCGACCAAGGAAGTCGCGCGGCTCTGGCGGACCAAAGACGCGCCCCGCGGTACCGACATGTTGTTCATCGAGCATCCCGGCTTTTTCGATCGCCCGGCGCTCTACGGCGAGAGCGGAGACTACCGCGACAATCATCGCCGCTTCGCATTCTTTTCACTCGCGGCGCTCGCCGCGCTCCCGCGGATCGCGCCCGGGCAGGCGATTCTGCACGCGCACGACTGGCACGCGGCCCTCTCCCTCGTCTACCTCCGCACCGCGTTCGCGCACCACCCGTACTACCGCCGCGTGCCCGCCGTGCTGTCGGTGCACAACGCCGGTTATCAAGGCCATTTTCCTCCCAGCACGATGCCGGAGATCGGCTTGCCGTGGGAGCTGTTCAACTGGAAGCTGCTCGAGTGGTATGACCAGGTGAATTGGTTGAAGGGTGGGATCGTCTCCGCGGACGCCGTGGTGACGGTCAGCGCGACGCACGCGCGCGAGCTGCAGTCGCCGGACGGCGGCTTCGGACTCGGCGACACGTTCCGCGCCCTGCGCGACCGGCTGTTCGGCATCACCAACGGCATCGACCAAGATATTTGGGATCCCGCGCACGATCCCCACATCGCCGCGCGCTTCACGTCCCAGGACCTGGAGGGCAAGCGGCAGTGCAAGGCGGCGCTCCAGGCGCGGTTTGGACTCGCACCGAACCCGCGCGTGCCGGTGTTCGGCATGGCCGCTCGGCTCGTGGCCCAAAAGGGACTCGACCTCCTCGTCGACGGACGCGCGCTCGGCGCCGCCGATGCGCAGTACGTGTTTCTGGGGCAGGGTGAGCGTCGCTACGCCGACGCGTTGCGACAGCTCGCGGCACGCTTTCCCGGCCGCATCGCGGTCGAGACGGGGTTCACCGACCCGCTCGAGCACGTGGTCGTCGCCGGTGCCGACATGTTGTTGATGCCGTGCCAGTACGAGCCCTGCGGCCTCACGCAGATGCGCGCCCAGCGCTACGCCACGCTCCCTGTCGCTCGGCGCACCGGCGGCCTCAATGACACGATCGACGATGGCATCACCGGATTCGTGTTCGACGAGTTTTCGGTGCCGGCGCTGGCCGCTGCCCTGGAACGCTCCGTGCAGCAGTATCACGACGAGCGCGCTTGGCGGGCGAGCATGCGCAAGGCGATGGCGAAGAACTTCAGCTGGCAGCGTTCGGCGCTCAAATACCTCGCGGTCTACCTGAAGGCGCTCGAGGTCGCCGAGCGCACGGGTCGCAGTACGGACTGATGGACTTCGTCCTCGCGCTGCACAGCCATCTGCCGTATGTGCTCAACCACGGGCGCTGGCCCCACGGCAGCGACTGGCTGTGCGAAGCGGCCATCGATACGTACCTGCCGCTGCTGGAGACGCTGCGCAGCCTGGCGGCCGAGGGCGTGCCGGCACCGATCACGATTGGTTTCACGCCTGTGCTCGCGAACCAGCTCGCCTCGCCGACGTTCGCCGCTGAGCTCGAGGCGTACTTCGACCAGCGTATCCAAGCGTGTGACGAAGCGGCCGACACATTCGCCGGGACACCGGACGAGCACCTGCTCCCGCTCACGGCATACTGGCGCGATCGGCTGGAAAGCCTGCGTGCGTTGTTCCGATCGGTGAACGGCAACCTGGTCGCCCCGTTTCGCGCGCTGGAAGAAGCGGGGCACATCGAGATCATCGGCGGGGCGGCGACACACGGGTTCCTGCCTCTGCTCGGACGGGACGAGAGCGTGCGTCTGCAGCTCTTGCTGGGTCGAGCGGAGCACGAGCGCCTGTTCGGGCGAGCGCCGGCGGGGTGCTGGCTCCCCGAATGTGCCTACCGCGCGCGCGGCGCGTGGGCGCCGCTGCCGGGAGGGGGTGGGCCCACGGCCAAGGAACGTCCCGGCACCGAGGAGTTCGTCGCCGCAGCGGGGTTCCGCTACTTCTTCACCGACGCGCATCTCGCCGCAGCGGGAATGCCGCTGAGCGCCTACGACGAGATTCCAATGGGGGCGGAGCGATTCGATCTGCAGGGGCGCCCGCGCCGCAGCGCGACGCAGGTCCGACCCATCGAGCACTCCGCATACCTCGCCTATCGTCTGCGGTCACGTCGCGGCGGCCCCGCGGCCGTGGCTGCCCTCGTACGCGATCCGGTCGCCTCGGCCCAGGTGTGGAGCCGCCACGAAGGATACCCGGGGGACGGCACCTACATGGAATTCCATAAGATCCGCTGGCCGGGTGGTCTCAAGCTCTGGCGCGTGACGGGGAACGGCGTCGACCTCGGCGACAAGCAGTCGTATGATCCTGCCGCCGCGCGCGCTCGTGCGGCCGATCACGCGACGCACTTTGTGCACCTGCTCGCTCGCATCGCTCACGCCGAGGCGCTGACTGACGGCGGCGACGTCGTCGTCGCGCCATTCGACACGGAGCTATTCGGGCACTGGTGGTTCGAGGGACCGGATTTTCTCGGCGAGGTGTACCGCCGATTTACCGACGCCGCGGATGTCCGCGCGACCACGGCCAGTCGTCATCTCCGCGACCGGCCTCCGGAGACGACGCTGGAGCTCGCTGCGGGATCGTGGGGGGCCAACGGCGACTACAGCATGTGGCTCAATGACGAGACCGTCTGGACGTGGCAACGGTTGTGGCCGCTGGAGAACGCCTTTTGGGACGCCGCGCCCGCCGCGCTCGCACTCCCCGGCGCCCGTCCGATCCTGGCCCAGGCGGCTCGCGAGCTGCTCCTTGCCCAGGCGTCGGACTGGCAATTCATCATCTCGACTGGGGAAGTCGCAGACTATGCGACCCGGCGGTTCACCCTCCATTGCGACGACGTCGATCGGCTGCTGGGGATGCTGGCGCGGGGTGATCTGGAGTCGGGAGCCGCACTCGCCGAGGAGCTGCGCCAGCGCGACGACGTGTTCCCCGATATTCTGCCGCACATCGAGGCCGCGCTGGCCTCACCCGGGCCGCGCAAGGCGCGGCGCGCGCGGCGCGTGGGTGCGAAGAAGTAGCGCAGCGACGTCAGTCGTGCCCGCCGATGTACAATCGAATCATGTTCTCCCAGTACGGCCAGTCGTGGGCCCACCCGTCCCAGATCCGCAGTGCGTTCCCGATGCCTTTGCCCCACAAGATGCCCGACATTTCGCGGTTGTTCTCGCACGCCGGGTCATGCTCTCCGACCGCGAGGATGATGTCCTGCCGCTGGAACGCCGCGAGCCGTTCAGGATCGCGCTCATGGCGCATGAAATCGTAAGGGTTACACGCGTACACGTTGGCATCGGAGTAGCCGCGGGTCAGACGTTTGATGTCGTATGTTCCCGAAAGGCCGATGATCCGCTGCACGAGCTGGGGATTGCGAAGTCCGAAGCACAGCGCGTGGTACGCACCGAAGCTCGCGCCGGCGGCGATGAGGAACGGCGTTGGGTTCTTGGCGAGACTGAACGGGACGACTTCGTCGCGCAGGTAGCGGTCATATTGTAGATGGCGCCAGGCACGCTGACCGGGATGCACCTGCTCAGGCGCGTACCAGCTTTCCTCGTGCACGTGATGGAGGCAGTAGAGCTGGATCCAGCCGCGGTCCAGATGCTCGCCGAGGACACCGGCACGGTGCATCCAGCGATCCGTCCATTCGGTGAGGCCGCCCAGCGTCGTGGGAAACACAAACACACGCGCTCCGCTGTCACCTAACACCTGCAGCTCCATCTCGCGTCCCAGGGCGGGGCTGTGCCACCGGTGGCGCTCCTGCTTCATCGCGGTGAGTTCCCTCCATTGCGAAGCAGGAACGGCAGCGCTTTGCGGAATCGACGCCCCCAGGCCGACTCATGGTGTCGGCCCTCCCGATCCTCCACCCAGCGAAACTCGCGTTGCGGTTCGTAGCCCTTGGCGAGCAAGAGGTCGCGCAGACGGCGGGCCAGCATCACGTGCGTGTCCCCCTCCTGCAGCCCCACGTCGAGATAGACCCGTCCCGTAGCCCGCGGAGCCTGTTCGACGACGTCGAGAATTGCCGCGTTGGCGAACCAGAGCGAGGGGCTGAGCGCGGCAGCGAACCCAAACACGGACGGGTAGCGGAAGTAGGCGTACAAAGAGATCAGCCCGCCCAGCGACGAGCCGGCAATGCCGGTGTGCGCCCGGTCGGGCAATGTGCGGAATCGTTGGTCCACCAGCGGCTTCACGGTGTTGATCAGGTAGTCGAGATAGCGATCGCCCTCGCCGCCGCCGACCTTTGGGTCCCTGAACGGCGCGTACTCATCGATGCGGGCCGCACCCATGTTCGGGATCCCGACGACGATCGCTTCCAGTCCGCGCCGACTCGCCCAGGCGAGCGCCATCTTTAACCCCCAGTCGCCCGCGAAGCTCGTCGCCGCATCGAACAGGTTCTGGCCGTCTTGCATGTAGATCACCGGATAGCGCGCATCGCCGCGCGCATACGAGGCCGGTGTGTACACGAACAAATTGCGTCGATTGCCCAGTTGGGGGCTCTCGACTCCGGGGATCGTCCAAACCTTGCCCCGGTGCGCGCGGGCTCGGGTCCGGGCCTTCCAGCGCAGGTAAAACCGTGGAATTCGTCGCATTGGGCAGCCGGAAATGTACCAGTGACCCTACGGGTTCCAAAGAGTAGCGGAGAGGGTTACCGTACTTTCCCCGTGCCCGTCGCGCTGTTCGCCGCACCGATTCTATCCGAGAACGCCGCGCGCATGATCGCGGCGATCGCGGCGCTGCCCGGTGTGCGCGTCGGTGTGATCAGTCAGGCGCCCCTCGAGGATCTGCCCGAGCCGGTCCGATCTCGGGTGTCGCATTGGCGGATTCCCGATGTCCTGGACACGGCGCAGTTGCTCGAGGCCGTCGGGCAGCTGGAGCAGCGACTCGGACGAGCGGATCGGTTGATCGGTGCCTACGAACAGCTGCAGGTGCCGCTCGCCGAGGTGCGCGAGCGGCGGGGGATTGCCGGCATGCCCGCGGAGGCGGCGCGAAATTTTCGCGACAAGGCGCGGATGAAATCGCTGCTGCGCGATGCGGGGCTCCCCTGTGCGCGCCATCGGCTGGTGACGGGGTCCGCGGACGCGATGGCATTCGCGGGAGAGATCGGATTCCCCCTGGTCGTCAAGCCTCCGGCGGGGGCGGGGGCGCTGGCGACGACGAAAGCTGACGACGTGAACGCGCTGCGGACCGCTGTGGATGCCGCGACGCCCGCGCTGGATCGTCCCGTGTTGCTGGAAGAGTACGTGAGCGGAGACGAGCACTCGTTCGAGACCGTGTCGATCGACGGGCGCGCGGTGTGGCACTCGCTGACGCATTACTATCCGTCGCCGCTGGAGGTCCTGCGCAATCCGTGGATCCAGTGGTGTCTGATCCTGCCGCGTGAGGTGGAGGAACCGCAGTACGACGACATCCGGCGTGCGGCGTTCCGCGCCCTCGAGGTGCTGGGCATGGAAACGGGACTCTCGCACATGGAATGGTTTCGCCGGCCCCCCCCGGACGGCACGATCGCGATTTCCGAAGTTGCGGCGCGCCCGCCGGGCGCGCAGATCATGACGATCGTATCACGAGCGCACGACTTCGATTTCGTCGCGGCGTGGGCGCGGCTGATGGTGTTCGACGAGTTTGCGGCGCCCCCGCGCCGATACGCGGTAGGCGCGGCCTACCTGCGGGGCCAGGGGAGCGGCCGAGTCAAGGCGATCCACGGCCTCGACCAAGTGCAACACGAGATCGGCTCATTGGTCGTGGACGCCAAGTTGCCGGCGGCGGGCCAGACACCTACGGGCAGCTATGAGGGAGAAGGGTTCGTCATCCTGCGCCACCCCGACACCGCGGTGGTGCAGCGCGCGCTGCGCAGGCTGATCTCGCTGGTTCGCGTCGAGTTGGGCTAGACGAGGGAGCATTCATGAACGTGCTCATGATTTCACCCGGATATCCGACGGAGATCAATTACTTCACCCGCGGCCTGGCGGTGCTGGGGGCACGCGTGTTCGGCATCGGCGATCAATCGGAGCGCGACCTTCCGGATCTGGTCCGCAAACACCTCGCCGGGTATTTGCAGGTGTCCTCGTTGCTCGATGAGGCCGCGGTCGTCAAGGACGTGCGGCAGTGGAGAGCGGCCCAGCCGCTCAAACAGGTCGAGTGCCTGTGGGAGCCGGGTGTCATTCTCGCCGCGCGCTTGCGTGAAGCGCTCGGCGTGCCCGGCCAGGACGTCGCGCAGGCGACGCTGTTCCGCGACAAAGACGCGATGAAGCAAGCCGTCGCCAACGCGGGAATCCGGACGCCGAAGCACCAGCGTGCCACGAATGCCGCCGAGTGCCAGCGCGCGGCGGAGCAGATCGGCTTCCCGGTGATCGTGAAGCCGATCGCGGGCGCCGGGTCGGCCGATACCTTCCGCGTGAACTCCCGGCTCGAGCTCGATGCGGTGCTCTCGCGCTCCGGCCACATTCGCGAGGTCAATGTCGAAGAATTCATCGACGCTGAGGAATACACCTTCGACACGGTGTGCATCGACGGCAAAATCGCCTTCTGGAACATCTGTGTGTACCGGCCCCGCCCGCTGACCGCACGGCAGGAGGAGTGGATCAGCCCGCAGACGGTGGTGTTGCGCGACGTCGAGGCCGATCATCTCGCGGGCGGAGGCAAGATGGGCCGTGCCGTCCTCAAGGCCCTCGGCTTTCAGACGGGGTTCACGCACATGGAGTGGTACCGTACGGCAAAGGGCGAAACCATATTCGGCGAAATCGCCGCCAGACCGCCGGGGGCACGCACAGTCGACGCCATGAACTACGCGTCGGACATCGATCTCTTCACCGAGTGGGCCGAGGCGGTGTTGCACCGGCGTTTCAGCACCCAGTTGGATCGCAAGTACAACTCGGCGATCATCTTCAAACGCGCCCAGGGCACGGGTCACATTCGTCACATCGAGGGGCTCGAGCGCCTGCAGGCCCGCTTCGGTCCACACATCGCGGCGGTGGAGCTGCTGCCCATTGGCGCGCCGCGGCGCAACTGGATCCTGACGCTCGTGTCGGACGGCTTTCTCGTGGTCCGGCATCCCGATCTGCAGACCACGCTCGATATGGCGGACGCCGTCGGCACCGATCTGCACCTGTACGCCGGGTGAGCACCGGCGAGGAGCATACGATGACTGCGAAAGTGGGACTTGTCGTCGGCCGCGAGTGGTCGTTTCCGCCGAAGTTCATCGAGGAGGTGAACCGCCGCGACAAGGGCGTGGTGGCGGACGTCATCAAGATCGGACCGACGCCGACGGACGCGCCGCGCGGATATGCCGTCCTCGTCGACCGGATCTCGCACGAGGTTCCGTTCTACCGGTCGTATCTGAAGCACGCGGTGCTGCAGGGGGTCGCGGTCGTGAACAACCCCTTCATGTGGAGCGCCGATGACAAGTTCTTCGGCGCCACGCTCGCCACGAAGCTCGGCGTCGCCAGTCCGAAGACGGTTGTCCTGCCGAACAAGGACTACATCCCCGCGATCAGCCACCAGGAGAGCCTGCGCAACCTGGTGTTCCCGCTCGACTGGGACGCGGTCGTGCGCGACATCGGGTTGCCCTGCATCCTGAAGGACGCGCACGGCGGAGGCTGGAAAGACGTCTACATCTGCCGCACCCGCGACGAATTGCTCGCCCACTACAATGAGTCGGGTTTGCGGACCATGATCGTGCAGGAGTTCATCGAGTGGGAGCAGTTCGTTCGCTGCATCTGCATCGGGCAGAAAGACATTCTACCGATCCATTACGATCCGAAGGCGCGCAAGTACATCGTGGATCCCGACTATCTCACGCCGGCCCTCCGCACGCGCATCGTCAACGACTCGCGCACGCTGGTGGGCGCGCTGGGATACGACATGAACTCCATCGAGTTTGCGGTCAAGGGCGGCGTCCCGTACGCGATCGACTTCATGAATCCCGCCCCGGACTTCGACGTCAACTCTCTCACGGCCGAGTACTTCGACTGGGTGGTGCAGCACATGGCCGACCTGGTGATTCGGCTGGCGACCCGCCGGACGACTGGCGGGGGGGGGACACGCACGTTCCACTGGCAGGCCCTGTTCAAAGGCCGCGCGCGGAGCCGGACATCCTCGGCATGACGTCCGTGTTGGAGCAGGCGATCGAGCACTACCACGAGCTCTTGACCGACGAGCTGGCGGGAGAATGCCAGGCGACGCTCGACGCCGAGCTGCGGCGCCGCGGATTGTTTTTTGGGGACCGGGCGTTGTGCACCGTGCTGCGGCCGCGGTTCTTTACGCCCGAGCAGTACCGATTCCTGCGAGATCGCTGCGCGATCCTGTTGCGGGCGTTCGATCGCGTCTACCACGCCGCGCTCGAGAACGCGACGCTGCGGCGGCAGTTCGCGCTCGTCGATTGGGAAGAGGAGTTGATGCAGTCGGATCCAGGCTTCTCCGATCCCAGCCCGCTCTCTCGGATCGATGCCTTTTATCTGCCGGATGAGGGCGTGTTCCACTTGACCGAGTACAACGCCGAAACGCCCGCGGGGGCGGCGTACGCCGACGCGCTGGCCGACACCTTCTTCGCCCTCCCCGTCATGGGGCCGTTTCTGCGCCGCTTCGACCTCCGCCCACTCCCCGCGCGCCACGACGTGCTGCACGCGCTGCTGTCGGCGTACGCCGAGTGGAGGGCGAGCCGGGGGAGCGGCACCCCCGCGACGCCGCGCATCGCGATCCTCGATTGGCGCGAGGTGCCGACCTACAATGAGTTCCTGTTGTGGGTAGACTACTTTCGCGCGCGTGGTCTCGACGCCCGAATCGTCGATCCGCGGGAGACGGAGCTCAGAGGCGGGCGGCTGGTGGCCGACGGAGGGCCGATCGACCTGATCTACAAGCGCGTGCTCATCAGCGAGCTCGTGGAACGGGGTGGCCGCGACCACGCGGTGGTCCGCGCGGTGCAAACGGGCGCAGTGTGCATGGTCAATCCATTTCGTTGCAAGCTGCTCCACAAGAAAGCGAGCCTGGCGGTGCTCAGTGACGAGCGCAACGTGGCACTGTTCTCGGATGACGAGCGGCAGGCGATCGACGCCCACATTCCCTGGACGCGGGTGGTCGCGGAGCGCAAGACACTTCATGCGGACCGGACGGTAGACCTGGTCCCTTTCATTATTCAACAGCGCGAGCGCCTCGTGCTCAAGCCGAATGATGCGTATGGTGGCGCCGGAATCGTGCTCGGGTGGGACGTGGACGGCGCAACGTGGGAAACGGCGGTCCGCACGGCGCTGACTGAGCCGTTCGTGGTGCAGGAGCGGGTGGCGATTCCGAGCGAGCCGTTTCCGAGCGTCGCGGACGGCCGCGTGATCCTGGCCGACCGCATCTTGGATACCGCTCCGTATGCCTACCATGGGACGCACGTCGATGGGTGCATGTCGCGCCTGTCCACGGCCGCCCTCGTCAACGTGACGGCCGGCGGTGGGTCGCAGACTCCGACCTTCCTCGTGGAGGCACGATGAAGCCCCCCTCCCTCACGCTCGGCATCGAGGAAGAGTATCAGATCATCGATCCCAAGACCCGCGAGTTGAAGTCGTACATCACGGAAATCCTGAGCGGCGATCACCTCGTGCTCGCGCAAATAAAGCCGGAGCTGCACCAGTCGATTGTCGAAGTCGGGACCAAGGTCTGCAGCACGCCGGCGGAGGCGCGCGCCGAGCTCGTGCGACTGCGGGGACAGGTCCTGGAACTGGTGGCCAGGAGCGGGCTCAAGATCGCCGCCGCGGGCACACATCCATTTTCATCGTGGGTCGATCAACAGATCACGCCGCTGGAGCGCTACCTGGGCGTGCGGGCAGACATGGGCGAGCTGGCACAGCGGTTGCTGATCTTCGGCACGCACATCCACATCGGCATCGAGGATCGCGAATTCCTGATCGACGCGCTCAATGTGGCGCGCTATTTCCTGCCGCACCTGATGTGCCTGTCCACCAGCTCGCCGTTCTGGGGCGGGCGCAACACGGGACTCAAGTCCTATCGCAGCATCGTATGGCGCGGCTTCCCCCGCACGGGCGTGCCCCGCCCGCTCAGGTCATGGAGCGAGTACACGGAATTGGTGGATCTGCTCGCGAGCACCCACTGCATCCCGGACGGGTCCAAGATCTGGTGGGATGTGCGCCCCAACTGGAGCTATCCGACGCTCGAGTTCCGGGTCTGCGACGTGTGCACGCGGGTGGACGAAGCGGTTTGCATTGCGGCCATCGTCCAGGCGATTGTGGCGAAAATCTGGAGGCTGCGGCGCGACAACATGACGTTCCGCGTGTATCCCGCGGACTTCATCGAGGAAAACAAGTGGCGCGCCGTGCGCTACGGCTTCGATGGGCGGCTCGTGGACTTTGGCAAGGGGGTCGAGCTGCCGGCGCGAGATCTGGTGCGCGAATTGCTGATGTGGTTCATTGACGACGTCCTGGACGAGCTCGGCAGTCGCAAGGAGGTCGAGTATGCGTTTCGCATTCTTGACGAGGGGTCGAGCGCCGACCGCCAGCTCGCCGTCTATGAGCGCACGAAAGATTTTAAGGCCGTGGTCGACCACGTAATCGCCGAAACGGCAGAAGGGTTATAGTTGCGCCCCCCCATCATCGGTATCACCACCCAGACACTCGAAGCCGTTCCCGATCAACTGCCGCGCTGCTGGATCATGAGTCAGCGCTACGTTCAGGTCCTCGCGGCCGCCGGTGCCGTGCCGTGGGTCATCCCGCTGCTGCAAGGTGACGAGGCGACGTTACGGGCGATCTATGAGCGGCTCGACGGGCTGTTTCTGCCGGGCGGCGTCGATGTGGATCCGTCCTCCTATGGCGAGCCGCGCGGCCCACTGTGTGGCCGGACGGATCCGGCGCGCGACTGGACCGAGCTGCTGTTCCTGCGCTGGGCGCTTGCTGACCGGAAGCCTGTGCTCGCGGTCTGTCGCGGGGCGCAACTCGTCAATGTCGCGGTTGGCGGCTCGTTGTACCAGGACGTGGCGGCGCAGCATCCTGCCGCGATCAAGCACGACCACTTTCCCGTGGGCGGTCGGCGGCGCGACGAACTGGCGCATGAGGTGCACGTCGCCGAGGGATCGCGCCTGCGTCGGTTGCTGGGGAGCGCGACGCTCGCGGTGAACAGCATGCACCATCAGGGTATCGCGCGATTGGCCCCGGGGCTCGTTGCCGTCGCTACCTCGCCGGACGGCTTGATCGAGGGTGTCGAGGGCGACTCCGACGACTTCTTGCTCGGAGTGCAATGGCACCCCGAGGATCTCGTCGATGTCGATGCGCGAATGCGCCGGCTGTTCGAGGCCTTTATCGGTGCGTGTGCTTCGTAACTGACGCAAAGCCAGATTAGCGCAGCAGGACCCCCGCCACATACTGGGCCCACAGCGTCCCTTCCGGCACGAGCACCGGCGCGAGGCGGTCGATGGTCGCCAGGCCACCGCCCTCGCGCGACATCAGCGCGAGCTTGTTCTGGATCTCGAGCGCGGTGATCGGGGCATCGCTCGTCAGCAGCACCCAGTAGCCGGAGACGCCGCTGGTGTCGTCGCGCGCGGGTGCACCGGTCAGCAGGCTCCCCGTCGGGGCGAATTGCCCCGCGCGACCCGACACCGGCGCGCCGCTGATGACCGGCGCTTGGAGCGGGGAGGGGATCTCACTGACGCTGATCGCGTTGTTCCCGGCGTGTCGCAGCGTCTTATCGCGGCTGCGCACCGGGTAGAAGAGATCGATGCGACCCTCGGGAGTGACCCAGAACAGCACCACATTCGCCGGTCGCAGCAGCCGGAAATCGACTCGGCTCTCCGTGATGGCCGTGAAGCCCTCGCCGAAATGAGCGACATCACCGCGGACGTTCTGTACGACCTGCCCGCCCGCCAGCGTGGGAGAAACCATGGCGAGCGTCGTGAAGAGCAGCGATCGTACCGTCCTGATCATCCCGAGTCTAGTTCCGTCATTTCAGAGGGAGTTACAGCTTGGGGGCAGTCCCCCAACTCGCGCAAGCCGCCACGCTGTTCTACACTTCGACCCATGACCCGTTGCGGTACCATCGTCCTGGCCGGCCGGCCCAATGTCGGCAAATCGACGCTGCTCAATGCGCTGGTAGGCGAACACCTCGCCATCGTGTCCCCCAAGCCACAGTCGACCAGGCTGCCCGTGGTGGGCCTGCTCACCAAAGACGACACGCAGTACATCTTCACCGACTCACCCGGCCTGCTCGAGCCCGAGTACCAGCTGCACGAAGCGATGCGCGCCGCGGCGCTGCGTGCCATCGAGGACGCCGAAGTGATCGCCTACCTGCATCCACTCACCGAGTACCCGGCGCCTCCGCTCGCCGCCGTAGCCGGCCTCGAGCGTCTGCCTCGTGCTCCAATCGTCACGGTATACACGAAATCCGATGTCGTTCGGCCGTCCGGCCGTCCGACCGTCCGACCGTCGGAAGTCTTCGTTTCGGCCGTTACCGGTGAAGGGATCGACACCTTCCTCGCTACGATTGCCAGGGAGCTGCCGGAAAGTCCCTTTCATTATGATCCCGACGAGCTGGCCACCCAGCCGATGCGCTTCTTCGCGGCGGAGTTCATTCGGGAGGCGGCGTTCGAGCAGCTGCATGAAGAGCTCCCCTACAGCGTGGCCTGTGAGATCGATGAGTTCCGGGAGGGCGCGGAGCCGGTATATATTCGGGCCGTGCTCTACGTCGAACGCGAAAGCCAGAAGGGGATCGTCATCGGCGAGGGCGGCCGCACCATCAAGGCCCTCGGCGCAGCGGCGCGCGCCAAGATCGAGGTGCTGCTCGGCCAACGCGTCTTCCTCGACCTGCATGTGAAGGTGCTTCCCAAATGGCGGCGCGACGAGCCATCCCTCAAACGACTGGGATACGCCACCTCATGAGCCTCCCGCCCGACCTGCTCGAGATTCTCGTCTGCCCGAAGTGCAAAGGACCGCTCGAGCATCGCACCGATCCGGAGGCGCTGGCCTGTCACACCTGCCGTCTGATCTACGCCGTCGAAGACGACATTCCCATCATGCTGATCGATGAGGCGAAAAGCTTTTGACGGTTGGGCGGTTGGGCGATTGGGCGGTTGGGTTTTCCCAATCGCCTTGCTCTTCCTAACCGCCGAACCGCCAAACCGCCTGGACGGTCAGGAGCTGCCCAACAACGCCGGCGCGCTCTTCTTGGTATTCCCGGTAGGCGCGCAAGCGGTGGGGATGGGACAGACGGCCACCGCCATGGCCGGGCGGGGTGAAGCGGCATTCTGGAATCCCGCCGGTCTGGCGACGTTATCCGACGACGAGTTCGCCCTGCACAGCGCCTCGCTGGTCGCCGGTCGCAGCAACGTGCTCGGGGCGTATTTCCCCTCGCGCGGCATCGGCGTGATCGGCGGCGCGGTGTACCTCGTCGACTACGGCGATCTCGATCGCACCGACATCAACGGCAACACGATCGCGCGCATCGCCCCGCGGAACTTCGAGTTCCTCGCGTCCTACGCGACGAACCTGACGGGCTCCTTCGCCTTCGGCATCAACTACAAGCTGGTGCAGTTCCGCGTCGATTGCAGCGGCGACTGCCGCGACTTTCCCGCGGGAACGGGCGTGACGCACGGGCTCGATCTCGGCGGACAGTTCAGCGTGGGGCCCGGCGGTCCGCTGCGCATCGGCGTGGCGCTGCGCAACATCGGGTTCCGCTTGCAGGTCAATAACCAGGCGCAGGCCGATCCATTGCCGACGCGCCTCGCCGTGGGCGCGATCTATGAGTTCCGACTGCGTCCCGTCACGGGACGCGCACTCGATCAAGCCTTCGATCTGAAGCTCGCCGCCGACGTGGACAGCCCCTGGGGTCAAACGGGGCAGTCGGAGACCCGGCTCGGTCTCGACATCGGCTATCAGCGACTGGTGCGGGTGCGCGCCGGTTACGCCTTCGTGCAGGACGGACTGAGCGGACCGAGCATTGGGCTCGGGGTCGAGAGCGGCTCGCTCGGCATCGACCTCGCGCGTGCGTTCCTGACCGGCTCGGACCTGCAAGTCGAGAGTCCGACCTTCTTTTCCTTCCGGGTCTCATTCTAATGAAGGGGGCAGCGCCGCTCGCGGGCCTCGCACTGATCGCCGCGGCGAGCGCGGGCATGGCGCAGCAGCAGGAGCCGTCCGCGAGCGTGTTCGTCCGCCCGCTCGCGTCATTGCTGCTGCCCGGGAGCGGCCAGCTGCTGGCCCACCAGGATCGCGGCGCGGTGTACCTGGCGGCGGAGGTGTACCTCGTGTCGCGGTTCCTGCAGCTCGATCACGAGGCGATGGCGGAAGCCCGGCGGTTTCAGAATCTGGCGTTCGATGTCGCGCGACGCACGTACGGACCCATGCGGCGCGATACCATCTTCGAATATTACGAGCAGATGGAGCGCTTCGCGGAAAGCGGCGCCTATGACGCCGATTCCGGCGTGGCGTTCGTGCCCGAGACCGACTCCACCACCTACAACGGGTCGATGTGGCTCCTCGCGCGCCGCACGTACTGGGAGGATCCCAACGTCCGTCCCGATCCGACCTCGCCGCAGTACTGGAAAGCGCTGCAGTTCTATCAGGCCCGCGCCGTGGGTCCGAACTTCCTGTGGAGTTGGCGCAACCATTCGCTCGAGCACGAGGTGTTTCGCGATTACATCAAGCGCAGCGACAACGCGTTTCGGCGCGCGCAAAACCAGATCGGTCTGCTCCTCGCCAATCACGTGCTCAGCGCGGTGGATGCCCTGATCTCCGCCCGCCTCAGCGCCGCCGCAGGACGTGCGGCAGAGATGCGGACCAACGTCGGACTTAGCGGCCGATCCGAAGTCCGGTTTTCCATCGCGTTCTAATCAGCCGACTGACCAATGATCAATGTCCAATGATCATTGGTCATTGAACATTCGACATTGAACATTCCACGCAGGATCCAATCATGAGCTGGATAACAAGTCCCGAAGCGTGGCTGGGCCTGCTCACGTTGACGGTGCTCGAGATCGTCCTCGGCATCGACAACATCATTTTCATCTCGATCCTCGCGGGGAAACTCCCCAGGGAGCAACAAGGACGCGCCCGCCGCGTCGGCCTGGCCGGCGCGATGGTCACCCGCATCGCGCTGCTCGCGGCACTCGCGTGGATCATTCGCCTGACCGCTCCGCTGTTCCACGTAGTCGGACACCCCTTCTCCGGCCGCGACGTGATTCTCGTTGCCGGGGGTCTGTTTCTGATCGCGAAAAGCACGCGCGAGATTCACGAAGGGCTCGAGGGCGACGCGGACCGCGCGGGCACGCGGACCAGCGCCTCGTTCGGTGCTGTGGTCGGGCAGATCGTCCTGCTCGATATCGTGTTCTCGCTCGATTCGGTGATCACCGCCGTGGGGATGGCGCGGCACCTCCCGGTGATGATCGCGGCGGTCGTGCTCGCGGTGGGCGTGATGATGTTCGCGGCGGCGCCGATCAGCGACTTTGTGCATCGCCATCCGACGGTGAAGATGCTCGCACTGAGCTTTCTCCTGATGATCGGCGTGGCGCTCATCGCCGACGGGCTGGGCCAGCACATTGCCAAGGGCTACATCTATTTCGCGATGGGCTTCTCGGTGTTCGTGGAGATGCTCAACATCCGCATGCGGGCTCGCACGCCTCCGGTGAAATTGCGCGAGGCGTACGAGGGTTCAATTGACACGGGAGGCGACGAGGCCTAAGTTTAGGCGGTTTCTACCCTTACGAGAGGAGTAAGGTGCGGTCGCGCCAAGCCATTCTCTTCTTCTCGCCGGCTGGACGTTCCGTACCTGACTTCGTGACCGCATGGGTCAACGG